>JACXTT010003167.1_pt1 | contig 25634 bp, 22 predicted proteins | sample 9270951 | NCBI WGS metagenome assembly JACXTT01 (sample SAMN15532306, study PRJNA645909) | rock metagenome | isolation source: weathered quartz diorite | place: Puerto Rico | collected 2017-06-21
AATGTCGGCCAGACGGCTGTTCAATGTCCCGCCGCCAGCTGGATTCCCGGTACTCCTGCCAATACACCGGCTGCTGTCACCACCGGTGGGTTTACGGCGGGGGCCATCGGGAATATCGATGGGGATCCCACGTGTGATGAATGGACCATCAACGATCAAAGGCTGTTAGTCAATAACAACAACGACGTCGCGTTGTAAGAGGCCTTAGAGTCGGAGGGCGGCGGAGGTCAAGTCTACGCTTGAATTGCAACAGCCGTAGGCTAGGATGAAGCAAGCGTGACCCAGCCTTACACCGAGTCCTCGCCATGGTCTCGTGCCAACTCTGCGCCTAGCGCTTCCAGCACTTCTCGGGCCGATACGATTTTATCGCCGGTCACTTTCGACAAGGCGCGCCGTACGGCGGCTTCCACCGTGCCGGTGCGCAGTGCATCAAACCCTCGACCTTTCTTAGTCAGGCTGAATAGGGCACGCCGACCATCGCGTGGATCTCGATTCCTGGATACAACACCTCGCCTCTCAAGTCGCTGGAGAATGCCCGTCAACGTGCTCGGATGGACGCACAAGATATCGGCTAGTTTTCCAGCCGGAATCTCAGGGAACCGTCCGACGATCCGGATAACAAGGCGTTGGGGGCCGGTGACACCAAGGTTTCTGGACATCCGCTTCGACGTTGAATGGAGACCATGGTCCAATAGCCATAGGAGCCGCATCAGTTCCAGAACATCACCTAGACCAAGGCGGCCCAGATTCTTAGTGCGCATCGGAGGCTCCCTTAGGACTGGCTTCGTTGTGATCGTTTGCCTGACTCCGTATACCTTCTTCACCAGGAATTATCCAGTCCGTTTCACAAGTGCCAGTCATGCTCCCGGATTGAATAGTGCTCTTTATGCTGCGTCCAACCAGGACTCTCAATGGGAAGCGGGACGACTTTATGATCAATGCCTATTGAGACGGGTCGGAACGGTTGACCGCCCGCGGAATGTTCGATGGTGACCGCACATGGTCGTTGCCGTGAAGACGAAAACAGAAAAATGGGGTCAGACTCGATTAATCGCTAGCCCAGCGTGGCCTGGATGGCCTCGAGTCTTTTGGTGACTTGCATGTCGCCCTTTTTGAGGGAGACGGCGTGGCCGTCGCGGCAGACTTCCTTGGCGCGGTCCTTTCGGTCGATCTTCAGTAGGGATTCAGCGAGGGCGAGGTACGCGGCCGAGTAATCCGGTTTGGCCTTGATGCAGAGTTCCAGATAGTCGGCGGCCTCCGCGAACAACCCTTCCTCCATCAGAAATTTCCCCAGCCCGAACAGCGCCACTTCGTCGGTCGGGTCCATCTGGACCAATTTTTTCAGCTGCTCGATGCGCGGGTTGGCCATGGCAGATGCACTCTAGCAAGGCAATGGTTCATTGTCTACATGGTACTGCTATGTTACGATCTTCCTCATGGCCCGTACCGGTTTCGTCTATCACGCCGACTACCTGGAACACGACATGGGCGCCGGCCACCCGGAGTCCCCGCAGCGGTTACGGGCGATCGTCGCTCGGCTGGAGGAGACCGGACTCCTGCCGAACCTCGTCCGGATAGACCCGAAGCCCGCCACCGACGACTGGGTCACCCAGGTCCACACCAATTCGTATGTGAAGACGCTCCATACCAGGGCCCCGCATCAAGGGTACGTGTCGCTGGACCCCGACACCTCGATGTCGCCCGGCTCGCTTGGCGCGGCGTACCTAGCGGCGGGCGGCGTGCTCGCCGCCGTGGACGCCATCATGGACAAGCGCGTGGACAACGCTTTCTGCGCGGTGCGCCCGCCCGGCCACCATGCCGAGGCCGATCATGCCATGGGCTTCTGTCTCATCAACAACGTCGCGGTGGCGGCGCGCTACTTCCAGAAACGGTACGGGCTGGAGCGGATCGCCATCGTGGACTGGGACGTGCATCACGGCAACGGGACCCAGCACACCTTCTACAAAGACCCGTCGGTCTTCTTTTTCAGCACGCACCAATACCCCTACTATCCCGGCACGGGCGCCGTCGACGAGCGCGGCGAGGGCAAGGGGGAGGGCTACACGCTCAACGTGCCGCTTCCCGCCGGCATGGGCGACAAGGAATACCTGGAGATCTTCAATCACATCCTGCGGCCCGCGCTGAAGGCCTACCGGCCGGACGCGATCATCATCTCGGCTGGTTTCGACGCGCACCGCGACGATCCCCTGGCCGGCATGAACCTGACGGCCGAGGGCTACAAGGCGCTGACCAAGGCCGTGCAGGAGAGCGCGGACGAACACGCGTCGGGACGCGTGCTGTCGTGCCTGGAAGGAGGCTATAACCTCGCGGCGCTCGCCGCGTCGGTGGAAGGACACCTGCGTGTGCTGCAGGAAGCGTGACGGGTGAGGCGCCTCAGAAGCGAGGGTGGTTCCGCACCTTCTGCCGTGTCTGCGAATGGAGCACGCTGGCGATTCTGCTGCTCATCGGCGCGGGCGTCTATCTCTTCTACGCGGAACTGCGGCCGATGGTCATCTTCGGCCTGCGGCAGGATTTCGCCCAGGCGATCCCCCTCCAGAAAGTGCCGACCGGCGTTCCCAGCCTGAAGTCCGAGGACTGCGGCAAGTGCCATCGCGAGATCTATGACGAATGGAAGACTTCCTATCACGCCAAGGCCTATACGGACCCCTTCTTCCGCGCCTACTGGAAGAAGGACGGCGAAGTGTGGATCTGCCTCAACTGCCACACGCCGCTGGCCAACCAACAGCCGGAGCTGATTACCGAGGTCCCGCGCGATCGGGTGGAGAAGGCCGCCAAGTCGCCCAACCCGGACTTCGATCGGGCGTTGCAGCAGGAAGGCATCACCTGCGCCGGCTGCCACGTGCGCGACGGCGTCATCCTGGGCCCCTTCGACGATTCGGTGGCGCCGCATCCCACGCAGTTCGATCCCCAGTTTCGCACGACCGAGATCTGCTACCGCTGCCACCAGGTTCCCAAGGGCCCATTCCAGTTTTACAATGTAGGCCCCTGCGGGACGTTCCCCGAATATGAAGGGACGTATTTCGCGAAGGAGCGCGGCATGATCTGTCAGAGTTGCCACATGCCCGAGGTGGAACGGCCGATGGCGGACGGCGGGCCGATCCGGCAGGGGCGCAGGCATCTGTGGCGGGGCGGGCACGACCCCGAGCAAATCAAGAGCGCGTTGGCCGTGCAGCTGGCCGCCGATCCGCCGGAGCTGAAACCGGGTGCGCCGGCGACCTTCACGCTGACGCTCATCAACGCGGGAGCCGGGCACAAGCTGCCCACCGGCGATCCCGACCGGTACTTCACCGTGGAGTTCCGGGTAGTCGACCGGAGCGGCCGCGTGGTGAAGGAACAGACGGACTCGATGGGCCGATGGATCCTCTGGCAGCCGGTCATCGTGGAGCTGTACGACAACCGTCTCCCGCCGCTGGCCAGCCGCGATTACCGGTTCAGCTACCGGACGCCCGAACCGGAGCAGGGGCTGAAATTGCAGGTGCTGGTCCGGTATCATATCCTGACGGACAAGGCCTACGAGACCCTGAAGACCCGGTACGGCCTGCAAGGCGACCACCCGTACGCCGTGACCATCTATGAGCGGGAGCTGTCCCTGGCAGGACCGTTGTCGGCCGATGTCATTCCGCTGGGCCGGCGGCCCGCCGGAGACGGCGCGGCGGCCTGTGCGAAGAAAGGATAACCCATGCATCCGATGCTCGTGACGACGGAGGAACTCGATGCCATGCTCGATCGGGACGATGTCGTCATCGTGGACGTGCGGTCCAGGATGGCCTTCATGGCGAGCGGGCACATCTCCCGCGCGGTGGCCGCGACCTGGCACGAATTCAGCGATCCCCAATCGGGGATCAAGGGCCTCCTCGATCCCGACGTCGGCCAACTGGAGAAGAAACTGGGCGCGCTGGGCATCGGCAACGACCGCCAGGTGGTGGTCTACTCCAATCCCTTCGACAACTGGGGCGATGAAGGCCGCATGTACTGGATGCTGAAGTACCTGGGCCATCCGAACGTCCGTGTTCTGGACGGGGGGTGGGTGAAATGGTCGAAGGAGATGCGGCGCTTCGAGTGCGGGCCGGCCAGCCCGCGTCCCGCCGTCTTCAAAGCCAAGGTGGACGCTTCGCTCATCACCGCGAAAGGGGATGTGAAAAAGCTTGCGACGGAGCCGCGTCCGGGCACTGTCATTGCGGACGCCCGGTCACCCGAAGAATACCAAGGGGCCTATCAGCAGGGCATCGCGCGGGGCGGCCATATCCCCACGGCCGTCAACGTGCCTTGGAACCAGTTCTTCAATCCCGATGGGAGCGTCAAGCCCGTGGAGGCAATCCGCGCGTTGCTGGAGAAGGCAGGCATCGGCGCCGGGAAGGAAGTCGTCTGCTACTGCACGGGCGGGGTCCGCTCAGCCTGGCTGTACTTCATCCTGAAGCTGGCCGGCTTCGAGACGGTGAAGAACTATCCGGGCTCCTGGTGGGAATGGGGCAACGACTACACTCTGCCGGTCGTCAACCTCAAGGAACAGGCGCGTCCTCCGGTCCAGCGGATCTCCCCCAACAAGCCGCCGACGACGCATTGAGCGCGCCCTCCCATCCGCCGCCGATGAGGTTCCAGGACCTCGCGACCTTTTTCGAGCGTCTCGAGGCCACGTCCAAGCGGCTGGAGATGTTCGAGATCCTGGCCGAGCTCTTCCGGCAGACCGCTCCCGATGATATCAAGCCCATCATCTACATGAGCCAGGGTCGTCTCCAGCCGGCATTCCAGGAGGGGTTCGAGATCGGCATGTCCGACAAGCTCCTGACGCGCGCGCTCGCCGAGGCGTCTCAGAAGTCTCCTGAGGAAGTGCTGATCCATTTCAAGTTGAGCGGCGATCTTGGGACGACAGCCGAGACGCTCCTGGCAGACCGTGCCGGCGAGGGGTTGACGGTCGCGAAGGTCTACAGGGAGTTTCAGGGCATCGCGAAGACCGCCGGGGAAGGGTCCGTCGAGAAAAAGCTCTGCAACTTGACCGACTTGTTGTCCGCGTCGTCGCCGATCGAGGCCAAGTACATCGCCCGCTTCGTGATGGGCCGGCTGCGCCTCGGCGTCGGAGACGCGACGGTGCTGGAGGCGCTGGCGCTCGCCAAGCTGGGCGGGCGCGAGTTCAAGCCCGAGCTCGAGCGCGCGTACAACCTCTGTTCCGATCTCGGCCGCATCGGTGAACTCGCGGGCCGAGGCGGAATCGAGGCGGTCGCAAAGATCGCGGTGCAGGTCGGCTATCCGATCCGCATGGCCTTGTGTGAGCGCGTCGCGGAGCCCGAGCAGATCGTTGACAAGATGAAGTTGGTGGAGAGAGTGAAAACCAAAGGCTCGAAACAGCAAAAAATTGAGACGATCCGGCCCTGCGCGATCGAGCCGAAGCTGGACGGGATTCGATGTCAGATTCATAAGAAGGGCGACCAGGTCGACATTTTCTCCCGGAACCTGGAGCGCACGACGCCGATGTTTCCCGACATCGTCCAGGCGGTCAAGCGGCAGGTACGGGCCCGCGACATCGTGATCGAAGGCGAAGCGCTGGCGTTCGACGAGGGCACCGGCGAACTGCTGCCGTTTCAGACCACCATCCAGCGCAAGCGCAAGCACGAAGTCGCCGACTACGCCAAAGAGTTTCCGCTCAAGCTGTACGTGTTCGACCTGCTGTATGTCGACGGGGAGGACTATACGCCACGGCCGTACAGCGAACGGCGCGCGGAGTTGCTGAGGCGCATTGCGCCAGGGAACATTGTCGAACCGGCCGAGGCCGAAGAAACGCAGGATCCGGCGCGTGTGCGCCAGATTTTTGAAGCGGCCGTCGCGCGCGGCCTGGAGGGCATCGTGGCCAAGCGGCTGGATTCCACTTACACGGCGGGCGCCCGGAACTTCGACTGGATCAAACTCAAGCGCAATTATAAGGGTGAATTGTCGGACACGGTAGACCTCTGCGTGGTCGGCTACTTTCGCGGCGGCGGCAAGCGGGCAAGCTTCGGCATCGGCACCGTGCTGGCCGCCGTCTATGATCCCGCCACCGACACGTTCAAGACGGTCTCCAAAGTCGGGACGGGATTCTCCGACGAAGAGTGGGTACGGTTGCGGGAGCGGCTGGACGGCGTCGCGGTTCCGCACAAGCCGGCGCGCGTGGACTCCAAGATGGAGCCGGACGTATGGGTCCAGCCGGTCTTCGTGATCACCGTGGCGGCGGACGAGATCACCCGCAGCCCCATGCACACCTGCGGAGCCGATGCCGAGGGCATCGGTTACGCGTTGCGCTTTCCGCGCGTCCAGGGCTTTCTCCGCGAAGACAAACGCCCCGAGGACGCCAATACGGCCGGCGACATCGTTGAATTGTATGAGTTACAGAAGCGGGTCAAGCTGGAATGAATCCGTCCGCGTGGTCGTCCCGTACTACAACTCAGGGCCGTTCCGGGGCGTTCTTGACACCGGAAAAACCCCCGTGTTAGGGTGGTTTCCTAGCTGTACGCACGCATTGGGAACGACGGAACGGCAAAGGGTAGTCGGTGGTGAAGGCTGTTAACGTTCGAGCAAGGAGGTATCTGTCATGATGCGTAAACTTGCAGTGGCGGCGCTGATCCTGGGCGCCCTGACGTTCGTCGTGAGTGGAATTTCCTGGGCCGACAAGTCGCATGCCCAAGAAGCCGTCGAGCATACCCAGGAAGCCATTGAGCATGGCAAGGCTGGCCATGCCGATGTCCTCGTGAAACATGCCGAGGCGGCCCTGAAGCATGCGAAGATGGCCCAGGGTCCCCATGCGGCTGAAGGAGTCAAACATTTGGAGGGCGCGGTAGGCGCGGGCAAGAAGGGCGATGCGGCCGGCGGCACAAAACATGCTGAAGAGGCGCTGATGCACCTCAAGGAAGCGAAGTAACGTCCTCGCCTTTCAACTGAACGGTCGAAGGAACGGGCAGGGGGTGCGCTCCCTGCCCGTTTTCATTTGAAGATTATGAAAATCGGCTACTTCCAATTCGATCCCCTCTTTGGCGAGGTCAAGCGTAACCTGGACCATGTCGGCGAACGGCTGGCTACGGTGAAGTGCGACCTGCTGGTCCTGCCGGAGCTCTTCAATACGGGCTATCAGTTCGTCTCGGTTGATGAGGGCAAAGCCCTGGCCGAGGACATCCCGGGCGGGTCTACGACAAAACGGCTGATAGAGATTGCCGCCGACCGGCGCATGCATCTCGTCGCCGGCCTGGTCGAGCGGGCGGGTGACCGTCTCTACAACTCGGCCGTGCTGGTGGGGCCGAAGGGGTTGATCGGCGTCTATCGCAAGACGCATCTGTTCTTCGAGGAGACGCTGTTCTTCGCGCCGGGCGATACGGGCTTCCCCGTGTACGACATTGGCTCGGCGCGGGTCGGGCTGATGGTCTGCTTCGACTGGTACTACCCCGAGTCGGCGCGCACGCTGGCTCTGAAGGGCGCGGACGTCATCGCCCATCCCTCGAATCTCGTGCTCCCGAACTGTCCCGACTCGATGGTGACGCGCTGTCTGGAGAACCGCGTCTTCGCGGTGACGTGCAACCGGATCGGCTCGGAAGAGCGTGGCGGGAAGAAGAAGCTGATCTACATCGGCAACAGCGAAGTCGTCACGCCGAAAGGCGAAATCATCACTCGCGCAAAGCCCGATAAGGAAGAACTTGCCATCGTTGAGATCGATCCGAAGGAAGCCCGCGACAAGAAGCTCAATCCCTACAACGACCTTCTCGCCGGCCGCCGCCCCGACATCTATTCATCTTAAAGATACTTCTGTAGCGCGCGGCCGGTGTGGGAGGCGCGTTCAGTGACGATGGCGTCCGGCGGGCCCATCGCTACTACCTGGCCGCCCAAGTCGCCTCCCTCCGGCCCCAGATCGATGATCCAATCGGCCGTCTTGATGATGTCCAAGTTGTGCTCGACGACGAGCACCGTGTGGCCAGCATCCACCAATCGATTCAGCACGGCCAGCAGCTTCTTGATGTCGTCCATGTGCAGGCCGGTGGTCGGTTCGTCCAAAATATAAAGGACGCCCTGCTCCAGCCGCTTTCGGCCCTCCAAGCCTACAATCTCGCCGGCGATCTTAAGCCGCTGGGCCTCGCCCCCAGAGAGCGTCGTCGCCGGCTGTCCTAGGCGGAGGTAACCCAGGCCCACCGATGCGAGCAGGCGCAGCTTGATGCCGACGGCTAGTGATTCGGAGAAGAAGGCCTGCGCTTCGGTGACGGTCATGTCGAGCACGTCGTGAATGGTTTTGCCTCGGTGGTGCACCGCCAGGATTTTTGGCTGGAAACGCCGCCCCTCACAGACGTCGCACGTCGCGTAGATGTCCTCGAAGAAATACATCTCCATCTTCTGCAGCCCGGTGCCCTGGCAGGCCTCGCAGCGACCGCCGACCGTGTTGAAGGAGAAATCGCCGGCCGTCAGGCCAAGCCGCCGGGCTTCCGGCAAGGCCGAAAAGAAGCGGCGGATGTCGTCGAAGGCCTTGATGTACGTGACCGGGTTGGAGCGGGGCGTCCGGCCGATGGGTTCCTGATCGATGAGCCGCACGCCGCGCAGGTGCTCGACCCCGCCGATCGCCTCGAACCGGCCCATCGGGAGATTCTCCACACGGAAGGCGCGGGCAAGCGCGCGATAGACGGTTTCCTGAACCAGCGTGCTCTTGCCCGATCCCGAGACGCCGGTCACGCAGGTGAAGGTGCCGAGCGGAATCTTCACAGTGATGTTCTTGAGGTTGTGCTCGGATGCGCCGACCAGCGCGAGCGTACGCCCCGTGCCCTTGCGGCGCTTGCGAGGCAGCGGGATCGTCTCTTGGCCGGTCAGGTAACGGGCGGTGAGCGCCGTCGGATGGGCCAGGAACTCGGGAAACCGCGCGGCGCACACCACTTCGCCGCCTTTCTCTCCGGCGGCCGGTCCCATCTCCACCACGAAGTGCGCGGACTCGATCATGGTCCGGTCGTGCTCGACCATGATGACCGTGTTCCCGGCCTTGGCGAGGTCGGCCAGGATGCCTGCCAGCGTGGCGGTGTCGCGAGCGTGTAGCCCGATGGTCGGCTCGTCTAGGACGTACAGCGTGCCCGTCAATTGCGCGCCAAGCTGGGTTGCCAGGCTGATCCGCTGGGCCTCTCCGCCTGCGAGCGTCCGGGTCTGGCGCGAGAGGGTGAGATAGCCGAGCCCGACGCGGAGCAGGAATCCCAGCTTGGCGATCAGCATGCCGAGGATGTCTTTCGCGATCTCTTGCTCGAAGGACGACAGGGGCAACAGCCGCACCCACTCGGCCGTGCCGACGATGGTCATGTCCGAAACGTCGGCGATGGTGCGGCCTCCGATCCGCACGGCCAGCGCCTCGGGACGCAGGCGGGTTCCCTTGCAAGCTTCGCAGGTCACCGGGCTGCGATAGCGGCTCAACAGCACGCGCACGTGCAGCTTGTAGCGCTTGCCCTCGAGGTATTCGAAAAAGGCGTGGATGCCTTCCAGCTTGCCGTCGCCTTCCCACAGCAGCTTCCGTTCGGCCGCCGTGAACTTGTTGTAAGGCTTTGAGAGGTCGAGCCCGCGCCGCTTGAAAGCCAACAGCATTTCCTTCTGCCACCAGTCGGCCGAAGGCTTGGTCCAGGGCTCGATGGCGCCGCCCGCGAGACTCTTGGTCCGATCGGGGATGATGAGGTCCTCGTCGTAGCGAAGGATGTTGCCGAAGCCTTTGCAGGCCGGGCAGGCTCCGAGCGGGTGATTGAAGGAGAAGAGCGCGGGCTTCGGCGTCTCGAAGGTCCGGCCGCAGGATTGGCAGCCGTAGGACTGGGAAAACCGGCGCCGTCCCGTGCCGATGACCTCCACGGCGCATCGCCCGCCGCCTTCGCGGAACGCCGTCTCGACCGTGTCCACGAGGCGCGCGCGCTCGTCCGGACGAAGCACGAGGCGGTCCAGCACAACCTCCGTTTCAGCTGCGCCTTTCAATCGGGATGCCATCGCCGGGAAGGCGTCAGGTGTCAAGTCCACGATGTCGGCGGCGATGCGGAGACGCACATAGCCGCGGCGAACCAGATCCCGAATCAGCAGGAGCGGATCGATGTCGGCGCCGACCTGGACAGGAAACAGGATCATGGCCCGTGCTCCGGCGTGTTCGGCCAGGAGCATCTCGGCAACATCGCCCGGCTGGTAGGAACGGGCTTCGGCGCCGCAGGTTGGGCAGACGGGACGGCCGATTTTTGCGAACAGGAGCCTGAGAAGGTCGGCGATCTCGGTGGTTGTGCCGACCGTGGAGCGCGCGGTGCGGACGGGGTTTTTCTGCTCGATGGCGATGGCCGGCCGGATGTGCTCGATCCGATCCACGTCGGGACGGTCGAGTTTTTCCAGGAACATTCGCGCATAGGTGGACAGGGATTCGATGTAGCGCCATTGGCCCTCGGCAAAGATCGTGTCGAAGGCCAGCGAAGATTTGCCGGAGCCGGACACGCCGGTAATGACGGTTATCTGGTCATGCGGAATTCGCACGGACACATTTTTCAGGTTATTCTGCCGCGCGCCCGTGATGATTAGCTCGTTCTGGGATGCCATGGTTTTCTTCGGTGGCTCTTTCTTAAAGACCGAATCTCACGATGGTATCAGGGTAAACAGGGAGGCGCAACCACGCGATTACCAACCGAATCCTCTGACAGGGGATGAAAGTTCCTGTCAAATTAGCGCCGTGCAACTTTCTTATTGTTTTCCGTTAGGACTTGCAATACGATTGCGAAACTGCACAATTCGATCCCGTTCCGGTTCTTGCCTCGAAGGGGCTGCAGAGATCATGCAGGTACGTTTCTGGGGAACGCGCGGGTCCATCGCCGTGCCGGGAGAGAAAACCTCCAAGTACGGAGGGAATACCTCGTGCGTGGAGGTGCGCGCCGAGGACGGGACGGTGATCGTCTTGGACTGCGGGACCGGGGCCCGGGAATTGGGTCAACACCTTCTCAGCTCCGCAGGGGGAGCCCTGCGGCTCCACGTGTTCATCGGCCACACCCATTGGGACCACATCCAGGGCTTCCCGTTCTTTGCCCCGGCCTTTCTGCCCGATACCGAATTGAACATTTACGCGCCCGCGGGCTTTCAGCGCCGTGTGGAGGACGCCATCGCGGGCCAGATGCAGTACTCCTATTTTCCCGTCACGCTCCGCGACCTACGCAGCCGCATCCACTTCACCGAATTGGAGGAAGGGTTCTTCCACATCGGTGACGTGCTGGTCCAGACGCAATACCTGAACCACACCGCGCCGACGCTCGCCTACCGCATCTCCAGCGGCGGCGCCACCGTGGCGTACGTGACGGATCACGAGCCTTTCTGGAAGCCGACGGGCCGGGCGTTTCGCCATCCCGGCGATCAGCGGCATCTGTCTTTTCTGGAAGGAGCCGATCTCATCATCCACGACGCCCAATACAGCGAAGAAGAATACGCCAGCAAGGTCGGATGGGGGCACAGTACCGTGGAGTACGCCACCGACATCGCGCTGACCACGGGGAGCAGCCGCCTGGCGTTGTTTCATCACGACCCCGCGCATGACGACGCGACGGTGGCGCGATTGGAGGCGATGGCTCGGGAACGCGCCGCCGCGGCGAGCCGATCGCTGGAGGTATTTGCGGCCGCGGAAGGGCTTGCACTGGACATACGCGGAAGCGGACGCTCAACCCCCGTCGCTCCGGTGTCGGCTCTACGGCACCCACCGGTTGCCGGCAAACGCGTCCTTGTGGTCAGTCCCAGCGAGACCGAGATCGCGACCATCGGTCAGATGCTGACCGAGGATAATCTTGTCCTGCTGCCCACGTCCGACATGAGGACTGCTCTGGCGAGCGCTCCGGAAGTCTACCCGGACATGGTTATCATCGACGGCCAGCTTCCGGACGGTGATGGCGCGGACTTGATCAAACCCTTGCGCAAGCAGATGAAGTGCCCCGATCTGCCGATCATTCTGCTGACTGAAGGAGTGGATGCGGTGGACGATGAACGCATCGGCGGGGCGGCGGCCGCCGACTGTCTGGCCAAGCCCTTCAGTCCGCCGATGCTCCGTACACGGGTGCTGGCGTGGCTGACCCGTGCCACGACGTCGGAAAGCCCTCGGGTCAGTGCCGGCATGGCCAGGCGTTCGACCGACGAACGTACGCTCGACGCCATAGTCGGGGGCACGAAGGGGGCCGCCGCCGCAACCTATGCCGATACCCTCGCGACGATGCCGCTGTTCCAGCCGCTGGACCGGGAGCAACTACTGAATCTGGTTGCTCAGGCCACCGAAAAGGTCTTCACGGCGGGCAACGTCGCCATCTACCAGGGCGAGCCGACCGATTTGCTCTACGTGGTGCTTTCGGGACGGATGCGCGTCCTGCAGTCGACGTTCGAAAACCCCCTCGCCGGCCAGGTTCTCGCGGAAGTTGGCTATGGGGAGATTTTCGGCGAACTGGGGGTACTGACCGAGCAGCCGCGGTCGGCGACGGTCGTGGCGGTGGAGCATACGCGCTGTCTTGCGCTCTCTCCGGACGATTTCATGCAGATCCTGCAGCGGACGCCGGACATGGCTATCGGCGTGCTTCGGTTGCTGGCGCGGAGGCTGTATAACGCGGACCGCCTGCTCGCGCGCTATGCGCCTGATCCGCTCACGGGCCTTCTGGGCAGGCGAGCATTCCATGATCATTATCAGCGCCTGGCGGCCGGGCCCCGGCGCCGCCGCAGCGGCGTGGTGCTGCTGGTCCTGGATGTCGTCCATCTGAAGACGATCAACGATCGCTTCGGCTACATGGTCGGGGACGAGGTCCTGCGGGCCGTGGCCGACGCGCTCAAGGAAGCGACCCGCACCACGGACCTTGTGGCCCGTTACGGGGGAGACGAATTCGCCGCGCTGTTGGTGGACACCGGTCCCGCCCATATCGACGTGATCGTCAACCGCGTGAAGGAGAAACTCTCCGACTTGGCCGCCCGCCGCGGTCTCCCCCTGACGGTTCAGTGCGCGATCGGCGTCGCCGGCAGTCAGGAGCCCCCTGCGACCGCCGACGAACTCTTGTGGGTCGCGGACGAAGACCTTCGCCGCCGATAATTTTCCTCGGGCGCCATCTCGCCGGCTTCAGGCAACCCGCCGAACGCTTCAGATTATTTGACAAAATCGGTCATGTGACATAGAATCCAACCTTTCCGAGGAGGAGAGGATTGGACGAGAGCTTCTTTAGAATCAACCGGTTACCGCCTTACGTGTTCAATGAAGTGCAGGCGCTCAAGCTGCAGGCACGTCGGCGAGGAGAGGATATCATTGACTTCGGCATGGGCAATCCCGATGAGCCGACGCCTCCGCACATCGTCGACAAGCTCATCGAAGCCGCCAAGAACCCGAGAAACCATCGGTATTCTGCCTCACGGGGCATCACCAAGCTGCGCCATGCGATCACCGCCCGGTACCGGCGCAATTACGGCGTGGACCTCGATCCCGAGACGGAAGCGATCGTCACGATCGGCTCCAAGGAAGGGCTGGCGCATCTGGCGCTGGCGATGGTGACACCCGGCGACGTGGTGCTGACCCCCACGCCAACCTACCCGATCCATCCCTACAGCGTCATCATCGCGGGGGGCGAGGTGCGCGGCATTCCGTTACGCCAGGACAGCGATTTCTTCGAGGACCTGACGAAGGCCTACCGCCGGACGCTGCCGCGGCCCAAGATGCTGATCCTCAACTTCCCGCACAACCCGACCACCGCCGTCGTGGACCTGGCGTTTTTCAAGAAGGTTGTGGCATTCGCGCAGGAAAACAACGTCTTTGTGGTGCATGATCTAGCGTACGCGGACATCGTCTTCGACGGATACAAGGCGCCGAGCTTTCTGCAGGTGCCCGGCGCCAAGGACGTGGGCGTGGAATTCTTCACCCTATCCAAGAGCTATAACATGCCCGGCTGGCGCGTCGGCTTCTGCGTCGGCAATCCCAAGATGGTCGGGGCGCTCCAGAAGATCAAGAGCTACCTCGATTACGGCATCTTCCAGCCGATTCAGATCGCCGCGATCATCGCGTTGAACGGGCCGCAGGACTGCGTGCAACAGACCATCAAACTCTATCGGGACCGCCGCGATACGCTGGTGGAGGGGCTCAATCGCATCGGGTGGAAGGTCGAGAAGCCCCTGGCGACCATGTTCGTCTGGGCCCCGATCCCGGACGCGTACCGGTCCATGGGGTCGCTGGAGTTCTCCAAGCTGCTCCTGCACGAGGCGAAAGTGGCGGTGTCGCCGGGGATCGGGTTCGGCGAGTACGGCGACGACCACGTCCGGTTCGGTCTTGTGGAGAACGAGCATCGCACCAGGCAGGCGGTCCGCGGCATCAAGAAGGCGCTCAAACTCTCCGGCGGGGAAGAATAGGCGGGCGACTTCGTGAAGGACCGCATCGCAGTCGGCTTGATCGGGTTCGGCACTGTGGGGACCGGCGTCGCCAAGGTACTCACCTCCAATGCGGGAGCCATCCGCCGGCGGCTTTGTGTGCCGCTGGACTTTGTCAAGGTCGCCGATCTCAACCTCACGGCGGACCGCGGCATCGCCCTTCCGGCGGGTGTTCTGACCGCGCAAGCGCGCGAGGTCATCGAGGATCCCCGCATCGATATCGTCATCGAACTGATCGGCGGCTACGATCCGGCCAAGCGGTTCCTGCTCGACGCGATTGCCAAGGGCAAATCCGTTGTTACCGCCAACAAGGCGCTCCTGGCCGTCCATGGCGAGGAGCTCTTCCAGGCGGCCGCGCGCGCCAAAGTCGACATCGGCTTCGAGGCGAGCGTCGGCGGCGGGATCCCCATCGTGCGCTCGCTGACCGAAGGGCTCGCGGCGAACCGCATCCTGTCGCTGTACGGCATCGTCAACGGCACGTCGAACTACATCCTGACCAAGATGACCGAAGCCGGCCGGTCGTTCGACGCGGTGCTGGCGGAAGCGCAGAAGGCGGGCTACGCGGAGGCCGATCCGGCCTTCGACATCGCGGGAACAGACGCGGCCCACAAGCTGGCGATCCTGATCAATCTTGCGTTCGGGACGCCGGTGAATTTCAAGGATGTGTATGTGGAGGGCATCACCGGGATCGCGCCGATGGACATCGCCTATGCGACCGAGTTCGGGTACACGATCAAGCTGCTGGCGATCTCGAAGTTGCACGAAGGGGGTGGCGGAGGCGAAGGCGCTGAAGTCGAAGCGCGCGTCCACCCCACGATGATCGCGAGCGATGCGCCGATCGCGCGGGTGGGCGGCGTGTACAACGCCATCCAGGTCACGGGCGACGCCGTGGGCGACATCATGCTGTACGGCCGCGGCGCTGGCTCGCTGCCGACCGCCAGCGCTGTGGTGAGCGACGTCATCGACATGGCGCGGAACATCCTCAGGGGGTCGGTCGGACGCGTCCCGTCATGCGCGTTCCAGACGGATCAGCGGCGGCCGCTGCGCATCCGCCCGATCGACGAGGTCGGCAGTCTCTACTACCTGCGGTTCATGGTCCTAGACAAGCCCGGGGTGCTTTCGCAGCTCTCCGGCGTGCTGGGGAAGCACGCGATCAGCATCTCGTCGGTCTTGCAGCGGGGGCGCAAGGACGGGCAGACCGTGCCGGTGGTCATGACGACGCACTTGGCGGTCGAACGCAATATGCAGGCGGCGCTCAGAGAGATCGCGACGTTCCCGTTCGTGTCGGGTCAGACCACGCTCGTCCGGATCGAAGGTGAGGATCGGTGATATGAGCGCCTGGCGAGGGATCATTGAAGAGTACCGGGCGTACCTGCCCGTGAGCGTATCCACGCCGGTGGTCACGCTAGGGGAGGGGAATACCCCGTTGGTGCGCGCGCCCCGTCTCGCTGAAGCGATCGCACCGGGGCTCGCTCTCTATCTCAAGTTCGAGGGCGCCAACCCGACCGGCTCTTTCAAAGACCGGGGCATGACGCTGGCGATCTCCAAGGCGGTGGAGGAGGGCGCGCGCGCGGTCATCTGCGCCTCCACCGGCAACACGTCGGCGGCGGCGGCCGCTTACGGCGGCCGGGCCGGGCTCCAGGTCTACGTGCTGATCCCCGAGGGCAAGATCGCGCTGGGCAAGCTCGCGCAGGCGATGATGCACCGCGCGACGGTGCTCCAAGTCCAGGGGAATTTCGATCAGGCGCTGACGATCGTCAAGGAGATCTCGACCAAGTACGGGATCATCCTGGTGAACTCGGTCAATCCGTACCGGCTGGAAGGACAGAAGACGGCGGCGTTCGAGGTCTGCGATCAACTGGGCGACGCGCCGATGTACCATTTCCTGCCAGTGGGCAATGCCGGTAACATCACCGCGTATTGGAGGGGGTACCAGGAATACCACCGAGACAAGAAGTGCACGAGGCTCCCGCGCATGATGGGGTTTCAGGCCGCGGGCGCCGCGCCCATCGTATTGGGCCATGTCGTGGAGAAGCCCAAGACGATTGCGACGGCCATCCGCATCGGCAACCCGGCCAGTTGGGTGCAGGCGGTGAAGGCCATGCAGGACTCGAACGGCAAGATCGATCTCGTGACGGACGAGGAGATTGTGGAGGCGTACCGGATGGTGGCGGCCTTGGAGGGCATCTTCTGCGAGCCGGCCTCCGCCGCGTCGGTCGCCGGGGTCATCAAGATGCAGAAGGCGGGGCTGTTCAAGGACGGCGAGTCGGCCGTGTGCACGCTGACCGGGCATGGCCTCAAGGATGTGGACATTGCGATCTCGGTGTCGCAGAAGCCGACGACGATCCAGGCCAACATGGAAGACGTCGTGAGGGTCCTGGGCTACTGACTGCTTTTTTTGCGCGGGGAGGGCGCATCCGGTTCGCATGAAATACGTGATCCTGCTGGGGGATGGGATGGGCGACCATCCGTTGGCGGAACTTGGAGGGCGGACGCCGCTGCAGGCAGCCAAGACCCCCAACCTGGATTTTCTCGCCCGTCACGGCGAACTGGGCCTGGTCAAGACCACGCCGGATGGATTCTATCCGGGCGGCGATGTGACACAGTTGGCGATCCTGGGCTATGACCCGAAAAAGTATTACACCGGGCTTGCGCCGCTGGAAGCGGCCGGTCTCGGCGTGGCGCTGAATCCCGACGATGTCGCCTACCGGTGCAATCTGGTCACCTTACGGGCGGATACCGGCGGGTACGACGTGAAGAAGCTGGGTCCCCACGCCGTAATGGAGGACTACAGCGCCGGCCAGATCGACTCGCTCGAAGCCAAGGAGCTGCTCTACGATGTCAACGAGCAACTGGGGACAGAGGTCGTGCAGTTCTATCCCGGCGTGTCATACCGGAATCTCATGGTCTGGGCAGAGGGCAAGCACCGCGTGACCGTGACGCCGCCCCATGACATCGCGGGTAAGCCGGTGGGCGACTTTCTGCCGAAAGGGGACGGCGACAAGGTGCTGCGAGCCTTGATGGACGAGGCCCTGGCGATCCTGCGCGGCCATCAGATCAATAAGGATCGGATCGAAGCGGGCAAGCCGCCGGCGAACGGCATCTGGCTGTGGGGCTACGGCAAGGCACCGAAGCTACCGAAGTTGACGGAGCGCTACGGCCTGTCCGCGAGCATGATCTCGGCGCTGGACCTGCCGCGTGGGTTGGGGCTCACGTGCGGGTTTGAAGTCGCGAAAGTGTTGGGCGCCACGGGTTCCGTGGACACCGATTATCTTGGGAAGGCCGCGTGCGCGCTCAAAGAGCTGGAGAAGCGGGATCTGGTGTATATCCATCTGGGGGCGACGGACGATGCGAGCCACCAGGGCGACGTGCAGGCCAAGGTGCGGGCCATCGAGTCGTTCGACGAGCATACGGTGGGAACCCTGCTGAAAGGGCTGCCGAAGCTGGGACCGCATCGCGTGCTGGCGGTCTGCAACCACGCCACACCGGTCGCGCTCCGGTGTCATACGAACGATCCGGTCCCGTTCGCCCTCTATGAAGGACCGGCATCCCGCGCTCGCGCCGATGCGGATCGCGGCTTCAACGAGACGGATGCGCAGACCACGAAGACGATGCTGGCCGATGCCACGAAGCTGCTCGGCAAGCTGATCGGAAAATGAAGGAATGTGTCGGTGGCTTTAGTTGTTCAAAAATTCGGCGGGACCTCGGTCGCAAACGTCGACCGGATCAAGCACGTGGCGCAGCTGGTCGCCAAGAGCCGGCGGGCGGGCGACACGGTCCTGGTCGTGCTCTCCGCCATGAGCGGCGAAACGGACCGTTTGATGAAGCTCGCGCACGACGTCGCTGAGTTCCCCGACGAGCGGGAGATGGACATGCTGCTCTCCACCGGGGAGCGCGTGACGATCGCCCTGCTCGCGATGGCGTTGCGCTCGATGGGGTTCGAAGCCCGCTCCTACACCGGGCGGCAGGTCGGGATCATCACCGACAGCACGCATACGAAGGCCCGGATCGAGCGCATCGCCGCCGAGAGGATCCAGCAAGCCCTGGATAAGGGCATCATCCCGGTCGTGGCGGGATTCCAGGGGATCAACGAGCAGAACGACGTCACGACGCTCGGACGCGGGGGGTCGGATCTCACGGCCGTAGCGCTGGCCGCCGCGCTGAAGGCCGATCAGTGCATAATTTATACCGACGTGGACGGCGTGTACACGGCGGATCCCGATGTAGTGCCGTCCGCGCGTAGATTGGACAAGGTTTCGTACGAGGAGATGCTGGAGTTTGCGAGCCTGGGGGCGAAGGTGCTTCAGAGCCGCTCGGTCGAGTTCGCTGCCAAGTACGGCGTACCGGTGGCGGTCCGATCCACTTTCGTCGAAGGCAGCGGGACGCTGGTAACCAAGGAGGATCGGGACATGGAACACGTCGTGGTCTCCGGCGTGACGGGGGATTGCAACCAGGCGAAGGTCACGTTTGTCGGGGTGCCGGACAAACCGGGGATCGCCGCCCGCATCTTCGGAGCGATCGGGGTCGCCAACATTCTGGTGGACATGATCATCCAGAACGTCAGCCAGGGCGATCTGACAGACATGTCGTTCACCATCCCCAGGGCGGACCTCCCCAAAGCAGTGGGTCTCGCGAAACACATCGCCAAGGACATCGGGGCCAAGAGCGTCGAGGTCAAGGAACAGATCGCCAAAGTCTCGCTGGTCGGCGTCGGCATGCGGTCCCATTCCGGCGTGGCCGCGCGGATGTTCGAGACCTTGGCCCGCGAAGGCATCAACATCATGATGATCAGTACGTCCGAGATCAAGATCTCCTGCGTCATCGAGGAGAAGTCCATGGAACCGGCCATCCGTGCCCTGCACAAGGCGTTCGGGCTGGAGAAAGGCTGACCGGCGAAGAATGCCTGCGCCGAAACACATCGAGATCTACGACACGACGCTGCGCGACGGCGCCCAGGCCGAGGATGTTTCCTTCTCGGCCGAGGACAAGGTACGCGTGGCCCAGAAACTGGACGAGCTCGGCGCCCACTTCATCGAAGGCGGGTGGCCGGGCGCCAATCCTCGGGACATCGACTTTTTCCGGATGATCAAGACGGTGCCGCTCAAACAGGCCAAGGTCGTAGCCTTCGGCTCGACGCGGCGGGCCACCAACACCGTCCACAACGATCCCGTCCTCAAGTCCCTGCTGGATGCGGACACCCGATACGTGACGCTGTTCGGCAAGAGTTGGGATCTGCACGTCACGGACGCCTTGGGGATCTCGCTCAAGAAAAATCTCGAGCTGATCGAGGACTCCGTGGCCTTCCTGAAGAGCAAGGGCCGCCGGGTGTTCTACGACGCCGAGCATTTCTTCGACGGCTACAAGGCCGATCCGGACTATGCGGTTCAGACTCTCCTGAAAGCCCAGGAGGCCGGGGCGGAACGGATCATCCTGTGCGACACGAACGGCGGGACGATGCCCTGGGAAGTCCGGCGGATCGTGGCGGCAATCGCGCGGGAGGTGCGCGCGCCGCTCGGCATTCACGCCCACAACGACGCGGAGATGGCTGTCGCCAACTCGCTGATCGCGATCCAGGAAGGGGTGCTTCAGGTGCAGGGCACGATCAACGGGATCGGCGAGCGGTGCGGCAACGCCAATCTCTCGTCGATCATCCCGAACCTGAATTTCAAGATGAAAGTGCCGTCGGTGACTCCGGAGCAGTTGCGCAACCTTCGGGAAGTCTCCCACTTCGTGGCCGAGATCGCCAACCTGGTGCCGAACAAGCACCAGCCGTACGTGGGCGACTCGGCGTTCGCCCACAAGGGCGGCGTGCATATCGACGCGGTCCGGAAGAACCCGATGACCTACGAGCACGTCCGTCCGGAGGCGGTTGGCAACCGGCAGCGGATGCTCATTTCTGATTACGCCGGCAAGAGCAGCCTGGCGGCGAAGGCTGAGGAGTTTCACATCAAATTGCGCAAGAAAGACCCCAAGGCCCAGGAGTTGCTGGCGACCCTCAAGGACCTCGAAAACCAGGGTTACCAGTTCGAGGGAGCGGAGGGGTCGTTCGAGCTTCTGATGCGCCGCATGATCGGGAAACACAAGCCGTCGTTCGAATTGATGGGCTTCCGTGTGATCGTGGAGAAGCGGCGGGCGGACGAGAACCCGATCTCGGAGGCGACAGTGGTGGTCAAGGTTGGCTCCACGGTGGAGCACACAGTGGCCGTCGGCACGGGACCCGTCAATGCACTGGACTATGCTCTGCGCAAAGCCCTCGAGAAGTTCTACCCGCAACTGCGGGAGGTGAAGTTGTTGGATTACAAGGTCCGCGTGCTGGCCGCCAACAAGGGGACGGCGTCGCGAGTCCGTGTGCTGATCGAATCAGGAGATCACAAGGAAAAATGGGGGACGGTGGGGGTGTCCGAGAACATCATGGAGGCGAGCTGGCAGGCGCTGGCCGACAGCATCGAATATAAGATGCTGAAAGATCGGCGTTCTTCCAAGAACGGTTCTGCTTGACTTCCTAGTTGGGCTTTCGTATCGTAATGATCTCTCAAGGGATTTTGCCCGTTGAGGCGAATCGGAGGGTAAGGGAATGAGGAAGGCAGACCTCGCGACCGAAATCTATGAAAAGGTTGGCGTCTCCAAGAAAGAAGCTGCCGACCTCGTCGAGTTGGTCCTCGACACAATCAAGGGGATCTTGCAGAAAGGCGAGTCTTTTAAAATCGCCGGCTTCGGAAATTTTGTCGTTCGCAGTAAAGGGCCTCGAAAGGGCCGCAATCCCCGCACCGGTGAGGAGATCGGGATTACCCCTCGGCGTGTGGTGACCTTCCGTCCGAGCCAAATCTTCAAAAAATACGTGAACTAGCCGCCCGCGCTGGCTCGTATGGCTACCGGGGCATCAAGGTCGGCCGGAACCGGTGAAGCGGTCGGCGAGAAACTCTTTTACAAGATCGGAGAAGTCAGCAGGCTGACCGGCCTTCCCGCCTACGTGTTGCGGTTTTGGGAGTCCGAATTCGGGTTCCTCAGCCCCCAAAAGACCCGCGGCCGCCAGCGCAAGTATACGCCCAAGGACATCGAGACTCTTCTCCAGATCAAACAGATGCGCTACGATAAAGGATACACGATCGAAGGATTGCGAAAGCGCTGGCACACTCGGGAGGGCGCTCAAGAGCGGCGCCCCTCCCGCGCGACGACCGAGGTGGTGCGGCGCGTCAAGCACGAGGTTCAGGAAATGCTGAAGGTGCTGGGAGAGCAGAAGTAACCCGCTCGCCGATACATGAAATGATCCCAACGGTTCGGGGCGTAGCGCAGCCCGGTAGCGCACTCGCTTGGGGTGCGAGTGGTCGTGGGTTCAAATCCCGCCGCCCCGACCAACCAGAGCTAGCTGGGCCCGGAACTTCGATCAAAAGTTCCGGGATAGGCGATACCACCAGTGATCTTTCACTCTCCTTCCTGAGATGACCAATCCCGACAAGGCCCGACTAAAAATGGTCGAGGAGCAAATCGTCGCCCGGGGCATCACCGATGCGCGGGTGCTGGAGGCGATGCGGAAAGTCCCGCGTCATCTCTTTCTCGAAGAGGCGCTAAGCGATCGGGCCTATGAGGATTCGGCCCTGCCGATCGGGGAGAAGCAAACCATTTCGCAGCCCTACATCGTCGCGTTGATGACACAGGCTCTCGCGCTTCGGGCGGCCGACAGGGTGCTGGAGATCGGGACGGGGTCTGGGTATCAGACGGCCATCCTGGCCGAACTGGCCGCCCGCGTCTACTCCATCGAGCGGGTGAAGTCGCTGGCTTTGCAGACCCGTGAACGGCTCGATCGCCTGGGATACCGGAACGTGGCCGTTCGAAACGGCGACGGGACCTACGGATGGGGCGAGGCCGCACCCTTCGATGCCGTCCTGGTGGCGGCCGGGTCTCCTTCCATTCCCTCCATGTTGGTGGAGCAATTGCGCGAAGGTGGGCGCCTTGTCATTCCGGTGGGAGACCGGAATACGCAGGTGCTGCAGCTCGGAGTCAAGCAGCGGGGCCAGTTGGTGCTAAGCTGCCTGACCGACTGCACCTTTGTGCCGTTTATCGGGGCCTTTGCGTGGAGCGCCGACGCATGCTGAAGATCTTCAATACCATGACCGGCCGCAAGGAGCCGTTCGAGCCGCTGACGCCAGGGCAGGTACGCATGTATGTGTGCGGCGTCACGGTCTATGACGACTGCCATCTCGGCCATGCCCGCAGCGCCATGGTTTTTGAAACGATTCGGCGGTATCTCGAGCATTCCGGATTCGCCGTCACGTTCGTCAAAAATTTCACGGACGTCGATGACAAGATCATCACTCGCGCAAACGAACTCGGTCTTCCTTGGCAGGAGGTGACCAAGAAATACATTGCAGCCTATTGCCGGGACATGAAACGTCTTGGAATCGAACCGGCGACGATCGAACCAAAGGCCACAGAACACATGCCCGAGATTACGGCATTGGTTCAAACGCTGCTCGACAAAAGCGTCGCCTATCAAGTTAACGGGGACGTCTACTTCCAGGTCGAAAAATATCCTGCTTACGGGCGTCTCTCGAAGCGCAAGCTTGATGAGATGCAAGCGGGCGCCCGCGTCGAGGTGGATGATCGGAAACGACAACCGATGGACTTTGCTCTATGGAAAGGGGCCAAGCCAGGCGAGCCCGCATGGGACAGCCCATGGGGGCTGGGGCGTCCAGGCTGGCACATCGAGTGCTCGGCCATGTCCATGAAACATCTCGGCGAGACCTTTGACATTCACGGCGGTGGCGCCGATCTTATCTTTCCCCATCACGAAAACGAGATCGCCCAATCCTGCTCGGCGACCGGCAAGGAGTTCGTCCGGTGCTGGGTGCACAACGGATTCGTGCAGATCAATCAGGAGAAGATGTCGAAGTCGCTGGGGAACTTTTTCACGGTCAAGGAGATCTTCGAGAAATTCCCGGCGCCCGAGAAAGTCACCGCCGAAGTGGTGCGATACTTCCTGCTCTCGACCCACTACCGCGGTCCCGTCGATTTTTCGGATGAAGCGCTGCGCCAGACTCGCGCCGGGCTCAACAACTTCTACGATCTCTTTGTACGGCTGGAAGAAAAGGCCGATTCAAAAGGGACGGCAGAGGGAAACGTTAAAGGCCTGGTGAAGGAATTTGCAACGGCTTTTGAACGCGGGATGGACGACGACTTGAACACGCCCGTAGCCCTCGCGGAGTTTCAGCGCCTGCGAAACGAACTGAATACGCGGCTGCAAACAGGGCTCTCGCAAGGTGCACGGACGGAAGCGCGCGAGGCCTTTCGGCGTTTCGGCCAAGTGCTGGGGCTTTTCCAACTCTCGAACAAAGACTGGGAATTTAAGGATGCTCAAGCCGGCGCAGCGACCGTACTCGACGCCGAGATCGGGCGTCAGATTGAAGCGCGCAACGAGGCCCGGCGCAGAAAAGACTTTGCGCGAGCCGACGAGATCAGGAAGACGCTAGCCGCGCAGGGCATCATCCTCGAAGACCGGCCCGACGGGACGACCCGCTGGAAGCGATGAGCCACCAAGATTCGACAGACCTACTCTATGGCGTGCATCCGGTCCTCGAAGCGCTCCGCTCGAAGGACCGTGACCTTCACCGGATTTACCTGGAGCAGGGCCGCCGGGGGCGCGTGGTGGAGGAGATACTCCAATTGGCCAGAGCACGCCATGTACCCGTGGCGTTTGAGCCTCGCGAAGGCCTGGACCGCCGTGCCGGCACCGCCCGGCATCAAGGGGCGATCGGGGTCGCCGCGGCGAAGGCCTATCTGTCGCTTGACGACCTCCTCAGCTCGGTGGCGCAACTGGAGGCACCGTTGTTGTTGGTGCTGGATGGCATCGAAGACCCGCACAATCTGGGCGCCATTCTGCGGACGGCCGAGGCGGCTGGCGCGCAAGGCGTCATCCTGCCGACCAGGCGCGCCGTCGGCGTGACCGCCATCGTGGCCAAGGTTTCGGCTGGCGCGATCGAGCATCTCCCCGTGGCCCGCGCCGTGAACCTCTCTCAAGCCATCGAACGGCTCAAAGAGGCTCGCTTCTGGATCTATGGATTGGACGCGAAAGGAAGCCGGAGCTACGCGGAGGTTGATTACCGTGGGCCGGTGGCGCTGGTGGTGGGCGGGGAGGGTCGGGGCCTGCGTCCCCTCGTCGCGGGCCGGTGCGATGGAACGGTCTGTATTCCGATGCAGGGGAAGGTGGAGAGCCTCAACGTCTCAGTGGCGACCGCGATCGTGCTGTATGAAATCCTGCGGCAACGCGCCGGCACGCGCGAGGTCACGCGCGCCGCACCCGGATGAACCCTTCCTCGATGGCGGCTTTGAGCAGTTGGGCAGCGTTCGAGACGCGAAGCTTCTTCATCATGTTGGCGCGGTGCGCTTCGACGGTTTTGACGCTGATCTTGAGGCGGGTGCCGATTTCCCGATTCTTCAGGCCGTTCCAGATCAACTGCAGGATTTCCTGCTCGCGGTCCGTCAGGGATGTCACGCCGTTTTTCTTTTTTCTATCCATCGGGGTTCTCGCTCCTTGTCTGCCTCCATATCCGCCCTACCAGTAACACCATTAGTATCACATAACCAAGTAATTGCTGTAAATAGGAAAAGACGGCGGGAACGCGGCGACGCCTTGTTCCCTATGGGGCCTTCACGTACAATGGGCTCGCGAATGCTCGTTGGAAGAGCCCTCCGGCGGAGGCAGGATGATCGAGCAGTGGAATGTGGTCACGGCAACCCTGTTCGGCGCCGTCATCGGCAGCTTTCTAAACGTCTGCATCTATCGCCTGCCGGCCGGAGAATCCCTGGTGCGGCCGGCGTCCCGGTGTTCCCAGTGCAAGACGCCGATCTCCTGGTACGACAATATCCCGATCCTGAGCTATCTGTGGCTCCTGGGCCGGTGCCGAAGCTGCCGGGCCCGTATCGCATGGCGCTATCCGCTGGTGGAAACACTGAACGCCGCCGGGTACGGATTCATCGTCTGGCGCTTCGGAGCGACGGTGACCGCGTTCGTCTATGGCCTGCTGTTTTCGGCGCTCGTCGTCGTCAGCTTTATTGATCTCGATCACATGATCGTGCCGGATCGGATCACGTTGCCTGGGATGGCGCTGGGGCTGGTCGTCGGGACGTTCCTTCTTCCTCGATGGTGGGAGAGCATCGGGGGGTTCGCGCTCGGTGGAGGCTTGCTGTACTTCATGGCCTGGATCAGCCCCTACCTGTTCGGCAAGGAAGGCATGGGCGGCGGCGACATCAAGCTGCTC
>JACXTT010003168.1_pt1 | contig 25633 bp, 24 predicted proteins | sample 9270951 | NCBI WGS metagenome assembly JACXTT01 (sample SAMN15532306, study PRJNA645909) | rock metagenome | isolation source: weathered quartz diorite | place: Puerto Rico | collected 2017-06-21
AACATAGAAAAGCCCATCGCGTGCAAACGTTGATGGGCTTTTCGCTTTGTGGCGACGCTTTGACTTGGGTAAGTTAGATTGATCAAATTGACAACTATGTCAATGAAATCGTGCTTTGGGATGAGCGAGGGGATGCTGGCCTCCGTTTTAGACCATGGTACTCAGCCTCAAGTTTTTGGATACTCGTCAAGCACAGACTGGAGTTTGGAGAAATCGACCGGTTTGGTCATATAGTAGTCGAATCCTGCCTGGATCGATTCTTCACGGTTGTGTTTCTCTGAATATCCAGACAGCGCAATGAGCAACTGTCCGGCAGTTGCCGGATTGGCGCGCAATTGGCGTACGAGCTCATTTCCATCCATCTGCGGCAAGCCAATATCCAAGACGCATGCATCTGGACATTCCGTTCGTGCCAGCTCCAGCGCGCAGCTTGCCTCATGTGCCATGACCACCTGGTAGCCAGCTGCCTGGAGGAGCAGGCATAGCACCTCCGCAGCATCAATATTGTCATCCACGACCAGGATCTTCTTCATCTTGTGTACCAATATCGGCACGCGACGTGTTCGACGACGGTCACTGCAGGGGCCTTCTTGAGTCCCGTTCGGCAGCCAAACAGTGAAGCTGCTGCCCATCGCGAGCCCTGCGCTCGTGCATGTCACCCTGCCACCATGAAGTTCGACCAGGCTTTTCACCAGCGATAGTCCCAAACCCAGGCCACCGGAAGACCGGTCTGAATTCAGAGAAGCTTGGGTGAACATGTCGAACGCATGCGGGACAAATTCCGGCGTCATTCCAATTCCGTCATCCCTGACAATGACCGCCACCTGATTTTTGGAGAACTCAAGCGTCAACCAGACATGACCACCGATCGGTGAATATTTGGCTGCATTTGTCAGCAGGTTAGTAAACACCTGGACGAGCCGTTTCTTGTCTCCTAACATGGGGATCGACTGGGACAGCTCAGGTATTTCCAGCGTTTGTTGGCGCGTCTGCACGATTGGGAAAACCTGTTCTACGGCGTCATGGATCGCGTGGCGCAAGTCCAAGGCTTCCAGTTTCAGTTCAATGGCACCACGGGTAACCCGCGATACGTCGAGCAAATCATCGACCAGCGACACCATGTGGGTGACTTGCCGCGAAATCACTTTGCCCACATTCTTGACGACATCCGGCCCGCTGGTTTCCATCATCAGCAATGTTGCGCCGGCACTGATTGGTGACAGTGGATTGCGCAATTCGTGTCCAAGCATTGCCAGGAATTGATCCTTGCGCTCAATTTCCAACTTTTCTGCGCTCCGCGTCGCCTGGACAAAACCTAATATCGAAGAGCCAAGCAGCTGATCAATTGCCTCATTAAATCGAATGATATCGCCGAGATCGTTCGAGCCCATTGGAGCGGGGGAACTTTGCGCTTCACTCCAAAGGCGCAGCACGCTGGACCTCAGGGAGCGATATTCCGATGCCAGTTGCTCTATGGTAAAAGAAGACTCTAGCCGAGACAGGCCGTGGACTTCGCCAATTCTTGTTTGTGCTGTTCTAGGTTCACCGCCATGGGATTTGACGATTTCCTCGTCGCGCGTCTGTGTGTTGCCAAGATCCTCGGCGATACCTTGCAAAATGGTTGAAGCGTGGTCCCTGAGTTCTACCGCTGACATGTCCACGGCAGCTGGTTCAATTGTGCGAGCAAAGCTCTCCCATTCACGCAGGATGGATTGTCTTTCAGTAAGGATGAAGTCAGCCAATCTCAAAGTACTCTCCCCAACGGGTGCAATCCAAACAAATCGTCCACGCTTGGGATGGTGAGCATGGCATTCGTCCACACTTAACCTAAGTACGATGCCACAGATCCGGGATGTAAGTTGATTACGCAGGCAAACGAACGGCTGCTTAAACCGTATTTGTTATCTGTGATGTGTGGCAATATCAGAACCTTGGCAGAGAGATGGATTGTCCTACCGCGCCTGGCCCATCATCGCGACGGGCCGCGCGCAATCTCTACCCTGTCTCGGTGATAAATGGAGAGTTTTTGTATCTGTGGCAGGTGATAATATTGGTTGCTTTAATGCAATTTCGCTCTTAACGCCCATATGGTGCATGAACAATGAAAAACAAAAGCACCCCCGAACTGTCGTCCCTGGGCCTGTCCGATATCGCTCCCGTCCTCAATTTGATTTTGGCCGGCAGCCGCGCAGGACACTTCACTTCACTCTATCTGCAATGGCTGTACGTGGCGGGCCTGGCCAAGCAGCTGTTTGGGTTGAAATTTACCTCGCGCATCACTTTGCCAGACGGTTCCTCCCACCAGGCCAGCACCAAGGTCCTTCGAGTCAATGGCGATTTCGCCGGATTTTTCATTTTGCGCAATGAAGAGCGGACCATCACCGAGCTCTATATGTGTGCAGTGCTTCCGCAGCTTTGCGGTCAAGGGATCGGAACGTGGATGTTGAAGGCGGCATTGGACGCCTTACCGGACCGGCACATTGTATTTGCCGATTGCCTGCCTTCTTCCCTTGCGATGTTGCATGTCTTGCGTGGCCTGGGATTTGAGGAAATCCATCGAGGACCGGAAGGCGGCTGCCGCATGTGCCTGGTCATCGACCGCATCGCCAGCAAGCCATCAGAAATGGGAGAGCGCCAAGCTGCGTAGGCGCTAGTGTGGACTGAAGGTGCCGCCCCCCGACTTAGGCTAGGGCGGCTATTTCTTACGCAAATTGCTTGACGATTAAGGCGACATTGCTGCCGCCAAAGGCGAAGGAATTCGACATGGCTGCGCCAATCGGACGACCACGTTCGCCGCCTGCCGCAACATGGGACAGCGCGCATTCTGGCGCTGCCTGGTCAAGGAAGGCCGTGGCTGGCATGGCTTGCTCCCGCAGCGCCTGGACTGTCAGCACCAATTCCAGCGCGCCAGCCGCACCGAGCGTGTGGCCGTGCATGGATTTGGTGGAACTGACGAGAGGGGCATCCTGGCCCGAACCAAACACGGCAGCGATCGACGCTGCCTCGGCCTGGTCACCCGCCACGGTGCCGGCAGCATGCGCATTGATATAGGCGATCTGCTGCGGTTCCAGGCGGGCATCGCTCAGCGCATGGCGCATGGCGCGCGCCTGGCCGGCCGGATCAGGTTTGGTGATGTGGCTGGCATCGTTGCTGGCGCCGTAACCGGCCACTTCGGCCAGGATGGTGGCGCCGCGCGCCTGCGCCGACGACAGCGATTCGAGCATGATGGCAGCACCCGCTTCGCCCAGCACCAGCCCGCTGCGCCCACTGGCAAAGGGCCGGCAGGAGCGTTCAGGGTGTGCAGCGTCGGCCCGCGCCAGCACGCGCAAGGCGTCCCAGGCATTGACGACACCAAAGGTCAGCAAGGCCTCTGAGCCACCAGCGAGCACGCGGTCGGCATAGCCGTCGCGGATATGACGGTAAGCCTCGCCGATGGCCTGCGCCGACGAGACGCAGGCGCTGCTGTAGGTATTGACGGTGCCGCGGAATCCGGCACGGATCGCGATCTGGGCGGCGGCAGCATTGTTCATTGCCGCAACGATCGACGAGGGACGCACCCGTTCCTTACCTTCCAGGAACAGGTCGACATAGCCATGTTCAAGCGATTGGGCGCCACCCATGCCGGCACCCCAGAACACGCCGCTGGCATCGAGCGCAGGCGTGGCGTGGTCGATGCCAGCTTGCTGAAGCGCTTCATTGGCGGCGATCACGGCCAACAGGCTAAAGCGGTCATACAGCGATGCTTCGACTTTCTTGACGACCTCGGGCAGGTCGAAGCGGATCTGGCCGGCGGGGCAGGAGGGCATTTGGCGGGTCGATTGCAGCTTCAATAGGCCGATGCCGGATGCGCCCGCCATTGCCTGCGCAAAATTGCGCTCCATCCCCATCCCGAGGCTGGACACTACGCCCAGTCCGGTGATGACGACCCGCTCACGGCTCATGGCTGGGCGGCTTTCTGGTTGACGTAGCGGTCAATGAAATCGGCGATGTCTTGTACCACCACCAGGTTCGGGCGCTCGTCGCCCAGGCTGACCTTGAACTCGTCTTCCAGGTCAAAGATCAGTTCGATCATCGTCAGCGAGTCGACGTTGAGCGTTTCAAGTACGGTGTCAGCCTGGATGGTGCCAGGGTCACGCTCAACGCGTTCTGCGAGCATGGTGATGACGGTTGGAAGTGAACTCATGGTGTTACATCCTATTACAATTCATTGGGCGTAGTGTTGTTTTGAACTGACGCGCTGGTGCCCGGCTGGTCGGGCGTCGAATACTTCTTGAAAAAATCAATCGTTTCAGAAGCGACGATTTCTTTCTCGTTATCCAAAGTGATGATGTGGTAGCTGTCGTGCAAAATGATTTTCTTTTTCGTTTCCGAGGCAATACGCTGTTCGACCAGGTCGGCACTTTTCGGTGTCGCCACATCGTCTTCTTGCGCATGCATGATCAATGAAGGCGCATGGACGCGCTCCAAACCGCGTCGTACCTCTTTGATGAGGCGGTGCGCCTGGAAAATGCCTTCGGCCGACAAGCGCGATGCGCCGGCGGCAGAGGAGCTCGTCACTTTCATTTCACGCGCGATCCACTCGCGCAGTTTATCATTCTTCAGTCCGAAAGGATGGCGTTCCTGGTAGGAATACAGATAGCGGGCCGGCGTGTAATAGGCAATGGGCAGCAGGAAACGGTACTTGGGAATGCTCCAGCCATCGTAGTCGAGCGTGGTCGCCAGCAGCGACAGGGCCGCGATATCGTCACTGCGGTCCATCGCCAGGCGCAGCGCCAGCACAGCGCCGATGCACAGGCCCGTGACGGACACCGTGTCGTGGCTGCGTTTGAGGCGCTCAAAACGCTCCTGGACTTCGGCATACCAATGCTCGCAGCGGGTGGTACGGAACGCATTTCCTTGTCCACTGGAGTAGCCGTAACCGGTAATCAGGGGGATTTCGACGCTGTATCCCGCCTTGTTCAGCTTTTTCCCGATAAACTGCATTTCGAGCGGATTGCCCATCAACCCGTGCAATGCCAGGACCGCGTGTGAGCCGCCAGGCAATTCTATTGTTTTCATTTACTACTCTCGGACTTCTAAATCGTTTCTTGTAAGTAAAACACGGATACTCGTCATTGCCGTGGCTCGGATGAGGGGCACTAATTTACAGTGAAATGCCCTGTCTGTCGATCTTTCCAATCGTGATAAAGTGACATCTTTCACCTCATCTTGGAGTCTCCATGTCAATCCGCACCCTGGTCGCGCTGGCCATGTTCGCGACTGCCCCCGTTCTTGCCGCTGAGCCTAGCCTGGCCAAGTCCATCGATCAGCAGTATGAATTGCGTTTGGGCAAGTTATTTGACCATTTCCATCGCCATCCGGAACTATCCTTTATGGAAGTGGAAACGGCCAAGCGCCTGGCGGCAGAACTGCGTGAGGCCGGATTCACGGTTACCGAACAGGTGGGTGGCACCGGTGTGGTGGCGCTATTGAAAAATGGCCCTGGCCCAATGGTGATGATGCGTTCGGATATGGACGGCCTACCGGTCGAAGAAAAGTCTGGCCTGCCCAACGCGTCGACCGTCAAAGGCAAGGACCGCGAAGGCAATACTTTCCCGGTGATGCATGCCTGTGGCCATGACGTCCACATGACCAGCCTGGTGGGCACGGCGCGCATTATGGCGGCCAACAAGGATCGTTGGTCAGGTACCCTGATGCTCATCGGACAGCCGGCGGAAGAACGGGTCGGCGGAGCCGATGCCATGATGAAGGACCATATCTGGGAACGTTTCGGCAAGCCCGATTATGCGCTGGCCTTGCACGTGCTGTCGGACATCGAAGCAGGCAAGGTCGTTGTCGTGGATGATGCCGCCTGGTCCGGCAGTGACTTCGTCGACATCATCGTGCATGGCGTTGGCGCGCACGGCGCCTTCCCGCACATGGGCAAGGACCCGATTGTGATGGGATCTGAAATCGTCATGATGCTGCAAACCATTATCAGCCGTGAAAAAGCGCCACGCGAGAGCGGAGTGATTACCGTCGGCACCTTCCAGGCTGGGACCAAGAACAATATTATTGGCGACCGCGCCACCCTTGGCTTGACGGTACGTTCCGAAAGCGAAGCAGCACGCCAGGCCATGCTGTCGGCCATCAAGCGTGTGGCAGTCAATACGGGGCGGGCGGCCGGTATGCCAGAAGACAAGCTGCCCGAAGTGATTTATGGTCCATCTACGCCGCCGACCCTCAACGATGCCGCCCTGGCGCAACGCGTACGCGCGGCCATGGCCAAGGCCATGGGCCAGAATATCTTTATGGATGGTTATAAGCGCCTGCATATGGGTGCCGAGGACTTCCCGTACTTTACGCGCCAGCCGGCCATTCCAAGCGTGTATTTTGCCGTCGGCGGCACACCCAAGGCGGCGCTCGAAGCCGAAAAACGGGGCGGCCCAGGCGTGCCGTCCAACCATAGCCCTTTGTTTAAGGCAGAAGCGGAGACTGCCATCAAGACCGGCATCGAAGCAACGGTGGCAGCCCTGACTGACCTGATGCCAAGGAAGTAATTCAAGGATGGGAGAGCGCAATGGCAGCGATGATTGAAAGCACGAATGCGGCAGCAGCAGTCCAAGTTCAATCATGGATGGCCAGGTTCGATCCGAGCATCCAGGACTTGTTGAGGGCGGTTGGCACGGCGCTGCGGGAGCGCTTCCCCAGCGCCAATGAATTGGCCTATGACTATGGCAGCCATATCGTCATTAGCTATTCCCCCTCTGACAAGGGGATCGAAGGCATCTTTGCCCTCGCTGCGCGCAGCCATGGTGTTTTTCTGTATTTCAATCAAGGCCAGGACTTGCCCGACCCGTCGAAGATACTGCAAGGGAAGGGCAAGGCGACCCGCTATATTGAGTTGAGTTCTGCCAGCCAATTACATCTCCCGCACGTGGAGGCGCTGGTGCGCGCCACGCTGGACCAGGCCAAACTGCCATTTGCCGCTTCCGGACAAGGCGCCCTTATCATTAAGTCAGACGGTTCCAAGAGGCGCGCCCGCAAGCAGTGAAGGCGTTCATACTGGGCCTGGCGGGCCAAGCGCACTACCGAACCCATGAGGAGGAATCGAGATGAGCAAGAACACGATATGCCTGTGGTATGACCATGATGCCGAAGAAGCCGCGCGCTTCTACACGGCGACTTTTCCACAAAGCCAAATGGGCAAGGTTTGTTACGCACCATCTGACTACCCTGACGGCAAAACTGGCAATGCCCTGACCGTCGAATTCACGGTCGCGGGCATTCCCTGCGTCGGCCTGAATGGCGGCCCGCACTTCAAGCACAGCGAAGCGTTCTCCTTTCAGATCCTGACGGAAAACCAGGAGGAAACGGATCGCTATTGGAATGCCATCATCGACAATGGCGGTGAAGCGAGCCAGTGCGGCTGGTGCAAGGACAAATGGGGCCTTAGCTGGCAAATCACGCCGCGCGTCTTGATTGAGGCCATAGCCAAGGGAGGCCCGGTGGCCAAGCGGGCATTTGACGCAATGATGCCAATGCAGAAATTGGATATTGCAAAGATTGAAGCGGCCATTCGTGGCTAACCGGGAGATCAGCGGCATGACAACATGGAAGGCATTGACCTTGCTGGCGGGCCTGTTGGTAACGCAAGGCACGCGTGCAGCGACGCTGCTGCCCACACCGGCGCCTGTTCCCATGCCTTACGTTTTCATCGAGGGGAAAGTGCCGGAAGACGCGCAGCCAGACGGCAACTCCGTCGTCTTCGAAGGACCCAAAGAGATGCTCGTCATTGATACGGGCCGCCATCCCGAACACACCGACAAGATCATTGCGCTAGTCAAGGCTAAAAACAAGCCAATCACTGCCATCGTGAATACGCATTGGCACCTCGACCATGCAACGGGCAATGCGCGCATCCGTGCCGCCTATCCCGGCGCCAAGCTGTATACCAGTACGGCAGTAGAAGGAGCGCTGAAAGGCTTTTTGATTCGCAATGTCGACAAGGCCAAAGCCAGGCTCCTTGATCCGGCCGTTTCGGAAACGGGCAAGGCAGATACCCGCCTTTACCTCAATGCGATCAATGACCCGGGCAACCTGATTCCCGACCAGCCCGTCAAAGGCAGCATGTCCGTGATGCTGGGGGAACGTGAATTGCAATTGCACCTGGCTAAGTATGCGGCGACCGAGGGTGACGTGTGGGTGCATGATCCGTCGAGCAAGACAGTCATTGTCGGCGACCTGGTGGTGGCGCCGCTGCCATTTTTTGATACCGGCTGTGCGGAAGGCTGGCGCCAGGCCCTGGCCGACATCGACAAACTGGATTTCCAGACCCTGGTACCGGGCCATGGCAAGCCAATGGACCACGCCATGTTTTCCACTTACCGCCAGGCTTTCGACGCTTTTACGGCCTGCGCTGAAAGCACCCAGCCAACCGACGCCTGCGTCGCTACCTGGATGCAAAAAGGCGCGCCTTTCGTTGCCATGCACCCGGACCCCAAATACACGGAAGCAGCGCTGGCCTATTACGTGAACCAGATCCTGCGGGTACCTGCCAAGCGCACGGAGTACTGCGCTAAGTGAGGGAAGCTAGTGTCAACGCCGATGCCTGATCCATGTTACGACTGCGGCGCCTGCTGCCGTAGCTATCGCGTTTCCTTTTATTGGGCCGAAGCAGAACAGCGAGGCATTCCAGTGGAGTTGGTGGAGCAGGTCTCGCCCCATTTGAGCTGCATGAAGGGGACCAATAGCAAGGCGCCTTATTGTGCGGCCCTGACGGACCACTATCGCTGCTCGATCTACCCGTCGCGCAGCAGTACCTGCAGGGAAGTGGAGGTTGGCGATGCCAAATGCCAACGCGCCCGCGCGCTGCACGGGCTGCCGCCGCTAGCGTGATCAGACCGTGCCCAGTGCAGCCCAGTCTTTGTTGCGCAGTCTGTCAATAATGCCCTGGACATTGGCCTTCTTTTGAATGGCAGCGCCAACGTCCTGGCCGGTGCCGGGCGGGCCAACAAAAACGGCGCCGACAATCTGCCCGTCTTTAATGAACAGGCGGCGGTGTTCGTGTTCAGGTTCGTCAGGATCACAAATCTCCTCGATGCCTTCGCCACCTTCCAGGTTGCCAAAGCCTTTGACGTCGATCCCGCTCATTTTCAGGCTGACCAGGGTGCTCGGCGCCAAGTAAGCCGCCGTTTGGCCAAATAGCGAGGCCGCAGCAACGCTCGCCTGCGCAGTGCCAACCGCCCATAAGCCGCTGACTGCACCGGGCAATTCAGCGACATCGCCAGCTGCAAAAATATCGGGATCGGAGGTGCGCATCGCGGCATCGACGACGACGCCTCGTTTGACTTCGAGGCCTGCTGCTTCAGCCACATCAACGTTGGCTTTGACACCGGCACAGCCCATATAGATATCGGCGTCGATGATGTCGCCATTGGACAGCTCGAGCTTTTCCACCCGCTGTGCGCCAATCACTTTGGCCACAGAGGCCCCCGTAATCACGCGGATGCCCAGGCCTTCCAGGTATTTGCGCAAAATGCTACTGCCTTTTTCATCGAGCTCTTTGTTCATCAGGCGGTCAGCCCGTTGAATGATGGTCGCTTTCAGGTTGAGCCTGCGCAGCGCATCGATGGCTTCAATCCCCAAAACGCCGCCGCCCAAGACGACCGCCGTTTCGCAACCCTGGTGTTGGCGCCACGCGCGTACGGCCTGCGCATCTGACGCTTCACGCAATACAAAGCAGCCTGGCATGCGATTGCCTTCGGCAGGCGGCATGATGGCGCTGGAACCCATGGCCAGCACCAACTTGTCGTAGGGCAGGGACTCGCCCGTTCCCAGGCTGACCAGCTTTTTGTTACGGTTAATTCCGATCGCCTGGGTATTGAGCCAGACGTCGACTGCTTTTTTCTCGAACCAATCGGGCTTCATCAAATACAGGTCTTCCAGGCCGGTCCTGCCATACAACAGGCGGCCGATCGCCATACGGTTGTAGAACTGGTGGTTCTCTTTGGCGACCACATCGATCTTGCAGCTTGCGCTCAACCGCCGCACTTCGTCAGCAACCGCCATGCCCGAAGTCCCGTTGCCGATAATAACGACTTTATGGATGCCCATTTCCGCACCGAGGTCACGCTGGTTTGCCGGCGGAGGCGGCTCCGGCAAATCGTGCGGGTTCATGCCCAGGTCAATGGTGACGCCGCCGCACATCGCTTTGCTGACGCAGGCCATGCGGGCACGGCCTTCCAGGCCCAGTCGGCGCAAGGTGGCCAGTTCATCGTCCGACGGCGGGCTCAGGCAATCCATGCCTTCGATAATGGCAATCGGGTCGGCCCCGCACATGCCCATGCGGCAGCCGAAATCCTGGGTCAGGCCCGCCGATTCGATACCATCAAGCAGGGTGCGCGAAGAATCGGCCGCAAAGCTGCGGCCCGACTTGCGCTCGCAGACGACATCTGCGCCGGCATTGCCGCCAGTGGAAGGAACCGCGTTGATCTTGATCGTCACGCGGGGCTCCGTCCCGCCGCTATTGAGGGCGCGGAAGTCTTTTTCGGCGATTTTGCCCAAATACAGGACGCGCGCTGCCACCAAAACGGCAATCACAAAAGGCAGTTTGGCGACCCACATGTCCGCTTGCATGCCGCCCAGGTCGGCGACCGTGGACACAATGCCGGGCCCCGTGTACCAGTAAAAGATCATCAGGGCGGACATGGCCGCCAATGCCGCGGCGCGAAAATCGGTCAGGCTGACAAAAATTCGCGTCACCATATAAATGCCCATGGTGGTGACGATCCAACCACCCAGGTGGACGTAATAGCTGGCCAGGCTGGTTTGGGCCAGGTTGCCAGCCGTGAAAAAGCCAATGGCGAAACCAGGCAGGCCCGCCACAAAGAACTTCTTATGGCCGCTATACCAGGGGTCCTTGTCTGCCAGGTCACTGAGGAAGGCGGCGCGGGGATTGAAGTCGTAGCAGTTCTTTTGGCAGCCGACGCAAGTGGGGCAATAGCCATTGCGCACGGTGAAGACGGGTGCATGGCCATAGGCTTTCTGGATCGGCGCTAAGGGGCAGAAGGTGCCGCACCAGCCGCTACGGCCCTTGAAAAAGACGCCGCCCAAAAAGGCCAGGGCCAGGGAGCCGAAGACCAGGATCAGCAAAGCGGCGGGTTCGCGGTTGAAATAGACGTGACGCAGGCTCACAAGGAAAAAGAAAGCCAGTACCGAAATAAAGTAAGCCAGGTTCTTGAACCGGACCGGCAGGGTGAGCTCTTTGGAAAAGCCAAACGTGCGTGGCAGCTGATTGACCAGGGCCATCGGGCACACCTGGCGCCAGATACCCGGAGCGACGGCAAATAGCAGGGGCAGGGAAGGAATCAGGACCTTCCAGAACAAAGCGAAGCCCGCTGCCGGATGGGTGGCGACCAGCCACATGACAACAAAGACGATGAACAACGTCAGGTTGCGCATGCTCCACCAGAAGCCGGGAGTCAGTTGTTCTGGAATCTCTAGATAACTGGGAAAAGGTTTGTTATTGGTCTCGCTCATTGCCGGAATCCGGATAGGTAGGTAAATCAGGACGCGACGCGCCTGGTGGTCCAGCGCAGGCGCATGGCCAGGATGCGGCCAAGGTCAAACAGGATTTTGCGGGCGATTTCAGGTTCCCAGGCGGCCAGTGAATCGAGCTCTTCGCGGGTAAGTCGAATGGCCGTGCCTGCCGTCTTGGCGCGAATCGTGGCACTACGCAGGGCGCCGTCAAAGAAAGAGATTTCGCCGAATACCGAGCCTTCGGGGATCGTCGCCAGCACTTTATCGCCGATGCAGACTTCGACTTCGCCACGGGTCAGGATATAAAAGGAATCGTCTTTATCACCCACCCGGACCAATTCGTCGCCGGCGCGGAACAGGCGGGAGCCGGCGATCTTCAGGATGCGTGCCCAGTCTTCGCTGGACAGGTCGGCCAGGAAGGTAATTTCCTGCAAGGGCTCAGTAGGATTGCTCGCGTCCGGGTAGTCGAAGAGCCCCATAAATTCTCCAAGGAAGTTGCTAAAACCACTAAGAAAATGCCATCGACGAGTGTAGACCGAGTTCAGAAGGCTGGTCAACAGAATTGCCAACGGGTATAATCTTGCCTCCATTCCCTGATAGCTCAGTCGGTAGAGCGACGGACTGTTAATCCGCAGGTCCCTGGTTCGAGTCCAGGTCGGGGAGCCAGAATTTGAAGGGCCACACTGAAAAGTGTGGCCCTTTTTGTTTTTCTCCGCCATTCCGCCATACTCACATCGCCACGACAGTGCCAATCCTTTTCCAAATCATTCCGTTTGGCCGTTCCCACAGTTCTCAGTCAACGTTGTGCGGCTTTAACGCGTAGCGCGCAAGCAAATGAAGAAAATCAACTGAAAGGGCATCAACATACGCAGTTGAAACGCCGACAAAATGATGAAATTTAATAAATTTTCTTTTTGCGGTCGTTACAATTGAATAGTTTCCCGACGTAAACATCCTCCTAGAATTGAGAAACCATTGGACAATTTGTGACGCCCAATTCTTCAAGACCGTACTGGCCTGGCCAACAAAGCCCAACTCGAGCGGCGTGTTTTTCCAAGTTTGAGGGCTGCAAAACCACACAACTGCTGGATGTTGCAGTAGATTGAGGAAAACGGCCCAGGAGAGGTGCTGTGGTGGATAGAGAGAATCAAGGAAAAGTTGCGAGGCCTGTCTCCACCAGCGAGGGCAATAGTGGCGTCGTACAATCAACGCGGCATTTAAATGTCCGGCATACGGACAGGTTGCTGGCTACGGCACAGCACTTGCTGTCCAATCGGGACAAACCGGCCTCGAGTGAGCAAGACACCCTGGCCCTTATCACCGACCTGATCCACGCTGCTACCCATGATGTGCTGACCGGGCTTCCCACCCGCAGCTTGCTTGTGAGCGGATTGACGCATGAACTGGAACTGGTTCCTGATGATGAGGCACAGGTTTCAGTGCTGTTTGTCGATCTTGATAACTTCAAGCTGGTGAACGATTCCCTGGGTCACAGTATTGGTGACGAATTGTTGTGCGAGGTAGCCAGGCGCATTAGGGAATGCGTGGCAGTTCTTGCCGGTAGCATCGTGTGCCGCATTGGGGGGGATGAATTTGTCATCTTATATCCCCATTCCCACAGCCAGTCAGCTGACCGCTTGGCTGCCGCCATCCTGACAGCCGTCACCGAGCCCTTTAAGATTGCAGACAGGGAGGTTGTCACTTCCGTGAGTATCGGTGTCGCTAGTTGTGCCCGCGGCGCAAAGTCTGCCGAACAGTTGCTGTGCGACGCAGACACAGCACTTTATGCAGCAAAGGCGCGCGGACGTAACTGCATGGTACGGTTTAACCAAGAGTTGTTCGTGCGCGCGTCCCGCCGCATGCAGATTGAGTCAGATCTCCGCATCGCCCTGCGCGAGAAACAATTGTTTGTGCACTACCAGCCTCAGGTGAGCTTAATGTCAGGGCAACTCGTTGGCGTTGAGGCACTGGCGCGCTGGCGGCATCCCGAATACGGAATGATGTCACCGGCAGAGTTCATCCCGATTGCCGAAGACAGTCGACTGATTAACGAACTGGGAAGGCAAGTGTTGCAAGCAGCATGTCAGAAACTTGCTGAGTGGTCAGCACGCATGCCAGGACTAGCGCTTTCGATGACGGTAAATATTTCACCGCGTCAACTGGAAGACCCTGGATTCATTACTGAAGTCCAGGCCATCCTCCAAAAGACGGGTGCCTGCCGTTCTTCGTTGTGCCTGGAGCTGACGGAAAGCGCGTTGAAGTGTCCGGAGGCAGAACTCATCGGGACGCTCAATCAGCTGCGCAAGATGGGCATCTATATCGCGATCGACGATTTCGGTACCGAGTATTCCTCGCTGTCTCGGTTGCGCGACTTGCCGATCGAAGTGCTGAAAATCGACCGTTCCTTCATTGATGGCTTGCCCACTGAATCTCGAGACACCGCCATCGTTTCGTCCATTCTCAGCCTGGCCGTTGCGACCGGCAAGCATGTGATCGCCGAAGGGGTGGAGCGCGCCGAGCAGGCCCTTGCCTTGCGCAGCATGGGCTGCCACGTGGCACAGGGCTTCCTGTTCTCCGAGGCGGTCGACCCTGCACTGATCCTGCCCATGATCGGGCGGCCAGTGTGGCATGTACCTTTGAGTTGGGGTGTGCAATCGGCCGCAGTGGATCCAGACAGCTTGACACGTCGTGCACGGAGTACTTTCATTGAAGAGTTTCTCGATCATATAGGTGTGCCGATGGAATCGAATTCAGGTCTTACACCATGATGTGGCTAATCATTGGGATCGGCAATCTCTTGGTCGGCATGGCCTATGTGGGTCTTGGCTTGCTCAGTGCATGGGAAGTCGCGACCCAATATCGGTATCGGGGTGTATCACGCTTTGGCCTGGGTTTTTCGCTGATGGCTGCAAGCTGCGGCCCGCACCATCTGGTGCATGGCTGGTGTGTACTCCAGGGCGGCTTCGTCTCACCCCCGATGCTCATCGTGACCTTGACTGGCTTGCCCGCCGGCGTGGTGTTCTGCTGCCTGCGCGCTGAGGCGATGCTGCAAGGTCGTGGTGATCGCACGGTGAAAATGAATGGGCCGGTCATGGCTGGCACCGCCATTGCGGCGCTGATCGCTGTCGGCTTACTCGCCGGTTGGGTCATCGCTTCGCCTGCCGTCCCCTATGCGGTCGTGTGTAGCACGCAAGGCATCCAATCATGGTTGATGGCGTCGTTCGCCAACTTGGATGCTTTCTCGTTGGTCATGTTCAGCAATCTTTGGGTGACTTTCACCTATTCGATGGTCGGTTGGTACTTGGCTGAAGTGCAAATTCGCCGCTATTTTTCAACTCGCTCCTGGTCGCTTTCTGGCTTGGCGCTCACTGCCGTATTCCCGTCGTGCGCCGCCATGCATCTGATCCTGGCACTGACTCGCAACTCGGAAATCAGAACCCTACCTTTCGACCTAATCGGAGTGCCAGCCTCGATTTATTTCCTGTGGGTAGTCAGGCAGCTTCATACTGACTCCGCCATCGACTGGAACCATCGACCTCTTGCTGGGCTCGCTGCTACGCCCAAGCGATCCTCGCCGTGGAACCTTGCATCTCATTTGAAGAATGAGAGCAAGACTCCTGTTTAGAAGTTTCCCAGGCCGAGCCCGCAGGGTGAGAAAGTGTGCCTGGCACCACAACATGGTGCCAAGCGCAACGCGCCTGTTCATCTGCGGGCCCTCGCTCGAGTCCGGCTCGGGGACCCAGCACTGAAAGCAGCCCGGACCTAAGCGCTTGGGCTTCTTGCTTTTTCCAGCGTTGAACATGAACTGGCCAGGGACGATTCCTGGCCCGGACTGGCCATGCTTAAAGGTGATGGGCAAACGCTTGGCGGGCCTGGTCAGAAATGGTGACGGTCGTGCTCGGTTGCACTGATTGTGAGGAATTCGTGTTGGCCAGGTTCACTCGACCGACGTTTGCCGTTGATTGGTCAGAAACGCCCAAGACTTTTTCATCATTGATCAGGTGCGGAACGGACAATGCTTTTGGCGCGGAACTTGACTCTAATTTGCTGTGAGCACTATACGCAGTAAGGCCTTGCGCTATTTTCATTACCAATCCCTCGTGTGAGCAAAGTATGAACCATGGAATTTCCACATGGTAGCATAAATTGCCGTAGAGAAATTGATTGGGGCCTTAGTGCTTTATCCAACCGAACCTGCCAACCGTGCAAACCTAGCAACTATTGCGTTTGTGGCAATCAGTTGAGTAAGGGGTCATCCTTAGGTAGCTTGTGAGCGTGCCACATTGCCAGTTTGTGGCGCAATGCCTTCTCTGACACTTGTTCTTCGGGCAAAGGCTGGATCACTTTGTCGTGCACGAGCAATCTGTAAACGTACAGCAGTTTTTCGCTGGCCGAATCGGTTGGCTCGAATTCAACAGCGCCGCGCCCTTCAGCATATTGCACGCCGGCGACCAGCGCCGCTTTGAACAGGGCAGCTTCGTTTTTCAGCTTTTTCATGGAACAACTCAATTCTAAAGTGGGCGGAATGACGCACTCGTCGGAATGCGCTCGCCCATGCTGCCACGGGCCAAGCACGATGGCAACAAAAGGTAAGACTTCAAAGCTTGGTGTTGAAAGCTCACTCAATGGAATCAGGCAGCGTTGGCGACTTCAAACACGACATACCTGCCTTTACCTTCGCGCTTGGCTTGGTAGAGGGCAACGTCGGCATCGACCAACAAGGCGTCGGCGGAATGGTGGCTCGAGTAGACGGCAATCCCAATACTGATCCCGATGGGTACAGCGACATGGTCAACCACGAATTCGCTTGGCATTGCTGCCAGAATTCGGTTGGCAAGGGTGCGCACATCGGCATCAACGGTCAGGTCTTCTGCAAGGATCGTGAATTCGTCGCCACCCATGCGCGCGACCAGGTCAGTAGTGCGGGCGCATTGTTTGAGTACGCCAGCCACTTGTTGCAGCAATTGATCGCCGGCGCCATGCCCAAGGCGGTCATTGACTTGTTTGAAGCCGTCCAAATCCAGGAAAAGCACGCCAAACGGCAAGCCAGTATGGCGACGTGCCCGGTTCATGCGCTGGCTGAGCCGGTCGAGGAACTGAGCTCGATTTGCCAGGCCGGTCAAGGCATCATGGGTTGCCACATGCATCAATTGCAGCTCGGCCCGGCGCCTTTCCAAATCGGCCACATAGAGCTGGCGCGCATTCCACCAAATGAGCAAGACAAAGATCAATACATTGGCCATGACAAACACGGCCACGCCAACTTCAGATTGGTACAGGCCTGCGCGTTGGCCGAGCAGGCGCAGCCAGCCCATGGCAATTGGCAACAAGATCACGCACGGCAACAAGATCCGCGCCATGCGGCCAGCCGGACCTTCGTTGGTAATGAAATTCATGAGTCCGGATTGCGGACGTAGATACAGCGCGGCACCGGACAGCAACAGGAAGGACGTGGCAGTATGGATCGCCATTGGGATGAACGAGCCGACGCCATAAAACTGGGTAATGCCATACAAATATCCGACGATGGCCAGCATGGAAACGAGGGCGCTGCACACAGCGAGCAATTGGCTAGCGATGATGGCGCGTCGTGCGGCCAACAGGCTTAACGCGCCGCCGACCAGGACGAAGTTGAAGGCGGTATTGGGGGCCATGCGGTTGGGCACGCTGCCAAGGTCGAGTTTGGCCCCGTAGAACAGGGTGTCTGGCCCCGATGTGATTACACCGGCCAACATCAGGATTTTGGTCGTGCCGATCGCGCACAGGAGCAAACCCAAGGCCAATGCGATGCGGCGCCATAACTGGGTGTCGCGCAACTGCAAGATCAACAGGCCAAGCCCGCCGCCAAACAGGCCGAGGGCAGTGACTGGATTCATGGCCACCAAGCGCATATCGATGCGCTTGAAGTTTTCGAAATCGAATTCCCAGCCCAACAACACCAGGACGCTCACCAAGATGGGAGCGGCAGCGGCGAGAGTGCGCATCATGTCCGTCACCTATTTTTCCCTGAATAGTGAGGTCTGGCGCATTCGCTTCACTTTGGAAACGATGCATGCGCCCGCCAAGCCAAGCGTAGGGATCGCCATGGCCATCAGGTATTGTACGGCGCTCTTGGCTCCTATAACAACTCGCGTTTCCTCATGGCAATGCCAAGACGGCCGATGGCATTGGTGATTGCCTTTTCCAGGTCGGAAAACCGGCGAAGTTTTTGTTGACCAAAGCGCTAGCAGTCGGCTTTACTTGGTCTTCGGCGCTGAACATGGTGAATCAGGCGCCTGCGCCACCACCATCCGAGGAAACACGATGCCCGACAACGCCCCACTGAAGCCTTGCCCCAGTCCGAGAGCCATCGGAGTGATTTACCTGCTCTATTTCCTCGCTGCATTCATTGGCCTGTACCTGATGAGCGGCGTCATTGTTTCAGGTAATTCTCTGGAGACGGCCAATAATCTCATCGCTCACGCAACGACATTCCGTGCCGGCGTCGCTGTCGATGTGACGAGCAATGTGCTCTATGTGGTGCTTATCGCTTGCTTTTATCGCTTGTTCGAACCAGTCGGCCCGAGCCTGTCTTCGGTCGCTGCCTGTGTTGGCCTGGCCGGCTGCTGCATCCTGCTCGTTGCTGAAATCTTTCGGGTGGCGCCACTGCTGCTGCTCACCCATGCACCACTAGCCAGTTCCTTCAGTGGCGACCAGTTGAGAAACCTGGCGCTATTGAGCTTCAGCCTGCACAGCCAGTGCTTCTACATCGCATTGGTCGTATTTGGCGTGTATGACCTATGTTTGGGCATTCTGGTGTTCCGGTCCGGGTATCTGCCCCGTGCTATCGGGATCCTGTTGGTCTGCGCTGGCATTGGCTGGATGGTGTTCCTGTGGCCACCATTGGCCACGGCAATGTCACCGGCAGTCCTGCCTTTGGGCGCATTGGCTGAAATTGTGCTGATGCTTTGGCTCATTGTGCGTGGGGACGATACACAGAAAAGACGCCCTTTGTAGCGCATTGTTTCTCGTTTCAGCATGCATTAACAAATGCTTACAAAGGACTGCCATAAAGCCCCGGCATCTCGCGGTTTACGTCTCATATTCATCGATCGTTCTCCGATACGCATCGTTAAGCTTGGTATCCAACGGCGCAAGTCGTTAGGTCAATTTGAATCGTTTATCGGTGCACACAGGAGAACATCATGAGCTTAGGTATTCAATCCTCAACTTCGTCGCAAGTGAATGGCACAAGCGCCTGGCAGCAACAACGCCAGAATTTTAGTCAACTGGCGCAAGCGCTCAAAGCCGGCGATCTCGGCGCAGCGCAACAGGCCTTTGCGAGTCTGACCGCCAATGCGCCGGCCACGCCAGACGCCAATAGCCCGTTTGCGAAATTGGGCCAGGCATTGCAATCGGGCGATGTGAACGCGGCCCAGCAGGCTTTTTCTGCACTGCGTGCAGGTCATGGTCACCACCACCACCACGGTGGCCACGGCGGCGCTCCGGTTGCCGCCAATGCGCCAACGCCAAGCGGAACGACGCAAGCCGTCGGTACCAACATCAATACCAAGGCCTGATGGCGGCTCAATGCACGGAATCTGGCTGGTGCGACACCTTCCAAAGCAGCTGATATCCCTCTGAGTGATTCATGAGGGAATGCTGCATTTCCCCGAAACGGTCCGCGGGAGGAATTTGCTCCTGCACGTTAAAGGCGCTGTAACCCAGCCCCATGCGGTCGCCCACGACATCGAAGCCATCGAATTCCAGGATGGTCGGCAGTAGGTCGAAATGCACCAGGTCTTCGCGGTTTTTTACTGGCGGCCGATCGGAAATGAAGGCATTGAAAATATGCCGCTCCGGTATGGCGCTCAGGGCCTCCGATACGGGGTTCTTCCTCGCCAGGTGGTCACCGATGATCACGATATTGGTATTCTCCAGATAGCCATTGTCCTCGACGTAACGCACAAAATCCGCCACTTCCTCGGCCTCGCAACGCACCACGCCCTGGAAGGCCTGGTAGTGTCGCTGTGCGCAATGCTTGGACAGGAATCCGGCCGGCTCGTGCGTGTCGACGGTAAGCAAGGTGAGGTTGAAGTGCGCTGTGCCATGTTCCAGGTCGCGCAGCTTGCGCTTTGCAGCCGCAAACAAATCGTCATCGAATAGTCCCCAGCCGTTCATTTCATCCGGACTCACGCCCGCGCGCAACCACTCGTCCTTGCCGTAGATTTCGTCATAGTGGTGGCCGCGCAGGAATTTTCCTTTGCCAGCGAAGGTTTCCGACCCCCCTTCCATGAACACATTGTGGAAGCCGTGATCACTCAAGATGTCGCTCAGGCATGTGGCATTCGGCAGGAATGCATTGAGCACTTCTCCCTGTGTATTTTCGTCGTAGACAGTGACACGTTTTAAAGGCACGCCGCATTGGGTGGCGACGAGGGCGGCGATGGTCCAGCCGGTGCCGGGCGCTTGCCGGTAGCGGGAAAAGCTCACGCCACCGAGGCGACGCAATGGTGCCAGCATATCGGCACCAAACAGGGCTTTGTCGCCGTAGCCTGCCTCCAGGCTTTCAACGTAAATGAGCACCAGGTTTTTCGGATGTTCTTCACGCAATTTGACCTTGGCCGGGGCGATGTAATGCGACGAAAAATAGTCCGGCCCAAAATTGGCCGCGATGTAACGGCACAACGAAACTTGCCAACACCAGAACAGCAGGGCGGCGCCAAGCAATACGATGGGCAAGGAGGCGATAATGCGCCGGCGGACGATACTGCCAGGGCGGGAAGGGGCGCGCGGCCGCTCCAGATAAACCGTCAGGGCAAGCAATAGTAATGGCGCCATGACGCACCAGCGGATAAATCGACGAATAAATACGGGGTCGGTCGCCATGATGCCCTCGGCGCCAAAACTCAGGTGGTAGACAATTTGCTCCATATCAGGCCGACCGAAATAACGGTTGATCCAGTAGGCAAGACAGAACAGGAGGAATGCAAACAAGTAGGTGCCATAGCGCAGCATTGCATGGATGGTGGCATGCTGTTGGAGCGGGACTGCAGGCAGTAGGTGGGGCATGGGGGAGTTTCTACTTGGAAAGTCCCCATTAAGCCAATTGTATGTATCGCGGGTGTTTCCTCATCTTGCAGCGATGTAAATTCTTGTATCGTACTTTATGGTCAATTTGCTGGACCAATTCCCTGGCACGGACTTGCTTTGCCACCGAGTGTGGCGTTTGATGCGCTGCAGCTTTCACAGCGAGCGGGCCGGGAGTACAGTGCACCATGACCATGGAAGTGATGTTTGTGGCGAGCTAACTCTTGAACGGAGTCCCTATGAAGACCATCATCCCGAGGCTATTTTTCGCACTTTCCATCTTGGCCACCAGTTCCTTTGCCCTGGCGGCGGACGGCGGCACGCCCGAGGAAGCCGTCGCCATGGTGAAAAAGGCCGCCGCCTACATCAAGGCCAATGGCATAGAAAAAACCATTGCCGAAGTCCATAACCCCAAGGGGCAGTTCGTCGACCGGGACATGTACATCTTGATTTCAGTCATTGGCGGGACCAGCATTGCCAATGGCGGCAACCCCAAAATGGTGGGGAAGGCGAATTTGTCCGATCTCAAGGACGTCGACGGAAAATACTTCGTCCGCGAATTCGACGAAGTGGCGACGACCAAAGGTAGCGGTTGGGTTGACTATAAGTGGCTAGACCCGGTCACCAAGAAAATCGTGCAAAAGTCGACGTATGTTGAGAAATACGACAAGTACCGGATTGCCTGCGGCATCTACAAGAAATAAGGGCCGTCCAGCCGGTCATTGCGCTTCTTCGGGCGCATCTACCTTGGGCAGCTGGATCGAACCCGTGTGGAAGGTGTATTCGAACAGGTTGGCATAACGTCCCCATTCGATGGCCACCCGCAGGGCGCTTTCGGCATCTTCTTCGTTCAGGGTAAAGCGCAGCAGCTTCAGGAATAGCTCCTTGGGCAGGTCGCCGGAGCGATCTTGTTCCAGGCCATGGCAAATGTAGGCAATCAGGGGCACCTGCTCCAACAGCTGGCGGCCGAAAATGGACTGGCGCGCCGCATGGCCAGCGGCGACATATTCCTCGCCCAGCGCGGTGATGACGATATCGCCATGGGCCAGGTTGGCAAAGCCGAACAAGGCCAGCGCCATCGACACTTCGAGCAGTTCGCGGTCCGACAGGCCGGCCTCTTCACCCAATTGCGGCAAGTCGGCGCGACCACCATATTGGGCTTCGGCCAGCATTTCCAGCACGCCTTCGATGCGGGCGATATCGGCTTCCGGCAAGCGGTCGCCCAATTGCAGCTTGGCCTCTTTCTCGGTGGTGCGGCCAGGGCGGGAGGAACCGGCCGTCATCAGGCCGTACACATGGTCGATCAGTCCGCGCACCTCAGACTTTTCGGCATCGCGCGGGCGCGCCAGCGTGATGGGCAATTCGGCCCGCACATGGCCAGGGTTGCTGGCGAACACCAGCACCCGGTCGGCCATGGTGACTGCTTCTTCGATATTGTGCGACACCACCAGCATGGCCTTGGTGGGGATCTGGCCGGAATGCCACAGTTCCAGGATGTCTTCGCGCAGGCGTTCGCCGGTCAGCACATCGAGCGCCGAAAACGCTTCGTCCATCAACAGCACTTCAGGCTCCATCACCAGCGCTCGTGCAATGCCCACGCGCTGGCGCATGCCGCCGGACAGTTCGCGCGGCAGCGCGCCCTCAAAGCCGGACAGGCCAATCAGGTCGATTACCTTGGCCGAGCGGCGTTCGCGTTCGGCGGTCGGCACGCCTTGCGCTTCGAGGCCGAGTTCAACATTTTTCTGCACGGTCAGCCAGGGGAACAGGGCGAAGGACTGGAATACCATGCGGATGCCGCGGGCAGCGCCATACAGGGGCATGCCGTGGTACAGCACCTGGCCTTCGTCCGCGCCGATAAGCCCCGCCATGATGCGCAGCATGGTCGACTTGCCCGAGCCGGATTGGCCGAGCAGGGCGACGATTTCGCCTTCGTTGAGCACAAAATCCACGCCATGCAAGACCGGGCGCGAGCTGCCGTCGGCCGAGCGGAAGGTCTTGCCGACGGATTTGAGTTCGATCAGTGGTGTCGCCATGGTGCTCTTCCTGTCAGAAATGGAGTCGGCTTTCGGCCAGCTGGTACAGCCGGCGCCAGACAAAATGGTTCAGGCCCATCACGAAAACGCACATGATGCCGATGCCCAGTGCAATGCGGGGGAAATCGCCCTTGGCCGTCATTTCTGCGATATAGGCGCCGATACCGTGGGCCTGCAGGGTGGTGTCGCCCCAGGTCACATATTCGGCCACGATGCTCGCATTCCATGAGCCGCCAGTGGCAGTGATGGCGCCAGTGACAAAGCTGGGGAAGATCGCCGGCAGCAGGTAGCGGCGCCACTTCAACCAGCCGGACAGGCCAAAATTCATGGTTGCATAACGCAGCTCCGTGGGGATGGTCGATGCGCCGGCGATCACGTTGAACAGCAAATACCACTGGGTGCCCAGGATCATCAGCGGCGACAGCCAGATGTCCGGATTAAGGTGGTAATGGACAATGCCCACCACGGCTACGGGAAACATCAGGTTGGCGGGGAAGGCGGCCATGAACTGCGCCAGTGCCTGCACCCGTTCGGCCAGGCGGGGCCGCAGCCCGATGGCCACGCCCAGCGGCACCCAGATGAGCGAGGCCAGCAGCAATAGGAGCAGCACGCGGCACAAGGTGTACAGGCCAAGCAGCATGACATGGCCCACTTCGCCCCAGCCCACTTCCGCATGCACGAAATGCACCAGGGTCCAGATCGCGTAAAAGATGCCTGCCGCGATCACCGCGTCCCACACCCGGTCGACCGTGCCAGAACTGTGGGCAGGTCGGGCCCGGATCGAGGTGCCGTCATGGTGGCGGCGGAACCAGCCCAAGGAGCGCTCGCTCAGCTGCACCAGGCGCTGCAGCATGGCCTGGGTGCGGTCGGTGCGGCGCAGCCAGGTCAGTAACCAGGATTGCTGGGCCGTGTCGCTGCCCGTTTCCTCGAAGCGGAATTTGTCGGCCCAGGCCAGCAGGGGGCGGAAAAACAGCTGGTCATACAGCAGCACCCCAATCAGCATGGCGCCGATGGCCCAGCCAATGCCCTGCATGTCGCGCTGTTCGATCGCCATGGCGATAAAGGACCCAATCCCCGGCAGCTTGATGTTCTGGTTCGAGACCGAGATGGCTTCGGCCGCCACCACAAAAAACCAGCCGCCGGACATCGACATCATCATATTCCACAGCAGCCCCGGGATGGCAAAGGGCAGTTCAAGGCGCCAGAAGCGCTGCCAGCCCGACAGCTGGAACACGGCCGCCGCTTCGGTCAGCTCGGTGGGCACGGTGCGGAAGCCCTGGTAGGCGCTGAAGGCCATATTCCAAGCCTGGGAGGTGAAGATGGCGAAGATGGCTGCGCATTCCACGCCCAGCAGGTTGCCCGGGAACAGGGCGATGAAGGCGGTCACGGTGATCGACAGGAAGCCGAGGATGGGGATCGACTGCAAGATATCCAGCAGCGGCACCAGCACCTTTTCCGCCGTGCGGTATTTGGTGGCGATGGCCGCAAATACGCAGCTGAACACCACCGAGGCTGCCAAGGCGATGAACATGCGCAAGGTCGTCCGCAGCAGGTAATAGGGCAGGTAGAGTGGATCGAGGCGCAGGTCGAGCGCTTCGCCCACCTGGTAGGGGTGGGCCATGTGTGAGGCGCCAAAGGCCAGCAGGATCAATAGCGCCAGCACGACCGGCAGCAGGGCCCAGTCCCAGTGGTTGCCGCCCGCCTCCACCACCAGGCGCGGGAAGAATTGACGTTGTTTATGCATGAATTCGATCGATCGTCGGGGTTTGGGGCATGCGCTTGCAGGCGGTCGTTACAGTCTCGCGAGCATGATTGTACGCGTTGCTGGCAAGACGGGCGAGTATGGGTTCCCCGCGGCCGGCAAACTTAATGCAGGACCGGTACCGCGTCTTTGTAGCCGTAGTGCTGGTAGATGCGCTCGACGCTGCCATTCAGGAACAGCTGGCGCAGGCCCGCATTCAGGCGCTTGACGGTTTGTTTTGGCATGTCCGGACTGCAGGCCAGGTACATGTCGACGCTAGTGAAGGTCAGCACCGGCTCCATATCGTCGTAGCCCTGTTCCTTCAAGATGGCCGCACCGGGCAGGCGGCTGACCGACCACAGGTCGATGCGCCCTGCACGCAATTTGGCGGGGTTGTGTTTGTCGGTTCCCGTCGATTCGACGTTAAAGCCGCGCTCACGCAAGTAGGTAATGGACATATCGCCCAGGTAAGTGCCGATTTTCAGGTGCCGCACATCTTCCAGGGTGCGCGGCTTCAGGTGGTCCTTCTTGCGGGCAAACAGTACCCATTCCGCACGGGCGATCGGTCCAATCCAGGTGTAGGCGTTTTCACGTTCTGCGACACGGGCTGTGGTGAACAGGCAGCTGTCGGCCTGGGTGGCCGTCAATTGCAAGCCGCGTGTCCAGGGCACGACCTTTACCTCTTGCGTGGCAATACCGGTGGAGTTGAATAAGCGGGAAACCAGGTCGGTGGAAATGCCGGCGACCTTGCCATTGACCGTCATGTTGTAGGGAGGAAACTCCTCCGTGTACAAAGCGACTGGCTTTTGCGTCTGTGCCTGTACGCATTGAGCCACCAGAAGCAAAGCAAAAAACCAGGGTCGCATAAGGGGAGAACTCGCAAAAGGAAATCCAAGCAGCATAGCTTGTATATTGCAATGAATGCCAACCAATTGTCACGGAATACATTTTTCCAACGGACATCAGGTAGACTTGGAGGCCTCCAAGGACACCGCTGACATCCATGAAAACATGCTTATTTGCCTGGCTTGCCCTGGTCATGCCTTTGGCCGATGCCGAGTTGCTCCGGCTGGACATCAAACCATCCCAGACCGACCCGGCCATCCAGTCCGCCGACTCGCCCCATATCGTGCAGTTTGATCCCGCCAAAACGGATGCCACGCTCTTGCTCTGGATGCCAGGAACACTGGGCAGCCCCCATGTTCCCCGGCAAATGAACTTCCCGCAGTTCGCCGCCCAGCAAGGCTATCGCCTGATTAACCTGAGCTAT
>JACXTT010003169.1_pt1 | contig 25626 bp, 23 predicted proteins | sample 9270951 | NCBI WGS metagenome assembly JACXTT01 (sample SAMN15532306, study PRJNA645909) | rock metagenome | isolation source: weathered quartz diorite | place: Puerto Rico | collected 2017-06-21
TCGCCGCCGCCATCCGCACCTACAAGGGCCAGGCGTCGGTAGTGCAGGCGCAAGGCTTTGACGATTTGCCGGCCGAGCGCCTGAAGCAGCGCTTTCTGGAGGCCCGATCGCGGGATTATCGCAAGCTTCTGCACGAAGCCAAGAAGCTCGTGGCCCTGCCAACCTCGCGAAGACCCGCGGGCCGTCTCAATCGGCTGCGCCACCGGTTTCAGGAAGTCCAGCCCATCGACTTCTTTGGGCATCCGTTGCGCGCGCGGCTCGAGAACTTACTGGCCCGCGCGGATGAACCGGAAACGCCGAAATCAACTCGCAAACAAAAATCCGGCGAGTATGGGAATCGTTTATGGATCACCCGGCCCCGCCCGGGGATTGATCGTGTTTCGTCCGCGTGGCTGATCCGGCGCTTCATCGACCCCAAAGCCAGGTTCGAATTTTGCGCGGATCCCGGTAGCCATCCCGACGCCGTCCCGTTCGACATGTTTAGCCCCGAGGGCTTTGGCCATCGCGGCGAGGATTGCACGTTCGAAACTCTATGCCATCAATTTGCGATCCGCGAAAGCAGGGTGAAGCGCATCGCCGAGATCATCCACGACGCGGACTTGGGCGACGAGAAGTTCGGCCGCGTGGAGGGCCAGGGATTGGACAAGGTGCTGACTGGATGGGCAAAGCAAGACTTGCCGGACGAAGAGCTCTTGCAGCGGGGGATGGATCTGATCGAAGGCTTGTACGAGTCGCTGGCGTAAGGGTGTGGAGTCGCAATGGCGAAGATTGAAGATGTCAGACGGCTGCTGCTGATCAGCAATTCGACTTTGCACGGCAGCGGGTACCTGGACCATGCGGAAAAAGAGATTCGGGATTTTGTGGGGAACAAGACCCGGATCATCTTTGTCCCGTTTGCGGTCCATGACCGCAGAGCCTATGTTGCCAAGGCGCAGGAACGGTTTCGCGAGATGGGTCTGTCACTCATGTCGGTCCACGACTTCTCCAATATGCCGCGCGCCATCGCCGAGGCCAATGTGATCTTCGTGGGCGGAGGCAATACGTTCCGCCTGCTGAAGGGCCTCTATGACCATGATCTTTTGGAGCCAATCCGCCGGAGCGTGGCCGACGGCACCCCGTACATCGGATCCAGCGCGGGGTCCATTGTGGCTTGCCCGGCGCTGAAAACGACCAAAGACATGCCGGTGGTGCAACCGCGGTCTTTCGAGGCATTAGGGTTGGTCCATTTCCAGATCAGCCCGCACTATCTCGATCCGGACCGGTCATCGACGCATATGGGGGAGACGCAGGAGGAACGCATCCTGCAGTTCCTCGAAGAGAATGAAACGTCGGTGGTGGGATTGCGGGAAGGCTCGATGCTCCGAATAGAGGGCGGCGACATCACTTTGAAGGGGCCGAACACGGCGCGCATCTTTCGTCGCGAAGAGAAGCCGGTAGAGGTTACGCCTGGATCCAACCTCCACACGCTCCTGGAGGCACACGCCACACTCACCGGAGCACCCGCATGAATGCCGAAGAGATCCTGTTGCTGACGCCGAAGGAGATTGCAACGCTGCTGACTCTCGATGAGTGCATCGTCGCCGTGGAACAGGCATTCCGCCTGCAAGGAGAAGGCAGGGCAGCCCCGCCCGCCGTGCTTAGCATGCACGTCCCCGGTGGCGGGTTCCACGTGAAGGCGGGCGTGCTCGACCTGGAGCGGTCCTACTTTGCGGCGAAGGTGAATGGCAATTTTCCAGAGAATCCTGCCCGCTTTGGCCTACCTACAATTCAGGGAGTCCTCGTCCTCTGCGATAGCGAGAAAGGGAATCCGCTGGCGGTTATGGATTCTCGCGAGATTACCTCCCTGCGCACCGCAGCAGCCACGGCGGTGGCCGCGAAATACCTGGCGCGCCAGAACTCGCACGTTCTCACGGTGTGCGGTTGCGGCCAACAAGGGCGCGTTCAGGTTAAGGCGCTTTCTCGTGTCTGCCGGATCGAGACCGTATTCGCTTACGACAAACGAGAAGAGCAGGCGTTGCTCCTGGCACAAGACCTTGCCGAGGAGTTGGAGATCCCGATAACGCCGGTCGCTGATCTTGCTGTCGCCGTTCGTCAGAGCGATATCTGTGTTACCTGCACAACCTCACATCAGCCTTTGCTGGGGCCGGACGATGTCAGGGCGGGCACATTCATCGCTGCGGTGGGCGCAGACAACCCTGAGAAGCAGGAACTCGACCCTGCTTTGATGGCGAAGAGCAAGATCATCGCCGACATCCTGGAGCAATGCGCGGTGATGGGAGACTTGCATCATGCACTGCAGGCCGGCTTGGTGACGCGAGGCCACGTGTACGCGGAACTGGGTCAAGTCGTAGCGGGCAAGAAGCCCGGCCGCGAGTCAGACGGCGAGATCATCATCTTCGACAGCACTGGAATGGCGCTGCAGGACGTTGCCGCCGCGGCGGCCCTATACGAAAAAGCAGCACGCCAGGGGCGGGGCGTGCGGTTAAACTTCGCAGCATAGGGGAAGGGAGAGCGCATCATGCTGAAAATCGGTTTGCGATGCATCGTGGAAGTTCCCGGGTCGATAGCACTCGCGATGGCGTTCGTGTTTTGTTGCACTCTGGCACATGGTCAAACCGCGGGTGCGTCTGCAACCGTTTCTGCGAATGACTGGAAACAGGTCGAGACGGCGATTGGTCGTCCCGGGCAAGTGCAACCTGGTGACGTGATCCGGTTCGGCATGCCGAGAAAGGATCTACACATCATACTCAAAGGCGTTGAGATCAAGCCGGGACTGGCTTTGGGTTCCTGGGCGGCGTTCAAGCGGGATGCCGCCGGAGGGATGGCCATGGGCGATCTGGTTCTTACCGAGGACGAGGTCCAGCCAGTGATGATGAAGCTCCAGGAGGGCGGCATCCATGAATCGGCGGTCCACAATCACCTGATTGGGGAGTCGCCACACGTAATGTACATGCACATCGCGAGTCATGGCGATGTGGTTCAGATGGCGAAGGCGATTCACGATGCGGTGGCCCTCACCAAGACTCCCGGGCCTGATGGTGCTTCCGGAGCCCCAGCCGCCGTCGACCTCGGTTTCGATCAGAAGCAGGTGGAGCAGATTCTCGGGCACAGCGGAAAGGTCAATGGCGGAGTCCTTCAGATCGGAGTGCCACGGTCGGAGACCATCACGGATTCGGGCATGACAGTCCCGCCTTCGATGGGCGTAGCTACCGCCCTCAACTTTCAACCGACGGGCAATGGTAAAGCGGCCATCACAGGAGACTTTGTGCTGCTCGGGGGCGAAGTCAATCCAGTAATGAAAGCCTTGCGGCAGAACGGCATCGCGGTCACGGCCCTGCACAGCCACATGCTGATGGAAGAGCCTCGGTTGTTCTTCATGCACTTCTGGGCGAACGACGACGCGGTGAAACTCGCGAGAGGACTACGAGCGGCACTCGACAATACGAACTCTGCAAAGTGAGCCAAGAAATCAATGCCGTCGGTCACGTGCCCGTGAGGGCGTCAATCGCTCAATTCATAGGCTACTTCCTCTGGCTCGGAACCGTGGGTTTTGGCGGCCCCATCGCGCTGGCCGGCTACATGCAGCAGGACCTGGTGGACAAGCGCCGCTGGATCAGCAAGGACGACTACGTTGAAGGTCTGGCGCTTGCGCAGTTGGCGCCTGGCCCGCTGGCCGCGCAATTAGCCATTTATCTCGGCTACGTTCGCGCGGGCGTGTTCGGTGCTACGGCAGTGGGCATGGCGTTCGTTCTGCCTTCGTTCCTGATGGTGCTGGCACTCTCGGCGGCGTATGTCCGCTTTGGCGGCCTCCCCTGGATGCAGGGTATGTTCTACGGAATCGGCGCGGCCGTGATCGGCATCATCGCCCGCTCTGCCTTTAAGCTCACCAAGCTGACACTCGGCAAAGATAAGTTGCTGTGGGGGGTTTTCGCCGTACTCGCGATTTCAACCGCGTGGACGTCCCGGGAAATCATTTGGCTCTTTCTCCTTGGCGGAGTCGTCGCCGTGGTGGTGAAAGCCTTTCCCTCGCAGGCGCACGCCCGCAGCGCTGTCTCAATGCTCATTACACCGGCATCGTTCGGAACCCTCGCCATGAGCAGTCCTCTGCTGTCGATCTTTCTGTATTTTGCCAAGGCCGGAATGTTCGTGTTCGGAAGCGGACTGGCGGTCGTGCCATTTCTTTATGGCGGAGTGGTTGAGGGCCATCACTGGCTTACGGAGCAACAGTTTGTGGATGCGGTCGCGGTCGCCATGATTACGCCGGGGCCGGTCGTGATCACGGTTGCCTTCATCGGATATCTGGTGGCGGGAGTCGCCGGGGCGACGGCCGCCGCGCTCGGTATATTCCTGCCCGTCTACCTGGTCGTGGTGTTGTTGGCGCCGTCGTACAAACGCTGGGCCAGGAATCCCCAGTTGAATGCCTTCGTGCGCGGCGTGACCGCAGCGGCGACTGGGGCCATTGCTGGAGCCGTGATCGTGCTCGCCCGGCGCTCGGTTTACGACCTGCCGACGATCGTTATCTGTGCGACCAGCCTGGCGGTGCTATTTCGTTGGAAAATTCCGGAGCCGATTCTTATCGCCTGCGCGGCGGTGGCGGGGCTCTTGCTCCGGCGGGCTTGAGCTATTCGCGGTGGTTGTTCTTCTTTTTGATCTCGATACTCAGCCGCTTGATCTTCTGGTTCAGCGTAGAAAGCGGCACATGGAAGCGCTCGGCGGCTTCGGTTTGATTCCAGGAGCACTTTTCCAGCATATCCATGATGATGCGGCGTTCGCAGTCTTCCATAATGTCAAACAAGGACGCGCCCGGATCGGTATCCACCATCGGCACCGGCGTGCCGCGCCCGGCAATGTGGTCTGGCAGCAGATCGGGTGTAATCTCGGTGCCGGCAGACAGGACGACTGCACGCTCCACAACATTTTCCAGCTCGCGAACGTTGCCCGGCCAGGGATATGTAAGCAGCGGACGCAAGGCCTCGGTGCCGACCCGGCGCCGCGGACGATCATTTTCCTCGGAATACTTCTTTAGGAAGTGTTCCACCAGCAGCGGAATATCTTCTTTGCGTTGACGCAAAGGCGGCAAGTCAATCGTGATCACGTTGAGCCGGTAGAACAAGTCCTCGCGGAAGCGGCCTTCGCGCACCATCTGGCGCAAGTCGACGTTAGTGGCAGCGATGATACGCACGTCCACCTGCATTTCCTGCACACCACCGAGATGCATAAACTTTCGGTCCTGGAGCACGCGCAGAATCTTGCTCTGCGTGTCCAGGGTCATGGTGCCGATCTCATCCAGAAACAGCGTGCCCCGGTCGGCCACTTCGAACAGTCCCTTCTTGGAGGCGATCGCGCTCGTGAACGCACCCTTGACGTGCCCGAACAGATTGGATTCGAGCAAGTCCGCCGGCATGGATCCGGTGTTGACGGGCACGAAAGGCCGGTCGCGCCGCGCCGAATGCAGATGGATCGCCTTGGCAATCAGTTCCTTGCCCGTTCCGCTCTCGCCCTGCAACAGGATGGTCGAGCGGCTGGGAGCGACCTGGGAGACGAGGTCGAATATCTTCAGCATGGGCTCACTCTTGCCCACGATGTTTTCGAAGTCGTAACGCTGCTTCAGAGCCCGCTTGAGCTGAACGTTTTCTTCTTCGGCGCGCTGTCGTGCAACCGCCGCGCGTACATCGGCGAGTAGTTTTTCGTTGTCCCAGGGTTTTTGGATGAAGTTGGTGGCGCCATTCTGCATGGCCCGCACTGCGTTTTCGACCGTGCCGTACGCCGTGATCATGATTACTGGCTGCAAGGGATTCAGCATGCGTATTTCCGCCAGCACATCCATGCCGTTCCTGTCGGGCAGGGCTAGGTCGAGCAGGACGATATCGAAAGTGCGCTCACCAAGCTGCGCCACGCCTTCGCGGCCCGTCGCAGCCGTGGAAACCGCATAGCCCTCAAGTTGCAGTAGTGTCTCCAGCGACTCCCGGATTTCGGCCTCGTCGTCAATCACGAGGACGCGGCCTAGGCCTTCCGGAATACGCTCTGGCGGGGTCCGGCGCGAGATGACTGCGGCTTCAGGCATGGACGGCCTTCCTGATCAACGGGAAATCCAGAGTGAACGTCGTTCCTTCGCCGGGGTGGCTCTCCACTCGGATATTGCCGGCATGCTCCTGGATGATGCCGTAGGTGACTGAAAGGCCGAGACCGGTGCCGCGATTCTGGCCTTCAGCGGGCGAGGTTTTCGTCGTAAAGAACGGATCGTAGATGCGTTGGATGTGCTCCTGCGCAATGCCGCTGCCCGTGTCAGAGACGCGCACGCTGACGAAGTCGCCATTTTGCGTAGTCACCTGCAGCGTGCCACCTCCGTTCATCGCATCCTTCGCGTTCAGGAACAGGTTCAGGAAGACCTGTTGCAACCGTCCGGCATTCCCCTGGATCGCTGGCAAATTGTTCTCGAAGTTGCTCTGCACTTTCACTTGCGCCACTTTGAGTTGGTGCTCGAGCAGGGCCAGAGTGTCGCCAATCACCTTGTTCAGACTGACCTCAGTGAACTCAGCGCCAGTGGTACGGGAAAAATTCAGCAGGTTGTTGACGATCTCCGATGCTCGGAAGGTCTGCTTGATAATCTTTTCGAGCAGCCCTGCCTTCGGCACGTCCGACTGCAACTGCTTCGCCAGCATCTGGGTGTAAGAAGAAATCACGGCCAACGGAGTATTGACCTCGTGCGCCACGCCCGCGGCCAGTAAACCGATCGAAGAGAGCTTGTCCGCCTGCGAGAGCTGCGCCTCGAGTTCCATTCTTTCGGTGATGTCGTCCATGATCACGAGGCGCCCGACCACGTGAAATTTGCGCGTCACCAGCGGTGCAATCGCGACATTGACGGTCCGCCATTCACCAGTAGGGGTTCCCAAACGGAACTTGTACAGATTGTGGATCCCCGGATTCTGCCGGACGCGGTAAAATTCCTCCACGAAGGCAGCGGGGAAGACCTCGCCCAAGGAACGCCCGACCGCCTGCCACCGAGGCAACGCGTACATTACTTCCATCTGCGAGTTCCAGGATTCGATGCGGTCCTGCAGATCGACCGCCAGCACACCCACGTTGATGGACTCGACGATGTTCTCGTTGAAGTCCTTGAGCCGTTCATACTCGCTGACTTTCTGTTCCAATGAGGCGTAGAGGCGGCCATTCTGGATGGCAATGCCGATGTATCCGGCCAGCGTTTCCAGTAACTCTACGTCTTCGCTGGACAGGAAATCTCCGTCCATCGTTTTGCCCAGCCCGAGGAAGGCAATGGTCTTTTGCTGCGCATGGCAGGGAATGTAGTAGTTGAGATCCAGCCGCCCAATGGCTTCCTGCGCTGCCGGAGCTTCCCGCGGCACCAGGTGCGTATTGTCAAAGAAGATGTGTCCGGCGGCATCTTCGATCCGGGTTTTCGCCAGGAACGAGAGATCGAGTCCGGTGACATGGGCCAGCCCGAACGACTTGGCCAGCTCAAAGCGGGAAGAATCGTTGTTGGCCAGGAAGATCGCTACCCGATCCACTAGGAGCGTTCGTGCCAGCCGGTCCACGACCGTTGCCAGCATCTTGTCGAGATCGGTCTCGGAGCTCATCTCACGGCCAAACTCGATCAGCGTGCGGCGGTAGTCATAGCGGGTCCGGTAAAAGAACTGGTCGAGCTTGTCTTGAATCCATTTCCGTACCGGGTCGAACAGCAGTGCCGTGACCACGACAGCCAGCATCAATCCATAGGGTCCGGAACTGGGGACGCGCGTGTGAACCAGTTCTGCGATGGCGGCGACGCCGGCGAAGTAGGCTCCCACGATGGCGGCGGCCGCTAACGTATAAGCCATGCCGCGTTTGAAGATCAGGTCCACGTCCATCAGTCGGTAGCGTACGATGGCGTATCCGAAGGTCAGAGGCAGCAATCCGAGCGAAAGGACCGATACCTTCATGCCCTGCGAAGGCATCCAGCCGAACAGGTACGGCAGAACGTAAAGCAACGTGAACGGCGTGATGGCGAGAATCGTGCCGCGAGTAATCCACTTCAACTGCTGCCGAAGGATTGGCGAGCTCGCACGCTGGTAGCTGTCCACGAGGACCGCCGCCGCCGCCACGAACAGCAGAGTGGAATATCCCCAGTGCAGGCGATTCAGGTTCCAGTTCAGCCGCTCACTGGCTTGCAGGAATCGAAGCGCCGAAAAATGGAGGCCGAGCAATATCAATCCGGGCAGATACAGCACCGCCACCGACCAACGGCTTCGTGCCACGAAACCGCGCCGCTCCGGGAACGTCAGGGCGAAGTGCAGGAACAGCGCCGGCTGCAGCAGCCACGCCACTTCGTTTCCCCAGTACACAGTCCAGTCGAAGTCGTTGAACTTGCCGGTGTAATGGAAGGCATAGAAAACGAACGACACCAGGCAAAAGATGTAGAAGTGGGTGGAGCCGACGGCCGTCCAGCGCCGCAGTAGCACGTAAAGGCCAATACCCAGGTAGATCAGGGCGATCACCCGGAGCCAGTCGTTCATAGACCGCTCAGCAGGGGCCAGCACGACCTCGACATCCACCGGGACCGAACCACGGATCAGCGAGTAAGTCGCCTTCGACCAGATGCCCGAATAATAGAGTTGCCGCGTGAGACTGGCTGCGGTCTCCACTTTCCGGCCGTTCAGACTTACGACGGCATCGCCGCTTCGGATTCCCGCCCTGGCCGCCGGACCGTTGGGGTCAAGCTGGTCGGCGACCAGACGACCGCTTCGCTCCAGCCACCACACCCCGTCATAGGGAATCGGGTACTGGTTTTCAACTTTGTAGTTGTATCCGGAGAAAACCACCGCAGCCACGGTCAACAGCCCCAGGACGATCGCGGTAAAGCCGGCCTGAAGTTCGCGGTTCATGAGCTGGGGTGGCACGGCAGCGAGGCCAGAAATTCGCCGCTGTGCAATCTTTAGCAACTGGCCTGCCACGGTCTGTGATTCTCCGTACAAATAAGTCTCTTCCCTATAACAACTTCCATAATTATAAAGAGTATTCCAAATAGTGGCTATGAAATATGGGATGTAATTCCGGTTTTCAATATTGCCATCGGCATGCCCAAGGAGGAGTAGGGGGCGGAAGAAATGGGGTTCCTGCTCGCCGGGAAGGTAGTTTGCGGAGTGAAGCGCGGACGGGAAGTAGGTGGGGTGTGGGACTGGATAATGGCGGTTGGTCAGGAACCCCCGAAACTCTGGTCACAAATGGAAGGGCACAGGAACTTTCCCCGAATCCCCGTACCCTTCCATGCTTAGCTCACCCAGACTATTTAAGTGAGGCGAGCAAAGTCGTCTGCGAGGCGTGCGCGTTCGCGGCGCGCAACTCAACTTCCGCCCTGCTTTCCGGCAGCTCGTACGTCCAGTTGCTGCCCTCGATACGGATCCCGGACAGGAAGTACTGACCACCGTACTGCTTGAAAACCAGTACTGTGCTGTCAGCGGCCTGAGCGGCCTCGGCATGGGATGACGGCGCCAGCGCGCTCTTCCGCGCGTCGAAATTACGAATCGTCAGAATCTGTCCGTCCAAACCCGCTGCCTTAACGACGCATTCGCCGGCAGGAATAATCTTGTTATTGACCACGAAATCGAATGGCACTTGCGCTACTACGCTGGTACTCGTGAGCGACTGGGCCATCGTCAGGCCCGAGAGCAACAGCAACGTCACCGGTAGCATCCACTTTGCGCTTTTCATGTACTCCTCCTTAGTAAATCGTCGGGAAGCTCGGTGAAGAACCGCTTATCGTTCTCACCAAAGTGAAGCGATATTGAACCAGCTTGCTGGAAACGTCCATGGAGACGGTCTGAAGCGGTATGAATTGATCTGAAGAGCCTTTTGGTAGCGCCGGCACCTTGCCGGCTGTCCCGGGGGCACCCTTGCCCTCGGCGCGGCGGCATGAAGTCGAAGGCAGAGACGGCGCTGCCCTGGCTTGACAGAGATGCGGCGGCATACCAAAATTCCTGACACTGGCCGAGAGGGGAAGAGGACGTTCCTGTGCCTGAAAAGAAAGTGCGGTTCGAGGACTTCCTGCTGGACTTTGGGCGCTTTCAGCTGACCAGGAGCGGCCGTCCGCTCAAGCTCGAAGGACTTCCCTTGCAATTGTTGATGTTCCTGATCGAAAAACGGGGACAACTAGTCACTCGCGAGCAAATTGCCGATGCGCTGTGGGGGAAGGATGTGTTCGTCGACGTCGAGCAGGGCATCAACACTGCCATCCGCAAGATCCGTATGGTGCTGGAAGATAATACCGACCAGCCTCAATACTTGCAGACGGTGGTCGGCAGAGGTTATCGCTTTATCGCCGCCGTCAATGCAGAGGAGGATGCGGCTGCCCTCAGAACTGTTTCTGCCGAAGAATTGGGACGCGCCATTATGAGCGCGGCTGGACTCGATCCAGAGAATCCACTCGGGTCCCCAAAGCTGCCGGAGAAACCCTAAGCACTTCGATCAAGCCACCCGCGCCTATTCGTTTTACAATTCAGACATGTCCCGCCTGGAACAGATCGTCGATCTTGAGAAGCGCTATCTCCTGCCCACCTACAACCGTTACCCCGTGGCTCTCGAAAGGGGAAAAGGCGTTTTCCTCTTCGACTTCGAGGGCAAGAAGTACCTCGATTTCGTGTCCGGCCTTGGCGTCAACGCGCTGGGCCATGCCCATCCCCGGATCGTGAAGACGATTCGCGAACAGGCTGCCAGGGTCATTCACATTTCGAATCTTTACTACAACGAATACCAGGGACAGTTGGCCGAACGCCTGTGCCAGCTTTCAGGATTGGATCGCGCTTTTTTCCAGAACAGTGGAACCGAAGCCATCGAAGGTTCCGTCAAGCTTGCTCGTCTGGCGGGACACCGCATCGGAGGCGACGCCAAGAGCCGTCTGGTGGGCCTGGAAGGCTCATATCACGGACGCACCTTCGGGGCACTTTCGCTGACCGGCCAGGACAAGCACCGGAAGGGTTTTGAGCCGCTGCTCGAAGACGTCACGTTCGTCCCGCAGAACGATATTCAAGCCCTGCGGGCCGCCATCAATGCCAACACCTGCGCGATCGTGCTCGAACCCATCTTTGGCGAAGGCGGAATCCTGGAGTGCTCCCCTGAATTCCTGCGCGAGTGCCGCGCGTTAGCCGATCAGCACCAGGCGGCCCTCATCTTCGATGAGATCCAATGCGGGCTGGGGCGTACCGGCACTCTCTTCGCTTTCCAGAGTTTCGGCGTAGTTCCCGACATTCTCGCCATCGCCAAACCGATCGCTGCGGGTTTGCCGCTCGGCGCATTTCTGGCGCGCGAGCAGTTCGCCACTGCCATTTCGCCGGGACAGCACGGCACAACCTTCGGCGGTGGCCCGCTGGCCTGTCGCGTCGGCCTGGAATATCTGGCCATTCTCGAGGAAGAGAAGCTGCTTGAAAACGTCACGCGGGTCGGTGGATATCTCAGTCAACAACTCCACGCGCTGGTGGACAAATACGCGGCGACGCAAGGAGTGCGCGGCCGCGGGTTCATCCAGGGGCTCGTGCTCGACGTCCCGGCACGTCCGTTTGTCGAACAAGGCCTCGCCGAAGGCGTGCTCTTCAACGCAACTCAGGATACCGTCCTGCGCTTCCTGCCCCCCTTCCTGCTGGAAGAGAGGCACGTGGACAAAGGCATCAGAGTGCTGAAGAAGCTGATGGGGAAGAAGCGCAAGAAAGAGCAGAGCGTGGTTCCTGCGGCATAGGGTGAAGCGCAGCACACCGAGCCAAAAACAAATGGGGGAGCCGAATTGCTCAGCTCCCCCGTACAGAAGCGACAGAGGCGATATCACTTAGATAGACTCCGACCGCGAGGCTTTAGTTGCCCACCCAAGCGCAAAAACCCGAAGAAAAATTCAACCCCTCTCCTGCGCACTCCGGCGGGGGCACACCCGCGTGCGAGGAACAGTGGGTGGATTTGGCGGGGGGACGTATGCGCTACCTTCACGCCGGATCGGGGCGGGTCCTCATCCTCGTCCACGGGTTGATGGGCTATTCCTTTTCCTGGAGATTCAGCATCCCAGCTTTGGCGCCCTACGCCAGTGTGTATGCCATCGACAACCTGGGCGCGGGATTCTCCACTGCTCCGGAGGGATTGGATTGCACCATGCGCGCTACCGCCGAGCGCCTCCTGCAATTCGTAGATGCCATGGGCATCAACGATTTCGATCTGCTCGGGACCTCGTACGGCGGAGGGGTCGCCATGATGGCTGCAGCCAAGTGTGCCGACAACCATGACACCCGGCTGAAGCGGCTGGTGCTGGTGGCGCCTGTCAATTCATGGTCGCGGCACGGCAGGCGGCTGGCGCCATTCGTAGGAAGCCAGGCTGGCGGACTCTTATTCCGCCACACTGTCGAAAGTTGGCGATCCCTCGACTATCTGTGGCTGCGCCGTCTGTTCGGTGAGGGGTCGAAAATCCCGCCCGATTGTCTCGAAGGCTACCGCCGGCCCGTGCGGGAAAATCGTGCGTTTCACTTTGCTCGGATGATCGTCGGAACTTGGACCGCGGATCTGGCCGAATTGGAAAAGGTGCTGCCGAAGATCCGCGACTACCCCACACTGCTGATTTGGGGAACCCGGGACCGCGCGGTCTCCTTCCGCTCCGCCGATCGACTGCGCCAGAATTTTCACGACTGCCACCTGGTTGCCTTCAAGGGTGTGGGGCACTTGCCGTATGAAGAAGTGCCTGCGGAATTTAACTCTGCATTGATCGAGTTCCTCGTGGCCAGATCGTAGCGCCGGCTCCCAAGCCGGCTGTGGCGGAGGGCGCCCTCGCCCTCCGCAGACGCGGGCAAGGTGCCCGCGCGACAGCCGCCGAGGGCGGCGGCGCTACACTGATTCGGAATGGGTCATGCTATCTTCGATTTCCTGCGTACCTTCATCGCCGGCTACGGCTATTGGGCCGTAGCGTTGGCGCTCTTGTGCGAAAACGCCGGCATTCCCGTGCCCGGCGAGACCACGCTTCTGCTCGCCAGCTTCTTAGCTTATTCCGAGCACAAACTGCATCTCGGCTGGATCATCGTAGTCGCCACCTTGGCCGCCACGCTCGGCGATAATCTGGGATATGCCCTTGGCCACTATGGCGGACGCCCCCTATTGGAACGCTATCAAAACATCTTCCGGACTCCCCAGCAGACCCTTGAGCGCGGCGAGAAATTATTTGCACGGTATGGCGCTCTCACTGTGTTCTTCGCCCGGTTCATTTTTGGCCTGCGTATCATCGCCGGGCCCATGGCAGGGGTCCTTCGCATGTCCTGGAAAGCGTTCGCCGTATTCAATTTTCTGGGAGCCGCCCTCTGGGTTTCGGTCATTGCCACTGTGGGCTACTTGTTTGGGAGGAATTGGGATGCACTCCAGCACGCCGTCGGACGCTTCAATCTGGCCACGGGAGGTCTTGTCCTGGTTCTAATCCTGCTCCTCTGGTGGAAGAACAAGCATCGTACCGCCCAAAAACCCGTAAAGACGTAATCTTCCGTCACTTTCGCGCCCCGCCCGCGCATCTTATTCTCAAGAGCAATGACTCGCACGGTGAAAAAGGTGTTAGCGCTGGTGGTCGGCTGGGCGTTCCTGGTGCTCGGCGTGATCGGACTGTTCTTGCCCATCATGCAGGGAATCCTGTTCATCATGATTGGCTTGACCATTCTCTCGACCGAATATGTGTGGGCGCATCACCTGCTCACGAAAATGCGCGCGCGCTTCCCGAGGATTGCGATATTCTCCGATCGAGCCCGGGAGAAAGCCACCATCTGGATGCGGCGCGTCTACCGGCCTGAGGAAAGCCTTTGAACGCGAAAGCTGCGCCCCGCACGCACGTCATGTCCGCGTTTCCTCACTTTGGGCTCTCGCAGGTGTGGGTTCGGTTCCTGATTGCTATCGTCGGTCTGGTGCTGGCTTTTGGCGCGGCCTTGTTCTCAACCGTCGCGCGCGAGTCGGGCAACATCTGGGCAACTGTCGTTTTGGCTTCGGCGGCGCTCTTGCTGGCCACGCTTGTCGGCTTGGCCACCGTGCCATATCTGGCGCGGCAGGTAGTGACGGCTCGCGTGCGCGACGCCATGGATTACGAGGTCACGCGGGCGGGCCTGGTGTACATCGGCATCACGTTGGTGATCGGCATCGCCGGCATCAACACGGGAAACAACTTGCTCTACATTGTGGTCGCCGCCCTGTTATCGGCAATGTTGGTCTCCGGGATCGCTTCGGCGGTCGTTCTGCGCCACCTCGAACTGGATATCCATATTCCGGAGCACGTCTTTGCGGGCCGCCCCATGCTGGCGCGGCTGATGCTGCGAAACCTGAGCAACTGGTTGCCATCGTTTTCGATTCGCGTGGTGCCGGCGAAACGCAAGCCCACTAAGCGTTGGCGGTGGGAGGCCTATACGCTGGGTGTACCCCGCAATCGTCCACCGGAGGGCCAGTGGCTACGAGTACCCGATCGTCGGCTGCGGCGTGTGGTCGAGAATCCGGACAAGCCGATTCTTCAGCAAGCCGTGTACTTCCCATTTCTGGCCGCCGCGCAGGAACTCCGCGCCGACCTGGAGATGAGTTTCCCGGCCCGCGGTCGTTACCGCGAGAAAGACTTTGGTTTGGCAACGCGTTTTCCGTTCGCGTTCCTGTTGAAAACCCGCCGGATCGCTCTGGCGCGCGAACTGATTGTTTATCCCGCCGTCGATCCGCCGCAGGAGTTCTTCGAAGTCCTTCCCCTGGTTACCGGCGAGTTCGAGACTTTCGTGCGCGGGCGAGGCTACGATCTCTACCGCATCCGCGAGTACATGCCGGAAGACTCCGCGCGCCATGTGGACTGGAAAGCCACCGCCCGCACCGGCGCACTCAAAGTGCGGGAGTTCAGCCGCGAGGACGAGCGCAAGCTGCGCATCGTTTTTGACAACCCCCTGCCAGGAGAGTTGGAATCGACTGCCTATGAGCACGCCGTGCACTTGGCAGCTTCCTTAGGCTGGCATTTCCATCACGAGGATGTCGAAATCTCCTACGTCGCTCCTGGATTGGAGCCCACGCCCGATGTGTTTGCCTTCTTGCACTTCTTGGCGCTGGTGGAGCCGCAGGAGGCGACCTCGGTTTTCGAGCGTCTGCGTGCCAGTCAGGATTACAACGTGATTGTGACCGCACGGGATCGCTCACAGTTGCCACCCATTCTGGCAACTCGGTCGTATGTCATTACGCTGGCGGGACAACCAGGCGCGGTTCGGCCGCTCGCCACCGCCTGAAATCGCTCGTTTTCCGCAGTTTTTTCTTCACTCGCTGACCATTTAGACATATACTCCGCCCGGATGTGGGTGCGAAAGGTTCCTTTCTCCCACCTTTCGATGCCAACTGATTGTTGCCCTCCGGTCGCAGTCGTCGGCCGGTAGACGTCAAGAGGAGGCGCCAATGTTTGTTCGCGATCTGCTCAAGAATCAAGTAACGGTGTCGGCTGAAGTCCATCAAACCGTGCTGGAAGTCGCGGAAGTGATGGTCAGTCGCAACATCGGAGCTGTGCCCGTTCTCAAAGCCGGGCAATTGGTGGGTATTTTTACGGAACGGGACCTGATGAGCCGCGTCGTCGTGGGCGGGAAGGATCCGGCCCTAACCCCGGTCAGCGACGTCATGACGCAGGATCCCCTCACGATCGAACCCAAAGATAGCCTCGAGACCTGCATGACCCTCATGCGGCGCCATGCGTTTCGCCACCTGCTTGTCTGCGAGGGACGCGACCTGAAGGGCGTGGTCTCTTTGCGCGACGTCCTGCTTCACGACCTCGACGAAAAAGACGACGAGGTTCGCATGATGCGGGCTTACCTGCACTCCGCGTCCGACGCTGGATAGCCCCGGCAGCCTGCTCAGAGCTGCCTTCAAGGTAATGGTTACCAAGGTTACCTAAGTAGATTGACCCTTCGGGCCAACCTGCTTAAGGTATAGGCAGGGATGCGACCAATCCGCGGGTGGCCGCGCTGTTCCCCAACACGGGCCCATGAAATCCTACAACCAGATCGCGCTCTACCTCTGGTGTGCACAGCCTCTTCTCCAGTCGGCTGTGGCGGTGGTCCTGTGGCGCCGCAAACTGCATAAGCAGTTTCCAATTTTCTTCCTTTACATCCTGGCGCAGATTGGTATTTTCGCGATTACGTTTCCGTTGCGCAGCGCCGAGAACTACGAGTGGTTCTTCTATACCTACTGGGCGGGAGCGGCCGTTAGCGCCTTACTCAGCTTCCGGGTAATACACGAGGTTTTCCTGGATGTGTTCCGTCCTTATCACACCCTCAAGGATCTGGGCACGGTGCTGTTCAAGTGGGCGGGCGTTGTGATGATGCTGGTCTCGGTGGTGGTGGCGTTTTCGAGTTCTGCCCAAGGCGATCCGCTTGTTCAAGCGGTGACGACCCTGCAGCGTTCGGTGCGTATGGTGCAGTGCGGGTTAATTTTGTTCCTCCTCCTGTTTTCTCGATTTCTGGGTGTTTCCAAACGGCAGCAGAATTTCGGCATCGCGCTTGGGTTCGGTCTGTTCGCTTCAGTGGAACTCATTCTGATCGCGCTAAATTCTGGCGGTTTGCTCGACGTCGCACGGATCTATCTGATCAATACCACCATGTACGACCTGGCGATCATGGTGTGGCTGAGCTACGCGCTGGCCCGCAACGCGGTCCGCGACGCCGCCACCAATCCCCTCCAGACCCAACGCTGGGAACAAAGCTTGGCCGACCTGCACACAGCCGATGTGCATAGCCCCGTGGCTCCGGACTCACTGATCCCGATGTTCGAGGGCATGGTCGAACGGGCTTTCTCGCGCAGTTCCAACCTTGGCGGACTGGATGAACGGGAGCCCCAAAGTCATCCCGCTGCGGCGGCTAAGGCCGGCTCACAAAGCGGCAGCTAGCGCCACCGATCTAAGGCACGCGCCGCCCCTTACCCTAGAATCGTGTCAAGCAAAATCTTAGCCTGGCAACACTCACACCAGTAAACCATAAACCATTACATTAAGAAATTGCAGAGAGAGATGCTATTCACGCACGCTCGGAGCCTGTTATGTCAATGGAACCCATGGGCCATAAGGCCGACCATCGGAGTGCTGGTGGGCAGGCGTCCAGAAAATCGAATTTGTAGCCTAGTGTATAATCCGCGACCGCGGGGGCTGTAAGTCTTTAAGGCAGTTACCGCGTACCCAAGGAGAAAGACAATGAAACGTTCGCTAAGGGCGTTGATCCTGCTGTTAGGTCTGGTGGGCACATACGTTTGGGCAGCCGTCCCCAGAGTTCCCGCTCCGGACGGCGGACCGATTCCGCTATGCCCACCCAAGAAAGGTTGGAACTGCTAGCAACCTCGCACGGCATACGTTCCGACAAATTGCGCTTACGGGCAAGGTCACCAAAGTAACCATGCGTAACCGGTAGCGCAAGAACGCAATCTTCTAGGGCTGGCCCCTTGGCTGGCCCATATTTTTTGTTCAAGCCTTTCGTGTTCGCTTCACTCGTTCTTCAATTTAGACGGCGCTGCTTGGTCTCCAGATCCCTTTGTCTCTGCTGGCGTTTCCTCCTCCGGCGGAATCTCGGCAGTGATGTACTGCACGATGATTGACACGCGGCGGTTGGAGGCCTCCAGAGGATTCTGCGGATTCCGCAACCGCTGGTCCGCAAAGCCTCGCACCTGTCCCACCTGGTCGGGACGCAGACCGGACTGCGACATCAGCCGCCGGGCAGAATTGGCGCGGTCGGCAGACAGTTCCCAATTGCTGTAGTTGTTCTTTCCGCCATAGGGTTTGGCATCAGTGTGTCCTTCGATAGAGAGATGGTTGGGCACTTGCCCCAGTTCTTTGGCCAGCAACACCAGCATTTCCTGCCCGCTGACATTCAACTTGGGGCTGCCGCTGTCGAAGAATGTCCCTTTTTCCGATTCCAGGAGTTCGATACGCAGACCTTCGGCAGTCACAGTCATTTCGATATTTTTGCGGAGCTTTTCGAGATCGTTGATGCTGCGGATGCTTTTCTGCAGCTGCTCCTTCAGTTCTGACATGTTTTGTTTGGTAATGCGGAAGTTTTCTCCGGACCCCATCTGGTTGGTCCCAACTTTTTTCGCAGTGCCGGTGGGGTCCTTGAAGTATCCGCCGATTGCGACCTGGATCTGCTTACTGCTGTTCATTAACCACAGCACAATGAACAACGCCATCATCGCGGTGACGAAGTCGGCATAGGCCACTTTCCACGCGCCGCCGTGATGGCCGCCATGGCTGACTTTCTTCCGGATGATGATGATGGGAGGCGAAGGCATGTTGACTCAACCGCCGGCCGCGGCGGTCGCGGCCTCGGCTTTCGCGCCGCGACACGCTTCCTCGACCTCTTTGAACGAGGGGCGCATATGGACCGGGACAGCGCGGCGTCCAATCTCCACCGCCATGATGGGAGCAATGCCTTTGAGAAAGGCGATCATCGCGGCCCGCAGCACGTTCAGGAAGGCGCGCTCTTCGTCGGCGCCTTTGCTCATGCGTTGCGCGAGCGGGCCGACCAGCCCGTAGCACAACAGAATTCCGAGAAAAGTTCCGACGAGCGCTGCGGCCACTTTGTGGCCGATTTCCTCCGGCGGGCCGCCTAATGCTCCCATGGTAATGACGACGCCGAGCACTGCCGCCACAATGCCGAGTCCTGGCAGCGAGTCGGCCATGGTGTTCAGGGCTGACGGTGGTTGCGCGGCCTCATGATAGTGGACATCCAGATCGCTCTCCAGCATCTGGTCGAGATCGAACGCTTCGATGCCCCCGCTGATCGCCATCCGCAAGGTGTCGCAGAGGAAGTTCATGGCATGATGGTCCTTCGAGAACGCCTTGTAGTTGGCAAATAACGCGCTCTTTTCCGGATCCTCCACGTCGCTCTCCAATGCCACCAGGCCTTCCTTGCGCGCTTTATTGAGCAGCTCAAAAATCATCTTCAGCGTATCGGTGTAGTGCTTCCGGCTATAGCGCGACGAGCCGAAGGCTCCTGCCAGCCCGCTGGCAATGTCCTTGAGAATATGTAATGGATTGGAGATCAAGACCGTGCCGGCGGCGGCTCCGCCAATAATGATCAGTTCGGCCGGTTGCAGCAGCACTTTCAGGTTGCCGTGCTCCATCAGATAGCCGGCGACGATGCAGCCAAAGACGACAAGAATCCCAATGATCGCAAACATAGAGACTTATCCTTGCGCAGATGAGGGGCCGGACGCGCCCCCCGTACCCACCGCTTTCGTGAACCCAGTCGGGTGAGAGGACTTCATCTGACTCAGTAACGCTTCAAGCTGATCGCCTGGCCGGGCGACAATATGTTCGACCGCCGATTCCACCAGAAAGCGGTCTCCCCACCACGTGATCTCCGATTGGCTCAGCTGACGCCCGATCAGGTCCGCCGTGGCCGCGACCCGCACCGGACTTGATGATTGCAGCATCGCCAGGAATTCGTCGCTCCCCCAGCGCCCCAAGAAGTCTTCGGCGCTCAAACTATGCCGGATCGTCTGTGCCGAGGTGCGCAGGAACGGAACGGTGGAATCGGCGCCATATTTGCCGGTGATTTCGCTCAGTCCCAATATGCGAATGCGCAGCAGACCGAGACCGCTGTGGGTTGCCTGCAGCCCGGCCAGACTCTCGGTCAGCACCGCGCGGGTTAAACGCTGCGACGGTACGCCGGTCAGCGAGTCGAGACACCCGTACATCAACGAACCGGAGACGTCCGCCGCCGAATTCTCCGAGGCTTCTTCGAAAGCCACGGCTACGCCGGCGATCGTGTCCCGGTCGTCGAAGAGCGGAAGGGTACGAACCTGAACGCCCAGCCGGTGTCCTTGTTTGTGCAGCGTGAAGACATGGTTTTGCACTGCGCGGCCGTCACGAAAAGTGGTGGTGATGGCGCAGTGGTCCCCAGCGAGAACGAGGCCCTGGGGGTCACAATGGGGAAGAGATTCGTGGCAGACGTGTCCCATGACTTCATGTGCGAGATATCCGGTGATCTGCTCCGCGCCTCGGTTCCAGAAGCGGACCCGCTGCTCCCGGTCCAGTACATATATCCCAATCGGCAGGTTCTCCAGCACGGACCGGTAGAGGACCGGATCTTCAAAAAATGGAGACATGATTAGCCACTGAGATTATCGGCAGGAAAGGAGGGGAACTTCAGGGAGCGTCCGGCTCAGATTCCAAGCGGCTTCACGCAGCAGGGCGCGACGCTGCATCCAACTGGCGGCTGAGTTCTCCGGCGTCGAAGACCGGCGCTTGACATGTGAGTCCCGAGCAAACTACCGCAAACGACCGACTCTCCCGGAATGTCGGGAGATTCGGAATCGTCTCCGCCAATGCGGGCGGCAGATTTTGCGCGACGGCTGCGGCGGCGGAGATTCGCAGCACCGCTTTGCTAAGCGAATGCGGATGGAGAGCAGCTCGACAAAGCCGATCGGCAACTTCGTCCTGTCCGACGACCACCACCTGGGTGTGTGGCTGCGTGAAATGCACCACGGCCAGAGCGTACGTGGCCGCGAACATGCCGTATTTTTCGGCACAGCCAGCGAAGACTTCCAGAGTCTTTTCCGCTTGGTCGCGGTACGACGATTGGTTGCTGTACGTGTGCAACCGCATCAGCGCGATCACCGCGGCCGGATTGCCGGCGGGAGTGGGCGAATCCTGGAACGGCTTCCGCCGGGTTCCGAGGATGCCGAGCACGCCCTGCTCATCGGAGCACTTGGCCGGCTCTGTGCGTGCAGTGTCGAAGAAGCCCCCCGCCTCTGAGTCGAAGAAGCGGGCCATCATCGCATCCGCAATGGAGCGTGCGAAGCGGAAGTAGCTCAGGGCAGCGGTGGCTTCGTAGGCATCGAGGCAGGCGATGACTGTAAAGGCGTAGTCGTCGAGCACTCCAGTTGTGTCGCGAGGTTCCGCCTTTGGATCGGAATACTGGATTACGTGTTTCATTCCATGCTCGGCGTTCCAGCCTTCCGACAGCAAGCGATCGATCGAGCGTAGCCCGAAATGCAAGGCATCGGGAATTTCAAGCACACGCGCGGCCTCGAGATACGCAGAAACACACATTGCGTTCCAGCCCGCATAGATGGTCTTGTCCACATAAGGCGTGGGCCGGTGGAGCCGAGATGCATACATCTTCTTCTTCGCCGAAGCCAGCAAGTCGCGGACACGCTCTTCGCTTACGCCGAGGCGGCGCGAGATCTCATCTACACCGCCGCGAATGTAGAGCACGTTCTTCGCCGGATTGTGATGCATCTCGCCGATTTCGTTGATGTCGTAGTGGAGCGCCGCAATTTCCGCTTCTTCGGGCGTCAGAACTGCCGTCGTCTCTTCCGGAGTCCACGTAAAATAGTCGCCATCGTCGTCCATGGAGTAGTCAGCATCCTGCGAAGCGTAGAAGCCGCCGCGCTTCCGATCGCTGAGCCACTCGTCCATCCAGCGGATGATGTCGCGGGCAACTTCCGCAAAAAATTCATTGCCGGTCGCCTGCCAGGCGTGAACATAGTTCTTGAGCAGTTCGGAATTGTCGTAGCACATCTTCTCGAAGTGAGGCACGATCCAGCGCTCGTCCACCGAGTACCGATGGAATCCTCCGGCCAGCTGGTCGTAGACGCCACCACGCGCCATCTTCTCAAGCGTAGTGACGATGACATCGCGCAAGTCTTCGCTGCCCGTTCGGGCGTAGCGATCAAGGAGCACATCGAGCGTCGAAGGATGCGGAAACTTAGGTGCATTCCCGAAGCCGCCGTTGCGCTCATCGAACATCTTGAGCGCTGATTCGATGACCGCGTCAACCACTTTGGGAGTAACGTCTCCGCCGCGTCCCGAGAACGATTCCGTCTGCGAGACCGCCTTGGTTAGCAAGTTGGCCTGATCGACCACCTCGCCGTACTTCTCGCGATATGCCTGCGCGATCGACAGCAGCACGCGCTTGAAACTCGGCCGTCCATATTGATCCTGGGGAGGGAAGTAGGTTCCGCCGTAGAAAGGTTTGCCGTCGGACGTGAGGAACCCCGTCAGCGGCCAGCCGCCTTGTCCCGTGAGCGCGCTCACCGCCTGCTGGTAGCGGCTGTCGATGTCGGGACGCTCGTCGCGGTCCACCTTTACTGCGATATAGTTCTCGTTGACGATCTTCGCGACTTCCGGATCGTCATACGACTCGCGGTCCATCACATGACACCAATGACACCACACCGCCCCGATATCGAGCAGGATGGGCTTGTTCTCCCGCTTCGACGCAGCAAAAGCTTCCTCGCCCCACTCGTGCCACTCGATCGGCTGGTGCATGGCCGAGCGCAGGTAGGAGGACGCGGCACCGGCAAGAGCGTTAGTCGTGGGACCAGTCATAACTGCAGTCTATCGTGACATTAGCTGGGAACGGGGAATCCTGCACGGGATGCGCAACATCAACCGCGCGCGTTGCGACCAAACGAGTCCAAAATTTGCTCCCAGAACGCAGTCCACTTACGGGTATAGTAATCGGGTTCGAGGTCGATTGCGATGCGGAGAATCTTTATTGGCTCGTCCACCGAATCGCTGGAGAAAGCCAAAAGCATTTGTCAGGCGCTTTCCACCGTTGAAGACACAAAATGCGTGCTGTGGAAACAATTTTTCGAGCCCGGTTTCCTTACGTTTGAGGCGTTGGAAGAAATGCTGCTGCAGTGCTGCGCGGCAGTGTTCATCGCCACTCCGGACGATGCCATCGAGATCCGGGGCAAGAAGATGCGCTGCCCGCGTTCCAACGTTCTGCTTGAGTTCGGCCTGGTTGCGGGCCGGCTGGGACGGCACAGCGTTGCGGTCTGCCAGTATGGCGGCGCGGAATTGCCATCGGACCTGAAAGGACTGACCGTCATCGAGATGGGCAACGGCGAGCCCGAGGACTCCGCCAAGAACAAGCTTGCCAAAGAGAAGTTGCGCATCTGGGCTTCTCGCCTGACCGCCACCGCTGAAACCATCCCACGTACGGACTTGGTTCATGGCTATACCGGTCGATGGGATTTCAAGTTGCGGCTGGACAAATGGAGGGACCTGCCGATTGAGTTTCCGAACTACGTGCAGGTGAACGGGGCTTTCGATCTATTCATCCCCAGCAATGGCCGCACTGGAAGAGGATTGGCTCACGGGCGCTTGTTCTTCAAAGTGCAAGACAAAGAAACTCCCGACTCCGACGTCTTTCAGGGCGAGTTCAGAACCGGGCACGAAATTACGAACGCAGTTTGCCACAAGGATGGACGGATCGATTTCACCAGTCAGGCGTTTGTTCAGCAAAGAGTCAATTCCATCGGTACGCCTCCTCCGCACGTGGCGGGAATGGATATCTTTCCCGAACCATGGTCGTCGCAATGGATACTGTGTCCGAGTTCGGAGCCGCGAACATTGGTGGGCATTGTCACCACCGAGGGCTCGGGAGTGAGCCATGGGACGGTCAAGGCTACGAAGTTCGATGTGCTGCCGTGATGGTCCAGTTGGCGCCTTGCCCTAACGCTCAAGCACCCGAGAGCTGGGTCACCAACTGGCACCCACTAAGTTTTGCCCATGGCCACGTCGCCAGAAATCCCTTACCGCTCAGGAAGCTCGTCCCGTGAACCGGGCGTCCAGTTTATCGTCAAGTCGCGGACACGTGGGATTTTTGCCAGCCGGCGCGCCATCGCGCAGTACATTTCGACCGCCTGCGTTAACTGCGCCTTCTCCACGGATTCCGCCTCAGTATGCGCCACGTGAATCGACCCCGGCCCCAGCAGCAGCGGCTCTCCCCAGCTTGAGAGCGCAGGGATATCGGTAGTAAAGGCGGCGACCATGGTAGGAAGGCCCTCGAGGGTGCGGAGCCTCACGAACGGAATCTCGAGGGTGAAATTGACCTCGGCGAGGCTGCCGACGGTTTCAACAATCTGGCGCCGTAGTTCCTCCGACGGGCCAACAAGCCGGAATAATAGCTCGGCCTTCGCTAGGTCGGAGATGACGTTGGGCGCACGCCCGCCTTGGATCAAGCCAACGCTCTTGGTGCACGGTCCGACATCCGGATTCTCGGGCAGCATCATCGCGTGCAGGCGGCCCAGGGCCTCCACCAGCTTGTCGATCGCAGACTCGCCCAGTTCGGGATACGCGGAGTGAGCCATCTTGCCGCGCGCCGTCAGTTCCACTCGCAATGCGCCCTTGCTGGCGAGGGCTAGTCTGTTCTCGGTGGGTTCTCCGTTGATCAGGAAACACGAGCCGATGGAATGCTGATTCGCGATCTTGGCGCCCAGTGAATCTCGTTCCTCGCCAACCAGAAACAGCAGCCCGACGTAAACTCCCTCAGCGCACAGCTTCTCTGCCGCCACGACCTGGGCCGCGATGATGCCTTTGGCGTCGCATGATCCACGTCCGTAGATAGCGGTGTCGTCTTCGGACGATGGAATGAACGGCGGAACGGTGTCCATGTGCGTGGAGAACACGATGTCAGGCTGCGGATGGTCGGACCACGTTGCCAGCACGTTGGCGCGCGCGCCCTCGACCGGCATCTTGTTGGCTGCGAAGCCGCGGCGGCAAAGTTCGTCGCAGAGAAAATTCCCGACCGCACCTTCATTCGGCGTGATGGACTCAATATCCACCAGGCGGCGCGTGAGCGCGAACAAATCCATGGCAAGAGCCTAACAGTCGCTGGTCGCCGGTCGCTAGTCGCTGGCGGGCAGACTCTGCAATACTAACGGCCATCGACTAACGACGGTTTTATGCACACCGCTACCAGCATCCGCTCACTCTTCCTCAACGGTCCGGCCGGACGCCTGGAAGCGCTGCTCAACGCCGGATCGCGCACGGCAACCCATGCCGCGGTGGTCTCCCATCCTCATCCGCTCTTTGGCGGGACGCTTCACAACAAAGTGGTCTTCCATGCCATGAAAGCACTCAATCACTGCGGCTTCCCGGTCCTGCGCTTCAACTTCCGTGGCACCGGACTCAGCGAAGGCGAGCACGCGCACGGCGCCGGCGAAGTAGAAGACGTGCGCGCAGCTCTCGACTGGATCGAGCGCGAGTACACATTGCCGATCGTCTTTACCGGATTCTCATTCGGAGCGGCAGTTGGCCTGCGGGCCGCGTGTCCCGATCCTCGGGTGAGGGCGCTGATCGGGCTGGGCCTGCCCGTGCTGCCGGTTGATGATCGCGTCTATGATTTTGACTGCCTTTACTCGTGTACAAAGCCGAAACTTTTCGTCAGCGGGTCTCGCGACCAGTTCGGGCCGCCCGGAAAACTCGAAGCGCTGGTGAACTCTTTTGCCGATCCCAAGAAGTTAGTGCGCATCGAAGCGGGAGACCACTTCTTCGAAGGAAGGCTGAAGGAAATGCGGGAGGCGGTTGAGCTTTGGCTAAACGAGTACCTCGCAACTCAACCGTAGTGCCGCCCTCGGTGGCTGTCGGGCGGGCACCTCGCCCGCCCTGGCGAGGGCACGTTGCCCTCGCGACAGCCGGCGGGGCGCCGGCGCTACCCTATAATCCCCGTCATGACGGCGATCACTCCCGAGCGCGAACAGCAGTTCCGGCAGATGAGCGACGTGGCGCGCGAGATATTCACGTCGGCTCTGAAAAGCGCCTCGATTGAAAGTGCCTTCGCCCGCCACGTAACCTGCGATCGTGGCGTGCTGCGCGTTTGCGACGATCTGCACGACCTCGACTCGTAC
>JACXTT010003170.1_pt1 | contig 25624 bp, 23 predicted proteins | sample 9270951 | NCBI WGS metagenome assembly JACXTT01 (sample SAMN15532306, study PRJNA645909) | rock metagenome | isolation source: weathered quartz diorite | place: Puerto Rico | collected 2017-06-21
AGTGGCGCATGGACAAACATGCCAGTGACGCCGCCAAAGACGGCGGCCAGCGCGCCAAGCGCCAGCCAGGGATGCGCCGCCAGCTTTTGTCCGAAGGCCAGCAGCATCTGCGACATCCACGGAATATCGCGGCCCGAACTTTCGTACACAACGCTGAACTTGGGCACCACGTAACCGAGCAGGAACAAGGTCACCAGGGTGCCGACCACCAGCAGCATGACAGGGTAGATTGCGGCAGAGATCAGCTTCTTGCGAATCGCATCAAACTGCAGCTGGTAAGCGACAAAACGGCCGAGGGCTTCTGGCAGGCTGCCGGAGCGCTCGGCCGCATGAACGGTCGCAACATAGATTTCGGGGAAGATGGCAGGGAAGGTCGCCAGCGTGTCCGACAAACTCTTCCCTTGCTGGAGCGTTTGCAGGATGGCGCCGATGGTCGCCTTGACGTGGGGACGCGACTCCTTATTGTGCAGCGTCGTGATGGCTTCGGACAGGTTCAAGCCCGCTTCAAGCAGGGCTAGCAGCTCCTGGCTAAATTGCAGGAGGGGGAATTCGGAGCTTGTTTTCTTTACTTGCGCAACGCGCGGGCTAGCGACTGCAAGTACGCGCCAGCCATTCCTGGCGGCGACCCGTACGGCGTCGGCTTCACTGGCCGCTTCAATGGCGACCTGCTGTGCGGTGCCGGCTGCGCCTCGCACCTTGAGTTCGAACTGCATGATAAAACCCGCCCTACCTGAGACAAAAACGGCTCCGGCCGAAGCCGGAGCCTTTACAAACGGGGATTCACACCCCAGGGGATACCTAGTGGATTACTGGGTAATCACGCTGACTTTGTCGACCACGAAGGACGTTTGCAGCGACGAGTCTTCGTTCATCACGAAGGACAGCGTCACGGTCTGGCCCTTGTATGGCAGCAGGTCGAAGGTACGGATCTGGTAGCCGGAGGCCTTATTCAGGTTCGAATAGGTTGCCAGCGTACCCAGCGTCGTACCCGACGAGTTTTTCACCGATACGACCAGTTTGTCGTAGGCGGTCGAGGTCGTCGTTTCGGCCGTGTCGATATGCAGCGCGAAGGTCAGTTGTGCCGACGTTGCGGTCGATGGAATGACCACTGGCTGCGTCAGCGTTTCGGTCGTCGTCGTGCCATTGCCGCCCATCCATGCAAAGCGGGTACCTTCGTAGGCAGTCTCGCCGCTGTAGGAACCGATATCGCCGGTGCTGCCGCTCCAGCCCGTGGTGCCGGACTCGAAGCCGCCGTTGGTGATACGCTCAACTGGATTGACGGTCGACACGGTCAGGGTTGCGTTGCCAGAGGTGACACTGCCACCGGCTGCATCGCCAACCTGTACCGAGAACACTGCGCCCGAATCGCTGGTTTGTGCATTCGTCAGGCTATACGACGACGAGGTCGCGCCCGAGATGCTGGCGCCATTGCGCTTCCACTGGTAGGTGTAAGGCGCGGTGCCGCCGGCAGCGGTAACCGAGAAGTTAGCCGTTGCGCCGGGAGCGACGCTGACCGACGAAGGCTGGCCGCTGATCGACAGCACAGCTGGCTGGGTCTGCTCGTCAATGTCGGTACCGACATTAATTGCAGCGTAAGCACGGGTCACAGCGATGACTTCCTTGCTGCCTGCGCCATACAGTTCGGTCGCCGCAGCGATCATCTTGGTACGGGCATCAGCGTAGTTGGTCGACGCGGTGAACTTGGTGGTGTTGGCCTTGAACCAGATGCGGTAAGCATGGTCGTTGCCAATACCCGTCATCGCCAGTGGCGTCTTGTTCAGGTAGGAGCTGTACATGTCCGACGACGAGCTCGAGTTCGAACCTTGCGACAGGAAGTAGAACATGCGGTTGTTAGGACCGCTGCTGTAGTGGACGTTCAGGTTCTTGATCGTGCTGCTCCATGCGTCTGGCGACGAGCCGTCTTTCGATGGCTTGTACATCCAACGCAGCGGCTGGCCCGTCTTAGAGATTTCAACGCCCATCATCCAGTCGTTACCAGCTGGGATCACGTTGCCGGTACCGCCGTTGCGGGCGTAGGCTTCGATCATTTCGCCGTTGATGTCCGACGACGATTCGTTCAGGCCACCCGATTCACCCGAGTAGGTCAGGTTCGAGGTCGCTGCGGTCACGCCGTGGCCCATTTCGTGGCCGATCACGTCGATCGAGCCGAGCGATTTGAACGAGGAACCGTCACCGATATACATGCACTTGCAGGTATCGGTGTAGAAGGCGTTGTCGTAGTTGTTGTCAACGTGCACAGCGATGTAGGTCGCGGTGTTGTTACCGTCCAGCGAGCTCCAGCCCAGCACGTTCTTCATGCCGTCGTAGGTGTTCATCAAGCCCCACAGCGCGTTCACTGCAGCGGTCTGGCCGTTGGCATTGGTGTCGCTGCCACCGGAGATGTACTGCTGGCCGTCGCCCCAGGTATTGGTGCTGTTGGTGTAGATCGAACCCGACGATGGGCTATTGGCCGAGCTGTGTGCCGCATCGGTAATCGCCATGCCGCCAAAGGTGCCGCCGGTGCCGCGGGTCGAGTCCAGCATCTTGTAGGTGCTGCCCGACAGCGTGGTCTGGATTGGTACCTGGCCGTTGTACTGGCTGTTACCTACGCCGACCACGGTTTGCAGTGCATCCCACTGGGCCAGTACGCGGCCGTCGTTGGCGGACACGATGCTGTCGCGGTGAACCATCTTGCCGCCGCTGGCCATGCGAGTCTTGACCACATAGGCCAACTCATAGCCGGTGACGACGTCTTCCAGGTCCAGCGCGTTCAGTTGCGATTCAGCCTTGTTGACGGCCGAAGCGACGCGGCGGGTTTCCATGATTGGGTAGACCACCAGTTCTGCCTGTGGTGCTTCAGTGTGCACGCCATTTGGTGCCACGCCTTTTGCCACCAGGTCGATCACCGACTGTGCCGACAGCGGTGGGTCGATCTTGAAGTTGGCGGTCTTGTCCTTGAACTTGTTGGAGTTGCCGTTGCCCAGGCCCGCGCGACGGTCCGAGATCGACTCGCTGATGATGTTGCCAGCGTTGTCGGTGACGACCACCGATTCCGATTGGTAGATGCGCACGCCTTTGTAGGTGTGGTCTACGCGGTTGACGACGGTGCCGTCAACGCCTGGGTGACGCTTGTTTGCCTTGAAACCGTGGTCAGCATCCAGACCAAATTTGTCTTTATTGCCGGCCAGTTTGGCCAACAGGCTCGCGGTCTCTTGTGAAGACGCGACTGCGACCGGTGCTGCCATCATCGAAGCTGCCGATACAACTTGGCTGGCCATCGCCAGAGGGATTGCGGCGATAGATGCGGCAAGCAGAGTTTTCCGTAAATTCATTTCTTCTCCATTGTTATACGTCGTTGATGTGGTTTTGATGTCGAACTTGGCCCAGTTTCGGACCACCCGAGAGCACCGCACACCTGGTCTGTTTTTCGTCCGCCGGGTGAATTTTTGACCGCCAGAACTTTCGAGAAGGGCGACACTATTCCTGTCGATCGGGCCAAGTCAAATAACTCAATAAAATAGTCATCCGGCCGACAGCTGTCTTGTTTTGGACATTCCATACCGACAACTAAGTGGCAAGAATGCTCATGGACAGAAGAATGTTTTGTTGATCCGCATCAACGCCTAGGAAACTTCAGAATGGCAGGAATTTAGATGCATTCTTCTAGATTCGGCAAAAATGAAACAATTGGAGAGAATTGGGGCAATAATTCGATTGCCACGACAAAAAATGCGGTCTACACTCGCTCCACTGATCGAGGTACTGCCTTAGGTCGGATTGACAATAAGCGCACGGGATAGCACCCGAAAAGACGGCGCACTGAACACGGGAAAAACATGAACGCACCTTTCACTTTGGCCACCGCCTACCATCCACCCCCTCAGCGCCGCGCGTGGGATTGACACCAACGCGCAAGCACTAGCAGCTTAGCCACACCATTTCGAACGGAGCCACCCGACCTGGTCGGAGGGATGCCTGCATCCCAACCCAGTTCGCTTGGAGACATTGATCCACTCTTGAGGGGGGAATCGCTTTACCCGCGCACCTGGCGGGAACTGGCGATCTTGAGAAAAATGCTATCGATTGCAAGCAAAGTTGAACAAATCGTCACCGAGTCGGCTTTCCTGACGGAAGGCATGTCGCTCGGCCTGATCAACCTGTCCGAACTGGCGCGCCAGCTGCGCCCGGAACTCGAGACGGCCTTGTGGAAGCCCGTGGGCCAAGCCGCCGTCGTCATGGCGCTGCGCCGCCTGGCGGACCGCCTGCCGGACATGCAGCCAGTCAAGTCACCGCCGATCATGCTGCCGCGCATGGGCGAGCTGACCACCCGCACCGAGCTGACCCTGTTCACCTACCGACTGTCGGACAACAGCCAGGAATGCCAGCGGCAGCTGCTGGCCCTGGCAGAACCCTACCCGACCATGTTTGTGTCGTGCACCCGGGGCGTGCAGGAAATGATGGTGGTCTGCAGCCGACCGCTCACCCACCTGGTGGAAGAATCCTTCGGCCAGGGTGAGCGCCTGCTGGCCCGGGTGGAAAACCTGTCTGCCCTGACCCTGCGCCTCAACCCGGAAACGCGCCGTACGCCCGGGGTCTACCACTCCATTTTGAAGAAACTGGCCTGGGACAAAGTGAGCGTGGTGAACATGATGTGCACCTATTCCGAACTGACTTTATTGCTGGAACAGAACCAAACGGGACCTGCATTCTCGGTGCTGTCGCAAATTGTGTCGCACTAATACCACAATTTTACAATTGTTATTTTTTGCTCGTTAGCGCGTCGCTCGCATCCGGACCATGCGAATCAAGCGGCGCGCTTTTTCATTGCGCTTCTTATATAGAGGGGCCCAAAGCGGAAATAATTCGCCCAGCCACGTTTCGGGCCATATAAAAGCGGGAAGTGATTGCCCCCCAAATTCTTCCCCTTATATATAGAGCACTGCAATCCCATTCGCCGCCATAACGGCTGGCTATACCCGACCGCCAAAATCTTAGTTGCTTTGCACTAAGGCTCGCCTATACTCTGCTTGCACATTGTCCTTTACCTCCGGGAAGCGCTCGAGCATGGCATTGAACTACATTTGGTCCGGCTTCTTCCTTATCGGCTTTATCGCCGCCCTTGTGCAGTGGCTCTTCCTGGGTGACAGCGAGATCTTCAAACGCATCATGGAAGGCACGTTTGAGTCGGCCCGCCTCGGTGTGATGGACATTGCCCTGCCATTGGCCGGCATCATGACCCTTTGGCTGGGCATCATGAATATTGGTGAAAAGGCTGGCGCCATCCAGATGCTGGCCAAGGTGATCGCCCCTTTCTTCTCGCGTATCTTCCCGGAAGTTCCCAAAGACCACCCCGCCACGGGCCATATGGTGATGAACTTCTCCGCCAACCTGTTGGGCCTGGACAATGCCGCCACCCCCTTCGGCCTGAAAGCGATGGAAAGCCTGCATTCGCTCAATCCTAATAAGGATGAGGCGAGCAATGCGCAGATCATGTTCCTGGTCCTGCACACATCGGGGCTGACCCTCGTTCCTGTTGCCATCATGGCCCAGCGTGCCATCCTTGGCACCAAAGATCCTTCGGACATTTTTATTCCCTGCCTGATCGCGACCTATGTCGCCACCGTGACCGGCATCATCGTCGTGGCGATCAAACAACGCATTAAGTTGTTTGATACGGTCATCCTCAGCTGGTTGGGCGGGCTGGCCGCGGCCATTGGCACCATGGTCTGGTACTTCACCCATTTCATGACCCGCGACGAAATCCAGCAGTTTTCCAAAGTATTCAGCAATGTCGTGCTGTTTTCGATCATCGTTGCCTTCATCGTTGGCGCCATGCGCAAGAAGGTTAATGTCTATGAATCGTTTATCGAAGGTGCCAAGGGCGGGATCCAGACCTCGCTGACCGTGATTCCCTACCTGGTGGGGATGTTGGTGGCCATCGGCGTCTTCCGCAATTCGGGCGTGCTCGGTTTTATCAGCAGCGGAATTCAGTGGCTGTTCACTGCCATGGGCATCAATACCGACTTCGTACCTGCCTTGCCAACAGCCTTAATGCGCCCCCTGTCCGGCAGCGGATCCAAAGCCATGATGATTGACGCGATGAAAACCTATGGCGTCGATTCCTTTGTGGGGCGGCTGGTGTGCATGTTCCAGAGCTCGGCCGATACCACTTTCTATATCGTGGCGCTGTATTTCGGCTCCGTTGGCATCCGCAAGACGCGTTATGCCATTACTGCGGGGCTGATTGCCGAACTGGCCGGAGTCGTTGCGGCCATTTTCGTCGCTTACCTGTTCTTTGCTTGATATGCCCCATACCCGTCCAATTCTTTCGCCCTTCATTTTTGGATTATTACTGGCCTGGCTGCCACTGGCCCAGGCACAGACACCTGCGACACCGGCCACGCCCGCACAGGTACAAAGCACCCTGCCCCATGAAATCAGCCAGGTAATGGCATTGAATGGCATCGGGCCAGAAGGCTTGGGCGCCATTGTCCTGCGCGGCAAACAAGTCCTGCTCGCCCACGGCGAACAGCGCCCCATGCACCCTGGCTCGACCATCAAGCTGATGACGACCATGGCTGCGCTGGATAAGCTCGGCCCCATCTTCCGGGCACGAACGGAAATGCGCTCCGCTGCAGAGATTGTTGACGGCAAACTGATGGGTGACCTCGCCATCAAGGGCGGTGCCGACGGCGACTTGTCCCTCGATGCCCTGCACGATATGTTGCAAACGCTTCGCAATATTGGCATCAAGAAGATTGAAGGCAATTTGATCCTCGACCGCGACCTGTTCAAGCCTGCCCGCAGCGATATTGGATTGCCGCCTTTTGATGAAGCCCCGGAGTTCCCTTACAACGTTATCCCCGATGCCCTGTTGGTGAACACCAACCTTGTGCAAATCGAATTGCGCGCCAACAACAAGCAATTGAATGCGGTGATGCTGCCGGAAATGGACCGGGTCAGTATCGCCTCCAACTTGCACCTGATCGATGGCGCCTGCAGCAAATGGGACGACGGCTGGAAGATTCCGCAGGTTCAACGTAGCCACGATGGCAAAGTGAAGGTAACCCTGCAGGGCACCTTCCCACGCAATTGCAGCAAAGTGTTTTGGTTGAACGTCGTAGAGCGCAATGACTTCATCGAGCGATTTGTCCGCACCACTTGGCGCAAGTTGGGTGGCAGCTGGAATGGCGACGCAGTACAGGGTACAACGCCTATTGGCTCGCGCTTGCTTGCCGAACATGTATCGCGGGCTTTGCCAGAAATCATTCGCGACATCAACAAGCTGTCAAACAATGTACTGGCGCGCTCGCTCTTCCTCAGCCTGGGTAGCCTGGAGACCGACGTAGAGCTGGGCAGCAAGCCATTGCCCTTCACGGGCGAGGACACGCGCGTCCGCGCCGAGCAGTCGATACGCCAATGGCTGGCAAGTTATGGTGTCCCAGATACTTCACTGATACTGGAAAATGGCTCCGGCCTGTCCCGTATCGAGCGCGCAACGGCGCAGCAGATGGCAGGGGTCCTACAAATTGGATTGCATAGCAGCTGGGCACCCGAGTTCATGTCCAGCATGCCTATCGTTGCCTTGGACGGCACCATGCGTAATCGCCTCCGCGATAGCCCAGCAGCATCACGGGCCCGTCTCAAAACGGGCACCTTGACAGGTATCACGGCGATTGCCGGGTACGTGCCGGACGCCAACAACGAAATGTGCATTGTCGTTGGCTTCATCAATCATCCTGCTGCTGGCAATGGCCGCGGCCGCGCTGTGCTGGATGCCTTGGTGAACTGGGTGGCCCGAATGAACTAGCTGGCATTGAAACGTATTACTAGCAAGCACGGCAAGGAAATACACGAGCAACAAGGCTTCGTAGATCACGTGAAAGCGACGAAGTCATTTGGCGAAGTAGAAGCGGATCAAAGCGAAGGACAAGGCAAACAAATAGCCGTAGCTGAAGCGGTCGATGCGCATCAGCGCCTCGCCGCGCTTGGCACGCCATTTGCCCACCAAACACATGAAGAAGCCAGCGCCAATTGGCGAAGCAATCAAATTGAAGGTGCGCCAGCCGCCGACCACCAGGTGCGTTGGCAATGCGAGCAAGCTGAGGCCACCAAGAACCGCACCAAAGATCGCGTAGCCAATACCGGCAAGCAGGGGATTAGGAGGCCGGCGATTTGGATCTGCAAATGCATGCACGCCCATTTCGAACAAGGCCTCCAATGCGATTTGGAGGAAAAACTCGCCAAGGATCTCGATGAGTATTGCAATCATGCGTCAGGTCTGGCGATCAGCTCAGGTATGGATCATGCGGCCACCGCCAAATGACCAGTTCTCCCAGCTTGTCTCCTTGAAGCAGACCATGACGTTTTCCGGATTAAAGCCGGCTTTCGACAGCGTCGCCATCAAGTGTTCGAGAATTTTGCGTTTGACTTTGACACTGCGCCCCACCGACAGCAGGATCTCAATCAGCACAAAGTCCTCATTGCGTTCAGATTGCAGGTCCGGGTAAGTCGCATGGAAGCGGAAGTCTTCGGCATCCAGCTCAAGCACGCGCTGGAATTGATCGGTGGGCGGCACACCGGAATCCACCAGCGCCGCATGCACGGCATCGAGCACCGTGGATTTGAATGCGCTGGTCTTTGGCTTTCTTACGGTAATGGTCACGAGGGGCATATCGACTCCTAGAAACGGTTCCAGATCTGTAACAGGCCAACGAGGTGGGTCATGCCAATCACCATGCAAATCCCCGACGAAACGAGCCAGAAAGTCATGCTGTTTTCAGGGAAGTAGGGAATCAGCCAGACAAAGGCGATACCTCGTAGGAAATAGATGAGGGTGATGCCGCACAGTGCCAAGAACAAGAAAGGCAGGTCGCGGATCAGGCCAGCGCCGGACAGTGCATACAGCGACCACAAGGCCAGCACGCTCGCAATCATCAGCGTCGCAACCGTCGGGAACCAATGCCCGGCCGCTGCCATGGATGCCATCTTTTCACCCGCGCCAAAAAAGCGGTACCACGGTGCGCCAAACACGATGCAACCGAGGTGCGCCAGTGCCGCGAGCGCACTCATGGCGCCACCGGCGAGCAAATACGGATTATAGGAATTCATGCCTGGCCTGATTCGCTGGCCGCGAAAATGAGTTCGACGCCATTGCCAACCGGATCGCGAAAAAAGAGTTGCGGCCTGCCAGAACCTGGCACCGCGCTTTCCCGGAATGGAATGCCCGCCGCCCGGAGCTGATGCAAATAGGCGGCCCGGTCACTCGCCTCCAGGGCAACATGATCGAAGGTCAGGTCTGAGCCAGCGCGCCGCGGATCGTCGGCACTTTCTTCCGACAAATGCAGCACATCCCGGGTCCCGGCATACAACCAATACCCAAAGGAGCTCAGTGGACGCGGCCCGACCTGCAAGCCCACGATGTTTTCATAAAATGCCTTCACCTCTTCCATGCGCTGACGATTCAGGCGGAAGTTGTAGTGGGCGATTCCAGCGATTGGCATGCTTGTTTCCGATTCAGGCTGTCAGAGCGCACGGCCATCGTAATGGTTGACGGGAATTGCCGCGAGATCAATGCCTTCAATACAGCGCAAATTGACGGCGGCGATGGCGTTGCCCTTTGGGTCCATTCCCTCACCAAAAGGATGAATGCCGCAAGCCGCGCAATAGCGGTGTTTGATTTTGTGCTGGTTGAAGGTGTAGGTGCCGAGGTCTGCTTCTGGCGTCAGCAGCTTGAGTGCAGGACGCGGCACAAACCACAACAAGGAGCCGCGGCGCTGGCACATCGAGCAATTGCACGCCAGGCCAGACTCGATGGTGCCTTCCACTTCAAAGGCCACTTTCCCGCAATGGCAACTTCCACGATAGTTCATTTCAGTCCTCCTTGATCCGCAGGTTTTACAAAACGCGCCGGTACGTCAGGCGCACCAATTCCCGGTCGCCAAAATCAAAATGCCACCATTCGCTCTTGATGCCGGAAAAACCAGCATGCAGCATGGCATTGCGTAGCAGCTGGCGGTTCGCCAATTGTTCCTGGGTCAGCTTGCCTTCCGCCAGCATCTGGCCTTCCAGCGCAGGGTGGGACAATTCCGACAAGTCGTCAAAGGCCGTTCCCATGTCCAGCTCGACGCCATGTTCACCCAACACCGTGACGTCCAGCGCCATACCAAAGGAATGGATGGAACCGCGCGTCGGCTCTGCAATATAGCTTACAAGCGGGCTACCCTGCAGGGCATCCCACAATTGTTCCTGAACGCGCTGCGGGCGCAGGGCATCGAGCACCAGCAAGGTGGCACCAGGGCGGCAGCTGGCCAGCCAGGCAACGGCCTCGGCCAGGCCTTTGGCGGCGTCCACGTGCAGCCAGGCACAGTCCAGTCCTTCATACAGGTTGCGTCTTACGAAGTTGTTTGGTGTGCCGTAACGCAGGTCAACAGCAATGCCGGCAATGTCGTCCAGGCGCCGGAATTCGGTGCAACTGGCGACGCCTTCAGCATTCACTGTCAGCATGAAGCACTGCGCTCCAGGGCGGCGCGGGCGGCAACCCCGATGCAATTGGCCAGTGCACGCGCCCCGCGTGACAGCGGTGCATGGCTTGGCGTCAGCAGGAAAAGTTGGACGGGAATGGTCGGCGTCCACAGGCGGCGTTGCACGCGTGATGGCGACGCAGATGCTGCGGTGAAAGGATCAACCACGGCCATGCCGGCACCGGCTTCAACCAGCGACCGGGCAATCTGGTAGGTTTGCACCACCGTACGGAAAGTGGGATGGACACCAGCTTCTGCACAAACACCTTCCACCAGCCCACCAAGGGGATCGTTGTCAGCATGGCCAATCAGTTCGCCTTTCAGGTCGGCCGCAGACAGCGGCTGTGCACATTCCGCTGCGGTCCAGCTGCCGATCGGCGCGATGCCCGTCATCACGCCTTGCGCAATGGCTTCCGCCTCAATGCCGGGGTGGCGAGGATCGTGCAAGGACAAGGCCATATCTGCCTCACCGAGGCGCAGGATATTCACGATTTCGCTAGTGTGCTGGGTGGCAAGCTCGCAGCGGGCGTGGGCGAATTCCTTGCGCCACGCCGTCATCGCTTCCGGCACGACACTAATGGCGACCGTTGGTGTTGAGCACAGGCGCACCGTTTCCACATCGCGCCCACGCATGCCGGCGGCGAGGCGGCGGATCCCTTGCAGGTCGCGGTTGATTTTTTCGGTTTCGGCAAACAGGCGGTGCGCTTCCGGTGTCGGGTACAGCTTGCCGCGCACGCGTTCAAACAGGACCAGCCCAAGTTGCTGCTCGCATTGTTGCAAAATTTTGGTCACAGCAGGCTGCGACACATGCATTACCTGCGCAGCACCGCTGATGCTGCCTACTTGCATGATGGCGTGGAAAACTTCGATATGGCGCAGACGCATCGCTACTTCCTATGGACGCTTGGTGAGCGCGTCGAGTAAGGACGCGGTTTCGGGATCGGGAATGCCGTCGATGTTAGACGGCCGGTATTTCATTTGGAATGAGGTCAGCACGGTGCGCGTCGCCAAGTCGAGCTGGCCGTTTTGAGGCACGGCATAGCCATGCTGGGCCAGCCGGGACTGGAACCAGGTCGTGTCCGGCATTTGCACATCAAATACGGCGCGCGACAGGGCCACTTTGGCCGGGTCCGGCCAGACGATCAGGCCAGCCTTGGCAAATTGCTCCCACGGGAACAGCGGGCCAGGGTCTTGCTTGCGCTGTGGCGCAATATCGCTATGGCCGAGAATATTCTCTGGCGCCACCTGGTGGCGCTCTGCGATTTGGCGCACCAGCCAAATCACCCGGTCAATCTGCGCTTGCGGGAAGGGATACCAGATACGCCCTTCCGGCGTGTCCTTATAGCCCGGATTGACGATCTCAATGCCAACCGAGCTGCTATTGATATGCGTGTAAGTCTTCCAGTTGCTGACACCGGCATGGTTGGCCTGGCGGCTTTCATCCACCAGCTGGTAGATGACGGGCTTTTCCTCATTCGTCACCAGGTAGTGGCTGCTGACTTCCTGCTGCGTCAGGATCTTGATCGAACTGGGCAGGTCGCTGACGGTGTAATGGATGATGATGTATTTGATGCGGCTGCTCTGGCTCTTGGCGCTATACGTGTGGTCGATCACCGGTCCGCTGGCGCAACCGGCGAGCAAGGCGAGCACAAACAGGAAGAGCGATTTTTTCATCAATCGTAAGAGTTAGGTCAACAGGCAAATTCTACTGTGATTTTGCCGCAAAGAATGCAGCGGCGACATGGGCGGGTTCATTGCTCTGCAACACGGTGGTTCCGGCCGGCAGGGCGGCGCGCAGGCTGGCGCCAATGGCAGGGTGCAATTGGAAAGCACGGCCTGCCAGGGCAATGGGGCGCGGGCCAAAACGATGCGTCAGGGCGGCGGCCAGGCGGGCCAGCTCCCGCCCCGCTTCCTGCAGGATGGCCATGGCCACCGGGTCGGCCTCGGCCGAGGCCGCCACGGCCAGCGCCAGTTTGCCGACGGCACCGCGCTCCTGGGTGTAGATGAACAGGCGGGTGGCGTCCCAGTCTGCGCTGCCAATATGGGCGAATACCGCCTTGGCCATGGCCGACTGGCGCCAGCTGCCGGGGGCTTCGTCTTCGCCACGCCAGATGTGGCGCACGGCGGCGCGCGCAATCCAGAAGCCGCCGCCGCCGTCGTCCAGGATCACGCCGCGGCCGCCAGCGCGGTGGAACTGGCCTTGCTCGTCAATCCATGCGCCGATGGAGCCGGTGCCCGCAACAACCAGATAGCCTTCACCCGGCGCAAAGCGGGCGCGATAGGCCAACTCAATATCGCTGCACAAGGTAACGGCGGTCGGGGCCAGGGAAAACTGTTGGGCAATCAGCTTGGCCAATGGGACCGCCTCGCTGCCCAGGCCCGTTATGCCGGCAAAGACCCGGGCGGGACGCGCCTGCGCCGTGACAGCGGCGGCCAGTGCCGCAAACTGGGCCTGGATGGCATCACGCCCAGCCGAGGAACTCATTTGCAGGGCGGACATGCCCGCCACTTCGCCCTGGGCGATGACATTGCCGTCCGCGTCGGCCAGGGCCCAACGGCTTGCCGTACCACCAGCGTCAATGCCCAGGCCGTATTCCATCAGTTCAGCTTTCCAAAGGTGAGGCGTTCGCTTTCGTTGCCAAGCCGGTCCACACTACTGACGACGATGGCGCTGGCAGACTCTGGTAGCTGCAGGCTGGGCCGCAATGCGGAGACCGTGGCAAAGCGCCAACTGCCGTTTTGCAAGGACCAGACAGCAAACAGGGCCGCATCCTTGCCGCTGAAGTTGAGCAGCTTGCCGCTGCCGGCTTGGCCAATACTCACCGATGGCAACGGCGGCCTTTGCGTGCCCAGCCAGGGCGTGGCCGGCACCAGTGCGGCGCTGTCATAGGCACGGTTCTGGATATTGTCGCCAATGCCTTTCATCAGCGCCGCCATACTGAAGTGCAGGTGGCCCGTCGCGCCCGCGCGGCTGCGTGTGACCCCGATTTGCTGCACGATCTCGTCCTTGTCAAAGCCCTTGTCGACCTTGCTGGTGAACATGCCGGGCCAGATATGCCGGCCCATGCGGTTCTGGCCGAGCCAATAATCGAGCAGCACATCATACGCTTGCGGTGCCTGTGCAATCGGCCAGTAGAGCTGGGGGGCCAGGTAGTCGAGCCAGCCCTTTTCGAGCCACTGTTCGGCGTCGGCATACAGCTTGTCGTATTGACTGAAGCCGGCAATACCGGCAGGGCGGCGGTCCGGACGGCCGATGCCAAAGGGGCTGATGCCAACCCTGACCCAGGGTTTTTCCTTATGCACGCCGTTGTACATGGCTTCGATCAGGCGACTGACGTTATTGCGCCGCCAGCTGGCACGGTCCAGTTTGCCACCGCCCTGCTGGTAGCGGTGCCACGATGCCTGGTCAGGGAAATCGACTTCCACGTTCGGGTCCGCCGCATCCACCGCGTCGGCCGGATAGGGGTAGAAATAGTCGTCGATGTGCACGCCGTCGATGTCGTAGCGGCGCACCACGTCGAGGATCACATCGAGGGTGCGGCGCGCCGCGCCTTCTTCACCCGGGTCCATCCACAGGAATTTGCCAACACTCTTGACCAACGCAGGGTCGGTGTTGGCAATATGCTCGCGCGCCAACGACGACTTGGCCGCTGAGTGGCGGGCACGGTAGGGGTTAAACCAGGCATGCAGTTCCAGGCCGCGCGCATGGGCGTGGTTGACCCAGAAGGCCAGCGGGTCATACCAGGGCTGGGGCGCCTGGCCTTGCTGGCCCGTCAAATATTCCGACCAGGGTTCAATGCGCGACGCATACAGCGCGTCTGCACTAGGGCGCACTTGCAGCACGATGGCGTTCAGGTGCATGGCCTTGGCGCGGTCCAGGATGGCCAGCGCTTCGGTCTGCTGCTGGATGACAGTGAGGTTGTTGCGACTGGGCCAGTCGATATTGGCCACCGTCGACACCCAGGCGGCGCGGAATTCGCGCGGGGCGGCGGGCGGGGCGCTGACATGGGCCTCCAGCGGGGATGGCAGTGCTGCAGGGCCCTGCAGCACTGGTTGCGCCGCTGGGAGGTCCGGCGCCATGGTCGGCAAGGGGCCGGGCGCAGGCACATTGCTGCACGCACTGAGCAAAGCGGCAGCCAGCGCGGCGAGGATACCTAAACGATACGTTGACTTGAAGGGCACAAAAGTTCCAGGGAGAGCGGCTCTGTTAGCCGCACGACATTCTATCAATCAGCGACTTTCTTGCCGAACTGGGGGTCGATGCGGACCAGGCTGGCCATGATGAAGGCCGGAACCGTTGCAATGCACACCCAAAGGAAGAAATGCTGGTAGCCAATCTGCTGCTGAATCCAGCCACTGACCATTCCCGGCAACATCATGCCGAGGGCCATGAAACCCGTGCAAATCGCATAGTGGGCGGTCTTATGTTCGCCCTCGCTGACCATGATCATGTACAGCAGTAGTGCCGTGAAGCCGAAGCCATAGCCAAACTGCTCCGCGGCCAGGCAGGCGCTGATCAAGGCAAAGTCCTGCGGCAAAGCGCTGGCAAGGTAGACGAACACGGCGTCGGGCACATGGACCGCTACCACCATGAGCCACAGGCTAGAGCGCAGGCCCAGGCGCGCAATGGTGACGCCGCCCAGCAAGCCGCCCAGGGTCAGCGCCACCACACCAATAGTGCCGTAGGCCAGGCCGACATCGGCCGTCGTCAGACCCAGCCCGCCCTTGGCCAGCGGATCCTTAAGGAAGGGAATGACCAGCTTCAGCAGTTGCGCCTCGCCCAGGCGGAAGGTCAGGATAAAGCCCAGGATCAGCCAAATATCCGGTTTGGAGAAGTAGGCCCGGAAGGTGCCAAAGAAGGCGTGCAGGTGGCCGCTGCCTTCTTTGACCGTGTGGTCGGCGCCGGGGCGCGGCAGGATCCAGCTGTGATAGGCACACAAGGCCAGGAACATGCCTGCCAGCACAAAGAACACGACGGACCAGGCGAAGCGCGGATCGCCCGAGGATTCGCTGAGCTTGCCTGCCATATACACCAGCGCGCCCTGGCTGGTGATCATGCCCAGCCGAAAAAAGGTACTGCGCACACCCACAAAAGCAGCCTGCAAATCCTGCCGCAGGGCCAGCATGTAGTAGCCGTCGGCGGCAATATCGTGGGTGGCGGAGCTGAAGGCCATCAGCCACATGACCGCAAGGCTGAGCTGGAAAAAGCTGCTTGCCTTCAGGGTCAGCGCCACCATGGCCAGGCTGGCGCCAACGACCAGCTGCATGCCAAGGGTCCACCAGCGTTTGGTTTGGAACATATCAATAAAGGGCGACCACAAGGGCTTGATGACCCAGGGCAGGTAGAGCCAGCTCGTGTACAGCGCAATGTCGGTATTGGACATGCCGCTGTCCTTGTACATGATGACGGAGAGGGTCATCACGACGAAGTAGGGAATTGCCTGGACAAAATACAGGGTGGGGACCCACGCCCATGGGTTGCGGGGAGAGACGGTTTGCATCATTGGTTTGATCGACGTCCTTGCTTGGTTCAGGCGGCCAGGGCTTTGCGCACGCTGCCGCCTGCATCGTCGAGCAGGCTGCGGGCCTGGCTGACTGCAATCGATCTACTCAGTGCGACGATAGCGACCTTGACGTGGAAGCCGCACTGTTCCAGCGTGGCCCGAGCCGCTTCGGGGTCTGCACCGGTGGCAATAACGGTCAGGTTGATGGCGCGTTTGACCAGTTTGGCATTGGTGGCCCGCAGGTCCACCATCAGGTTGCCATAGACTTTATTGAGCTTGACCATCAGCGCCGTTGAGAAAGTATTCAGCGCGATTTTTTGCGCCGTGCCGGCTTTCATGCGGGTACTGCCGGACACCAGCTCGTGGCCCGTGTCGAGGGTGACACCGATGTCGGCCATCGCGGCCAGCGGCGAATCGGGGTTATTGGCAAAGCCAATCGTCAGTGACACGGCGGCCTTGGCCGCTTCCATGGCGCCCAATACATAGGGTGTTGCGCCGGAGGCGGCGATCAGCAACACCACGTCGTTTGGACCGGGGCCGAGGGCCTGCAATTCGCGTGCACCCTGGTCGCGGTCGTCTTCGGCGCCTTCAATGGCGACAAACATGGCCTGTTCCCCGCCAGCGATCAGGCCCAAGGCACGCTGGCGCGGCCAGGAAAAGGTGGGATTGAGTTCGACGCCATCGAGCACGCCCAGGCGGCCCGAGGTACCGGCGCCCACATAAATCAGGCGGCCACCCGCCTCGATCAGGGGCAGGGCCGCTTCCACCGCTTCGGTGATCCGGGTTACGGCCGCACGCACGGCGGCGACCGCATCAAGCTGGTCGGCGACCAGCACATCGACCAATTGCCCCACAGGGTAAAGGTCCAGCTGGCTGTGCTGCGGGCTAGGCAATTCGGTCTTGAGCATATTGCAAGTGTAATCCCAAACCCAGCCATTCTGACCATTCCTATTTCGCCGGGGAGGGCGATACCACGTTATGGGTGGACGAACTCGCCTGTGCTGGGAGGCAATCTCCCGCCATCAGCCCTTCAGGGCAGCAAAATTAGCGGATAATGTCGGGATGTCCTCGAAAGCCAAGCTGGCCACCTGTCCCTGCGGTGGCCCTTCCTTCCCCAGCTGTTGCGGCCCCTACCTGGCCGGCGACGCCGTGCCGGCAACGGCCGAAGCGCTGATGCGCTCGCGTTACACTGCCTATACTTTAGGCAACGAGGGATATTTAAAGGCCACCTGGCATCGAGACACATTGCCAGAAGACAACTTAATCGACCCGGCCGAGAAGTTGCAATGGATAGGACTTGAGGTAAAATCTGCTTTACGTTTACGTCAACGTAAAGCAGAGTTGTCAGAAACACCAGATACCGACACCGTCGAATTTGTGGCCCGTTTCAAGGTCAATGGCCGCGCCCACCGCCTGCATGAGGTGAGCCGCTTCGTACGTGAAAGTGTCGATGGCGTTGCACGCTGGTTTTACCTCGACGGCAGTTTCCCAGAATAACGAAGAAACAAGGAATCCCATGCCTCATATCGACAGCAAACTCAATCCACGCGGCGACGACTTCAAGGCCAATGCTGCCGCCATGCAGGCTATCGTCGACGACCTGCGCGCCAAGGTGGCACAGGCCGCCCTAGGCGGCGGCGAAGCGGCCAGTGCCAAGCACGTTGCGCGCGGCAAGCTGCTGCCACGTGACCGTGTCCAGATGCTGCTCGATCCGGGCACGCCCTTCCTCGAATTCTCCCAGCTGGCCGCCTTTGGCATGTACAAGGAGGCCAATGGCAATGACGCTGCGCCAGCCGCGGGCGTCATCACCGGCATTGGCCGTGTGGCGGGCCAGGAATGCGTGATCGTTTGTAACGACGCTACCGTCAAGGGCGGCACCTACTATCCAATGACGGTCAAGAAGCACCTGCGTGCCCAGGAGATCGCTGACCAGAACAACCTGCCCTGCATTTACCTGGTCGACTCGGGCGGCGCCAACCTGCCCAACCAGGATGATGTGTTCCCCGACCGCGACCACTTCGGCCGCATCTTCTACAACCAGGCTAACCTGTCGGCCAAGGGCATTCCACAGATCGCCGTCGTCATGGGTTCGTGCACGGCAGGCGGCGCCTATGTACCGGCCATGAGCGACGAGTCCATCATCGTCAAAGAGCAGGGCACCATTTTCCTGGGCGGCCCGCCGCTGGTCAAAGCCGCCACCGGTGAAGTGGTCACGGCCGAAGACCTGGGCGGCGGCGATGTCCACACCCGCCTGTCTGGCGTGGTCGACCACCTGGCGCAGAACGACCTGCACGCCTTGTCGATGGCACGCACCATCGTGTCAAACCTGAACCGCACCAAGCCACAGCAAATGGCCCTGCGCGAGTCGGTCGAACCGAAGTATCCTTCCAGCGAACTGTATGGCGTGATCCCTGTCGATACGCGCAAGCCGTTTGATGTGAGGGAAGTGATCGCCCGCATCGTGGACGGCAGCGAATTTGACGAATTCAAGGCACGTTATGGCACTACCTTGGTGTGCGGTTTCGCGCATGTCTATGGCGTCAAGGTCGGCATCGTCGCCAACAACGGTATCCTGTTCTCGGAGTCGGCGCTCAAGGGTACCCACTTTATTGAGCTATGCTGCCAACGCAAGATCCCGCTGGTCTTCCTGCAGAACATTACCGGCTTCATGGTCGGCCGCAAATACGAAAACGAAGGCATCGCCCGCAACGGCGCCAAGATGGTGACGGCAGTGGCCACAGCTTCGGTCCCCAAATTCACTGTCATCATCGGCGGCAGCTTTGGCGCGGGCAACTACGGTATGTGCGGCCGCGCTTATTCGCCACGCTTCCTGTGGATGTGGCCCAATGCGCGCATTTCCGTCATGGGCGGCGACCAGGCGGCATCTGTGCTGGCCACCGTCAAGCGCGATGGTATTGAGTCGAAGGGCGGCCAATGGTCCGCTGACGAAGAAGCGGCCTTTAAGCAGCCGATCAAGGAACAGTACGAAACCCAGGGCCACCCTTACTACGCAACGGCGCGCCTTTGGGACGACGGCATCATCGACCCGGCCGACACCCGCATGGTGCTGGGCCTGGGCCTGTCGGCCGCCCTCAACGCTGAGATTCCGGACACGAAGTTCGGCGTCTTCCGCATGTAGGGGGCTTGGGAATGTCTTACACCACCCTGGAAGTCACCATTGCTGACAAACAGGCGACGGTCACCCTGAACCGTCCGGATGTGCGCAATGCCTTCAACGAGACTGCCATCGCCGAGATCGCGCTGGCCTTCGATGAACTTGGCCGCAATGATACGGTGCGCGCCATCGTTCTGGCAGCAAACGGCCCGGCCTTCTGCGCTGGCGGCGACTTGAACTGGATGAAGAAGATGGCGGGCTATACGCACGCCCAGAACAATGCCGACGCCATGCAATTGGCCGATATGCTGCGCACCATCTACCTGTGCCCGAAGCCTGTGGTGGCGCGCGTGCAGGGCGACTGCTATGCGGGTGGCATGGGCCTGGTCGCTGCCTGCGACGTCATCGTCGCCGTTGAAGAAGCCAACTTCTGCCTGTCCGAAGTCAAGCTGGGCTTGATCCCCGCCACCATTTCGCCTTACGTCATTAAGGCCATGGGCGAAAACGCGGCGCGCCGCTACTTCTTGACGGCCGAACGATTCACCGCGGCCGAAGCGTACCGGATCGGCTTCGTGCACGAGATGGTGACGCCGGCCGACCTGGACTCGAAGGTCGCTTCGATCATCAAGGCACTGCTGTCGAACAGCCCGAACGCCGTCAAGGAAGCCAAAAAGTTGGTGCGCGATGTTGTCAACCAGCCCCTGACCGACGCGCTGCTGGCCGATACGGCCGAACGCATTGCCCAGATCCGCGCTTCGCAGGAAGGCCGCGAAGGCGTGGCCTCCTTCCTGGAAAAGCGCAAGCCTTCCTGGCTGGCCTGAGGACGCCGTGAGCACCGAGCAGACAAACGACTGGATCGCACGCAGCCTGCGCAGCGTGTGGCACCCCTGCACGCAAATGCAGCACCACGAAACCATGCCGCTGATTCCGGTCAGCCATGGGCGTGGCGTTTGGCTGTACGACCACCAGGGCAAGCGTTACCTCGACGGCATCAGTTCGTGGTGGGTCAACCTGTTTGGCCATGCGAACCCGCGCATCAATGGCGCGCTCAAAGACCAGCTGGACAAGCTGGAACATGCGATGCTGGCAGGCTTTACCCATGAGCCCGTCATTGAATTGTCGGAGCAGCTGTCGCAACTGACAGGTGGAGTACTCGGCCATAGCTTCTACGCATCGGACGGCGCATCGGCCGTCGAGATTGCACTCAAAATGAGTTTCCATTACTGGCGCAATAGCGGCAAGAGCGAGAAGCAGGAATTCGTCTGCCTGGCTGGCAGCTACCATGGCGAGACCATCGGCGCGCTGGCGGTGACTGATGTGGCGCTGTTCAAAGATGCCTACGGGCCGATGCTGCGTGCTTCGCGCGTGGTGGCGTCGCCCGATGCGCGCGGCGCCAGGAAGAGCGAAGCCACCTGCAATAGCGCGGCATCGCAGGACGACGAAACGGCACAGGATGTGGCGCGGCGTGCCGCCAGGGACGTGGAAGCCCTGTTTGCAGAGCGCGCTGGCAAGATCGCCGCCATCATCATCGAACCGCTGGTCCAATGTGCGACCGGCATGGCGATGCACGATCCGCTCTACCTGAAGCTGGTACGCGAACTGTGCAACCGCTATCAAGTGCACCTGATCCTTGACGAAATCGCCGTTGGCTGCGGCCGTACCGGCACCTTCTTTGCCGCGGAACAGGCTGGCATCTGGCCGGACTTTGTGTGCCTGTCCAAGGGCATCAGTGGTGGCTACCTGCCGCTGTCCGTGGTCATGACCCGCGACGAGATTTACCAAGCCTTCTACAGCAGCGATGTGACGCGCGGTTTCCTGCATTCGCATTCCTACACGGGCAACCCGCTGGCCTGCCGCGCTGCGCTGGCGACCCTGCAAATTTTCCGCGACGACGATGTCCTCAAGGCCAACGTCGAGCGCGCCGCCAAGATCACCGCGGCGCTCCAGCCATTGGCCAACGACGAGCGCGTTCGCCACTTCCGCCAACGCGGCATGATCTGGGCGTTTGACGCCATTGAAGCGGACGCCGCGCGCGCCTCCACCTTCTCGCGCCGCTTCTTCACGGCTGCGCTGGATAACGAACTGCTGCTGCGCCCGATCGGCCGCACGGTCTACCTGATGCCGCCGTATGTGCTGTCGGACGAAGAAATCGATGGCCTGGCAAATCGCATCGGTAAAGTGTTCAACACGGTGATGGCGGCCTGATATGGACCTGATCGCCCACCTCAACCAGCAGCTGCAAGCGCTCGACGAGCGCCGACTGACCCGCCGCCGCCGCGAGGTGGAGACGCCATGCGCGCCGCGAATGGTGGTGGGTGGACGTGAGATGCTGGCCTTCTGCAGCAATGACTACCTCGGCCTGGCGGCCCACCCGAAACTGGTGGCAGCCTTGCAGGAAGGCGCAGCCCTGTATGGCGCTGGCAGCGGCGCCTCGCACCTGATTAACGGCCACGGCAAGGCCCACGCGCAACTTGAAGAACGCCTCGCCAATTTATATAGCCCCTACCTGGAGTCGGCCCGCGCCCTGTACTTCTGCACGGGCTATATGGCCAACCTTGCCATCGTGACGACACTGGGCAATGACCCCGATGCGGTGATTTTTTCGGAAGCCCTGAACCACGCTTCGCTGATCGACGGCGCGCGCCTGGCCCGCGCAAACGTCAAGGTATTCCCGCATGCTGACCTCGAAGCACTGTCCAAGCTGCTGGCTGATTCAAACGCGACGACCAAGATTGTTGTCACAGACAGCGTCTTCAGCATGGACGGCGACCTCGCCCCACTACCTGCGATGCTGGCCTTGTGCGAGCAATTCGGCGCCTGGCTGGTCGTGGACGATGCGCACGGCTTCGGCACCTTGGGCGCCAATGGCCTGGGTGCATTGGAACACTTCGGCCTGCGCTCGCCCAATCTGGTTTATGTTGGTACGCTAGGTAAAGCAGCGGGCGTCGGCGGCGCCTTTGTGGCCGCGCACGACCGTGTGATCGAATCGATGATCCAACGCGGCCGCCCCTATATCTACACAACGGCCGCACCGCCAGCACTGGCCCATGCGCTGCTGGCCAGCCTCGACATCATTACTGGCAATGAAGGTGCGCAACGGCGCGCCCACCTGGCCACCCTAATTAAGCAATTTGACGAAAACCTGCAGCTGAGCCGCTGGCAGCGCCTGCCATCGATCACCGCGATCCAGCCCATCGTTATAGGCGACAATGACGAAGCGATGTTGGCCTCGGCGGGCCTGTATGGCCATGGTATCTGGGTTGGCGCCATTCGCCCACCGACTGTCCCTGCTGGCACGGCGCGCCTGCGCGTGACGCTGTCGGCGGCCCACACGGTCGACGAGGTGGTGCGCCTGGCCCTTGCTTTGCACGAACTTGAAGGAGCATGAGATGAGTCTCGATGATCCAGTTCTCGAAGTAGAAGCACAAGCACAGGCTGTGCATGCAGATGGCCTGCCGTTACGCTTCTCCTGTTTTGTGACAGGCACCGACACCGAAATCGGCAAAACGCTGGTGTCTGCCGCTATCTTGCATAGCCTGGTCCGAACCGGCGTACGTGCCTGCGGCATGAAGCCCATCGCCGCCGGTGCCGACATGCGCGACGGCGTGCTGCACAATGACGACGCCGATATGCTGGCGGCAGCGGGCAATGTGCACCTGCCGTCCCGTATTACCACGCCCTACATGCTGCGCGCTGCCTGCGCACCACATATCGCCGCCAAGCTCGACGGCGTAACGATTGAATCGGTGCCGATCATCACGGCCTACGCCGAGGTGCTGGCCGTGTCGGATGCCACCGTTGTTGAAGGGGTGGGCGGTTTCCGCGTGCCCCTCTCAAGCGACTTTGACACCGCCGACCTGGCTGGGCAGCTGAACCTGCCCGTCATCCTCGTGGTTGGCCTGCGCCTTGGCTGCATCAGCCAGGCCCTGCTCACCGCGGAAGCGATCGCCTCGCGCGACCTGGTGCTGGCCGGTTGGGTCGCCAACCTGGTCGACCCCGACATGAAATATGTAGAAGAGAATATCGAAGCACTGCAGCAGCGACTCCCCGCACCTTTGCTGGGCCGCCTGCCGCGACTGACACAAGCGACGGCGGAGAACGCCGCTGCCTATCTTGACCTCGCTGGCCTGCCTGGCTGGCCGCGAGCAAACCACTGAAGGAAAACCATGTCCCAATCCCAAGCCGTAGCATTCCACCCGACCGTCAAGCCGGTCACGCTGCCAGAGGCCGCCACCTGGCCGCTGGCCGACGTGATGGCCCTGTTCGAACTGCCGTTCAATGAGCTGATGTTCCAGGCCCAGACCGTGCACCGTGCGAACTTCCCGGCAGGTGATGTGGAACTGGCGACCCTGTTGTCGATCAAGACCGGCGGCTGCGAAGAAGACTGCGGCTACTGCCCGCAAGCGGCCCGTTACGACACCGGCGTGGAAGCGAAAAAAATCCTCGACATCGAAACCGTCATCGACGCGGCCAAGCAAGCCAAGTCCAACGGCGCGACCCGTTTCTGCATGGGCGCAGCATGGCGCAGCCCGAAGGACCGCGACATGGAAAAGGTAGAAACCATGGTGCGCGAAGTGAAGGCCCTGGGCCTGGAAACCTGCGCCACCCTGGGCATGCTGGAAGAAGGCCAGGCCGACCGCCTGAAGGAAGCGGGCCTGGACTACTACAACCACAACCTGGACACGGCCCCGGAGTTCTATAACAACGTGATCTCAACCCGCGAATACCAGGACCGCCTGGATACCCTGGGCCGCGTGCGCAACGCAGGCCTGAAGGTGTGCTGCGGTGGCATCGTTGGCATGGGCGAAACGCGCCTGCAGCGCGCCGGCCTGATCGCCCAGCTGGCCAACCTGAATCCCTATCCGGAATCGGTGCCGGTTAACCACCTGGTGCAAGTGGAAGGCACGCCGCTGCATGGCCTGGATCCGCTTGATCCGTTTGAGTTCGTCCGCACCATCGCTGTCGCCCGCATCACGATGCCTAAAGCGCGCGTGCGCTTGTCGGCAGGCCGCCGCCAGATGGGCGAAGCCGTGCAGTCCATGTGCTTCCTGGCCGGCGCCAATTCCATCTTCTACGGCGACAAGCTGCTGACCACCGACAACCCGGAAGCGGAAGATGACCGCGCCCTGTTGGCCAAGCTGGGCCTGCCAACCCGCGCGGCGACGCTGGATTCGGCGCCAAAGGCCAGCTGTGGTGGCTAATTGAGAGCGGTGGCAGTGGATTGACAATGGTGGGCACGCAGTGCCCACCCTACGCGGTGACTGCAGGTAATAAAACAAGCTTTAATCAAGACATAAATCGAACAAAAATACGGGACCGATATGTTTAACAAAATCCTCATCGCCAACCGCGGCGAAATCGCCTGCCGCGTCGCAGCCACTGCACGCCGCATGGGCATCAAGACCGTCGCTGTGTATTCGGAGGCCGACGCGTCTTCCAAACACGTCGCTGTGTGCGATGAGGCTGTGTTGCTCGGTCCCGCTCCGGCCAAGGAAAGCTACCTGTGTGGTGACAAGATCATCGCCGTGGCACTGGCGACTGGCGCGCAGGCGATCCATCCTGGTTATGGCTTCCTGTCCGAGAACGCTGAATTTGCCGACGCCTGCGAAGCAGCTGGCCTGGTCTTTATCGGCCCGCCGGCTTCGGCCATGCGCGCCATGGGTTCCAAGTCAGCCGCCAAGTCGCTGATGGAAAAAGCCAATGTGCCGCTGGTGCCGGGCTACCATGGCGACAACCAGGACGCTGACTTCCTGCATAAGGAAGCTGACCGCATCGGCTATCCTGTACTGCTCAAAGCCAGCGCTGGTGGTGGCGGCAAAGGCATGCGCGTCATCGAAAAATCGGACGATTTCAAGGCCGCGCTGGCATCGTGCAAGCGCGAAGCCATCAGCTCCTTCGGCGACGACAAGGTCCTCGCTGAAAAATACCTGATCCGCCCGCGCCATATTGAAATCCAGGTATTTGCCGACACGCTTGGCAATTGTGTCTACCTGCATGAGCGCGACTGCTCCGTGCAGCGCCGCCACCAAAAGGTGCTGGAAGAGGCCCCAGCGCCAGGCATGCAAGAAGAGCGCCGCCGCGCCATGGGCGAAGCTGCCGTTGCCGCCGCCAAGGCGGTTGGCTATGTGGGCGCAGGTACCGTTGAATTCATCGCCAACCAGGACGGCTCGTTCTACTTCATGGAGATGAACACGCGCCTGCAGGTGGAGCATCCTGTCACCGAAATGATCACCGGTACCGACCTGGTGGAATGGCAGCTGCGCGTGGCCAACGGCCAGCCGCTGCCCAAGAAGCAATCGGAACTGGGCATCCACGGCCATTCGATTGAAGCGCGCGTCTATGCAGAAAATCCTGAGAAGGGCTTCTTGCCATCGATCGGCACGCTGCTGCATATGGACACGCCGGGCGCCGTGAATTTTGAACTGGGCGGCACGCCCGGTGGCGCGCCCGCTGCAGTCCGCATCGACTCCGGTGTGCGCGAA
>JACXTT010003171.1_pt1 | contig 25622 bp, 27 predicted proteins | sample 9270951 | NCBI WGS metagenome assembly JACXTT01 (sample SAMN15532306, study PRJNA645909) | rock metagenome | isolation source: weathered quartz diorite | place: Puerto Rico | collected 2017-06-21
AGGGTTCACGTTCACCCCTACTGCTGATGGCAAGTTAGCTGTCAAACCGGCTGGCCGCTTAACCGACTCGTTGCGCGAGCAAATTCGGGCTAACAAAGCAGAAGTTGTAGCATTGCTGACGAAACCGTACCTAACGTCTAACGGAGAACTCCGCATCCCGTTTACTGCTGATCGCAAGTATTTCTGGTGGGCTGGCGGGCAGTCTCTTGCTGAAACGCTCCAAGAACTCAACGCGCCTCCAGACGTGTGGCGGAGATACGTACTAAACTATCGAAGAAAAGCAATAAAGTAGACTCGATAAAGTAGCGCCAGAGGAAACTCTCATGGCTAGACAGCCTTTATGGCCCTGCTTACGTTGTCAGAACCTGCAATTTTGGCGTAACCGGAAAGGGCAAATTTTCTGTGGGAGATGTAAACCGCCCACAGCCTATTGGCTCATTGTCGAGCGATTACGCGCCGTGGAGCCTGTTACTGCACTCGACCGAGCTATCCATTTCATTAACGTGCAACGTGCCCACCTTCAGCCCGGACAACTGCTCTCTGCCCGTCAGGTGATAGAAGCAGCAAAAAGAAAGGGGATTAGTCCTGCGACCTTGACGCGCGCTCGACTTGAGTGTGGGCTAAGGGCTCGGAAGACTTGGCAAGGCTGGATATGGACTGAGTCGCCACGACGTTCTTAGCAGTCCCTATGTCCTTGCTTTATCTCCCTCATGACACTGACGGATCTGCACTTGTCGAAACTGCACCCCCTGTCAGATTCCTCCTCCTTCTTCATTCTCCTTCCCAATGGTGGAAGGAAGAGAGCGCAGTAACTCTTTCAGCACCAAATACGCGCCATAGCTTAGCCGCTCAGCCCGACGCGACCGGAAGCCAAGCTGTCGAAGATTGACGCCTTGTTGATGAATAAGAGTCTCCAGCCGTCGCTGCCTCTCATAGAGCCGTTCGGCGAAGGTGATCCACTTCTTGAGTTCTGCTGGCGTCAATCGTCGGCACCGCTGTTTACGTCGGGGTAAAGCAGCAATTTCTTTACGAAGCTGGTGGATTTCCTCCCAGTCCGGCTTCCAAATCTTTCTTGGTCGCCAACCGACGCGCTCCGCTTGCTTTACGAGACGTTTATAACGCTCAAACTCCCGCGCGATGTTAACTAAGTCCTTTTGCGGTAAAGAAAAAGATTGTGTAAAAAAACCCATGTTTTTCTCCAGAGGCGGCTTTAACCTCTTAAAGAAAGTCATCGTTTTTCGCTCTCTCGCCGCAGTCCAAAACCAATGGCGCGACGCTAACCCTTGATCACTGCATGATTTCTTGCGCAGAGTACCTTCTTGTCTCTTTTCTCTCTCATCCGAAAAAAGCGAGGGTGAGTACAAAGTCTTACTTATTAGATAGCCCAAGAAACCTTATTCAACTTCGCCAACCCAGCGAGCTTTAAGCCGGTTGCTATATTCCCCTGAATAAGAGATACCTTCAGCCTTCAAACGGTCATACAAGTCCTTGGTAAATTTGAGGTCCGGCTCGCCGTACGAAATAAAACACGTGCAATACTCTACTTTTCCCATAATGCCTGGTAGTGCCTCTTGCAACTCTTGGGGTACCCCACACCCTTGCAAGAATGCAGGTGGAAGCTTTCCTGACTTCAATAGTGTTCTGTGGTCGATCGTGCTTGGGGCAAAATGGAAACACGAATCCAACCCAGTGGTTCCAGTAAAATCAACACCCCCTAAGTTTGCTTCAAAAAAGTATGCTCCTGTTAGGTCGGCATGGCGGAACACGGCTTGGCATAGTTCCGTCCGACTAAATACCGTGCCGTGGAGGATGGCACAACTCAAATTTGCTTTGAAGCAATGAGCACTTTGGAGTTGTGCTCCGCTCAAATCTGCTTTACTGAGATCAGCTGAAGAGAGATCTGCTTGGCGAAAGTTGACTTGATGAAGGATCGCCTGACGAAAGATCGCACTGTTACAAATCGATTCAGAAAGGTCAACAGCGCGAAGATTTGCCTCGTTCAAGCGTGCTAAAGTGAAATTTGTCCGGTGAAGCCGTGCCCTGCAAAGACACGCATGTTCTAGAGAAGCGTCATAGAAATCTGCCTCTTCTAGGAGCGTTTTTTCTAGAGACGCTTTCCCGAGATCGGCAAATCTCAGTATAGCTCGTTCGAGATTAGCCTCCACGAGGGTTGAGCCTTGGAGCTTAGCGTGATTCAGGCTCGCAGAGTTCAGATTAGTCTGAGAAAGATTCACATCAACCAGATTCATATCGTCCAGGTTCGCAAAACAAAGATCGACTGGTACTTCAGGGTGTTCTTCTCTCCATTTATTCCAAACCGTTACGCCTTGTTTTAGCAACATCAACTGTTCTACGTTCGCCATGAATTGGTCCCTTGTAACCGCAACATAAGCAAGTCTTTTACTAAGTAGACCCGCAGAAAAGGTTAGGCAGCCAGTTTGAGGAATTGGTTTGGAGTTGCGTCAGGGGCCTCGTCATGGGTAAACATAAAGCCCATCCGTTCACGATGGCCACTCAAGCGCCGCACCCCCGTACGAAAAGCGCGAACCAAGTCGTCTAGGGTAGAGTACAAGACGTTGGCTAACACCGTGCGTTTGAGGTGGCCCCACAAGCGTTCGATGAGATTGAGGCTAGGACAATAAGGGGGTAACCAGTAGATTTCCAGTTGCTTGTGGTGGGCGACCAAGAACTGCTGCACCGCCTTGGTGGTATGAAAGCGGCCATTGTCACACACGAGGCGAATCTTGCGCCCGGCATACGTCCGCAGTAACCCCGTCAAGAAGGCCAGAAACGCCGCGCCACATTTAGTGTCAGCCACCGTATAGGTCAGTTTGCCGGTGGCATAATCAACCCCGCCATAGACCACCTTTTTCTCATTTTGCCCTGGCGTGGCTACCTGGGGTTGCTGGCCGACCGGGGCCCACATGCGAGTCAGTGCGGGCAAGCGGTGGATTTCCATCTCATCCTGAAAGATCAGCACGGCGTCGGCCGCCTTAGTGAGCGCTTTTTTTTCATGCTCTGCAACTCTCGACGCGCCTGTTCATAGGCACCCTCATCCCGTTTGCCCTTGAGCGTATGTTTGGGCCGTTGAAAGGAAAACCCTTCTTGGCGCAGGAGCCGTCCCAGTTGATCCTCACGGAAACTGATCCCCGTCTGTTTCTTGAGATGCTGGCCTAACCGCGCCACTGACCAGACACTAAAGCCATACCCCATCTGCTGCGGTGAGGTTTGCACGACCTGACGCAACGCCATGCGATACGCCGCTGTGGCGCGTGAGGGACGCCCCGGCGACGGCAGACGCCGTAAGCCCTCCCGACCGTACTGCCGATATCGTTGCCGTATATTGTCTACGGTCGCAGCACTACAGCCCAGATCGTAGGCAATGCTCGCCTTCGTTCGTCCCACCGCCGTCATCAAAATAATGGTGACATTGCGAAACACTGACGCTTCCGTCGTCGCAAATCGCATCCGGTCCAACGCCTCCCATTCCTGCTCCCTCAAGTCCCACTCGCTCATGTGTCCCTCCGTGCTTCTGCTCTTCCTCTCTCTGCACGAAGGTACCCTATCGTGTCAACTCAGCCTATGTTCTTTTGCGGATCTACTTAGATGACTAGGCTTTCAAGTACAGGTCTGTCCAAAAAGGACCCCTTTACGAGTCCATAAAATCAAGAGATATTGTCAGTCAACACACTTCCAGCCCCGAGGGCAACTTTTCACACGGGCCTTTCATACTGTTTGTAGTTTTCAGAAGCCGGACAGTTTGTCAAAAGTTCATTCTTCTGCTCATCTGCGTAGGCTAACTGCATCGACTGATTTACCGGACACGCAGGCGGCTGTTTTTGCTGGATTCACAACTTATTCGGTTTTGCAGGATTTGTCAGACAAACGATTCTTAACGTGGAATGAGAAAAGGATTACTAGCTGGTGGTCCCAGATGGTGGATGACACCGCGAAGCGTTTCAAGTAGCCAATCATAAGTGTGAATTTGAATGTTGGTCGACTGGTGATCCTCGTACCGTTGGGCGTCTTTCGTTTTGGGCATTCGTAATCTCCTACCCACTAGGACTATTGCGTCCGCTTTCTCTCGGATGTCGAAGAGGCCAAGACCATTCTTTGCCCTATCTTGACGTGCATACGCGATATTGTCTGACAGCCAGGTTCGCCATTCAATAATTTGACTACGACCCTTCCGTGCTTTCTCATCCAACTCAAGACCGTTTTTTAGATAAATCCCCGACCTCGGTGTCTCAAGCTCGATGAGAACCCATCGAAAGCCGAGCGAATTGACATCACCGATGATGAAGTCGGGTATATATTCTGCTCCAAGGCGTTTCTGTGGGAGACAGTACCGCTCAGTTCCTCCCAGCAAAGAGGTTAGAATATGACTATTCTGTTCGAGAAAATTCTGAATTGGCCGCTCGTCCTTAGCTGCTGTAATGATGGCTTTGAGTTCTGTGATATCGTCTTCGGATAAGATGTTCTCAGTAATGAATTCAGAGAGTTCTCGACTCTTGGCTACAGTCCACTTGTGAGACATGCTGCGGTGGGCCGCCAAATTCCTGGCCTGCTTTCGAGCCTCCGAGGCTGAATCGGAGTGCTCATCCCTGCGTGCCATAACAGAGAGCAGGTCCGGCCAAGCTCCAAATCCTTGCCCTCCTTTGAAAAAGACCCGACCGTCCTGGTTGATCGTAGAAACCTCGGCTATATCTCCGGCGTTTGTTTTAACTATGTCTCCTTCATTGAGTTTTAGTTTGGACAGATTTTCCCTTCGTCTTACGAGTCGGAGATACGTGACCCACGCTTCAGCTTCTTCATCTGTCTGCGGTGAGATAAGAGGATCTGACGGATGTTGAAGAATTCGAAGCCTAGTTTTATATCGGTCGCTAAAGGGGTGTGGTGGTGGCAGGTTTAATTCTTCAGCGAGCGCAAGTCTTAGCGTCGCTGCAGCTACTATTCTCGGTGTCTTTCGCGTGATCGGCCTATCCAACCAAGCTCCCAGTTTCCGCTGCTTTGGAGTGGCAAACCCTGTTGCAGCAGCCAGTACTTTTCCGGCCTCGTCCCAAGTTTTAAATGACATCAGCTTGAGTATTTCTAGGGCTTTGTGTCCAGTTCTCTAAAGCAATCACGCTTTCTAACTAGCCGCCTAACCGAATGTCCGGCTTTATAAAGTGGCAAAGAGCCTCGGCAACGATTCTCTCTGTCACGACGCCACGTGGTGCAGCATTGTGTCAGTCTCTATCGTATCTAGTGCAATTTACAAAGGGGCTTCATCTCACGATTTATGACATAGGCGGGTTCTGCGCATGCACGAGGCAAAAACTGAGGGCCGGCTAAGGGATCTCGGGAATTGGCTCTTGGGGCCCCTGGGAAAAAATCGAGAACTAAAGGATGTCCATCGACGACACTCAGTTTTGCTTCCAGTTTAACAGAGCTTGCAGGCTACCTGCATTCCCTTACATCTCGGTAGCGTTGACAGATTGTATAGTGTCTACAATTTTTACGGTCCTCGGGGAGAATCCTTTATTCATTCGTCGCTGTCCTCGCTGTACCCGTAACGTTTTTCTTCTTTATCCTCAGAGAACCTCTCCAGCTTTCGATAGAGTGTACGAATAGAGATGCCCAGTCGTTTTGCCGCTACGACTTTGTCACCTTGGGCCTTCTGGAGCGCGAGACGAATGGCTTCTCTCTCGACTTCATCAATTGTCCCTGTTGCCGCGTGCTCTTCTGAGGAGGCTTGCCTCTTCTGTAGCCCCGCCTCTGCAGTTGTCCTGCGACGTATCTCGGCTGTCAGCTCTTCTTTAAGCTGTCTAATTTGAGCTTGAAGCTCTTCTGAGAAGGTTTGTTTTTCCTGTAGCTGTCCTCTTCTTATCTGTAGCCGCTCTTCCAGACCTGTATATTCTATCTCATGACCGCGCCTAAGCTTTGAGAGCAAGGTTGTACGTTTGCTTCCGAGCAACTCAGCAGCAAGTGTTCGGTTCCCCCCGGTTATGTCGAGGGCTACGGTAAGTAGGTGATTCTCAACGCCCTCAACAAAACGTGCAAGGTCGATACCTTCACCACGCCTTAACCTGGTAACACACTCACCGATGGAAGGGAAAGTAGAAATCTCTGTCTTCAACTGACTAACAGCATGACCACACATATTACAAAACTGCGCTTCCACAGGCAGCTCTGCCTCACAGTGAAGACAAGAATAACTTAAGTATTTCCCGCACCGGAGGCAGAACTTCGACTCACTAGAATTTTCGCATTGACAGGAGAGGCAACGCATTTAAGGGTCTCACGTTTATCTGTCTAGACTTTACCTTGGTAGAGTCACGATTTCTTCGTCTGTTCCCTCTGCCGGTGGTAGCTCCTCATCCGGCTTTCCCGGTACGCTTCCGGGTTGCGATGGTAGGCGGCACGCTGGACACATGGACGGGAGCAGAACGTCTTGTTTTTTGGTCCGAAAAACGTTTTTCCACATTGCGTACATTGCTTTTCTGTCAGCTTGATATGCCGCTCCATTGTCACCGTCACAATTTTCTCTTTCACTTCTTGTGATTTTTTCACGACAAACCTCCAGCGTCAGACGATAGCGCCCAAAAGCGTTGATGTCAAGCCTAATTACAAACGGTGTTGACATTTATGTACAAACTAATTATTATTGGTTCATACACAAAACAAGGAGGACTTTACAATGATCGCAACGCAAGTGCTGGCAAAAGTAGACGGGCAACCACTGCAAAAAGCGGTCGAAGGATTGGTCTCTGGCTCCTACTCCATCACTGTCACAGGTCAGAACGAGACGGAGCTACGGGGCTTCGTGACCAATGGAGACGGCAAACAATATGGCGTTGTGTTGAGCGGGGATCACGCCTTCTGCTCTTGCCCTGACGCCATGTACAGAAAGGGCATTTGTAAGCATGCCGTGGTCTTGGCGCTGTTCACCATTCGCAACCCACAACCAGAGCGAAAGGAGGAACCAGAAGAACAACCTGTGAACCTGAAGCTAGGCAAGGTCCGAAAAGGCTTTTCCTTTTCGGCGTAAAGAAGAGGGCTTGTGTAAGTTCGCACCTTACTCAAGCCCCAACATTCACCCTTAACCCCTTGGACGAGGAGAACGAGATGAACGTTTATGAGACTATCACAGCACGGATTATGGAACAATTAGAACGTGGTACGGTGCCCTGGCAACAACCCTGGAACCATACAACGAGCACGCCTCGCAATCTGATGAGTCAGAAAGCCTATCGTGGCATCAATGTGTGGATGTTAGCGAGTGCGGGCTACTCTTCACCCTACTGGCTTACCTACCGACAAGCGCAAGAAATCGGCGGCCACGTCAAAAAGGGTGAGCATGGTTCCCCCGTCGTGTTCTGGATGTGGCTAGACAAAAGTGAAGAGAACCAAGAAGGAGAAGAGGGAGACACGACAAGGCGTATTCCTCTGGCTCGTCTCTATACCGTGTTCAACGTCCAACAATGTGAGCTGCCCGAACGCTTAGCAAGCCTACTCTCGATAGCGGCAACGACGTCAATCGAAACACCCCAGCAGATTGACGCTTGTGAGCAGATTGTAGCGGGTATGCCTAACCGGCCAGCTATGGAGCACGGAGAGGCGCGCGCTTATTACCGCCCTTCTACTGACATTGTGAACATGCCCGAGCGGGGGCTCTTCTCTAAAGCAGAGCACTACTATTCGGTCCTCTTCCATGAACTCACGCACAGCACGGGACATGCAAGCCGCTTAGAGCGGACGACACTGAGAGACCTGCTCGCGTTCGGAGATACGAACTACAGCAAGGAGGAGCTTTGCGCTGAGATGGGTGCGGCCTACCTTTGCGGAGTGGCTGGTATCGTCAACGAGACGGTGAATAACTCAGCAGCATACATACACGGCTGGCTCAGTAAGCTCCGCAATGACAAGAAAGTGCTCATACAGGCAGCAGCTCAAGCGCAGAAGGCGGCAGACTTCATACTAGGAAAGGGCAACGCGTAGAAGAAGTCTTGGGCTGGGAGAATGTTTACCCGGCCTCAACCGTGCACGGCTTAGAAAGGAATTATCCATGCCCCTAACCACCCCGCCAACTTCCCAGCAACGCGGCCCCCCTGACTAGTCTGTAGGAAAGGGGCGCTTAATCTTCACCACAAGTCGAAAGGAAGAAATCATGGCCGTTAAAGTCAAACAGCATAAAGGGGCCTGGTGGGTCTTTATCAACCACCACGGCAAACGCAAAGCAAAGCGGATCGGCACTAGTAAACGTGCAGCTGAGCAGGTAGCGGAGAAAATTCAGGCGAAAATCGCGCTTGGTCAGTTTGAAATGATAGAAGAAAAAGAGAAGCCTCCTACCCTCACGGAATATGCGGAGCAATGGCTCCAAACATATGCAACTGTCTACTGCAAACCAGGAACATTGAACCGATATACCCGAGACTATCGATTGCATGTCGCCCCTACGTTGGGCCACAAACTGCTTCCTACAATCACGCGCCAAGACATCAAGCAACTCATCGCTGACAAGCGGCAGAGTCAGCTATCGTGGAAAAGCGTTCTCAACATCATCATCCCACTCAGAGCTATGATGAATCATGCTGTCGAAGATGGGATCTTGGCAACGAATCCAGCAACACGAATCGGACGGTTTAACAAGAAACCAGCCGAACAACGAGAAAATATCAACCCGTTTACGAGAGAGGAACTGAAACTCTTCCTCGATGCAGTCCGTCAACATTTTCCCTCATCTTTTCCACTCTTCCTTACCTTCGCTCGGACAGGGGTACGCCTGGGCGAGATCGTGGCGCTGCAATGGGGAGATATCGACTGGCACGGCAGGTTTCTGGAAGTACGCCGTACATATTGCCGCATCAGTAAAAAGCTCCTCACTCCAAAAAGTGGAAAGACGCGTAAGATAGATATGAGTCATCAGCTCACGGAAACGCTGAAAGCTCTGCTGTTAGAGCGAAAGAAGGAAACCCTTTGCAAAGGGTGGGGAGAAGTTCCGCCGTGGATCTTTGTATCGGAAACCGGAACCAAACTCGACGGTGACCATATACGAAACCGTGTCTTCTACAAAATCCTGGCAAAAGCTGGTCTACGGCATGTTCATCTTCACGACCTACGGCATACCTTCGCCTCACTCCTCATTCAGCAAGGTGCTCCACTCGCTTACGTCAAAGAACAACTCGGACACCATTCCATTCAGATTACCGTTGATACCTATGGCCATCTCGTACCGGGAGGCAACCGCGCCGAAGTCGATAAGTTGGATGATTTCCCTGAACAGACGTTTTCCGCGTCCATCCGCAACCTATACGCAACCGGGAGTAACGACGCTGTTCAGGGAAGTTAGGTAAGTACCTGAAAAGGTTAATGCGCCCTGCGTGATTCGAACACACGGCCTACAGGTTCGTAGCCTGCCGCTCTATCCAGCTGAGCTAAGGGCGCATAAGGAAAAACAAGGACTTACAAGGCAGGTACTACAAAGAGCAATTGTATGTGTGCACCATGTGGGGAAATTGCTCAACGAGAGGCCTTGTGTAGCATACCCGGAGGGGACACGGCAACTACCTCTCTGATATTCTCGCCGGGAGCATGAGCTTCGAAAAGTTCAGAGAGATTCCGTAAGGCGCTCTAGCAAGCGCTTCAGCGCCTTTTGTATTCTTTTCCTCCTAAGGCGTCCGATAACACTTTTGACGTCTGCGCCAAATTCTTTGTCATTGAGCATTGCGCACAGTTCTTTTATTTTCACATTCCAGACAGGTTGAGTCGTGGCTGTGACATGACAAAACTCATTATACGCAGTCCTGAGCTAGAAAGGGCTTCTCCACCCTTCGCCGTTAATGTTCCTTCTTAAGGTGAAACAGCAAGCACTGTACGCACGAAATCGGACTTCCGGAGGGAAAGCTATACCGGTTCGCCGCAACTGACAATACAGGCTACGGGACCACACCACGTCGATAGGGGTTACTTCTTCGGACAGCCGGTAGAGGAAGCCTAACAATTGTGGGGTCCCCGTAAAAATGTTTCGCGCTGTCCAGCAGAAAGAGAAAGAGCGTATTATCCCAAAGAAAAACAGGGAGCTAACGACAACTCCCCGTCTTGACTACATTGTCACCTTCACAATGTTTTCGGGTTCGTAGCCTGCCGCGCTATCCAGCTGAGCTAAGGGCGCATGAGTGAGGCTTCTTCTACACGGAAGCCAAGACGGAGTTAAAGCAGGAATCTTGCTAGGCCTCACCTTCTCCCGTATGAACAAGAAGGTCCGCAACACCCCTATAGTTGCAGATAATATTTCGCTGCTTCCGAAGACAACAGCAGTTTCCGGTTGGTTGCAATTTTTGACGGTATACAAGCCGATGGAAAAGACTAATGATGATTTTATCTGGCCGCGCGCCCTTCCGGTTTCTTCTTAGGACGACCACCTTTGCTTTTCGTCCGCTGATACTCGTCAAGCGCCCCTTTCGGAATCAATACTACATGTTGAAAGCGTAGAGCTTGTAGACGGTCACGATTCACCGCGTGCCAAATTGCTTGACGGCTAACCCCTAACGCCGACGCGGCCTGTCCCATCGTCATTACATCAGGGAGAGCCAGCTTGTTACTGCCTCCTCCGCTTTTTTTCTTCGCCCCTACCGCCCCGGCCGCTGCGACCGTCGGCTTCTTCTTTGCACTTGCAACTGCCATACTTATGGTGTCCTTTCTGTAAAAGTTTCCTTCTGATTGTTTTCCTTAAAAGAACGACCGTGTTGTTTGCTGAGGAGAGAGGCGTTGCGTCAAATTTCTACTTTCTCTCCCATCTCTACTTTAAAGAAACTGTAAAAGTAGTTTTTGCCATAGTCAACCCCATCTCATTCAGAACGGTCGGCTTTGACAATGACCATACGACCCACGAATACAAAATAATCACACAAAGTGACTTTTTCGGATGCGCGAGAAAAGCCTCACAATAATAATATGTTGACAATAGCAATGAGCGCCTTCTCGATCGTTTTCAACGTTGCATCCTATCGCTTTTGTTGACGACCTTCGTCTTCGATCTTTTTAATATCTAGAAACGTAAATAATTTTGACGACGAAATCTCGGGTTCTATTGTCTACTTTTTTCTTACGTTTCAGGGTCGGGGATGGCGGAGGTGAGGAGGAAGACAGCGCTGGGGAGAATGTTCGCCCAGCTCTTCTTTGAGTATTGCAGCTCCTGAGGAAATGGACCTAGCGAATACGCTCGATGCTGAAGAAGATAGGAAAACGGAGAGGGCGGGATTTGAACCCGCGGTACGGTTATTAGCCGCACACTCGCTTAGCAGGCGAGCGCCTTCGACCACTCGGCCACCTCCCCGTATTTGATTGGGTCAGTTTTTTTATCTTAACGGTTCCCTCTTTTTTGCGCAACGAGAATACTAACTGTTGGATTAACCTTGCATTCCAGCCGCGCAAAGCGCCACAGCGAACGCTAGCCATTGACAAATGAAATTGAAAATGATTCTCAATTTCAGTCAAAAAAAAGAAGGAGCTCGCTATGGAATCTCAGCTTAAAACAGTTTTAGTCACTCTGTTCTTCTTAGCAGGACTATTAGGAATAGGAGCGCGACTCGTCAACGCCCAGACTACACAGTCCGGTGTGGAGGAAAAAATTAACCGGCTTCAGCAACAAATGTTGGAGATGCAAAAAGAACTGACTACGCTCAGAGACCAGCAGAAAAAAACATCTGAAGAGGCACAGAAAGCGGCAGAAGACACGAAAAAACGAGCCGAAGACACGGCGCAGCAGATCCAAACTGCCCGTGAAGAAATCACCGAAAAAACTGCGAGTTTGTTAGACCGCGTCAAGATTGGCGGCTACGGCTCGCTTCGTTTTGAGAGCAACTCGCTGCATGATCAACCTGATACGTTCACCTACCGCCGCTTTGTTTTGACTACCGAAGCGAAAATTGCTCCCCGGCTCCACTTCTACAGTGAACTCGAATTCGAACGTTTTCGTAAGCTCGAGCTTGAACGTAGCATTGGACCATCAGGGTCCGGCCTGCTCGCGAAACAAGGAATTGAGGGTACAAATGGTTCCGAGATTTCTCTAGAACAAGCATGGTTTCAATATGATTTCGCTGAGTGGTTCAATCTCCGCGGCGGCGCTGTCCTCGTGCCCTTAGGTCGCTTCAACATTCGCCACGACGATAATCTATGGAATCTTCCACGACGCTCGCTCGTCGATCGTGGCGTGTCGGTGCTCCCCTCAACTGCGGCATGGGATGAACTTGGCGTTGGATTCGTCGGCAAAGCGCCGGTAGGCAAAAGCGGCCTCCTCGACTATCAGTTCTATGTCGTCAATGGCGTGAGTCTCGATACAGAAATTGAGCAGATCGTCCAAAGCAAAGAAACCAATCGTGGGAAATTAGAGGCGGAAGTAGAGCTTTTACCATCGACCGGCAGTTTTGCTAACGATTCGAAAGGAGCAAAAAGTTTGACGGGCCGACTGGCGTATAGTCCCATTCCTGGCCATGAACTCGCAGGTTCTTTTTATTGGGGTCGCTACACGCCGCAATACCTGAATAGCGAACAAGTCTGGTCGTTGGGATTTGACGGCTTCACGCATGTAGGACCGATCGAACTTGAAGGAGAATACATCTACACCCATTTCGGAGGGGTGCGAAATGTCGCTCGCAAATTCGCGCAAGTTGTCAAAGATAAAGAGTCCGCGGTCGACGAAAATTTCAGCCCAGCTTTGGAAACTGAGATCGATTTCGAACTGGCCAATCTGTCTAGCACAAAGCATGGCTATTGGCTCGAAGCACGATATCCATTCTGGCCGGAATTTCTGAACAAATCTATGCTGGGATGGGAGTTCGACAATCCGCAACTCATTCCCGTGGTTCGTATGGAACAAGTTTGGATGCCGAGTCTCCTGCAAGCAGCGGACTTCTCTGACGGCGTACTTGAGGAATTCAAGCAAGCAAGCCGTTTTGTAAACCGCATCACCGCTGGTCTCGCCTATCGACCGACCCCCCTTGTCGGGTTCACTCTGGCTTACGAGTATACCTGGACCAATAACGGGAAAAGCTTAGCGGACGTGACGAATTTCATCCCAGCGCGAGGAAAAGAAAACGACGTGCACGCTGTGCTTGCCGGAATAACATTTGGTTTCTGACCCTCCTGACTTCGCCTCTCTCAGCAGCTATAGGGAGAGGCGACACTAGGATACAGATGTTAACACATTCCCTCTTTTGTCACGTTGCCATTGGAGCAGTCGTTTTTTCTTTGGTCGCAACTTCAGCGTGGGCGAAAGTTATCCACTCGCGTGAGGAAGCACTCGCACTTGCCTTTCCCGCAGCAGATCGAGTAGAAAATCGGCTCTTCACACTCACAGAAGAGCAACAGCAACAGGCCGCAACGCTCGCGTCTGCTCCCATAGAAACGAAACAAGGTAGTATGTATATCGGCTACAAAAATGAGCAAATCTTGGGATACGCCTTTCTCGTGACCCGGAATGTTCGCACCCTACCAGGCACCTTTCTCGTAGTCATTGCGCCCGCAGGAACCGTACAGAAAATCCTGGTGCTCGCCTTCCACGAGCCAGATGAGTACCTCCCTCCGGAGCGTTGGCTGCAACAGTTTGAAGAAAAATCGCTTGATCCGGACGTGCAATTGCACCGTGGCATTCACGGCATCGTCGGCGCAACGCTTTCATCTCAAGCGGTGACAAACGCTGTACGCTTTTCCCTGGCCTTGTTCCAAATCCTGATTCAAGAAAGACACTGACTCACATGCGGTTTGTTATCACTGGAGAATGGTCGAAGAATCGGCTCCTCCAGCTCATTATCATTTGTTTTATTACCTACATAGCAATCCTGTGGTTGACGAATGCGTTGCTCTATTTTCAAAAGATGGGGCTCACCTATACTTCGGTCACCGAATATTATCTTGGCTCTGAAGAAAAGTTTCTCCCGCCGCGCAGCTACCAAGGCATGTTGGAAATCTCCCACTTCCACCTTTTCGCTATGGGCATCTTGCTGTTGACGCTCACCCACCTCATGTTATTTGTACCTCTCAACCCGGAGATCAAGCCTTGGTTCGTCGTTATCCCCTTTACGTCAGCAATTCTCGATGAAGGCGGCGGCTGGCTCGTCCGCTTTGTCCACCCGACTTTTGCGTATCTTAAAATCGCCGGTTTTCTCAGCCTCGAAACAAGCCTAGCCGTACTTATCATTGTGAGTCTCTGGGCAGTCTTCACCGGCTCACAGGACACCTACCGAAACGGCGACGCCAACGCGCGCTCCGCGGAAATTATGAAGAAGTAATTCTCCCACGTTCTCTTCTCGAGAAAGCAGCTGCCAACATGCGGCGCATCGTCGTTTTCTTTCCCTATTTCCTTTTGCTCTTTCCAACAAACTGGGCGATCGGATGCGTGAGTGACGGCCGTCCAGTTATGGGGACAGTACTGGAAATCACATTATGTGATCAACCTCAGATAAATTCGCAACAAGTGCTTGATCCCTTGTTTACTACAGTGACTCGGTTAGACGCCCTATTCTCTACTTTTTCTCCCAACAGCGCCATAAGCGTCCTCAACAATCGCGCTGGACACGGCGCGCTCCTAGCGCCTCCGGAAGTCATTACCCTGCTCAGTCTCTCCAAGCGCTACTGGAGACTCACGGCGGGAACACTTGACGTCACCGTAGGACCACTCATGGCGGTTTGGCGCGATGCAGGCAGGATGCAAACCCTTCCGTCGCGTACTGTGCTTACAAAGGTTCAGGCTCACATAGGCAGTAATAAAATTCATCTTTCCCCTCAAAATCAGGTGAGGCTTGAACAGACGGGCATGGCAATCGATCTTGGCGGCGTCGCCAAAGGTTACGCACTCGACCAAATAGTCCATGGGCTTAAAGAGCAAGGAATAGAAAACGCGCTGCTCGATTTTGGACAGAGCAGCATCTGGGCGCTTGGCGCTCCTCCGGACGCTCCTCGTTGGAGATTGTTGATCCAACGGCCCGATGGGAAAAACGTTGGCGTTATTGCTCTACATAATCAATCACTTTCGGTGTCAGCCAGTTTCGGTCAATCTTTCACCATCCAGGGGCGTCAGTACGGGCATATCATCGACCCCCGGAATGGCATGCCGCTCACGCGAGACTGGCTTGCTTGTGTCATCGCTCCAGAGGCAACCCAAGCAGAAGCGCTGAGTAAGGCATTATTGATTCTGGGAGAGAAGAGAGGGATCTCTTTACTTGAGCGCATTCCGGGAGTTGAAGGACTCCTCAGCGGCCCCAACCAGCAATTATGGATGACCAAAGGATGGCGGCGAACTACCCAATTCGTTTTGTCCTCACCAGAACGAGCAGATCAAGAATAGTATCCTTCAGCAGTTCTGCGTTTCCTGCTTCGACAAGTACGGTGCGAGGCGCTATAGAATGTCAGAGACTCACAATATTCACAGGAGCGTTACCATGAAAGTTGGACTCTTCGGCATTAATATGAACGTGTGCAGCAACCCCGACGCTGCAGCTCGCGTTGCCCAAGCCGCAGAAGCGGCAGGATTTGAATCTGTTTGGACCGGGGAACATGTCGTGCTCCCGGACCCGCAAGCACCGCCCTCGCCATTGCCTCCCTTGTATCCGTTGCTCGACCCGGCAATTGCTTTGGCCTTCATCGCCGCTCATACGAAGAAAGTGAAGCTCGGCACTGGCATTATCATTCTGCCTCAGCGCAACCCGCTAGTCCTCGCCAAAGAACTTGCCAGTGTAGACGTTGTTTCCAACGGTCGCCTGATTTTCGGCCTAGGGATTGGCTATCTGAAAGCAGAATTCGACGCACTCGGCTCTCCATTCGATCAAAAAGGTCCACGCTCGATGGATTATGTGCAAGCGATGAAAGCAGTGTGGACGCAAGAAAAGCCAGCCTATGCAGGTCAGTTTGTTTCCTTCAAAGATATTCAGGCTCGGCCGCAGCCCGTGCAGAAACCACATCCGCCCATAGTGATCGGCGGCCACACCAAAGAAGCATTTCGTCGCGCAGTTCAGTATGGTAACGGCTGGTATGGATTTGCTCTTGATATCGAAGCAACAGCAAAGTGTCTGACCGGACTCAAAGAGGCGGCGGCTCAGGTCAGTCGTCCTGCAGAACTCGGTCCGCTAGAGATCAGTATCACCCCGGGTCCAGCACTCGATCTCGATATGGCGAAACGCTACGCCGACCTCGGCGTGCAACGGTTGATCCCCTTCCGTCGAGCAAAAACAGAACAAGAATTACTTGATTTTGTCAGTCAGACGAGAGACGCCGTGATTGAGAAGCTATAAGAAGCGGTTTATAAACCGCACTAGTTAGTGTCGCGGCAAAATATCAGTTGCTGCAAGAACGACTCCGCCAGGAAGCAAAAGCATATCGCCAGCCCCTGCGGAGCGTTCCATGCGATAGCGTTGGCTGACGGGATCAGGGTCGCTGAATATTTCGACTTTACGGTCGACCAAGTTCATGATCCAGTATTCAGGAATACCGCTTCTGGCATAGGCTGCAGTCTTCTGCCCTCGATCGTACGGCAGACTGGTCCCAGCAACTTCAATGAGTAACACGACCTGATCCGCCCGTGGATGCGCGAACATGTAATCATCCGGGTCCAGCTGACAAATAGCGATATCAGGCTCTGGTTCGCTCCAATCGTCTAAAACGATGGGAACTTGCACGCGAACAGAAAAGAGCGCGCTAAGGACACGAATAAGTACAGTAGCAAGATGACTTGTCGTCCCAGCATGAGGCGGGTTCTGCGGCGGCATAGTGAGGATTTCCCCATCGAGCAACTCGACTCGTTTGTCAACAAATAGACCAACATCTCCCATGCGATAGTATTCATCGCGAGTGAAACGATAGGGAGTTGGAACCGCAGCCGCACGAGCAGTCATGGAAAAATCCTAGAACTGCACACAAGATAGATCAAGAAGCATTCAGTCAACGCAATATCATGCCCTACCCGGCCAGCGGTGCTCCCAATTCGCCTAATTTTCCGTAGGTCAATCCTGTAAAAGCAGGAGTATTCTTCGCTGCTTCAGCGAATGCCTCAGAAATCGATGTAGGTTCGAAACCGCCGAGCTTGCCGCCTAAGGTTGCTAACACTTCCCAGCCAGGCTTGGACTGTTGCGGCGGAGGAAAGGCTTGCTTGACGCGTTGCACACGACCAGCAAAATTAGTGAACGTCCCGTCTGTTTCCGTAGCCGTACCGATTGGCATAATCACGTCAGCATAGGTGGTCATATTGGTGTAATCGGTGTCGCAAACGATTACCTGAACATTCTCCAGCGCAGTATCAAGTTTTTCCTGTGTAAAAGCAGCTGTCAGATCAGCAGCAAATACAACTAAGGCTTTGATCTCGCCCTTTTCCGCAGCAGCGAGAATGTCCGCTACAGACGCCCCACCATTCAGCAAGCCCAACGCTTGCAAACCGCGAGTATTGGGATTCTTGTCGGCTTTAATCAAAAAGTCATCGTGAAACGCATCAGCAGGAGACAAAAAGAGACCGGCGATGCGATCGGTACCAACCTGCTCTTTCAGAAGTCGCGTAAAAAGATAGACTTCTTCGTTCGTCGCTTTGGCGCCAATAATACCGGCGACAGCGTTGGCCCCGTGTTGCTCCTTGCTCTCTGTGAGTGCTTTCACCGTCGAACTGACTGCACGATCCCACGTCGCAGCGACAAAGTCCTGCTCCCCGCGCACGAACGGACGCATGATGCGACTTTCCTTTTGCAACTCTTTATACCAGAGCCGGCCCTCATCGCACATCCAGTATTGATTGACATCAGGATTATAACGGGGCCGGAAGCGGTACATTTGCCCGCGACGATGATACACGTCAATATTGCAGCCGTTCGCGCAGCGCGTGCAGACGGACTCGGTTTTCTGGAGATACCACACTCGCGCTTTAAAGCGGAAATCCTTGCTGGTCAATGCACCCACCGGACAGACGTCCACGACATTAGCGGAATAAGGATTGTCGAGTTTCTTGTCCGGAAAGAGGTCAATGTACGCACGATCACCGCGAGAGAAGATGCCAAGCTCACTCGTCTTTGTGACTTCGTCAAGGAAACGAGTACAGCGGGCGCACAGAATGCAACGCTCTTGGTCTAACACTACCTGTGGACCAAGATCAACAACTTTTCGTTTTTCTACTTTTGCTTCAATTTCCATTTGACTACGGTATTTTCCGTAGTCCATATAGTAGTCTTGCAATTTGCATTCGCCCGCTTGGTCGCAGACCGGACAGTCAATGGGATGATTGATCAGGATGAATTCCAGCACTGCGGACTGCGCCGCCTTGGCCTTGGGGCTCGTGGTTTTCACCACCATCCCTTCAGAAACTTTCGTATTGCAGGCGATCTGCAGCTTCGGCATTTTCTCGATCTCGACCAGACACATGCGACAGTTGCCTGAAATGCTCAACCCAGGATGGTAACAATAGTGAGGAACCTCAATCCCGAGGCGTTCCGCCGCTTGGATGAGATTAAGGCCATCTTCAACAGTAATCTCTCGGCCGTCGATTTCAATTTTTGGCATGTTTTCCTCGGGACACTAAGGAAGACTGAGTGCACCTTCTCCAATCTGACTCAGCCCTCAGTCCTTGTTACGTATGACTTCTCTACGCCGCATGCTGATGCACCGCGTTCCCATTCTTCTTGAAGGGGCAGCCGCCTTCGGTGATATGTGCGACAAATTCATCGCGGAACTTGGAAAGGAAACTCTGCGTTGGCATCGCCGCTGCATCCGCAAGCACGCAGACAGTGTTGCCCATCATGTTTGTACAGATGCGATCCATGAGCTCAATGTCTTCAGGCTTCCCGTCGCCGGTTTCGAGACGCGTCAACAATTTATGCAGCCAGCCTGTTCCTTCGCGGCACGGCGAGCACTGGCCGCATGATTCTACATGGTAGAAACGGTCGATCACCTCTAACATTTTCACCATGCAAGTGTCTTCATCCATCACCATGATGCCAGCCGATCCTAGAAAGGCGTTGATCTTGCGCATAGAGTCAAAATCCATCGCCACATCAATTTCGTCAGCCGTCAAAATCGGAAAAGACGAACCACCAGGCATGACGGCTTTCAGCTTTTTGCCGCCAAGAATCCCGCCAGCGTAATCGTACAAGATGGCGCGGAGCGAGACGCCCATCGGTAGTTCATACAAGCCGGGCTTTTCAACGTGGCCGCTTACGCAATAAATTTTGGGGCCAGGTCCACTCTCCGGTCCGATCGATTTAAACCAAGCCGCCCCGTTCTGCATGATCAGCGGCACACAAGCAAGCGTTTCAACATTATTCACAATCGTCGGACAACCAAACAACCCGTAGACAGCGGGGAATGGTGGTTTGATGCGTGGGTAGGCCCGTTTTCCTTCGAGCGATTCGATGAGTCCAGTCTCTTCGCCACAAATGTAAGCGCCAGCGCCGCGATGGACGTAGACATCAAGATCATAACCAGCGCCAAAGATATTTTTACCGAGATAGCCTTTCGCATACGCCTCGGCAATTTGTTCTTCGAGACGTTTCGCCCCAAAGACAAACTCGCCGCGAATGTAGATGTAGGCTGTGTGGCACTTGATCGCGTACGAAGAAATCAGAATACCTTCGAGCAAAAGATGAGTATTCCACTCAATGAGCGCGCGATCTTTAAAGGTGCCGGGCTCGCTTTCGTCAGCGTTGCAACATAAATAGACTGGCTTCTGAGAATCCTTGGGCAAGAACCCCCATTTCATACCAGTGCCAAACCCGGCGCCGCCGCGACCACGGAGGTTCGACGCTTTGACCTGATCGACGACTTCTTCCGGCTTCATGGTGGTGAGCGTTTTGCGGGCGGCTTCATACCCGCCGTTCGCCACATAGACATCAAGGTTATGGATGCCAGGAACATCCAAGTAACGCAGGAGCACATTGTCGGCCATGAGTTTTGCCTCGTCTCACTAGAGATACAGTAGAAAAATCAAGGGGAAAGACACCTTGCGGGAGGATATCGGCTCGGGTTCTAGGTGTCAACGACGGAGAACGTAGAGGTGTGTGACGCTCGGTCAATGGACGCACAATGAGACCGGTCTCCTGACCTACGCCGAACGAAACGATAGCTCACGGCATCAGCCATGGGAATGGAATGTTGACAACCATTCATTCCGGCAACACCCCCGTCTCGCCCTGCAGAATGAACGCGCCCCAGTAGTACGGGTGTGCAAACGGTCGGTGGTCGTCTGGCTGCTGTCTAATCTTTTCCAACCACGTTTTGGTCTTGGCATTACCCGCCGCCAAGCGCTCAACCATCTCCTCCGTCAGCCATCCTTCCGCCCGTAATTGCCCCACGGTCAGCTCCCGCACGAACGTCTGCGCGTTGCGCAAGGCGGCGTCTCGCGGCAGTTTCTCGGTCAACAAATTTCCATAGAATCGTTCCATTAACACCGCGGTGGCTAGGTCGAGCACTTTCCACAAGCTCATGACCAAGGTCTTCGCGCCCCAGCCACGGCAAACGCGCGCCGTAACCCCATCACGCCTTCGCCTTTACGCACGTCGCCTAGCCCAGTGTCGCAGGCAGATAACACCACCAATTCAGTGTGGAGTAGATTCATCCCCGCCACATCCTCGGCGGTCAGCAAACCATCCTCTGCCTCGGGCGGCGCCGGCTTGCCGTTAAGCCAGGTGTTCGCGCCAGCCAAGACGAGCCCCGACCGTAACATGGGGTTTTCCAAGCCGAGGCCGACCAGACGACCGCTCTCGCCCAAAATATGCTGAATGCTAGGCAATCTCGCTGCCAGCCGGGTCTCATTCAAAGGTTGGTATTGATCCTCGAAGAAAAACCCGTGCGTCGCGAGATGCAAGAGGCGCGGCGCTGCTTTTCACTCGCGCCTTGACGGCTTGCTTGTCGGTCCACGGCGGCACGTCCAGCAGGGCGGCGATTTTTTCTCCTTCAATGCTGGCGGCGCCGAGCCGCGCGAATTGTAACCCGCCGCGGGCCAGCTCGCGTGAGTGGCGACCCGGGACAGGGGCAGCATCGGTCAGTGGAGCGATCGATACTGTCACGGGGAGCTGAGACGTATCGATCGTCAAGTCAAAGTCGGTATCGGCAGCGACCACGGCAACACCAGATTGTCCGCGGGACCGCATCCCGAATCGCAACAGATCGCGTCCGACGCTGAGATAACTGATGTCGTACACATCGAGCAAACAGCGACCATCGTCCAGCGGCAGCACCTCGAACGGCAAGCGCGTGAGGTCACCGTCCGGCGCCAGAAATACGCGAGTGCAGGCACGGCGTGAAAATTGAAAACGTCATAGCGTACGAGTTCCACCAATACGGCATCATCGGGCATGGCCCTGGCCACCGCCTCGCGGTCGGCAGAGCGCAAACGTATGTCCATGCGCATCTCTGGAATCTGCCGGGCGAGGGCGACCTCCAAGCGTTCTTTCTCTCTGGTCCACTCGGTCAGCTGCTGACGATGCGCGTCGACTCCCGCCGCTCCCGGACCGGCGAGGGTGGCTTGAGCAATCTGGCGAGTGAGCGCCGTCAGGGTGTCCAATTGCGGCGCCAGATCAGGATATACACCACCCAGCACGGCGTCTCGGCGTGCAGCATCGGCCTCGGCGCCAATTGCTTTGCGGCGTAAGACCAGATCAAGCGTAGCCTGCACAGCCGTGGAATGCGTCGGTAGCTGCTGCGCGACAAACGAGAGGAAGATGGAAAATTCTCCGGCGACCGTGCGCAAATAAGCCGTGCGCTGATTCTCACTACTCATGGCGCACACCTGGCCAATCATGCGATCGGTAATGATCGTCGCTTGGACGAAAAAGGGCAACGCCTCGAGAGGGCGGTTGGTGGCGACGTACAACCCCGCCAGGTTGTTGAGACTGGTTGCGGTGTGGGGATGGGTCGGCCCGAGTTCTCGCTCTGCAAAAGCGGCGAGTTGCTGGGCAATGTCCAGGGCCTGCCGGTATTGGCCTTGTTGGTAAAGATGGACAATGTATTGGTTGCCACGTTGGACCAGTTCTTCGGGGGAGAGTTGTTGTTCGCTCATAGAGGTGGAGTCCTTTCTACAGCTGTTATTATGGATTCCGGGTCGCGCTCGCCCATGCTCGCTTGCCCGGAATGATGATGGTGTGTGTTCGTGGGGGTAGGGTATCCATATCACCCACGGACCCTAGATCACCACAAACTGCCAGTACCCAACCGACCGTTGGGTAGGCGGCAGGTGAGCCAACATCCGCGCTAGCGCGGCCAGGTCGCCGGCGGTATCGAGCGGTTGCACGGTGGCGACGGCAATGACGGTATCAAACCCCGGTGGGCCGGAGACGGTCCACTCCTCATTTATCTGCTCAGGCAAGAATCGCGTGTGTCCCGCACGGAAGCGCTGCTCTACACTCAATACGCCGGGAAGCAGTCGTGTCACTTCACCAAAGAGATCAACATGGAATAATGAGACAAACACGTCGTGATCAGCAAGCAAGCCAAAACGAGTGCCCGCGTCGACAGCGAAGGATTGCGCAGCGTTCTCCTGTCCTCTGTCAACGGGGGAAACGGCTGGTTGCACCCACACCTGCACGCCCGTCGTTTCCAGAGGATCGGACGCAAGCCCCAGCAATAACATCCAGTCCGACACTGGCGCGACCGACTTGGTCGGCAACGAGCGCGACGAGGTGGGCTGGACTTGCCAGCGTATCTGCGCCGCAGGAATCAACACCGGATTTTTCTGGTCGGCAGGCGCACGCAAGCCGGACGCCGAGAGCCACGCCAGAGCCCCCCGGCCATCCGCCGTTAGTTGGAATGTTCCACCAAACGTCACTCCCATATTCGCCAGCGTCGCCACCGTACAACGTACCGACCAACCGACCAGTGCTGGGTCAGCGGCGCGCACGAGACAACGAAACTCGCCGGTCGTTGTGATCAGCGGCGGATGCAGGACCGTGCAAAGAAGCGAGCGTCCCGTTTCCTGCCCAACATCATCCAGCACCGCCAGTTCCACCTGCTGCGGCCACAACGGGTCGGCTTCCTCAGAACCACGCCGCCCAGCGGCAATCGCTCGACGCCTCATCTTATGCATTTGGGCCTTGCCCCAAATTACCACCAGTACTGCTGTCAGAGCCTCGCGCAGGCGCTCAGCGTTTTCTTGTTGCTGTTTTTGCGCTTCTAGCGCCGCTGCCACCGCAGGTGGGAACGGCAATTGTTCATGATATCGCGCGGCCTCTTCCGGTGTGATGGCGGCATCGAGGATATCAGCAAAGGCGTGCGCACACGCATCGCAGTGCAGGAGATGACCCCGGATACGTCCACGTCGCTCCACACTGACTTCCCTCATCATCTGGGCGCATCGGCCGCAAAGAGAGGGGCGCCCATCGTGCCCGATCTCTTTTCTTATAGGGTATCCCCGTCATTGGCTCGATTTCTTCGACTACGGTGGAGTAAGTGTGTCTCTCGCTGCGTAGGGCGTCGCGGCATCGCCATAACCAACGAGTGCCCCAGAATTTCTCAAACGCCTCCGCATTCTCATATGACTTGGCGTCCGTCGCCATCTCAAGGAAGATCGACTCAAAAGCTTTACTGGCGATATCGCTTGCGAGCTGGAAACGCGCATTCTCTTCTAGTGAAGGACCGACAAGCCGCTGGGTAAACTGCACGGCATTGTATACATAACGTCGCTAAACCCTCTCCGCGTATGTTCCCGATGTCCTCAACTTCTCCTGCCCTCGTAGCCACTGTCCCCATTTATCGAAGCGGTTCTCGCTCCTCTCTTCTTGTCCTGGCGGCGGATCTTCATCCGCACGTTTTCGCTGCAAACGAGTCCGTTTTCTGTCCGGCATGCCATCCTCCTTTACGGATACAAGGTTAACGAACCGTTGTAGTGACGGTCAATCATAATCAGTAAACGCAACCAGCCGCGCGAAATCTGACACGTCAGATGCCAGCCATCTCGGCGCCCTTTAGTTGCAGAAGGAGGTCTCGCACGATGGCGTATATTGCTTCTGACAATGCCCAATTGGTTCACACATTACCGGAACTGGCTCCAGTCCGTTCCCCTACACCTAAGAGCCACAGCAGTCCTTTGGTCTACACCGTGACGCCGGTATGCCGCAGGTGTCCGCTCCCAGCGACGTGCCGCCTCACAGCTTGCACGACAAACCCGGAACTGGCGCGCTACGTCGGCCCACTCTGCAACGTCCATTGCGACGCGTTCCGCGACGCCCTGAGCTGGGAACCAGCACTGTTGGTGATCGAGCCGCTGGCCCTGGAGCCATAACCTATAAATAGAAGAAAGGAGTTTCTGTATGGCTGCTGTTTCCTCTCTCCCGTCTCATCCCGCTCGTCACGTTATCCCCGTTGACGTGGCGCCGCCTTCCGTGGACGCCCGCGAGTCCATGCGTAGTCTACCGCTCTGGCTGCAACCGTTTCTGACATGAATGACGGGTAAACCTTTAGCCGACGAGCCGGTACGTGGACATAGCGGCGTCTTCGTCCTCTCCACCACGCTGGCGACCCTGTGCGTCGGTCTTGGCGTGAGCCTATGGGCGTGGACGAGTGGTGGTCTCTCGCTGTGGCTCTTGCCGCTCGGCTGGCTACTAACGGTGTCGGGCATGCGCAAATTGCAATTGTCAGTGCTGCATGCGTGTGCGCACGGCGTCTTCTCTCACAACCTGTGGGTGAACACTTGGCTCGGCGAGGTAAGTTCCCTTGTCTTGGTTATCGAAAGCTTTTTTGCCTACGCCGAGTCGCACGGGCGGGTGCATCATACCGTCCAGTTAATGACTCCTGGCGACCCAACGCGCAACTTCTTGCGCCGCCGACTAGGACTCCAATCAAACCTGCCTTTGCCGGAAATGTGGCGTCGTCTCTATCGCCGACTCGCGTCTCCCGTGTTTCACGCCCAGCTCTGTTGGGGACGACTCGCTGCGCAGTTTTCCCAGAAGACACCATTCATTCACCAGGTGTTAGCAGCACTATGGATTGGCGGGCAATTATGGGCAGTAACACTGACGCACCCCTGGGCGATGTTCGTGGTGCTTTGGCTGTTTCCCCTCACCATCCTCTACGAAATCAGCCATACGTTGCGCTTATGTGTGGAGCATCTGTGGCCGCGGGCAGGTCGGAAACCAAGCCGTTCCGAAGATCCCGGTCTCACGCAAGCGATCTTCCTCAGTGAAGCGACACCGGCGCCGACCGTGGTCGGCGCGGCGAAGGTTTCTGCGTGGAGCTGTTGGTGGTTGCGCATGGTGTTCGTCCATCTCTTCATGCGGGTCTTCGTGTTGGTCGGCGACACGCCTAATCATGACTACCACCACCGTCATCCGGCTTCGCGCAAATGGTCGTATGCCGCTTTTGCCCGGCGTGATGACGCGCGTCAGGGTCACCTGGGGAAGCCGCCCTATGCTGAACAGTGGGGTTTAGACAATGCGATTGAAGACATGTTTATCTCGCTGAGGCAGAGTGAACCGAGCGTGGTGGCGTCGGACGCGTAGGCAGACGCGCTTTGCACGGACGGACCAGCTGCCCGCGGCGCTCGGCGTAGACACCTCACAGAAATCTCTCAGAGTCCGTTTAAGAAGTTCTTGAAAGAAAAGAGGGAATTGTGAGGTAAGATAGCGTGGCTAGGAGGGGGTGCCCATGTGGACGACCAAGAACCGAGTGCGGTACACTCGCGA
>JACXTT010003172.1_pt1 | contig 25622 bp, 20 predicted proteins | sample 9270951 | NCBI WGS metagenome assembly JACXTT01 (sample SAMN15532306, study PRJNA645909) | rock metagenome | isolation source: weathered quartz diorite | place: Puerto Rico | collected 2017-06-21
CGACAGCGCCTGTGGCGCAACGCCTGTCCGGCGCGGTCTGCGTAGTCACTGGTGCCGCGCGGGGCATCGGCCTGGCCATCGCCGAGCGCTTCGCTGCCGAAGGTGGCCGCGTCGCTTGCTTCGACGTGGGCGCTGCAAGGCTAGAAGCCACCGTGGCCGGCTTGGTGGCGCGCGGCATCGAAGCGCGCGGCTATGTCGCCGACGTGGGCCGGCGCGATGCCGTGGCGGATGCGTTCGATGCAGTGGCGCGCGACTTCGGTGGACCGGTCGGCGTGCTGGTCAACAACGCGGTGTGGGCGCGCTTTCAGCCGCTCGAAGAAGTGGACGAAGAGAGCGCGGGGCGCATGTTCGACGTCGGGCTGAAGGGCTTGATCTGGACCACGCAAGCAGCGGCACCGCAGATGAAGCGGCGCGGCGGCGGCGCCATCGTCAACCTCAGCTCCACCTCGGCGCTGCAGGCGCTCACGCACTCCATCGCCTACGCGGCCATGAAGGCCGGCGTGCTCGGCCTTACGCGCGCATCGGCGGTGGAACTGAGCCCGCACGGCATCCGCGTGAACGCCATCGTGCCCGGCATGGTCGGCACGCCCGCGTCGGTCGGCAAGTTCGACGAGGCCACGGTCACCGCGCGCCTCGCCGCCATGCCGCTCGGGCGCTTCGGCGAGCCTCAGGAGATCGCGTCGGTCGCGGCCTTCCTCGCGAGCGACGACAGCCGCTATGTGCAGGGCGCGGAAATCGTGGCCGATGGCGGCTGGACCATCGCGACGCGGTGACAGCCGCACGCACGCAACCCATTCATTCTTCAGTTCCGGAGACAGACCCATGAACAGACTCGAAGGCAAGCGCGTGGTCATCACCGGCGCAGGCAGCGGCATCGGCCGTGCCAGCGCGCAGCGCATGGCGCGCGAAGGCGCCGCGGTGCTGGTGGTGGGCCGCAGCGCCGGCAACACCGAAGAGACCGTGGCGCTGGTGCGTGCCGAAGGCGGCCGCGCCGAGGCCATGGTGGCGGATGCCACCGCGGAGGCGAGTGTCGAGGCGATGGTCGCGCGCTGCGTGGCCGAGTTCGGCGGGCTCGACGTGTTCTTCGCCAACGCCGCCACGCCCGGCACCAACACGCCGCTGCTGGAGCAAAGCGTGGACGAGTGGAACGATGTGTGGCGCGTCAACACCCTCAGCTGCTTCCTGGCGGTGAAGCATGCCGGGCGCCACATGACGCAACAGGGCAGCGGATCGATCATCCTCACATCGTCGGCCGCTTCGCTGCGCGCCAACGCAGGCGCGGTGTCGTACAGCGCAAGCAAGGCGGCCGTCAACAGCCTGGTGCAGACGGCAGCCAATGCCTTCACAGGCACCGGCGTGCGCGTGAACGCCATCCTGCCCGGTCTGGTGGAGACGCAGATGACCCGCAAGGTGTTCGAGCAGGCGCGTGAGCGCGGCGTGGAAGCGCGCATCGGCCACATGACGCCGATGAAGCGCGCCGGCCGGCCCGAGGAAATCGCGGCCATGGCCGCGTTCCTGGCGAGCGACGACAGCTCCTTCGTCACCGGGCAGTGGTACGCGGTGGACGGTGGGGTGAGCAGCACGCATCCGCACGGGAGGATCGCGCTCTAGGAAGATTCGACACGTTTCGCCTGAGAGGCCACGAGGGCCATGCGTATGGCACACCCTAGGGTCGTGCGCTCTCGAACCAGCGGCCGAGTCCTACCCGAACTAGGTGGTGGTCGCGCGCATCTTCCACATGAATCTGGCAGCGGTCGGCATCGAACACATCGCTTTTTCACAGGGCCGGGGTCAGATTCCGCTGATCACCGCGTCAAGCGCGGCCACGAAGTCGTTGGCCTGCGGCCGAAGGCTGCCTTGGACGGGGCCCAAGTCTTTCACCCGAAAGGGTGCGGCGAGATGCGGCAATGCCACCAGCGTCGATCCGTTCCAGCCGATGATGGGACAGAGAGACCGCGGCATCACAGCTGGCAGGTGGGCTCGCAATGCCAGGGGTATCACCAGACGGGCGGGTAACTTGTCGAGGATGTCGCTTTGGATGTCCACCATCCAGGGAATCTCGCCGCGCTGGGTCTTGGACGGGTTGGCATAGATGTCGAACTGGGCCATCGTGCGATCACCAGGGACGGTAGTCCTCGCCGAAAACGCCCACGCGATCGATGAGGCCGTTCTGAGCGGCGATCCATTCCGCATAGGTCTCGTTGAACTCGCGCTTGCGCTGGCCGAGCGTCTTTGCCCGCTCGAGCGCCTCGAGTTCGGCGTAACGGGCGGCCGAGACCATCACGACCGCGACACGGTCGTTCTTCATGACCTCCACGGGATCGCGCTCGGCCTGAGCTAGGCAGTCGCCGAAACGGTTCTTGGCATCTGTGGCGCTGATCTGCATGATTGGACTCGGGGGAAATGGTTGGCCACTTTATCCATTCTTCAGAGGATGCCTCAATTCAATCACGCATCCGATCTGCCCGGGTGGTCCCGCAGCCGATCAGTGCCCCGCATCCATCCGCAGCCGGTACGCCACACCATCGCGACCCGGGTCGGCGCCGCCGTGCAGGCCATCGGCCTGTACCTGTACGCCGTGGACCCAGCCGATGGTGTAGTTGTACGGGTTGCGGCCAATGGCGTAGCCCTGCGCTTCCAACGCGCGCGTGGTGGAACGCGGAATGCGGTTGCACACGTCGATGGCGTTATTGGTGGACGAGAAGCGCGGCGCCGACACCGCGGCCTGCATCTCCATGCCGTGGTCGATCACATTGAGCAGCACTTGCAGCACGCCCATGGCGATCTGCGTGCCACCCGGGGCGCCAAGCACCATGTCGAGCTCGCCGTCCCTGAAGGTCATCGTCGGACACGATGAGGTGAAGCGGCTCTTGCCCGGGCGGATGCTGCCGGCGCGTCCCGGGCGCGGATCGAACACGCCCATGCAGCCGTTGTACAGGAAGCCCATGCCCGGCGTGATGATGCCCGAGGGCATGGCCAGCGAGTGGGTCAGGGAGACGGCATTGCCGTCGGCGTCCACCACGCTCAGGTGAGTGGTGTCGCGCGGCACGGGCGCACCGGGATTGACGCGCTCGACGTTGAAGCGGTGTCCCGTGCGGATCTGCTCGGCCACTTCGCGGGCCATGTCCTTGGACAGCAGCTGGTCCAGCGGCACGTCGAAGAACTTCGGATCGCCGATGCAGCGGTCCTTGTCGATCGTGGCCTTCTTCATGGCTTCGCACACCCGCTGCAGGTAGACAGGGCTGTTGTGCTCCAGGCCCGCCAGATCGAAATGCTCGAGGATGTTGAGCATCTCCAGCAACATGGCGCCGCCGCCCGGGGGCTGGTTGGTCGTTACGGTGCGATCGCGGTAGCTGCCCACCAGCGGCGGGTTGCGCTGCACCTGGTACCGGGCCAGGTCGTCGAGCGTGAGCAGCGCGCCCAGCGACTGCAGGTGCGCCACCATCTTCTTCGCGAGGTCGCCTTCGTAGAACGGCTGTGCGCCTTCTTCGGCAATCTGGCGCAGCACCGCGGCCATGCCTTCGTTGCGCAACGGTGCGCCGATGGGCTTGGGGCGACCGTCGGGGCGGCAGTACAGCTGACGGCTGTCTTCGCAGTACTGCAGGCGCTCGAGGTTGCCGACGCGGCCCATGGTGGGTTCGTCGATCCAGAAGGCGTGCATGCCGGGGCGCACGAAGTAGCCGTCCGTGGCCCAGCGGATGGCGGGCTCCACCACCTGCTGCCACGGCAGGCGGCCGTGCGCCTGGTGCATGGCCTCCAGGCCCTTGAGCGTGGCGGGCGTGCCGATGGACTGAGCGCCGATATCGTTGACGCGGCCCTTGAGGATGAAGCCGAAGCCGTCCTTGGTTTCCCCCTCCAGCAGGTGCTCCCACATGTCTTCCCGTGCCGCCAGCGGCGCGGGCGAGTGGAAATCGAAATACTCGTGCACGTTGGTGCCGGGCAGGTACACGGCGGCGGTACCGAAACCCGCGATACCGCACATCAGCGGATCGACCACCGTCTGGGCCAGGGCCGTGGCCACGGCGGCATCGACCGCGTTTCCGCCCGCGCGCAGGATCTCGATGCCGGATTCGGCGGCCTCCGGCTGCGGGCAGACCACCATTGCTTCTTTTTTCATGGCGTGCGGCGGGTTTATTTGGCGCTGAGGTTCAGCGCTTCGAGCGTGGGGCCCCAGGCCTTGGCGTCACGCACCGTCGTTTCCATGACCAGCGCCGAAGGGCCGGACAGGGGGATCACGCCCATGCTCTTGAGCTTGGCCTGCACGTCGGGGCTCTTGTGGAAGGCCTGCGTGGCCTTGTTGAGCTTTTCCACGATCTCGGCCGGCGTGCCGGCGCGTGCCACCACTGCACTCCAGCCCATGTTGTCGAAACCCTTGACGCCCAGTTCGCCCAGGGTGGGCACATCGGGCAGTTCCGGGGTGCGTTGGGGCGACAGCACCGCCAGCGGATTGAGCTTGTGATTCTTGATGTGGGGCAGGGCCGTGCCATACACCGGCGCCATCACCTCGGTCTGCCCGCCGATGGTGGCCAGGACACCGTCGGCCTCGCCCTTGTAGGGGATGTGGGTCATCGAGATGCCCAGGGCGTTGTCCACCAGCTCGACGGCCAGATGGGTGGAGTTACCCAGGCCGGCGGAGGCGAAGTTCAGCTTGCCGGGCGCCGCCTTGGCTTTTTCCGTCAGATCCTTGAGCGTCTTGATGCCCGTGGCCGGGTTGGCCGACAGCACGAAAGGCACGGTGGTCAGCATGGACACGCCCACGAAATCCTTCTCCGGGTTGTAGGGCAGCGGCTTGTAGGTGAACTGATTGAGCACCATCAGCGACACGCTGCCCAGCAGGAGCGTGTAGCCATCGGCGGGTGCGTTGAGGGCGTTCTGCGCGGCAATGAGTCCGCCCGCACCGGGCTTGTTCTCGACCACGATGGTGGCGCCGATGGCCTTGCCTGCGTGTTCGGCCCACAAGCGCGCGATGGTGTCGCTGCTGCCACCCGGGGCTTGCGATACGACCAGGCGCACGGGACGGTTGGGGTAGGGGGCTTGCGCGTACACGGTGGTGGCTGCGGTGGCCGCGACCGCGACACCGATCAGGATCCTGGAGACGTTCGTGAATGCTTTGGGCACAGGGCTTCCTCAGAGGGCTGTCATGAAAGATGAAGTCATTTTCATGACGAACCCTGCGACCTACCTAGTGAAAATGCAAAATGGAGACATGAAGGTTTGCTCATGATTGATCGTTTGGAAGGCTTGTCCTGGGCGCGGAGCATCAAGGTCCGGCACTTGGAGTCTTTTCTGGTGCTGGACGAGGCGGGCACGCTGACCGAGGCTGCTGCGCGGCTGCACATGACGCAGTCGGCCATGTCGCACTGGCTCTCCGAGTTGGAGCGGGTTGCGGGCACGCCGCTGGTGGTCCGCGGGCGCAAGGTTCAGTTGACGCCCGCGGGCCATCTGCTCAAGCGGTTGGCCCTGACCGTGCTGGGCGACATCGCCCGTACCGGCCGTGAGATGCATGCGGTGGCGGCGGGGCGGGTGCCGCGCCTGAACGTGGGCAGCGTCTGGGCGGGCATCGCCGGTGGCTTGCCCGAAGCCGTGAGCGCATTCCAGCAGCTTCACGCCGACGTGACCGTGTCCTTCCATGACGGCCCGTTCGACAACCTGCTCAAGGGCCTGGAGACGCGTGCCATGGATGCGGTGATCGGCGTCCTGGACGCGCGGGCGCACCAGCCGCAACTGGCACATCAGGTGCTCTTCGAGGACCGGGTGAGCATCGTCATCGGCCAGGGCAGCAGACACTGGGACAGCAACCAGGCGCTGAGCTTTGCCGACACGCTGCACGAAAAGTGGGTCATGCCGCCCTCCGGCACGCTCACGCGCATCCAGCTGGATGCGTATCTCATCGAGCAGCAGGCATCGTGGCTGGTGCCCAAGGCAGAGACAGCCTCGCTGGCCATGATGCAGGCCCTGCTGCAAAAGGGCGACTATGTCGGCGTGTGTTCGGAATCCATGGCGGACTACATGGCCTCGCTGGGTCTGTTCAGGAAGCTCGCCGTGGATTCCGACATCCGTTTCGGCCCCATCACCGTGGTATGGAACCGAGAGCACGTTTCGGCCACCCTCATGGACTTCATCGCGTGCCTGACGGCGCATGCGCGGGGCTTGCCTGCGGCATCGGTGCACATGGCATCGGTTGGCTCCGCGCCAAAGGGCCTGATGCCCCGGAGCAAGCTCAAGGGCGCGCCGATCGGGCGATCGCCGCCATGAACTGCTTGACCATCGGGATGTTCCCGAGCTCCCCTTTTCCATGCTCGCCAAGCCCACGATATGCAAAGTTCCTCCCCAACGCCCAGAGGGCCCGCAGCCTCGCGCCGCATCGATCCTTACAGCCTTCGCCTCTTCATCGCCGCTGCCCGCGCAGGCTCCATCCAGCGCGCCGCGCAGCAGGAACACATCGCCACATCGGCGCTGGGGCGGCGCCTCGCGGATCTCGAACACGCCTTCGGGGTGCCCTTGCTCGTGCGCTCTCGCCGTGGCGTGACGCTGACGGAGGCCGGGCAGATCGTGTTCGAGCGCGGTGTGAAGATGGACGATGAGTTGCAGGCCCTGGTGCGGGACGTCCAGACACAGGGCGGCGAGGTGCGGGGCACGGTCCGGCTGTACGCGAACATGTCGGCCATCGTCGGGTTCCTGCCGGAACGCCTGAAGAGCTTCATGGCGGCTTGTCCGAACGTCCAGATCTCGCTGCACGAGGCGGACACGCGCGATGTGGTGCGCGCCTGCCTGGACGACAGGGCCGATGTAGGCGTCGGGGTTGCGACGGCGATCCCGCCGGGCCTGGAGTCGTGGAGCTTTGCGAGCGACCCGCTGCAGGTAGTCCTGCCCGCGGGCCATCCGCTGCAGCGCGAGAAGCAGCTCGGCCTGGCTCAGTTGACCGACCAGCCCCTGATCGGGGTTCACCAGGGGGGGGCACTGGACAGTCTGCTGCACGAACGCTTCGAGGCGCTGCAGTTGCGTTTCAGCCCGAAGGTGTCGGTGAGCAGCTTCGATGCGGTCTGTCGCATGGTCGAGGCGGGGTTGGGCATCGCGGTGATTCCACGCAGCGCCGCCTCGGCGTTCGCCGGTACGCCCCGGTTCGAGCGCCGGCCGCTCGATGAGCCCTGGGCGGCCAGGTCCCTGTCGATCTTCGCCTTGAGGCGCAGTCCGCAGCCGCGCTCCGTGCAAGCGCTGATCGACTCGCTTCGGGGGTAAACCCCGATGACGCATTTGGCGTCAGCCCCTGTGCCGACTTAGCGCTTTTCGGGGCACCGGGGGGCGGCGGATGATCGATCAATGCCAGCCTCGACGCCAGCCATCCACTTCTGTGACCGCATCCTCTATCTGGGCCAAGCGCCGCAGGTGGTGTCGACTGTGCTGGCCGGCGGGCGCGTCACGCTCACGGACGCCGCGCCGCTGCGCGACGACGTCTCCACCGACGAGATCACGCCGCTGCCCATCCTGACCCACTTCGATGAAAAGCTCGCTCGGTATTCCTACACGGGGGTGAAGATCGCAGGCGTGCTTCCCATCGGAGTCGATGCCGTCCGGGCAAGCGGCATCGAAGTGGTGGTGGCGGGCAAGCGCTACGGCAAAGGCTCTTCGCGCGAGCACAGCCCCGCGGCCGAGAAACTCGCCGGCATCCGGTTGATCATCGCGGAGAGCTTCGAGCGCATCTATCGGCAGAACGCGGACAACATCGGGCTCATCACCTCGACCGACTTCGGCCTGATCCCCCGGATCGAGGCCGGTGAGGCCATTGGCCTGGACGAACTGGTGGCGGGGCGGGATGCGCTGGCCGCGGCAATCCTCAAGAGTGGGGGGCTGCTGCGTTTCGGGCAGGCGCAGCTGCGATCGGTGACTCCGGCCGAATCGGTGGCCGCCGACCGGCCGCGCACACTCTTCGAGAAGATCGTGGGCCGGCACGGGCTCGCGACGCCCGTTACGCCGGCAGTGCCCGTCGTGGGCGACGGCGCCTTCGTGCGGGCGGACTGGCGCTTCATCCATGAGTACTACACCGGCATGGCGGCGCACATGCTTCATGGGACATTCGGCCGACCCCTGGAGATCCGCGAGCCGGCGACGGTGATCGTGTTCGAGGATCACACCTCCTACGTGCAGGAAAGTCCGGCGCATGTGCGCGGCGGACTCGTTCCCAACGTGCAGCGCATGGTCGAGGCCCAGCGCGCATTCGCGGCCGGCTACGGCTTGCGCACGCACCGCACCTTGACCGAGGCGGAAGCCGCGCTGGATGACGGCAGCAATGTCGCGGGTATCTCGCACGCGATGATGACGGAGCACTATGCGCTGCCAGGACAGCTGGTGGTCGGCACCGACTCCCACACCCCGCACAGCGGCGCGCTCGGCTGCGTGGCCTTTGGGGTCGGGACAACGGACATGGCGAACGCATTCGTCACCGGCGCGGTCCGAATGACCGTGCCGCCGAGCCTGCGCATCGTGCTCGATGGCGCTCTGCCCCCGGGCGTGACGGCCAAGGACATCGCGCTGAACCTGCTGGCCCGCCCGGCGATCCGCGCGGGCAGCGGCGTGGGCAAGGTTTTCGAGTTCACAGGTCCTGTCGTCGAAAAGCTGAGCACGGATGAGCGGGCGACCCTCACCAACATGACGGCGGAGCTGGGAGGGTTCACGGGCATCGTGGCGCCGGATGCGGAAACGGTGCGCTTCCTGCGCGAACGCCGCGGCGTCGAGTTCGTGCTCGAGGACTGGATGCACAGCGACCCGGATGCGGTCTATGCGGAGACGATCCATCTCGATTGCTCCACGGTGGGGGCCATGGTCGCTTCGCCAGGCGACCCGGGCAACGGCCTGCCGCTGTCGCAGGTGAAGGAGTCGGTGCGCATCGACATCGCTTATGGAGGATCGTGCACCGCCGGAAAACGCGAGGACTTCGATCACTACCACGAGGTCCTGCGCTGGGCAGCAGACCGCGGCATGCGCGTCGCGCCAGGCGTGGAGCTCTTCCTGCAGTTCGGCACGACGGCAGTGCGAGACCAATGCGTGGCCGCGGGCTACCTGGATGCGTTCGAACGGGTTGGCGCACGCATCCTGCAGCCGTCGTGTGGTGCATGCGGCAACTGCGGCCCGGGCGGTTCGGCGCGAGCGGAACAGGTCACCGTCAGCGCGATCAACCGCAACTTTCCCGGGCGAGGCGGCCCGGGAAGTGTCTGGCTCGCCAGCCCGCCGACGGTGGCCGCCAGCGCCATTGCGGGAGAGCTCCTTTCGTTTGAAGCGCTCAAGCGCCGACACCTGATCCAGAAGAACCAGAACGGAGACAAACCATGACCTTCATTGCTGACAGGCGCATGCTGCTGCGCGCCGCGTGTGCCTCGCTGGCCGCCGCCTCCATGGGCGCCGCCATCGCACAGAGCGAAAACGCCGGCAAGCCGCTTCGGATGATCGTGCCGCTGGCGGCCGGCTCGACGGTGGACGCGGTGGCGCGGGCATTGGCGCCGAGCTTTGGCCGCACGACGGGACATCCTGTTGTCGTCGAAAACCTGGTGGGCGCCGGCGGACTCCCAGGCACCACGCAGCTGGTCAAGGCCCCCAAGGACGGGTTGACGCTGGGCATGATCTCGTCCAACCACGTGATCAATCCGGGCATCTACAAGTCGATGCCCTACGACAGCCTGAAAGACATCACCCCGATCGCCGTGCTGGCCACGGTGCCGTTGGTCCTGGTGACCAACTCCAAGCTGCCGGTGAAGAACGTCCAAGAGCTGCTCGTCTATGCGAAGGCGCACCCCAACTCACTGAACTACGGTTCGGCGGGCAACGGAAGCACCTTGCATCTTGCCGGCGAACTGATGGTGTCCGAGACGGGCATCGACATGAAGCATGTGCCCTACCGAGGCACCGGCCCCTTGATCACGGACCTCGTGGGCGGGCAGGTGCAGCTTGGCTTCGTGTCCGTGTCCCAGATCGCGCCGCATGTCAAAGCCGGCGCTGTTCGGGCCCTCGCTGTGTCGACGGCCACGCGCTCCGCAGTACTGCCCGACGTGCCGACGATGGCCGAAGCAGGTGTGCCGAAGTACGTCTTCGATGCCTGGATCGCCCTCGTGGGCCCGGCCAACCTGCCCAAGTCGATCGTGGACGGCTATGCGGCTGCGATCAAGGCCGCGATGGGGTCCGCAGAGGCGCAGGCGGCGATCGCCGGCCAGGGCCTGATGACCTTGTACAAGGGGCCCGATGCGGCGCCCGCGTTCTTCCAGTCGGAGTTGACCAAGCACCAGAAGCTCGTCAAGCAGTCCGGCGCAACGCTCGACTGACCCGGCAATGACGATGAAGACCGCGCAGCTGTGCGATCTGGCGGGTGAGCGGGCCCGTGTGTGCGTCGGTCCCTGGCGATCATTTGGTGCCAGCCGCAACTTCAGTGGCCGCGTCTGCACGATCAAGACCTTCGAAGACGCGGCGTTGATCCGGACGCGGCTCTGCACGCCGGGGCAGGGCCGGGTGCTCGTGGTGGATGCGGGAGGGTCGCTTCGTGTCGCCGTGCTGGGTGACCAGATGGCCAGGATCGGTGCGCAAAGCGGCTGGTCGGGCATCCTGGCCCACGGGGCCGTGCGGGACGTGGACGAACTGGCCCATATCGAGCTGGGCGTCTGTGCGCTGGGCAGCGTGCCCGCACGTGGCAGCAAGAGTGGCGTGGGGGCGTGCGATGTGGCGTTGTCGATCCGCGGCGTTCAGGTCAAGCCCGGCGACTTCATGGCCATCGATGCGGATGGTGTGGTATTCACCGACGAGCCGCCGACGGCCGCTTGACGATCCTCGCCCTTTCGAAGACCGGGAGGACGGCGTCAGAGCGCCGATGCTTCCTGGCTGCCTTCTTCCGCCGCCGCCTGATCCTCGAAGGCCTGCATCTCGCTCGTCGACAGGGGTTTGCCGATCGGCGCCGCGGCCTTTCCGATCTGGACTGCGGCCATGTCGGCCTCGTTCGGGTACTGCCCGGCGATCCAGTAGTCGAACACCCGGCGCACGATGGGCGCTGCGTGGGCCGCACCGAAGCCGGCGTTCTCGACGATGGCGGCCACCGCAATGGTCGGCGCTTCCGCCGGCGCAAAGGCCATGTAGAGCGCGTGATCGCGTTGCCGCTCTTCGAGGGCCTTGCCGCTGGCGCGCGCCTTCGGCCCGAGGCTCACGGCCTGCGCCGTCCCCGTCTTGCCGGCCGAGGTGTAGGCGGCCCCGGCAAACACGCGTGTACCCGTGCCGCCCTTGGTGACGGCAACCATCGCATTGCGCACCACGTCGACGTGCTTTTGGGCGTAGCCCAGATCCCGGGCCTGCGGCTGCACTTGCGCCACGATCTCCTCGGTGACCGTGTCCTTGATGGCGCGCACCAGGTGCGGGCGATAGTGCATGCCGCCGTTGGCCAGGGTGGCGTTGGCCGATGCGAGCTGCAGCATCGTGAAGCTGTTGTAGCCCTGGCCGATGCCCAGCGAGATCGTTTCGCCGGCGTGCCAGGTCTTCATGTCGGGGCGTCGATAGGCGGCGCGCTTCCACGCCTTGCTCGGCAGCACGCCGCGCGATTCGCCCAGCAGGTCGATGCCGGTGAACTGCCCGAAGCCAAGGGGCGCCATGAACTCGTGAATCAGGTCGACCCCCATCTCGTTGGCCAGCGAGTAGAAGTAGGTGTTGCTCGAGAATTGGATCGCGCGGTGCATGTCGACGCCGCCCAGCCCGCCCCGGTGACTCAGGAAGGTGCGCCCGCCGAAGCTGTAGGAGCCGGGGTCGTTCTCGATCTTGTCCGCAGCACGCGCGCCAGTCTCCAGCGCTGCCAGCGCCATGAAGGGCTTGTAGGTGGAGCCGGGCGGATAGGTGCCGCGCAGCGCGCGGTTCAGCAGCGGCTTGTCGATGGATTCGATGAGAGCTGCCCAGCTCTCGTGGTCGATGCCCTCGACGAAGAGGTTGGGGTCGAAGGTGGGCTTGCTCACGAAGGCGAGGATCTCGCCGGTCTGGGGGTCGATGGCCACCAGCGCGCCGCGGCGCTCGCCGAACATGTCTTCCACCAGCTTCTGCAGCTTGATGTCGAGCGACAGCATCACGGTGTTGCCCGGCGTGGCCGGATGGCGGGCGAGGCGGCGCACCGCGCGGCCGCCGGCGGAGGTTTCCATCTGCTCGACGCCGGTCTGGCCGTGCAGCGTCTTTTCGTAGCTCTGCTCGATGCCGAGCTTGCCGATGTAGTCGGTGCCCCTGTAATTCGCCTGTTCTTCCTCGTCCCAGTCTTCCATCGCGGTCTTCTCGCGCTGGTTGATGCGGCCGATGTAGCCGATGACGTGCGATGCCACTTCGCCGTGCGGGTAAGTGCGAAAGAGACGTGCCTTGATCTCGATGCCCGGGAAGCGGTAGCGCTGGGCTGCGAAGCGCGCGACCTCCTCGTCGCTCAGGCGGGTGCGGATGGGGATGGAGTCGAAGCTGCGCGAGTCTTCGCGCAGGCGCTTGAAGCGGCGGCGGTCGTTGGGCATGATCTCGACGATGGCGTCCAGCTCGTCCAGGGCGGCGTTGAGGTCGCCCACCTTCGAGGGCGTGATCTCCAGGGTGTAGGCCGCATAGTTCGAGGCCAGCACGACGCCGTTGCGGTCGAGGATCTGTCCCCTGTTGGGCACGATCGGCACGATGGCGGTGCGGTTGCTTTCCGCCCGGTCGGCCAGTTCTTCGTGGCGCACGACCTGCAGGAAAGCCAGGCGCGCGCCGATCAGTCCGAAGCCGAACAGCACCACACAGCCGACCACCACCACACGGCGACGAAAACGGGAAAGCTCGGCGGCGGCATTGCGGATTTCATTCATCTGAAAGAGAAAAACTGGGTAGGAGACCCCAACTACCGGGAGGTTCCGCATGTGCAGGTTTCATTGTCTTGGCCGTTTTGTTGCGGAGGCCCAAAGGAGCGCTCCGATCCGCAGATCCGGGCTTCCGAGGATGGCACGAGCGCCAGCCATTGCGCACTGCTGGACAGCCTGGCCAACGTCCGTCGGACCAGCAACTCTTCGGGGCCTGCCCATGGCGATCGCAGCCCAGCATTGAGTTAGGCGGGGGCATCTGCTGCATGTATTACCCGCATGGTCGCGGGATTTGACCGTGCCATCAGCCGGGGCGCTCTGCCTTGCGCTGTTGGCGGAGCTGCCACTGTCTCATGGGGACGGCGCTGTCGGTGGTCTGCACCATGAGGCGCGCTAAAATGAGAATCGTTTGCCTTTGCGCTTTCTGGTTTTCAACTCTGTTCCGGGACAACCCGTGTCTGCCGCCGATTCTTCCTTTTCTGCAGAACTGCATGCGCTCTACAGCAATCACCATGGCTGGTTGCATATGTGGCTGCGCAAGAAGCTCGGCAATGGCTTCGATGCGGCCGACCTCGCGCAAGATACCTTTGTTCGCGTTTTGATCGGGCAGAAGGTCGCGGCTTTGCGTGGCGAGCCTCGTGCGTTATTGACGCACATCGCCAAGGGTCTGGTTGTCGACCATTGGCGCCGACAGGATGTGGAGCGAGCCTATCTTGACAGCCTGGCGTCGCTCCCGGCGGGAGAGGCGCCGTCGCCGGAGGCTTGCCTGCTGATTCTCCAGGCGCTGCAGCGCATTGAAGCCATGTTGCGCGGCCTTCCCGAAAAGACCCGCGAAATATTTTTTCTGGCCCAGTTCGACGGGCTCGGCTATGCGGAAATCGCGAAGCAGCAGGACACGTCGCTCATCACCGTGAAGCGCCACATGCGCAAGGCCTTCGCTGCCTGCCTGGCCGCGGCCTGAACGATCCGGCGGCGCGCGTCCATGGCCGAAGGTGTTTCTTCCGAAGAACTGCTGGAGCAGGCCGCGGACTGGATGGTCCGGCTGCAGTCCGGCGAAGTGACCGAACACGCGCTGCGCCAGTTCGAGCGATGGCGGACCCGAAGCGATGCACACGCGCAGGCCTGGCAACGCGCCGAAGCGGTGCTCGGAACGTTCGAGATCGTGCCCAAGGCCATCGGCGGCCAGACCATGCGGCGCCTCGCGAGCCCGGGCCGGCGGCAGGCATTGCGCGCGCTCGGCATCGCGGCGGTTGTCGCGCCCGTCGCCTGGCTCGCATGGCGCGAGCCCGCGATCGGGACCTGGCTCTCCGGCTGGAGCGCCGACCTGCGCACCGCCGCCGGCGAACAGAAGACGACGACGCTCGCCGACGGAAGCCGCCTCGTCCTCAATACCGCCAGTGCCGTCGACGTCGCGTTCACGGCCACGGAACGCCGCCTTCGCCTGCGCCATGGCGAGATCCTGGTCACGACGTCGCACAACGATCCGTCGCCGGTCGAGCGGCCGTTCATCGTGCAGACGGCGCAGGGGACCATCCAGGCGCTCGGCACGCGGTTCTCGGTGAGCACCGAAGGCGACGGCACACGCGCCACGGTGTTCGAAGGCGCCGTCCGCATCCAGGCCGAGCTGGCCCCCGGCGCGCTGACGCTGGGCGCGGGCGAGCAGACCCTGTTCAGCGCCTCGGGCATCGAGCCGCCCCGGCCCGCATCCGCCACTGCGTCGATCTGGGAGCAGGGAATGCTCGTTGCCAGCAACATGCGGCTCGACGCCTTCGCCGCCGAACTGGGGCGCTATCGCCCCGGCGTCCTGCGCTGCCACCCCGGGGTGGGCGAACTGCGGGTGTCCGGTGCGTTCCCGCTGAAGGACACCGACGCCAGCCTGCAACTGCTGCAGAAGACGCTGCCGGTGCGAATCTCCAGCATGACCCGTTACTGGGTGCTGATCGAGCCGCGCTGATTTTTTTGCGCGCGGGGTGATACCTTTTTTCGTTTCGTACGGTGTACGGGGTGAATGCGCTCTTTGGCGCCGCCCATGCGTTCATCTGCGAAAGGATTTTTTCGATGGTTTTCCCCCGCCGTTTCCCTCGGGCCCACCACGCGCGTTGCGCACCGGGCCGGATCGCGCTCTGCGTCCAACACTCCCTGGCCGCGCTCGCGCTCGCGATGCTCGTGCCCACGGCCATGGTGCAGGCGGCAGAGCCGTCCTCGGCGGAAACCAGGCGCAGCTACGCGATCGAACCGGGCCCGCTGGGCAATGCGCTGGCCCAGTTCGCCGGGCTCGCGGGGATTCCGCTGTCTTTCGACCCCACGCCGCTGGCGGCCATCCGAAGCCCGGGTCTCAAGGGTAGTTTCACGGTCAGCGAAGGCTTCGCGCAGTTGCTGCGGGACTCGGGCTACGAACTCGTCGAGGCGGGCAACGGCGGCTACTCGCTGCGCCGGGCTCCGGCGCCCAAGGCCGACGAGTCGGCCCTGCTGCCGACCGTGACCGTCTCGGCGGCCTCCGTGCCGCTGCCCGGCGAACTGCCCAGCCCCTACGCGGGAGGGCAGATGGCGCGCGGCGGGCGCCTGGGACTGCTCGGCAATGCCGACATCATGAGCTCGCCGTTCAGCACCAGCAGCTTCACCTCCGAAGCCATGGCGAACCGGCAGGCGGCCTCGCTGCCCGAGGTGCTGAACAAGGATTCGTCCGTGCGCTTCACCGGCCAGCTCGGCGGCGTCACCGACTCCTTCTACATCCGCGGCCTGCCGATCGGCGAAGGCAACCTGAGCGAGGTGGCGTTCGACGGCGTGTACGGCGTGGCGCCCAACTACCACGTGTTCACCGAGTACGCGGAGCGCGTGGAGGTCGTCAAAGGCCCGGCCGCGCTGCTGTACGGCATGTCCCCCAACGGCGGCGTGGGCGGGGTCATCAACATCGTGCCCAAGCGCGCGCTGCCCGAAGACCTGAACCGGGTTTCGCTCGACTACGGCAGCGGCACCCAACTGGGCCAGCATGTCGACCTCAGCCGACGCCTGGGCGCCAACCGCGAATGGGGCGTCCGCTTCAACGGCGTGCACCGCGAAGGCGACACGCCCCTGGACAACCAGCGTTCGCGCACGGACATCGGCGCGCTGTCCGTCGACTACCAGGGAGAGCGCCTGCGCGCCTCGCTGGACTTCCTGTCGCAGGTGGAGAATGTCGACGCGCCGACGCGTCCGTTTCTTGTGGCCTCCGGCATCCAGGTGCCCGACGCGCCGGACGGCAGGCGCAACATCTCGCAGCCCTGGGGCTGGTGGAAATCGGACGGGCAATCGGCGCTGCTGCGCGCCGAGTACGACCTGAACGACAAGGTCACGCTGTTCGCGAACGCCGGCGGGTCGACCGTCAGCATCGCGCGCCTGTCCGACCAGACGCCCACGCTGCTCAACAGCTTCGGCCTCGCCACTTCCACGCCGACCAACTACAAGTTCAAGGTCGACCGGCAGACCGTCGACGCGGGCCTGCGCGCACGCTTCGATACCGGCGCGCTGCAGCACGCCCTGAACCTGCAGGTCAGCCGCTACGAGGACCGGGTCGGCCTGGCGAACAACACGGGCACGGCGATGCTGACCAGCATCTACGCGCCCATCGACCGCCCCTACCAGAACATCGCCGAGCCGCTGCGCGCGCCGAAGGTCTCGAGCTCGGGCCTGTCGGGCGTGGCCCTGGCCGACACGGTGAGCGCCTTCGACGACCGGCTGCAGCTCACGCTCGGGCTGCGCCACCAGCGCGTCGAGTCCGACAACTTCAGCGCGAGCACCGGCCTGGTGACCGCGCACTATGACCAGGGCGCGGTGACGCCGCTGCTCGGCGTGGTCTTCAAGCCGTCGAGCAGCATGTCGGTCTACGCCAACTACATCGAAGGCCTCAGCAAGGGCGACACCGCGCCCAACACCGCGTCGAACGCCGGCGAGATCTTCTCGCCCTACAAGTCGAAGCAGTACGAGGTCGGCGTGAAGTTCGACCTCGGCGGCACGATGGCCACGGTGAGCGCGTTCCAGGTCACCAAGCCCAGCGGCCAGCTCACCGGCACGGTCTACGCGGCCGACAGCGAGCAGCGCAATCGCGGGCTCGAGTTCAACGTGTTCGGCGAGCCCGTGAAGGGCCTGCGCCTGACCGGCGGCCTCACCCTGCTCGACGGCAAGCTCACCAGGACCAACAGCCGCGCCACGCTGGGCAATCGTCCGGTGGGCGTGCCCACGGCCATGGCCAACCTCGGCGCCGACTGGGACGTGCCGGGCGTGGACGGCCTTTCGCTCAACGGCAGCCTCACGTACACCAGCAAGGCCTATGTCAACCAGGCCAACACGCAATCGATCCCGGCCTGGACGACGCTGGACATCGGCGCGCGCTACAAGACCCGCATCGCCGGGCGCACGACCACCTTCCGCGGTACCGTGGTGAACGCCACCAACCGCGCCTACTGGTCGGGCGTCGCGTCGTACGGCACGATCTCGCAAGGCATTCCTCGCACCTTCATGCTGTCGGCCTCGGTGGACTTCTAGCCTGCGGCCCGACGCCGCAGGACCTGCGCCATGACCCGAACGAAGCTGCACCTGGACGCGGCGGCCGCCGTCGCCGTCGCCATTTCCCTTGCCGCCTGGCTGTGGCTCGCGCTGCGGCCGGGCGCACCCGGCCCGGCCGCGCAAGCCGACGCACCCGCCACCTCCACCGTGACCGACCTGCTGGGACGCAAGGTCCAGGTGCGCCTGCCGGTGCGCCGCATGATGCTGGGGGAGGGTCGCCAGCTCTACCTGCTGGCCGCGCTGGACACGGAGGACCCGATAGGGCGCGTCGTGGGCTGGCGCAAGGACCTGATCCAGTCCGACCCCGACACCTACGCCACCTACCTGCGCAAGTTCCCGCGCATCGCCGAGCTGCCGCAGTTCGGCGGCTTCGAGGACGGCACCTTCGATCTCGAACTCGCCATCTCGCTGAAGCCTGATGTCATCCTCATGAACATCGAGTCGCAGCGCGCCACCGACGACGCACGCTATGTGCAGCGGCTGCAGGCGGTGGGCATTCCCATCGTGTACGTCGACTTCAGGCACTACCCGGTGGAGAACACCGAGCCCACCATCCGCCTGCTCGGCCAGCTCATGGGCAAGGAGGCGCGGGCGCGCGAACTCATCGACTTCCGCGCGGCGCAGATCCGGCGCGTGACCGATGTCATCGAGGCGGCCGCGCCCGCGCGGCCCCGCGTCTTCATCGAGCGCATCGGCGGCTACACGGAAGACTGCTGCCTGAGCTTCGGCAACGAGAACTTCGGCAAGTTCGTCGAAATGGCGGGCGGCAGCAACCTGGCCGGTAAGGTCATTCGCGGCACCTTCGGCCAGGTGAACCCCGAGCAGGTGCTGGCGTCCGACCCCGAGCAGGTGGTCGTGACCAGCGCCAACTGGGAAGCTTTCGTGCCCAAGGGCCCCTGGATCGGCGTGGGGCCGGGCGCCGACCCGGTCGAGGCCGCGCGCAAGCTGCGCGGCTTCACGCGGCGCGCCGCCTACGAGGGCACTGCGGCGCAGCGCAACGGCGCGTTCCATGCCATCTGGCACCAGTTCTACAACAGCCCGTACGACTTCGTCGCCATCCAGCAGCTGGCGCGCTGGCTGCACCCGGACCTGTTCGCCGACCTGGACGCCGACGCGACCTTCCGCGCATTCCACCAGCGCTTTCTGCCGGTCGACTACGCGCCCGGCTATTTCATCAGCTTGCCGAAGGAGCCCGGGAAGTGAACGCAACGACACCGCCGGCGCTCGGCGCGACCTACCGGGGGCTCGTGCGGCGCAAGCGCTGGATCCTCGCCGCGCTGTCCGCGTTGCTGCTGCTGAGCTTCCTCTTCGACATGGCCACGGGGCCGGCGCGCCATGACCTGGACTCGGTGGCGCGCGCGCTGCTGTGGCCCCACAGCGTGCCCGCGCAGTTGCGCGTGGTGCTGTGGGACATCCGCATGCCCGTGGCTGCGATGGCGGTGGTCGCGGGTGCCGCGCTCTCGCTGGCGGGCGCGCAGATGCAGACCATCCTGAACAATCCGCTGGCCAGCCCGTTCACGCTGGGCATCTCGGCGGCGGCGAGCTTCGGCGCGGCGCTGGGACTGGCCTTCGGCGTGAAGCTGTTCCCCTTGCTCGCCGACTACCTGGTCCCGGTCAACGCCTTCGTGATGGCGATGCTGTCGGCGTTGCTGATCCACCTGGTCAGCACGCGACGCAACGTCGGCTCCGAAACCATCGTGCTGCTCGGCATCGCGCTGGTCTTCACGTTCAACGCACTGCTGGCGCTGGTGCAGTACTTCGCCACCGAGCAGGCCGTGGCCGCCGTGGTGTTCTGGACCATGGGCAGCCTGGGCCGTTCCACCTGGCCCAAGGTCGGTGCCGTGCTGGCGTTGCTGCTGGTGATGCTGCCGCTGTTCGCGCGGCGTGCCTGGTCGCTCACCGCCATGCGCCTGGGTGACGACAAGGCCGCGAGCATGGGGATCGACGTGCGGCGCCTGCGGCTCGAATCGCTCGTGATGGTGAGCCTGCTCGCAGCGCTGCCGGTGTCGTTCATCGGCGTGATCGGCTTCGTCGGCCTGGTCGGCCCGCACATCGCGCGCATGCTGCTGGGCGAGGACCAGCGCTACTTTCTGCCGGGCGCGCTGCTGGCCGGCGCGCTCATGCTCTCGGCCAGCTCGGTCGTGAGCAAGACGCTGGTGCCGGGCGCCATTTTTCCGATCGGCGTGGTGACGTCGCTGGTCGGTGTGCCGTTCTTCATCTCGCTCATCCTGCGTTCGAAGGGGCGCGCATGGTAACGCTGCAACTCGACCGCGTCGGCGCCTCCTACGCAGGCCAGTCCATCCTGCGCGACGTGAGCACCCCGCGCTTCGAGGGCGGCGAGGTCGTGGCGCTGATCGGGCCTAACGCGGCCGGCAAGTCGACGCTGTTTCGCCGCGTCGCGGGGCTCCTTGCCGGTCCCGGTGCGGTGCGGCTCGACCCCTCGTCCCAAGGCCCGTCGGGTGTCTGCTACATGCCGCAGGACGGCACCGTCACGGCCCGGCTCACGGCCTACGAAAGCATCCTGCTGGCCTGCAAGCAGCAGCACCACGGCTGGGCGGTGCAGCCGGGCGATCTTGCGCGCATCGACGCGGTGATGGCCGAGCTCGACATCGAGGCGCTGGCCTTCAAGACACTCGACGAGATGAGCGGCGGGCAGCGGCAGCTCGTCTCGATCGCGCAGGTGCTGGTGCGCGACCCCGACATCCTGCTGATGGACGAGCCGACCAGCGCGCTCGACATGCGCCGCCAGGTGCAGGTGCTCGCGCTGCTGCAGGCCCTGGCGCGGCAGCGCGGCAAGATCGTCGTGGTGGCCTTGCACGACCTGAACCAGGCGCTGCAGTTCGCCGACCAGGTCGTGGTGCTCGCGCGGGGCACGGCGCTGCACGGCGGGCGCTGCGAAGAAGTCATCACGCCGGCCATGCTGCGCGATGTCTACCGGGTCGACGCGCGCGTCGAGCGCTGCTCGCGCGGCGCCGCGCGGGTCATCGTCGACGGCGTTGCCTGAGACCGCTTGTGCGCGGTCCCCGGGTCACGCCATGGGCCGCAGCCGTATCCACGTCGTCTTGAGTTCGCAGTACTGGTCGTGGGCGTAGATCGACTTGTCGCGCCCGCCGAAGCCCGACTGCTTGAAGCCGCCGAAGGGGGTCGACAGGTCGCCCTCGCCGAAGCAGTTCACCGTGACCGTGCCCGCCTCGAGCCGGGCGGCCACCCGGTGCGCGGCGTCGAGGTCGTCGGTCCACAGCGACGCCGCCAGTCCGTAGGGGCTGTCGTTGGCCATGCGGATCGCGTCGTCCACCGACTCGTAGGTGATGAGCGCCAGCACAGGGCCGAAGACTTCCTCGCGCGCCACGTTGGCATCGGGCGACACGCCGTCGAAGACGGTCGGCTCGACGAACCAGCCGCCGGACTCGCCCAGCGCGGCCTTGCCGCCACGGACCAGGCGGCAGCCTTGCGCCTGCGCGCGCTCGATGTGCCCCATGACCTTGGCGAACTGCCGGGCGTCGATGAGCGCGCCGAGCTTCACCTCGGGGTCGAGCGGGTCGCCGAGCTTCCACTGGTCGAGCACGTGCAGGAGCTTGCCGAGCAGCTCGTCCTTGCGCGACGCATGCACGAACAGCCGCGAGCCGGCGCTGCAGTTCTCGCCCATGTTCCAGAAGGCCGCGTTCACGGCGTGTTGCGCTACGGTGTCGAGGTCGGCCACGTCGGGCAGCACCAGTTGCGGGTTCTTGCCGCCGCATTCCATGACGACGCGCTTGAGGTTGGACTGGGCCGCGTACTCGAGAAAGCGGCGCCCCGTCTGCGTCGAGCCGGTGAAGGCCACGAGACCCACACCGCCGTGCCGGCCCAGCGCCTCGCCCACCGGCGTGCCGAAGCCCGTGACCACGTTGAACACGCCGGCCGGTATGCCGGCTTCGCACGCCAGCTCCGCGATGCGCAGCGTCGAGAGCGACGAGTGCTCCGACGGCTTCACCACCAGGCTGTTGCCGCTGGCCAGCGCCGGGCCGAGCTTCCACGCCAGCATCTGCGCCGGAAAGTTCCAGGGCAGCACCGCGGCCACCACGCCGATGGGTTCGCGCGTGACCATGGCCACGACGTCGCGTCCGGCCGGTGCCAGCGCGTCGTAGCGCTTGTCGCAGGCTTCCGCGTGCCAGCGGATGCAGGCCGACGTTTCCGGAATGTCGGTGCCCAGGCATTCGCCGATGGGCTTGCCGGCTTCCAGCGCCTCGAGCAGCGCCAGTTCCTCGCAATGGTCGTCGATGAGCGACGCCAGGCGCAGCAACGCAGCCTTGCGGTGCGCGGGCGCAAGGCCGGCCCATGCGCCGCCGTCGAACGCGGCACGCGCCGAGGCCACCGCGGCATCGACGTCGGCCACGTCGCAACGGGCGATCTCGGCCAGCGGCTTGCCGGTGGCCGGGTTCAGCGTGGTGAAGGTCGCGCCCGACAGCGCGGGGCCACGTTGTCCGTGGATGAAGGCGCGACCGTCCAGTCGCGCGGCGGACGCCCTGCGGCGCCATTCTTCGTGAGCAATGGTCATGAGCGCAGCATTGAACCGGGGTGCGCGACCCCGGTCAATTTCAGAAAGTCGGGCCGGCGGCAAGCAAATGTTGGGCAGCGCCGTGGCGGCCCGCGCCGCCCAGCGGGCGCGCGGGCGCGGCGGGAAGGTTCGCCGGTGCGGCCCGTCGATTCGACGCTTCGGCGGGCCGGTCCGTCGCTTTGCGCGCTGGCGTCCGTTCGTGCCCATTCCTACGATTTCCGGCAGCGGAACCTGAACCGCGCACAAGGAAATGAAATGAGCAAACTCGATATTCGCAACGTCCTGGTCCTCGGGGCGGGCAAGGTGGGCAGCACGGTGGCGGACATGCTGGCCGAGCACGAATCGCTGCCGGTGACGCTGGCCGACCGCGTGGCGGCGCCGTCGTCCAGGGCGCATGCACTGGTGCAGCACATGACGCTGGACGTGAGCGACGATGACGCCCTGGGCGCGGCGCTGGCCGCGCACTCGGTGGTGGTCAACGCGCTGCCGTTCTACCTCGCCGAGCGCGTGGCCACGCAGGCGGCGCGCCGCGGTGTGCACTACCTCGACCTGACGGAGGACGTGGGCGCCACCACGGCGATCCGCAAGCTGGCGGGCACGACCTCGTCGGTCCTGATGCCGCAGTGCGGCCTGGCGCCCGGCGTGATCGGCATGCTGGGCGGCCATCTGGCCGGCCGCTTCGACGAGCTGTTCGACCTGCGCCTGCGCGTGGGCGCGCTCACGCGCAACGCGACCAACAGCCTTCGCTACAACTTCACCTGGAGCATCGACGGCGTCATCAACGAGTACTGCAACCCGTGCGACGCCATCGCCAACGGGCAGGCGCTGTCGGTCCAGCCGCTGGAAGGGCACGAGACCTTCACGCTCGACGCGGAGGCCTTCGAAGCCTTCAACACCTCGGGCGGGCTGGGCACGCTGTGCGAAACGCTCAAGGGCAGGGTGCGCAACCTCGACTACAAGACCATCCGCTACCCCGGCCACCGCGATGCCATGGCCTTCCTGCTGCACGACCTGCGCCTGATCGAGCGCCGCGACCTGCTACGCCAGGTGCTGGAGCACGCGGTGCCGCACAGCCGCGAGGACGTGGTGATCGTTTTCGCCTCCGCCTCGGGCCTGCGCGGCGGGCGCTTCGAGCAGGAGACCCGCCTGGCCCGCATCTTCGGCGAGCCGCTGTGCGGCACCGAGCGCACGGCCATCGAACTGTCGACGGCCGCGGGCGTGGTGGGTGTGTTCGGCCTGCTGCGCGCGGGAAAGCTGCCGCCATCGGGCTTCGTGGGGCAGGAGCAGGTCTCGCTGGAGGCATTCCTCAGCACGCGCGTCGGCCGTTGCTACGCCGCGCTCGGCAGCGCGGCACTGCCCGCCGCCGAGGTGCGCAAGACGGTGCAGGCCGCCTGATTCCGGTGCATGCCTCGGGCCTCTTTTTTTGCGTCCCAAGGTTCGAATTATTGCAATTGACCCTGTGGGGGCGTGCCTCTGTAATGCCCCCTGGTCTGGTCCTTTGACACGAAGAGGAAATAAACGATGGGCTTCGAAATGAAGAAAAACGGCGGCCTCGCGCGGCGCCAGGTCCTTGCGCTGGGCGCCGCGACGGCGGCCGGCCTGCACCTGCCCGCCGGCATGGCCCAGACGGCCGCCGCCGGGCGCAAGCCCTCGGGGCAGGTGGTGGCCGGCATCTCGCAGGAGCCCACCGTGTTCCATCCGCTGATGCCGGGCTCGGAGGTCGACCAGGGCGTCTGGTGGGCGGTGTTCAGCCCGTTGTGGTACCTGGACGCCGAGGGCCGGGCGATCCCCGACCTCGCCAGGGAAGTGCCCAGCACCGAGAATGGCGGCCTGTCCGCGGACGGCCTCGCCTGGAAAGTGAAGCTGCGCTCCGATGCCCGGTGGCACGACGGCACGACCTTCACCGCCGACGACGTCAAGTTCACGCTGGAACTGATCAACAACCCGGGCTTTCGGGCGCGCAACCGTGCGGGCCACAGCCTGGGGAAGGACATCGTGGTGGTGGCGCCCGACGAGATCCACTGGAAGATGGACAAGCCCTACGCGCCCTACCTTTCGATCATGGCGCTGGTGTTCATGGTGCCGAAGCACCTGCTGGAGAAGGCCGGGCTGAACGACGCGCCCTTCAATCAGGCGCCGGTGGGCACCGGGCCCTTCAAGTGGGTCAAGCGCGTGGCCGGCGACCACATCCAGCTCGAGGCGCATGCGGGCTACCACAAGGCGGGGCCTTACCTGCAGCGCTTCTTCTTCAAATACATTCCCGATCTCACCGTGCTCTACACGCAGTTCCGCACCGGCGACATCGACTACATCGGCCAGCCGGGCGTGTCGGCCAACTTCGTGGAAAAAGCGCGCGGGCTGCAGGGCCGCACGCTGTATCCGGCACCCACGCCCATCATCGACTACATCGCGCTCAACCTGGAGCATCCGCCGTTCGCCAGCAAGGTGGTGCGCCAGGCGCTCTACCTGGGCATGAACAAGCGCGCGCGCATCGACGCCATCTACTACGGCCTGCCGCAGCCCACCGAGTCCTTCTTTCCGCCGCAATCGTGGGCCGCCAAGACCGACCTGCCCAAGCATGTGCACGACCCGGCGCAGGCCAACGCGCTGCTCGACGGCGCGGGCTGGGTGCGCGGCAGCGACGGCATCCGCAGCAAGGGCGGCGTGCGGCTGGAGTTCACCAACTCCACCACCTCGGGCAACCCGCAGCGCGAACAGGCGCAGCAGCTGCTGGCGCAGGAGTGGCGCGAGATCGGCGCGGCCATGACCATCAAGAACATGCCGGGCGCGGTCATGTGGGGCGACTTCTGGCAGAAGTCGCAGTTCCAGTCGGCCATGGTCGGCTCCAACTTCCTGCTCGGCAGCGACCCCGACGTGACGCCGCGCTTCAGCAGCAAGGCCATCCCCGCCAAGGGCGGCAACGGTCTGAACACGCTGCAGTACCAGAACCCCGAGATCGACCGGCTGATGCAGCTGGGCGCCTCGCAGTTCTCGCTGGAGGCGCGCAAGAAGACCTACGGCCAGATCCAGAGCATCGTGCGCGAAGACCTGCCGCTGCTGCCGATCTCGCAGTTCATCACTGTCGAGGGCATGAAGAGCGGGCTGCGCGGCTTCCAGGCCAACATCAACTGCTCGTCCAATTGCTGGAACGTGCGCGAGTGGCACTGGGCCTGAGGCGTTCGCGGTGATCAAGTACACCCTCCAGCGCTTGGCGCAGGCCGGCCTGTTGCTGCTCCTCGTGTCGATCATCGGCTTCTCGATCCTGCACCTGGCGCCCGGCGGCCCGTTGTCGCAGGTCGCGATGGCGGCGCAGATGAGCCCCGAGGACATCGCCCGCATCTCGGCCCAGATGGGCCTGGACCGGCCGCTGCCGGTGCAGTACCTCGACTGGCTGTGGCGCACGGTCGGCGGCGACTGGGGCAAGTCGTACCGCGACAGCAGCCCGGTGCTGTCGGTCATCGGTGCGCACCTGGGCGCCACCTTCGAGCTGATGGCCACCTCGATGCTCATCGCGGTGATCGCGGGCTGCTGGATCGGCGTGCTGGCCGCGGTGCGGCGGTATTCGGTGTTCGACGCGCTGTCCACCGTGGGCGCGATGGTGGCGCTGTCCATTCCGACCTTCTGGTTCGGGCTGGTGGTCATCTACGTGTTCTCGGTGGAACTGGGCTGGCTGCCCTCGGGCAACCGCTACACGGCCGGGGACGACTCGCTGCTCGATCACCTGCACC
>JACXTT010003173.1_pt1 | contig 25621 bp, 25 predicted proteins | sample 9270951 | NCBI WGS metagenome assembly JACXTT01 (sample SAMN15532306, study PRJNA645909) | rock metagenome | isolation source: weathered quartz diorite | place: Puerto Rico | collected 2017-06-21
GATGTGATCCTGGAGCTCCGGGGCATCGCGGCTCAGGCCGAGTTGCACGAGGGCGGCGAGGAGTCGCCGATCGTTCGCGCCTGTCGCCGGGCGGAGTCCCTGCTCAGGGTCCTGCGGGCACAGTTCCTGGACGACGTGGTCGGTGCCGGCGACCAGTCGTCTTCCGTTTGATTGTTCATATTCCGTTCACCTTCGCGACCCCGTCGGGACACCTCCGGCCCATAGCGTCGGCCTCGATGGAACGAAGGAGGGATCCATGACCAGGACGAGACGCACGCTCCGACTGGTGGCCGCAGGCCTCGTGGTCGCCGTGGTCGGCGCCGCGTGCAGCAAGAGCAGCGGAGGCTCGGGCAGCTTCAACGGCGTCGCCCTGACGGGCGCCGGTGCCACGTTCCCCGCCCCCATCTACAAGCAGTGGTTCACGGACTTCCAGAAGGTCGAGTCCGGAGCGAAGGTCAACTACCAGGCGATCGGCTCCGGCGGTGGCGTGACCCAGTTCACCCAGCTGACGGTCGACTTCGGCGCGTCCGACGCGCCGCTCAAAGCCGCCGAGCAGGCAGCCCTTCCGGGCGGCGCCGACGGCGCCCTCGAGATCCCGACGGTGCTGGGTGGCGTCGCCGTCGCCTACAACGTGCAGGGCCTGCAGAGCGGGCTCAAGCTCGACGGCACGACTGCGGCCGACATCTTCCTGGGCAAGGTCAAGACGTGGAACGACCCGGAGATCGCCGCGCTGAACGCCGGCGTCAGCCTTCCATCGACGGCCATCCAGATCGTCCACCGCTCGGACGAGTCGGGCACGACCAAGGTGTTCACCTCCTGGCTCTCGAAGGAGAGCTCCACGTGGTCCACCCAGGTCGGTGCCGACAAGTCGGTCCAGTGGCCGGTCGGGGTCGGCGGCGACGGGAACGACGGCGTCGCGGCCGGCATCAGCCAGACCGACGGTGCGGTCGGGTACCTGTCCTTCGACTTCGCCGTGACGAGCAACCTGGGCATCGCGCAGATCAAGCGGGACAGCGACGGCGTGTACGTGGCCCCCTCGGTCGACTCGATCAGCGCGGCGGGCGGGATCCTGCAGTTCCCGATCTCCGACACGACGAACATCCTCAACTCCTCGGCGTCCGGCGCCTATCCGATCTCGACCACCACCTACCTGCTCGTGTACAAGGACCAGAAGAATAAGGACAAGGGCCAGACGCTGGTGGACTTCCTGTACTGGGCGCTGACCAAGGGGCAGGACGAGGTGAAGACGCTCAACTACTCGCCGCTTCCCTCCGCCATCCAGCAGCAGGCGCTCGCGCTCCTTTCGCAGATCACCTCCGGTGGCCAGGCGCTCACGCCCTCGTCGTCGGTCAAGAGCTAGCGTAGGCGCGGAGTGCGGCAGAGCCGAGCGGCTCGCGGGGGGCGCTCCCGGTTCGGCGATCGCGCGTTCCGGGGCACATCCCTGCTCGCCGCGGCCGGGCTCCTCGCGCTCCTCGGGCTGATGCTGTGGGTGCTCGGCTCGGGGGGCGCGCGAGCCTTCCAGAAGTTCGGGTTCGGGTTCCTCACCGGGCGGAACTGGAACCCCGTCGAGGGTCGCGAGCAGTTCGGGGCGCTGCCGTTCGTCTTCGGCACGCTCGTGACCTCGGCGGTGGCCCTGGTCCTGGCGGTCCCGGTCGCGGTCGGACTCTCCCTGCTCCTGAACGAGGTCCAGTCGGGGTGGCTGCGCGACCCCCTCGCGGTCTTCGTCGACCTGCTCGCGGCCATCCCGAGCGTCGTCTACGGCCTGTGGGGCCTGTACGTGATGAAGCCGGTCTTCGACCACCGGGTCGAGCCGTTCCTCACGGCCACCGTCGGGAAGATCCCCGTGATCGGCGCGCTCTTCCGGGGCAATCCGAACGGCGGGGACCTGTTCACCGCCGGCGTGATCCTGGCCATCATGATCCTGCCGATCGTGACGGCGGTCACGCGCGAGGTGGTGGCTGTGGTCCCGCGAGACCTTCGCGAAGCGGCGAAGGCCCTCGGCGCGACTCGCTACGAGACGGTCCGGTACGCCGTGCTCCCGTACGCGCGAAGCGGGATCGTCGGGGCCTCGATGCTCGGCCTCGGCCGCGCGCTCGGCGAGACGATCGCCGTCTCGCTCGTCGTGGGGAACGGCCTGGGGATCGGCGCGTCGCTGTTTCGGCCGGGCTTCACGATCCCGGCCGTGATCGCGAGCGAGTTCCGGGAGGCGACGAACGTCGGCGTGCATCGATCGGCGCTCCTTGCCCTCGCGGTCGTCCTCGTCGCGATCGCCCTCGTGATGGCCGCGCTCTCGCGGTTGCTCGTTCGCCGGAGCGCCGGCCTCGTCTCCGGCGGGCCGGCCCCGGGCGACGAGGCGCGCCCCGCCCTGCAGGTGGCCCGATGAGCGCCGTCGCGGCCATCCTGCCCTCGAGATCGCTCAGTGCCCGGCGCCGCGCGAAGGACCGGGCCTTCACCATCTTCCTCTGGAGCTGCGGGTTCCTCGCGATGCTCCCCCTGCTGTTCATCACCGCGTTCGTGGTCGGCAAGGGCATCTCGGCCCTCAACCTCGACTTCTTCACCAAAGAGCCGGTCGCGCCCGGTCAGCCCGGCGGCGGCATCGTCCAGTCCTTCATCGGGACCGGGCTCATCGTGGGGATGGCGACCCTGTTCTCGATCCCGCTCGGGCTCCTTGCGGGGATCTACCTCTCCGAGTACGGGAACAGCCGGACGGCGGGCTTCGTGCGGTTCGTGGCGGAGATCCTGCTGTCGACGCCGTCGATCGTGGCCGGCGCCTTCATCTGGGCCGTCGTGGTGGTCGCGCTCCGGGGCTTCTCGGCCTTCGCCGGGGCCGTGGCGCTCACCGTGATCATGTGGCCCATCATCGCCCGCTCGACCGAGGAGATCCTGCGCCTGGTGGCGATGGACCTGCGCGAGGGGGCGCTTGCGCTCGGCGTCCCCCGGTGGAAGGTGATCCTTCGGATCGTCATCCCGACGGCCGGCGCCGGCATCTTCACCTCGATCATGCTGGCCGTGGCGCGGGGGATGGGCGAGACCGCCCCGATCCTGCTCACGGCGCTCGGCAACGACTTCATCAACGTCCATCCGCTGCAGCCGACCGACGCCCTCCCGCTTCGGATCTACGAGTACGCTCGGACCCCGGTCGTGTCCCAGCATGCCCTCGGATGGGGGGGCGCGCTTATGCTCTTGGTGGGGGTGTTGTTCCTATCGATCACAGCCCGAGTCCTGTCCAATCGGCAGCAGCGCCGGATCAGGTGAGCGAGGAGCGACGCATCGAGACCGCCGGCCTCAACGCCTGGTTCGGAGCCAAGCAGGCCCTGTTCGACATCACCATGTCGGCGGAGCCGCAGAGCGTCACGGCCCTGATCGGGCCGTCGGGGTGCGGCAAGTCGACGTTCATCCGCTGCCTGAACCGGATGCACGAGGAGGTGCGCGGCGCCCGCGTCGAGGGCAAGGTGCTCTTCGACGGCCAGGACGTCTACGCGCCGGGTGTGGACCCCGTCGAGGTTCGTCGCCGGATCGGGATGGTATTCCAGCGGCCGAACCCGTTCCCCACCATGAGCGTGCTCGACAACGCCGTCGCGGGCCTGCGCCTGTCGGGCGACCTCCCCCGATCGGAGCTTCGCCCTCGCGGCGAAGCGGCGCTCCGCGCAGCCGGGCTCTGGGACGAGGTCAGGGACCGGCTGGACGAGCCGGGCGGGCGGCTCTCGGGGGGGCAGCAGCAGCGCCTGTGCATCGCGCGTGCCCTCGCCGTGGAGCCCGAGGTGATCCTCATGGACGAGCCCTGCTCGGCCCTCGACCCGGCATCCACGTTTCGGATCGAGGAGCTGATCGAGGAGCTCAAGTCCGAATACACCGTGATCATCGTCACGCACAACATGCAGCAGGCGGCGCGCGTCGCCGACTGGACGATGTTCATGCTGCTCGGGGAGATGATCGAGGTCGGCCCGACGAACAAGATCTTCGCATCGCCCGACGACAAACGCACCGAGGACTACGTGACGGGAAGGTTCGGCTGATGCAAGAGACCAGGAAGCGGTTCCACGACGAGCTGGCCGCGCTCGAGGACACCGTGCTCCGAATGGGGGAGGGAGCGCAGCGGGCCGTGGAGCGGGCGGTTCGGGCGCTGGTCCACCGGGACGTGGAGCTCGCGAACGCCGTCATCGCCGACGACGACGAGCTCGACGCCGCCTACAAGGACATCGAGGAGCGCACGTTCAATCTCCTCGCCACGCAGACGCCGGTCGCCTCCGATCTTCGGCTCGTCTTCGCGATCCTGCACACGAGCGTGCATCTCGAGCGAGTCGGCGACCAAGGCGTGAACATCGCGAAGATGGCGCTGGTCACGAACGAGCTCCCCGCGCACCCCACCATCCTGAGCCATCTCGCCGAGATGGGGGATGTCGTGAGCGCGATGCTCCGCACGGCGATCGAAGCCTTCGCCCGCCGCGACGCCGAGCTCGCTGCGCAGCTCGAATCCATGGACGAGCCTGTCGACCGGCTTAACCGAAACATGTACCGCGATGTCGCGACCCTCGCCGGCGACCTCCAGGCGCTGGAGTGGGGGATCCGGATGAACGTGGTGTCGCGCCAGCTCGAGCGGGTCGGTGACAACGCCGTCGACATCGGTGAGCAGGTCGTGTTCCTGCGGACGGGCGAGTTCACGGAGTTCAGCGACGCGTCCCACCACGAGCCGCCCGAGGGGTCGTGAGCGCCGACGGCGTCTCCCCGCGGGTGCTGCTGGTCGAGGACGAGGCGCCCCTCGCCGAGAGCATCGCCTACACGCTGGTCCGCGAGGGCCTGACCGTCACCACGGCGCCCGACGGCGAGCGCGCGCTCGAGCGCTTCCGGAGCGAGCCGCCCCAGATCGTGATCCTGGACCTCATGCTGCCGAAGCTCGCCGGCCTGGACGTGTGCCGCGCGATCCGCGCCGAGTCGCAGGTCCCGATCCTGATCCTCACGGCGAAGGACTCCGAGGCCGACAAGGTGGCCGGCCTCGAGCTCGGCGCCGACGACTACGTGACGAAGCCGTTCTCGATGCGGGAGCTGGTCTCCCGCGTGCGGGCGCATCTGCGCCGTGCGGGCATGGGCCAGCCGGCGCGTCTGCCCGAGGGCCGGCTCGCCGGCGGCCCGGTCGAGCTGGACCCAGCGAGCCACGAGGTCCTCGCCCACGGCGAGCCGATCCAGCTGACGCCGAAGGAGTTCGAGCTGCTGGAGCTGTTGCTCGAGCGCAAGGGCAGGCTCCTGACCCGCCAGTTCCTGATCGAGGAGATCTGGGGACCCGGCTACGTGGGCGACACCAAGACGCTCGACGTGCACGTCAAGCGCGTCCGCCAGAAGGTCGAGCCGGACCCCCACCGGCCGCGCCATCTCCTCACGGTTCGGGGCCTCGGGTACAAGTTCGTCGACTGATGCCGCCCTACGAGCGCGCGCGGCCGACCAGGAGGCCCGCGAGGTAGGTTGCCCCTGCGAGCGCGCCCAGCCACGTATACGGGTTCCCGTTGTGGCCGCGGGCGATCTCGACGACGAATCCGACGATGATCGCCGTGATGACGACGACGCCCGCCAGCGCGGTGGCTCGCATGTCGATCATCGCCCACCGCTCGTCGCGCCCATCACCGCGGATCCCGCGAACGGTCTCGCTCTTGCCGCCCACCACCAGGATGATCCCGGAGGCCGCGAGGATCGCGAAGCTGATCGCGCCTGATGCAGGGTCTCCGCCGGCCCAGAACGCGACCCAGACGATGACCCCCAACGCAAGGAAGAACGCCGGCTGAGTCCATTTGTTCATCCACCACGGCCTGCGCGCGCCGCCCATCGACCCCTCCCGCCTCTCACCCATTCCTGTTACACCGTGCCATCCGGATGGAACACCTCCTCGACTGCACGACCGAAGTACCTCGCCAGGCCCATCGCCAGCGGGAGGGAAGGGGTGTAGCGCTCGGTCTCGATTGAGTTGATGGTCTGCCGTGACACGCCCATCGCCTCGGCGAGCTGTCCCTGCGACAGCCCCATGCCTTCCCGCAGGCTTCTGACCTGGTTTTGCACGGCTGTAAAGGTAACTTGTCAGGAAGACCATGTCAAGTGAGCTTGTCAGCCTAGCGCTCACACGAGACGGACTTCGCCGCGGCGCCGTGGGTATAGTCGAGTTCGGCGCGGAAGGAGGAACTCGCGATGGCCCAGGATCTCGAACAGGCTCCTCAGCAGGCAGGCCAGCACGACGACATGCCGCTCATGGGCATCGACCACGTCGAGTACTACGTCGGCAACGCGCGGCAGGCCGCGTTCTACTACTCCAAGGCGTTCGGGTTCCACATCACCGCGTACTCCGGTCCGGAGACCAAGGTTCGCGACCGCGCGTCCTACGTGCTGGAGCAGGGCGAGGCGCGGATCGTGCTCACCGGTGCCATGGGGCCCGAGAGCCCGATCGCCCAGCACGTCCTCGCTCACGGCGACGGCGTGAAGGACGTCGCCTTCCGCGTGCCCGACGCCGCGCACGCCTACGAGTACGCGACCGGCCACGGCGCGATCGGCGTGCTCGAGCCCGAGATCGTCGAGGACGAGCACGGCAAGATCGTTCGTGCCGCGATCGCCGCCTACGGCGAGACGATCCACTCCTTCATCGAGCGTGAGAACTACTCCGGAACCTATTTCCCCCGCTACCGCGCCGAGCAGCCGCTCCCCGACGACGGGCCAACCGTCGGCATCGAGCTGATCGACCACATCGTCTGCAACGTCGAGCTCGGGAAGATGAACGAATGGGCCGCCTTCTACAACAAGGTCCTCGGCTTCGACCAGCTCGTGCACTTCCGCGACGACCAGATCTCGAGCGAGTACACCGCGCTCATGTCGAAGGTCATGTGGGACGGCGTCGGCCGCGTGAAGCTCCCCATCAACGAACCCGCGCCCGGCAAGAAGAAGAGCCAGATCGACGAGTACCTGGAGTTCTATCGCGGGCCCGGCGTCCAGCACATCGCGATGCTCTCCCACGACATCATCGCGACGGTCACGGCCCTGCGACAACGCGGCGTCCGGTTCATCCGCGTTCCCGACACCTACTACGAGGCGATGCGCCAGCGGATCGGCACGATCAACGAGAGCATCGAGGACGTGCAGCGGCTGAATATCCTCGCCGACCGCGACGAGGAGGGATACCTGCTGCAGATCTTCACGAAGAACGTCCAGGACCGCCCGACGATGTTCTACGAGGTCATCGACAGACACGGCTCGCGCGGGTTCGGCCTGGGGAACTTCAAGGAACTGTTCCTGGCGATCGAGCGCGAGCAGGAAGAGCGCGGGAACCTCTGAGGTGGATCGATGGCACGACTTCGATTCGTGTTCGTCATCGTCGTCGGGCTCTTCCTCCTTACGCCGCCCGCGAGGGCCTTCTCTCCTCACCTCGGACTGAGTCCTTCCGTCGGGCCACCCACGATTCAAGTCACAGCCTCGGGAAGCGGCTTCGGCGCGAGCGAGGTAGTGCATGTCACGTTCAGTGGCGTGTTGGTCAGCACCGTGACTACCGACGCAACCGGAGCGTTCACCGCAACCTTTTCGGTGCCAGCGAAGGCGCAGCCCGGAACGCGCACGGTCCTAGCTCATGGCCAGGCGGGCGACTTCGTGACGACAACCTTCCTGGTCAGGACCAACTGGCCACAGTTCCACTTCGACAACGCACACACAGGCTTCAATCCGTACGAGAACACACTCGGCCGGTCGAACGTCGGCGAGCTGGTACAGAAGTGGGCGGTCGGGACGGCCTCTGGTGCCTCACCCTCGCCGGTGGTCTCCGGTGGGCTGGTCTACGTCGCTCCGACCGATGGTGTAGTGAGGGCCCTCGACCCAGCGACCGGCGCGATGGTGTGGTCGTATAACACAGGCAGTGCGATGAGCGGGGCCGCGCCCGCCGTCTCGGCTGGCGTCCTCTACGTTGGGAACGAGGCCGGGAAGCTCTTCGCGCTCGGCGCGAGCACTGGTCGTCTCATTTGGAGCGTCGACCTAGACGCCGGCGTTTACGACCCGCCAGTTGTTGCCAGTGCACAGGTGTTCGTGAACTCTGACCGATTGAACGCCGTGGACGAGGCGACTGGCACGATCCTCTGGAAGGGCACGGGCGGGTATCAGCCGCCCACCGTCGCCGGGACTGACGTGTACTCGGACCTGTTCGCCATCGGAGCCACGATCGTTGCCAGAGGGGCGCAGCACGGACGCCTTCTGTGGTTCCAGGAGCTGTGCTCCGAGGGATGCAACATGGGAGGGCCTTCGGTCGCCGATGGGCGCGTGACGTTCATGGTCGACAACCTCCTTACCGGTCTGGACGCGGGGACCGGCGCCTTTCTTTGGGAGGCGGACGGCGGGAACTCATCCGTGGTCCCCACGCTTGGTTCCGGTGTTGCATACATGGCTGGTGACTCTGTCACGCCGATCATTACCGCCAGGAATGCTTCGAACGGTGACTTGGTTTGGCAGGTGCCCGGGCCCGGGTCGGGGACGCAGTCATCCTCGATTGCGCTGGCAAACGGTGTGCTGTACGTCGGCTCGGACGACGGGCACCTGTGGGCGTACAACAGTTCGACCGGCGCCGTACTGTGGCAGAGCCCCCAAGAGCTGGCGGCGGTCAAGGGATACCCAGCAGTGTCCGACGGCGTCGTCTACGCAGGCTCGGACGACGGGACCGTGTACGCGTTCGGGCTTCCCTGACCCGCTCGGGTAGGGTGAGGACGTGGAAGCCTCCGGAGGGGAGCCGGGCGAGGACGAGCACGCACGCGTCGACCGCGAGCTGATCGAGCTGCTCAACGAGCTGAAGGTGGCCCTGCCGGCCGTCCAGGTCTTGTTCGCGTTCCTGCTGGTCCTGCCGTTCTACGCGCGGTTCGCCGCGATCACCGGGTTGCAGAAGGGTGTGTACTTCACCTCCTTCCTGTGCGCGGCAGCGGCGTCCGGCCTGTACGTCGCCCCGTCCGCCTACCACCGGCTGAACTTCCGCCGGCGCAACAAGGAGCGACTGCTGCTCACGTCGAACCAGTTCGCGATCGCCGGCACCGCCTTCCTCGCCGTGGCGCTCTCGGGCGCGATCTTCCTGGTGGCGGATGTGCTCTACCGAGGGCCGTGGGTCGGCATCGTGACGGGATGTGCCGCGGCGTGGTTCGTGTGGCTCTGGTTCGGGCTCCCGCTGCTTCGCAGGCGGAGCGCCGGGCGGTGAGCCGCTGGAGCTTCGAGACGCTTGCCTGCGGCTTCGAGGGGCACGTGGCGCCCGCCGCGCGTGTGGCTCGGCTGCGACCGGAGGATGCCGGACTGGGGGTGGATCTGCCCGACGGCCGGCGGCTCGCGCGGTGCGTTCGCTGCGACGCGTGGATCCCAGTGACGGTGACAGCGAATCGAGACGTGCTCCCTTCGTGGCAGGACCTGGAGGTCCCCACCCGCGGGCAGGCGCTTCGGGATCGGTTCGTGCTGCGCCTGATCGCCGTCGATCGCGCGATCCACGCCGTGCTGTTCGGCTTGCTCGCCTTCGTGTTGATCGAGGTCTACGCCCGGTTCGGGACGCTCCGGGCCGAGTCCGACGCGATCGTCCGGGCCCTGGAGAAGTTCCTGGGCGAGACGGCGGGACAATCGGGCAGCCGGAGCTTCCTGGTGCGGGAGTTGTCGAAGTTCGGCGGGCTGTCCCGGCATGCGATCGGGGTGCTGGCGGGGACGGCGGTCGTCTACTGCGCCGTCGAGGCGGCGGAGGCGGTGGGCCTGTGGTGGGGCAAGCGTTGGGCGGAGTACCTGACCGCCATCGCGACCGCGGGGTTCCTGCCGTTCGAGGTCCACGAGCTGATCGTGCGCGTGACCGTGCTCCGGATCCTGTTCCTGGTCGTGAACGTCGCGATCCTCGTGTGGCTCGTGTGGCGCAAGCACCTGTTCGGGATCGGGGGCAGCGCGGCCGAGGCCGAGGCGCTCGATCGCGCGGCGATGTTCGGCCCGCCGGGCGTTACGGCGTCAGCTCGGTGATGCCTCGCCACGCGAGGCGAACGAGGACCTCGATCGCTTCCTGACGTCGGCGCTTGGAGGCACCGGGCTCGCGCTGGGCGACCGTCTCAACCATGCCGATCAGGCCGAGCGCGACGATCTCCGCGTGTTCGCGGTCGAGGGTGCCCTTCGACTCGCGCACGATGAGGTCGGCGACGTCGGACATGATCTGCTCGCGCGTCCGCTCGACGCGGGTGCGGAAGTCGGTCTCTGCGCCCACGGCCTCCTGCATGAGCAGGCGGAAGCCCTCGGCGTGCTCGTCGACGAAGTCGAAGTAGGCCTGGAACGAGGCGCGGATCCGCTCGCGGTTGCCGGCGGGTGACGCGAGCGCCCGCTGCACGTGCTCGCGCAGCGTGTCGAGGTCGGCGTCGAGGAGCGCCAGGTACAGGTCCTTCTTCGACGGGAAGTGGTCGTACAGGATCGGCTTGGTGACGCCCGCCTCGCGGGCGACCTGCTCCATCGACACTGCGTGGAACCCGGAGGCTCCGAACGCCCGTCGGGCGACGTTCAGGAGCTGTGCTCGACGCTCGGGCGCGCGCATGCGCCGTCGCGGGGCGGGGGAGGTCCTGGTGGCCATGAGCGGATGGTATATTACCGGGCAGTAACCTACCGGAAGGTAGCTTTCTATGGACTTCGAGCTGTCAGAGGACCACCTGACCACCCAGAAGTGGGTGCACGAGTTCGCGGAGAAGGAGATCCGGCCGGTCGCCGCGCACTACGATGAGGCCGAAGAGTTCCCGTGGCCGGTGCTCAGGCGGGCGGCCGAGATCGGGCTGTTCGGGATGGAGTTCTACATCGACACGCTCGCGGCCGACCCGACCGGGCTCATGTTCCCCGTCTGCTTCGAGGAGACCTGCTGGGGCTGCGCGGGGATCTCGCTGGGGATCTGGGGCTCGGGCCTGCCGCTCACGACGCTCGCCTACTCTGGGACGCCCGAGCAATTGCTGCGGTGGGCGCCGCTCATGTTCGGCACGATCGACGAGCCGAAGGTCGGAGCCCTCTGCGTGACCGAGCCGAACGCCGGATCGGACGTGAGCGCGCTTCGCACGAGCGCCCGCCGCGACGGCGACGAGTGGGTGCTGAACGGGCAGAAGATCTTCATCACCAACGGAGGGATCGCGAACGTGCACGTCGTGGTCGCGACAGTCGACCCGGCGCTCGGGCATCGGGGCCAGGCGGCGTTCATCGTCGGGCCCGGGAATCCCGGGCTTCGGCAGGGCAAGAAGGAGCGCAAGCTCGGGATCCGAGCCTCGCACACCGCCGAGGTGCTGCTCGAGGACTGCCGCATCCCGCTCGAGGACGTCGTCGGCGGCGTCGACCGCCTGGAGGCGAAGCTCGAGCAGGCCCGTTCGGAGGGCGCGTCCCGCGGGTCGGCTGCGCTCAAGACCTTCGAGATGACGCGGCCGTCCGTCGCCGCGCAGGCCGTCGGGATCGCGCGGGCGGCGTTCGAGTTCGCGCGCGACTACGCGAGGGAACGCACGCAGTTCGGCCGCGCGATCATCGACAACCAGGGCGTCGCGTTCAAGCTCGCGGACATGGCGATGGAGATCGACGCGGCGAGACTGCTCACCTACCGCGCCGCCTGGCTCGCCCGCAACGGACAGTTCCGTCACGCCGAAGGTTCGATGTCGAAGCTGAAGGCCGGCGAGACCGCGGTCTGGGTGACCGAGCAGGCGATCCAGATCCTGGGCGGCTACGGCTACATCAAGGACTTCCCCGTGGAGAAGTGGTATCGCGACGCGAAGATCTACACGCTCTTCGAGGGGACGTCCGAGATCCAGCGGATCGTGATCAGCCGCGCGCTCGCCCGCGGGTAGCCGAGCCGGGCTTGGGTGAGGGCGGGGGCGCGCCGTCCCCGTCGACCACCTGAGGGTTGGCCTGGCTTCGGACCGTGAGCTGGAAGACGTCGGGCCTCGAGTAATGCCCCACCGGGTCGAACTGGTGGCGCGATGCGCGAGCCTTCGCCGCGTCAAGCTCGGCATAGAGGATGCCCTCTTCCTTCACGAGCGGTCCCGCGAGGATCTCGCCGTCGGGCCCGACGATCGCCGAATACCCCTGGTTCATCCAGTCGCTCTTGCCCTTCCAGAGCGTTGTGCGGCCGGGGACGTCGTCGGGGACGTCGGAGCCGCGCAGGAGCGGAGCGACGCCGATCACGAAGACGCGACCCTCCTTCGCGATGTGCCGAAGCGTCGCGACCCAGGTGTCGCCGAAGTCCCACGTCGGCGCGCACCAGACGTCCACGCCCTGCGCGTACATGGCGAAGCGCGCGAGCGGCATGTAGTTCTCCCAGCAGGTGAGGCCACCGAGCCGCCCGAACGGCGTCTCGAAGCTCACCAGCGTCGAGCCGTCGCCGTAGCCCCAGACCAGGCGCTCCCCCCCGGTCGGCATGAGCTTGCGATGCTTGCCGAGGAGCGTGCCGTCGGGCCCGAAGTAGAGCTGCGTGTTGTAGATCGTTCCGCTCCGCTCCTCACGCTCGTTGACGCCCATCGACACGTACGCCTTCGCGCGCCGCGCGGCGCGCCCGAGCGTCTCGGTCGCGGCGCTCGGCACGACCACCGATTCCTCGTGCAGTCGCCCGTAGAGCGCCTCAGACGTGTCGTCCCACACGCCGGCCCGCCACACCCAGTCGGGGTAGGTGGGGATGAAGGTCTCGGGGAAGACCACGAGCCCAGCGCCATTCGCCGCGGCGTCGCGGATCAGTCGAACCGCCTTCTCGACGGTCTCGTCACGATGCAGGAACACCGGCGTCGCCTGGACCGCTGCCGCCGTCACCTTGTCCATAGTGATGCCTCCTTCGACCCTCAGTCCGTGACCGCCGCGGTCTCGAGCAGGGGCGCCGTCAGCGTCTCGCCCGGCCCGGTGTCCTGCCAGGTGCCTGCGGCGAGGAAGTGCGCGGAGCCGGAGCCCATCACCGTCCAGGTCGCGCCGTCGCCGACGGCTGCCGTGCGCTCGTCGAGCGCCAGGAGCTTTCCACCCGGCGGCACGGACGAGACGATGCGTTCCTTCAGGCCGGGGACGAATCGATCGATCGCGTCCCAGTGCGGCCCGAGGGTGGTGTTCGGGAACAGGCGCAGGCCCGGCCGACGGAGCCAGCCGTCATCGAGGCCTCGGGCCCCGCTGTCCAGCGTCGACTCGCCCAGGCACGCGATCCCGGCGCTGCACCCCGCATAGGCGAGGCCGCGGTCCATCGCCTCGAGCAGGGCGGACCAGAACGCGCTTCCGAGCAGCACGCTCGCGAGGTACGCGGGATTGCCCCCCGAGAAGAACGCGACCGACGCGTGGGAGAGCAACGCCACCAGCCGGTCGTCGTTCGCGTCGGCGCTCGTCTTGATGGGCACGACCTCGGCCAGGATGCCGAGGTCACGGTAGTGCTCGAGCCCCATCCTCCCCCAGCGGTCGAACACGGCGTCGCCCTCGGGGGCGCTCGCGGTGGGAAGGACGAGGACCGTTCCCTCGCCCGTCGCTCGCTCCAAGAGGAAGCGATCGATCTCCTCGGTCCACGGCTCGAACTCGCCCGAGCCGAGCAGCGCGATGGCGGGGCGGCCGCGGCTCATGCGCCCGCCCGCAGGCGGTCGGGGCGAAGCTCGGCATCGAGCTTCTCGCCCAATTCGGTCGCCACATCGAGGGTGGCATCGCAGTCCGCTGCCTCCGTGCGGAAGTTGACGATGCACGCGCGCAGGACGAACCGGCCGTGCAGGATCGCGTTGGAGCAGTAGGCGCGGCCGTCCAGCTGGATCGCGGTCATCAGCCGTTCGTTCAGCTCGTCGAGGTACTCGTCCCGCCCCGGTGTGCCCGCGGCGAGATCGTCCGGCACGTAGCGGAAGCAGCAGATCGAGAGCGTCACCGGAGCCACCAGCTCGAGCTCCCGCCGAGCACGGACCTGCTCCGCCATGTAGCGCGCAAGCTCCGCGTCGTGCGAGATCCGCCGAGCGTAGGCCCGCCGGCCGTGCGCGAGCAGGGACACCCACACCTTCAGGGCCTGGAACCCGCGGCTGAACTGGGGGCCCATCATCCCGAGGTCCGGCCCGTGACCCGTTCGTTCCTTGTCCTCGTGCACGTAGCCGGCCTGCGCGGCGAAGGACTCGCTCAGGTGACGCGCGTCCCGCATCAGCACGCAGCCGCCCGAGTGCGGCGTGTACATCCACTTGTGGGGGTCGAACGCGATCGAATCGGCTCGCTCGATCCCGACGAACAGCGGGCGCAGGTCGTCGGCCAGGACCGCCGGCCCGCCGTACGCGCCGTCGACGTGCAACCAGAGCGACTCGCGCGCGCAGAGGTCGGCGATGGCGGGGAGCGGGTCCACCGCGCCCGTCGCGACCGTCCCGGCCGTCGCCACCACGGCGAACGGGCGAAGCCCCGCGGCGCGGTCCCGTCCGATCGCGCGTTCGAGGTCGTCGACGCGCATCCGGAAGTCGCCGTCGACCGGGATCTTCCGCACCGCCTCGGCCCCCAGGCCGAGCATGTCCGCCTCCCGGTCGGTCGTGACGTGGACCTCCTCGGACGCGTACAGGGCGAGCGGCGGTCCCGCGAGCACGCCCTTCGCGCGGATGTCCCACCCCGCGCGGTGGTCGCGAGCCGTCTTGAGCGCGACGAAGTTCGCCATCGCGCCGCCGGACGTGAGGAGACCTCCGGCGCTCGACGGGAGCCCGAATTGCTCCGCGAACCAGCGCAGGAGCAGGAGCTCGATCTCGGTCCCAGAGGGCGAAAGGCGCCACCCGCCGAGGTTCATGTTGAGGCCGGACGCGAGGAGATCGGCGGCGGCGCCGGGGACGGTGCCGGTGCCGGTGATGTAGGCCATGAACCGCGGATGGCCCGGATACATCGACCAGTCGAACGCGACGTCGCGTAGGTACGCGAAGAGTTCGTCGTCCGGCATCGGCTCCTCGGGCACGGGACGCGCGACGGCGCGGGCGACTTCGTCCGCGGTCCACGCGCCGGCGACCGGAAGGGAGGGTAGCTCGGTGAGGAAGCGCTCCCACAGGTCGAGGGTCCGCTCGCCGAAGGCCCGTGCTCGCTTGGGCGACCAGTCGAGGTCGGCGACCGGCCGCGGTGGGTCAGGGGATCGATCGGCCGCCATGGATCGACAGCATAGCGGCCGCGCGCTCGGCCGAGTCAGGCACGCATATGCGCCGCGAAGAACGCTCCGATCACGGCGCTTGCATCCATCGCCCGGCTCGTCAGCCCGATCATCCGAGCGGGCGCGTACTGGATCCCCCCCGGCCAGGTGTGCCCGCCGCCTTCGACGGTCACGAGCTCCACGTCGGCGGCACCCGTGTAACCGGTCCGGACCAGTCGTGTCGGATCCCCCGAGGTGTTCGGGATCTCGGCCGGCCCGAGTTCCGCGGTGGCGCCGGACCGTTCGGCCCACCGCCGGACCGAGTCCGGCGCCGAGAGCAGGACCGCGGAGCGCCCCGATCGTCCCGTCACGAGCCCGCCCGCGTACGGGATGAGGGTGTCCTCGGTGCCGTGGACGAACAACGCCGGCACTGGCCGGGCGGGGCGGCAGCGGTCCGCGAGCGCCCGCGGCAACGACGCGCCCACCGAAGCGATCGCCGCGATCCGGTCGGCGTGGTCGCACGCAAGACGCTGCGCCATGAAGCCGCCGTTCGAGATGCCCGCCGCGAAGACGCGAGCGGGGTCGACCCGGTGCTTCGCCACCAGCGTGTCGAGGAGCGCGAGCAGGAAGCCCACGTCGTCGATCCCCCGATCGTCCGCGTCGGTCACGCCGCGCCCGTCCGCCCAGAACTCGTCGGCCCCGTCCGGATACACCGCGATGAACCCGTGGTCGTCAGCGATCCGGTCGAAGTGCGTGAGCCGCGACATCCCGAATCCGTTGCCTCCGCCGCCGTGCAGGACGATGACGAGCGAGTGCGCGACATCCGGCCGCAGGTTGGCGGGCACGTGCAGATGAAAGGAGCGCGTGCGCCCGCCGTGCGGGAACGGCAGTCCCGGAGGAGGCGCGAACAGCCGTCGGGCGGCGAACAGCGCGCGGCCCTACGAGCCGGACGCGAGGAGCCCCGCGAGCAGGACGGTGCGCGGGACGACGCTTTCGAGGTCGAGCCACTCCCCTGGTGAGTGATCGCCGCCCCCGATGGGACCGAGGCCGTCGAGCGTCGGAACCCCGAGGCCGGCGACCGGGTTCGCATCCGAGGCACCGCCCGTCGCCGCGTCGCGCACCTCGAACCCGATCACCTCGGCGATCGCTTTGGCCATCCTGACGAGCGTCGCGGTGGCGTCGGTCTTCTCCATCGCCGGGAACCCCGATCGCCGCTCCACCTCGATCGTGGTGTCGGGCACTACGGTGGACGCCGCGACGTACCGCACCGCCTCGAGGGCCGCCTCCAGGGCGGCGGCCCTCGGTGCGCGCACGTCGACATGCAGTTCGCAGCGTTCGGTGATCACGTTGGGACGCGTGCCGCCTTGGATCACGCCGACGTTCACCGTCACGCCCGGCCAGCGTCCGTTCAGCTCGTGCAGCGCGATCGTCGTGTGCGCCGCCTGGAGAGCGGCCGACCTGCCGCGCTCCGGCTCGACTCCCGCGTGGGCCGCCCGGCCGTGCACGATCATCCGTACGTCGACCACGCCCTTGCGGGCCGAGACGATGTCGCCGTTCTCCCGCGCAGCCTCCAGGACGAAGCAGGCATCCGCAGCCTTGGCGCGGGTGAGGATCTCCGCGCCGCTCCACGGCGACCCGATCTCCTCATCGGGGTTGCACACGTAGGTGACCGAGGCGAACGAGGCGAGGTTCGCCTCGCGAAGCGCGCGGACGGCGTACAGACCGAGCAGGAGCCCGCCCTTCATGTCGGAGACGCCGGGACCGAGCGCGCGTCCACCATCGACGCGAAACGGCCGCGCGGCCGCGGTCCCGTCCGGGAAGACCGTGTCGGTGTGTCCGACAAGCAGGACGTGGCCTTCGCCATCCCCCGCGATGGTCGCCACCAGGAGGTCGCCGAGGCGTGGCGAACCGGGTGGCGGCTCGTGCGCGATGCGATCGACGGTCCAGCCCTCCGACAGGAACCGCGGCTCGAGGTGGTCGACGACCCGGTTCACCCCGTCCGGGAGGTAGGTGCCGCAGTCGATGTCGACGAGCGTTCGCAGATCCTCGAGGTAGTCGCCCAGCCCGCGCTCGGACGCCGAGCGGATCCGTTCGATCTCGTCCCGCTCGGGGATCCCGGGCGTCACTCCGCCGCGGCCCCGCCCGTCCTCGCGCCGTCCTCGGGTGCGCCGTCGGCCGGCGCCCCCTCGCCCGGCGCCCCCTCCGACGGAGTCTTCAGGATGCGAAGCAGGGCCTCCATCTCGGTGTCGGTGGGGGCGGCCGTCGCCCCGCGTCCCCGGGCTGCTGCGAGCACCGTTCGGAGGTTCGCCTCGGCCATCTCGAGCTTCGTCTCGAGCTCCTTCACGCGGTCGAATAGGCGACCGGCTCGTCCCTCGGCCTCGATCCGCGCGGCCTTGTTGTCCTTGGCCTCCCGCCGAAGATGGTCGGCGGCCGCGACCGCCTCGGCCGCTTCCCGGCCGAGCGCGATGATGCGCTCGACGACCGATCGGCCGAGGTCGGCGTAGGTCGATCGTCGATCGCCGCCCGCCGGCTCGCCCGCCCGGGCCGCCACGCGCTTGCGCGCCTTGCGCCTGCGGGGCGCGCGGGGGACGGATTCGGGCTCCCCGCGCTCCAGCGGCCGCGCGTCGAGGAGGCGGTATTTCCCATCCTGCACCTCAAGTCGGCGCCGGGCTGCCAGTGCCCGGACCGCCCGGGCAACTGCGAGGGGATTGGGCAAGCCCGCATCCTGGCCTATGTCGGCGGGGGCGCGATCAAGGAGATCCCCTGCCTGAATGGACGATGCGGCAGCGGCGAGAAAGGCGTTAGCGGCCTGCAGGCTCTGATCGTTCAATGCGCGTTCCCCACTCGAGGTCGGGTCGAGGCGAATCCTTGCACGTTCCGTACCCGCAGGTCAATGGGCTGGCCCGCCGGCCCCACCTCCGAATCCCGTCCTGATCCGTTCGTAGTCCTCGGCAGTATCGATGTCACGTGGCGGCCGGCCGCCCACCTCCACCATCGTTCGCCAGCCGGGGTGGTCGGCGATGACACCTCGGCCCCCCTCGTCCCCGGTCGCGCGCTCCAGCTCCGGCCAGGCCGAGCGGTCGAAGAGCATCGGGTGCGCGGCGCTCCCGCGATAGGCGGCCTGCACGACGCGTCCGCCGGCCGAGCGCCATCGGCGGACGACGGCGTCGATCGCCTCCGTCCGGATCTCGGGCTGGTCGCCCAGGAGGACGAGCGCCGCCGCGGCCTTCGGGGGCATCGCACGGATCCCCGCGACGAACGAGGTCGACTGGCCCTCCCGGTATCGGTCGTTCCGCACGGTGCGAAGCCGTGGGTCGGCCTCGGGGAGCGCGGCCAGGACGGCCTCGGCATCGTGGCCGAGGACGACCACGACGTCGTCGACGGACGCGCGGAGTGCGGCGTCGCACACATGACGGATCACCGGCAGGCCTCCGAGATCGAGGAGCTGCTTCGTGCGGCCCATCCGCGTCGAGGAGCCGGCGGCCAGGATCAGGCAACCGACCACGGCGTGCTCGCGGCCGTCGATCCTGACGCTCCGGTCAGCCCGCGCCGGTGCCGGCCGGAGCCTGTGCCGAAGCGCGGTCGTGGATCGGGCCCGTGCGGTCGCGGAGCGGGCCGCCGGTGCGTCCGTGATGGAGCGCCAGGATCTCCGCGACGATCGCCCACGCGACCTCGTCCGGCCCGTCGCCGCCGAGGTCCAGACCGGCGGGGCCACGAACGGACACCAGGTCGGCGGGGTCGGGGTCGTGACCCTCGGCGTGCAGCGCGTCGAGCAGTTTCTGCAGACGGGCAGCCGGCCCCAGCATCCCGATGTACGGTGCCGGCGAGCCGAGGAACGATCGGAGGTAGTCCCTGTCGCGAAGGAAGTTATGGCTCATCACGACGACGTGCGACCGTTCGTCGACCTCGGCCGCGCTCGCCGCATCGATGGGCTCGGCCTTCACCAGCCGCTCGGCGTCGGGGAACCGATGCGGCTTCAGGAACGCGTCACGGTCGTCGATGACGGCCACGCTCCACCCGAGCCCGGCGGCCTGGCGCACCAGCGGGATCGCGTCGTGCCCCGCGCCGCACACTAGCAGTCGGATCGGCGGGACGAGCGCCTCGACGAACATCCGAACGCCCGGGGCGAGCTGGACGATGCCTGATCGCTCCTCCGCGAGCGCCTGCATGGCCTCCTGCCGGGCAAGCCCGTCCAGCTCCGCGTCGCCGAACGAACCCTCGGCGGTCCCGTCAGCGCGCACCAGCATCCGGGCTCCCGGCCGCGGCCGTCCTGTTGTCGATTCGGTCACGACCAGGGTGGCGAGTGGACGCCGCTCCTCGATCGCTCGATGGATGGCACCCGCCATCGCGATCGCGCCCTCCGCGGGTTCGACGAACACGTCGATCACCCCGTTGCACCCGAGGCCCCACCCCCACACCGCCTCGTCCTCGGCGGTGAGGTCGAAGTGCAGCAGCCGGGGCACGCCGTCGGCCATGATCTCGGTCGCCGTCACGCGCACGTCACCCTCGAGGCATCCCCCGCTGATGGTCCCGACGGGCTTGCCCGCCTCGCGGACGAGGAGCCGCGCCCCCTCGCGCCGGTACGTCGACCCGCGCACGCCGACGACGGTTGCGAGCGCCATCCGCTCGCCGGCGGCGCGCCCTTCCTCGATCGCCCGAAGGACGTCCTGCAGCTCGCTCACGGTAAGGAACAGAGTACCTCGCGACCGATAGAGTCCTGCTCCGATGAAGGCCACGGGGCCGGCCGAGCTGCTCGAGCTTCGCGTCCTCGACGGACCGAACCTGTACTTCACGCGACCGGCGGTCAAGGTGATCCTCGCCGTGCCCGGATGGCTGGCCCTGCCCGAGGGGCGAGCCGAGGCGATCGCGCGACGGGTTGGCCTCGCGCGGCCCGCCCATCCGGGCGCTCCGGACACGGAGGCTCGCCGGCGATTCGTCGTCCGCGTGGCGAGCCATGTGACCCGGGACCTGGCGGCGTCGACCGGCACGGCGCTCGGCGTCCGATCGCGTCCCGGCCCGGAGCCGCGCCAGATCGTGGTCGCGTTCCCCTGGCGCCGTCGCGGTGCCGCCGAGGCGCTCGGCCGCGAGGTCGCGCGCCTCATGGTCGACCTCCCCTCCACCCGGCGCTCCTTCGCCCGCCTGCTGCAGACGTCGGCCGCTCGCCTCCAGGCGGTCGACCCCGGGCCTTCCCCTGACGTGCCCGACCCGCGGATCCCCGTGGTCGCGGTCACAGGGACGAACGGCAAGACCACCACGGTGCGGCTGCTCGCGCAGCTCGGCATCGCGGCGGGTCTGTCGGTCTCGTATTCGTGCACCGACGGCGTGTACCGCGACGGACGGCTCGTCGAGGCGGGCGACTACTCGGGGTTCGGCGGAGCGGCCCGGGCCCTTGCGCAACCCGGCGTGCAGCTGGCGATCCTCGAGACCGCGCGGGGCGGGATCCTGCTGCGCGGGATCGGTGCCCTGCACAACGACGTCGCCGTGGTGACGAACGTGTCCGCCGACCATCTCGACCTGCAGGGAATCAGAACGCTCGACCAGCTGGCCGAGGTCAAAGCGACCATCACGAAGATCACGAAGCCGGACGGATGGGACGTCCTGAACGCCGATGACCCGCGTGTCCTCGCGATGCGCCGCGGCGCGAAGGGCCGACCGTGGCTCTTCTCGCTCGACCCCGACCATCCCGCGATCCGAACGACCCTCGACGAGGGAGGCCGCGCGAGCACGGTCATCGACGGCTGGCTCACGGTGCTTGCGACCTCAGGGCCTTCGCCGCTCGTGCCGCTTCTCGACGTCCCCCTCACGCTCGCGGGAATCTCGCGCAACAACACGATGAACGCCCTCGCGGCGACGTCGGCGGCGCTCGCGATCGGCATCCCACGCGACGCGGTGGTCCGGGGTCTTCGGTCCTTCGTCCTGGACGAGGACTCGAACCCGGGGCGGGCCAACCTGTACGAGCTCGACGGCCGGGTCGTGGTCCTGGACTACGCGCACAACGAGGCGGGGCTCACGGGCATGATCGAGGTCTGCCGCGGGCTGTGTGCCAAGCCGGGCGAGGTCTGGCTCTCGTTCGGCACGGCCGGGGACCGAACGGACGAGATCCTGCACGGCCTCGGGTACACGGCGGCGCGCGGCGCGGAGCACGTGGCGATCGCCGAGCTTCGGGGCTACCTGCGCGGACGCGAGCGTGACGATCTCGTCGGGCGACTCCGCGCCGGGGCGGTCGACGGCGGCGCGACGAAGGTGCCGGTCTTCGAGGACGAGCTGCGCGCGCTCAAGTGGATGCTGCGTTCGTCGAAGCCGGGAGACGTCGTGGCGGTGGCCGCGCTCGTGCAGCGCCTGGAGATCTTCGGCCACCTTCGCAAGGCGGGCGCGAGCCGAGTCGGCCCTCGTCGCGTGCGCCAGCTCGTCCGCCGCGCGGCGGCGCGCAGGCGCTAGCCCCGGAGCCCGCGCCTCCAGGCCGCGGGGACCGGTCCCGTGATGGCGATCTCCGTCGCGCCGACGAACGTTGCGAGCTCCTCGATCGATCGGCGGATGCCGGCGGCTGCGGAAGCGACGGCGCGGCTCCGTTCGGCGTGGACGGCCCGCACCGCCAGCCGGCCCCTCGCTCGGTCAAGGACGGGGTCGACCCGGCCGATCAGCTCGTCCCCGGCGAGGATCGGCATGACGTAGTACCCGAACCGGCGCTTCACCTTCGGCACGTAGATCTCGAGGGTGAAGTCGAACCCCCACAGCCGCTTCGTCCTCGCGCGATCGCAGATGAGGTTGTCGAAGGGGGAGAGGAGCACCGTACGCGGCTCTGGTCCCCCGCCCCCCTCGATGTCGTCCAGCAGCGGGAGGTCATCGGCATGGACGAAGGCCTCGTGGGCTGGCGTCACCTCACCTGCCCCGACGGCGACCCGGTGGATCGCGCCGCGCCGCTCCAGTGACCGAAGCACGCCACCCAGGCCGTCGTACCAGCCTCGCAGGAAGTGCTGGAGCACGTCACGCTGCGTGCCGACCCCGAGCGCCTTCACCGCAAGCGCCGCCGCCCGCCGGAAGATCTCCGGCTCGATGAGGGCGCGGCGCGGCGTCCAGTCGGGGAGGCAGCGCTCGGCCAGATCCCAGAGCCGCCCTTGGCCGTCGCGGCCCGCCACCATGATGCGCCCCTGCGTCATGAGGATGTCGAGCATCTGCGTCACGTCACGGCCGTTGGTCCACCCTGAGGAGGCCCATCGTTCGTTCGCGTCGGCCGCGGCGAACGCCCGGGAGGGGAGCGGCCCGCTGCGGCGGAGCTCCCGGATGATCCGGGCCCGCAGGGGGCGGTTCGCCTCGATCCATGCCTTGGTTCGCTTCGAGGGGATCGTCCGGCCACGAGGGAACGTCCGCATCCGGCCGCGGTGGAGCTGATAGTCCTCGGTGAGGACGATCGACGCCGCGTGCGCCCAGTATTCGAACAGGGCCCGATCCGTCCACAGAAGCCGGTCGAGGGCTGCCGGATCGAACGGCCCGACCCGGCTCCAGAGCACGAGGAGATGGCTCCGCGCAACGGCCGCGATGGGATCGAGCTGGAGGCATCGGACGGCCCGCGCGACGTCGAGCAGATCCTGCGAGCCCGGGCGGGCGGGTCGCGGGCCGGCGAGGCGCTGCTTCGCGATCGCGAGGCGACGCGCCACGCCGGGTGAGATCGTGCGGATCGCCGGCATGGTTCGGATCGTGCTAGCGGCCGGCGTCGAACTCGATCAGGTCGGGATCGCCCCCGACCTCCTCGACCTGCCCGTTTCCCTCGGCCGACCCGAGGACGGGCGGCTGCTTGAGCGACTTTCGGGCCTCGAGCTCCTTCCAGACGTCGGTCGCGTAGTCCACGCAGAGGACGACCAGGTCGCCCGGCCGGCTCCGGTCGAGCGCGCGTCGCGTCGCGGCCATCTCGTCCAGCACGATCTCGACGCTCCCCACGCGCGCGCCCTTGCGGATCGCATCCTGGACGCCCTCGAAGACGTGCTCGGCGATCTCCCCGCGCTTGCGCCCGCGAGGGTTGCGGTCTTCGCGGATGATGATGTCGTCGAAGTACCGAGCCGCGACCCTGCCGAGGTCGCGCATGTCCCCGTCTCTCCGGTCGCCAGGGGTGGCGATGACGGCGACGCGCAGATTCGCCGACCAGGACGGTGCCCCCGGCGGCCCGTCGCCCGCCGACCCCGACGTCATCCGTTCGACGAAATCACCCACCGTCGCGAGCCCCGCCGCGTTGTGCGCGTAGTCGATCAGCACCTTCACCCCGTTCAGCTCGAAGAGGTTCAGTCGCCCGGGCGCCTGGTAGATGGAGGTGCTGAACGACCGCAGCCCCTGCCGGATGTCGTGCAGGTGAGCTCCGGCCGCGTGCGCCGCCCCGGCCGCCGCCATCGCGTTCGCGACCATCATCCGCGCGCGGCCCTCGAAGGTGGCCGGCAGCTGGTGGACCCACGCGATCGGCATCGTCCGGCGGCCCTCGCGGATCACCATCATCTCCCCGAGGGGCCCCTTCTGCAGGCAGACGGCCTTGCCGCCACGGCGGACCCATCGCTCCACGAGGTCGTTCTTCTCCTGGAGCGTGAAGAGCACCACGGCCCCCGAGCAATGCTTGCGCATGTCCGCGACCAGCTCGTCGTCGGCGTTCAGCACGGCGAAGCCGCTCCGCGGCACCGCCTCGACGATGACGCGCTTCACGGCGGCGAGCTGCTTGATCGAATGCACGTCTTTCAGGCCGAGATGGTCGCCCGTCACGTTCGTCACGACCGCGACGTCGTTGCGCCCGTAGCCCAACCCCTCGCGGAGGATGCCGCCCCGGGCTACCTCGAACACGGCGAAGTCGACCCGGGGGTTCTGCAGCACCATCTGCGCCGACTTCGGCCCGCTCGCGTCGGCGCGCTTGACCAGCCGCTCGTCGATGTAGATGCCGTCGGTCGAGGTCACGCCCACCTTGTGCCCCATCCCCTTGAAGATGTGAGCGATCATGCGAACCGTCGTGGTCTTCCCGTTGGAGCCGGTCACCGCCACGATCGGGATCCGCGACGGCGTCCCCGGCGGGAACAGCAGGTCGATGACGGGTTTCGCCACGTACTGCGCCTCGCCCTCGGTCGGATGCGTGTGCATCCGAAAGCCCGGCGCGGCGTTGACCTCGACGATCGCGCCGCCGGTCTCCCGCACCGGCTGCGAGATGTCGGGCGTGAGGAAGTCGATGCCCGCGACGTCCAGGCCGACGACTCGCGCGGCCTCCTCGGCGATCTCGACGTTGTCCTCGTGCGCCTCCCACGTCCGGTCGATCGAGATCCCGCCCGTCGACATGTTGCCGGTCGCCGCGAGCTTCACCATGGCGTCCTTCGGTGGGACGGCGTCCATGTCGAACCCCTGCTTGGCGACCAGCCGCTCGGCCTCGTCGTCGACGGTGATCTTCGTGAGGACCTTCTCGTGCCCGAACCCGCGTCGCGGGTCGTCGTTGGTCATTTCGACCAGGTCGCGGACCGAATGCACCCCGTCGCCCACGACGTGGGCGGGGATACGCTCCGCGACCGCGACCATCCGGCCGCCCACGACCAGCACGCGGTAGTCGTTGCCCGTCACGTAGCTCTCGACGACCACCTGCGGTCGCCGCGCCTCGGCCAGCGAGCGCTTGAACGCGGCACGGAGGGCTCGTTCGTCCCGAAGGTCGAGCATCACGCCGCGTCCGTGGTTGCCGTCGATCGGCTTGGTGACCACCGGGTAGCCGATCCTCGCGGCCGCCGCGATCGCCTCGTCCGCCGTTCGGACGATCTCGCCGCGGGGGACCGGCAGGCCGGCCGCGGCCAGGAGCTGCGTGGTCAGCTTCTTGTCACCCGCGATGTCCACCGCGAGCGCGCTCGTGATGGATGTCATCGTGGCGCGGATCCGCCGCTGGTACTTCCCCTGCCCGAGCTGCACGAGCGAGGCCTGGTTGAGCCGCAGGTACGGGATGTCCCGACCGGCGGCCTCATCGAGGATGGCCTGCGTCGATGGTCCGAACGCCGTCCGTTCGGCGAGCCGGATCAGCTCCTCGAGCTCCCGAGCGAGGTCGAACTTCTGCTCCGGCTCGACCAGATGGTTGACGAGCCGAACCGCCAGCTTGCCGGCGGCCAGGCCGACCTGCTCCTCCCCGTAGCCGAAGATGACGTGGTACCGGCCGGGCGAGCCGGCCGCGCGCGTCTTGCCCCGGTACACGTGGGTGCCCGTCTCGCGCTGGAGCTCGATCGCCACGTGTTCGGCCACGTGCCCCAGCCAGGTTCCCTCTTCGAGGCGCTCGACGAACCCGCCCGGGCGTCCGAGCGAGCACGAGTGCTGAGCGAGGCCGGGCAGCGCTCGGAGCAGGGCGTCGTTGAACCCCGGCAGCGTGTTCGACGGCCAGTGCTCGAGCGAGCCGAGGTCGACCAGCAACCTGACGGCCGGTTCGTACGACCAGTAGTTCGGTCCACGGAAGACCTGCGATTCGAGGATGCGAAGCTCGGCCCGCGCCGGCGGCTTGTCGGCGACCACCTCCCGCTTCGCGCCCTGTCGCTCGGTTCGGGTGCCGGTGCGCGAGCGCCCGGCGCGCGGGCCGCG
>JACXTT010003174.1_pt1 | contig 25619 bp, 50 predicted proteins | sample 9270951 | NCBI WGS metagenome assembly JACXTT01 (sample SAMN15532306, study PRJNA645909) | rock metagenome | isolation source: weathered quartz diorite | place: Puerto Rico | collected 2017-06-21
GTGTGGTCATTCCAATTCTAGTTTGTCTTCAGTCTCACGTTCACCAGGCGCTAGCTCTTTCATGTGGATGGGAGCCTCAATGATCTTGAGTAGAAGCTTCTCCATATCCCGCAGAACCGTAGCAAGCTTCTCCCGGTGCTTTGGCTGGCGCACACTGGCATGTAGGTCTAGCCACTCCAGTTTATCAAGCATCTTATTGACTGCAAATCTTATCTCACCCCTGGTCATTAGTTCTCCCTAACTCATCAGCCTTAGCTTGGTTAATGTCATCTTCCCACACCAGCTTGAATTGCCAGCCTCCAATAGGCACCAGTCGCCACCTGTTACCAGGGTTGCCAGCATCCAGTGCTCCCACTGCCTTGCACAATGCATCCTCCGCTCCCTCAGCCGTGAAGTAATTCCTACAATCGGTCCTCATTGGCTCGTAGGTAGCATCGTCAGTCACCGTCCCCTTCACATGGCCTCGGGGTGGCACGATCCTCAGTCGCTTGAGTAGTTTCTGCTCCGGCCCATACACAAACACTTCAACCCTTTTTATCCTCTTCATACCCACACTCCAAACAAATCCAGTAACCACCAAAGTAGTTGTTGGGTCTACTAACTTTAGACATCACAATCTGACAATCAGGGCAAATAGGCGCTGGTTCAGTCTTATATAGACCAAGTTCCTCTGAGGTGGGAGCTGGGCCAACGTGGTGCCCCAAGTGGCTCTCAGGATACTTCTTCTCTGTCATATGGAATCTCCTCTCAGATGAATTGAAGGGCCGGTCATCAGCCACGTCGTTGACAGGGCTAGGTCAGAGCGACGATTTACTCAACCGGCCCTCCAAACCTGGACGCCAGCAGATCACCTCTTGCTGTACCAAAATCCCTGCCAGCGGAGACATCAAGTTGTACAGACTTGATGAATAAGTCAATCTTGTGGGGTAATCAGAACCATGTACTTGTGGCCTTCCCTGTCCGTACACTGAAAAATCTGGCTGTGGTTCTGTACATTGTAAGCTACAGGGTCGCAGTCTGTGAAGAACTGACCCTTGGGTCGAGTGGAAGGTGGGTTGTGTCTGCACCCTATAACCCCTACTCCCATTATACCAACTAAAGCCAACAACATCAACACTTTAACCAGTTTCATCTCTCTACCACCTCTAAATATTCTCTCACTGAACCAACCCGGTGCCGCACCTTGGCATCCTGGTTCCATGGTCTGTCCAACAAGTAGGCCCTGTGCTCCCTATCTGGCATCAACTGATCACACAGTTCCACCGTTAGGCCCCTATCATCCAGGCTGTGGGTGATGCCTGCCAACCGATAAAACTGGCCCTTCTCCTGGCCATCAATGGTCACCACCCCCAGGTAGTTATGTACTGGATCAATCCCGCAAGCTCGTAGCCACTGGTCCGTCTGCCATGCCACACTACCACCCAATGTCTCCTGTCGTGCCGTACACACATAGACATCATGCCACTTGTGAGTCCACAACCATATGGCCAGTGCTCCCACTCCCGCCGTGAAGGCATCCAATGTCAGCCACCAATTGACCGAGCCATTGATCCGCTTCCACACCTCTTTCACCTCAGCCTTGCTCAGCACCTCAGGAGGCCAATCCCATGTCTTATGTTCTCTGGCAGCATACTCACTAGGGTTGGGAATCTTACCCGGCCATATGTGGTTGGCCTCCTCAGCAAACGCTTTGATGAAGTTGGCCAGCACCCCATCACAATCAATAGCTATCTTAGCCATTACTTGCTCCTCTCAGCCTTAATCTTCTCCCACCGAGGGAGCAGCTCTTTCAACAGCTCCTGCAATCGGCTCAGCTCTCTTGAAGCTGTGCCACCAGTGGGGCGGTCATCAATCAAGTTGCCAGTAGCCTGAGCATCCAATATGATAGATGCATTAGCAATAATATGCCCAAGGTGGGTTACTCCACTATCGCCAGCAATCTCCTCCCTTTCATCAAACCACGCCAACATGTGTCTGATAATAGCATCCACATATATTGAGGCAATCACAGCATTACCACGCCAATTGTAGGAATCATACTGACTAGCTCCATACATCATACCCATCGAGCCATGTAGGATGCCTATCGCTGGCAACTTAGTCACACTAACCTTCTTACTACCAAACCTATCTTTGGGATTGCTTCTTAAGCTACTTTTGTCATTGACAGTCTGCGGCACGCCCTGCATTTCCTGATCGTGTTGGTTGGATTCCTGTACCATAAGTACGTGTTCTCCTTCGTAAATTCGTGACCATTGATGCAATGTGTCTTTGCTGAAAACGGATGTGTCTTACGTTTATGTCTATCTACCATGTTCTCTTTATGTGTACCAAGCACCAAATGTTCTGGGTTAACACATGGAGGGTTATCGCAGTTATGTCTTACTTGCATACCATTTGGTATAGTACCCTTAAAGATTAACCATGCTGCCTTCCCACCTTGTACAGAGCGCCACTTACCATTTACTTTCATCTGAAATTGACCATAACCATAGTCATGCAACGATCCTTGCCAAATCCAACACCCTGTAGAGGTATCAATAACTACAAATCTCATAAATCTTTCTTCTATTGGCTGTGTTGTTCGACCTGCCATATTGGGAACCCCCTATTTCTATTATACCTCAGCGAAGAGTAAGTTCCCAATGGCCATTAGCTTCAAGCACCGCTCTGGCCATCATCAACGGTGTTGAGCTGAGGTTGGCTACCTCAGCATAGGTCCCATAGTAGTGGAGGAAGCTACTACTCATTGCGCCACCCACCTTAATCAGCTTTATGGTCCCAGTCTTCTGGCGCAATGGTCTCGCCAAAAATCTGACCATAGGCTCATGTAGGTGGCCTACTAGATAAAGTTGGCTATCACCGCGCTCCATGAATCGTGCAAGCATTTGCATTTTCGCTCCAGGTGTAACAGCTGCTCCACCCCCATGCCAAAGATGAACACGAAAAGCACGATGGTCCCCAAAATTAATGTCAACAAGCTGTTGGCCAGGGCTATAAGGAATCTTAAGCATTGAAGCAATGGAATGCCCAAGATCACCAAAAGTAGGCGTAGTTCTTCGTTCATGATTACCTCCTACATATCCAAGTATCCGGTGGGCTGCTGGTGCCCACGCCTCGCAAAACTCATAGAGCTGGCCCTGTGGTTCCCACAGCTGTTCCCAAGGGCTACCCACGCTCATCTTAGTACCAGCATCTACCATGTCCCCACCCCAAACCATAAAGCGGTAAGGCTTGGCCAGTATCCAATCTCTATACTCAATCATCCTATCGGTCTGACACATCTTATGTCCAAACTGTATGTCCGTGATATGGAGGAACTCTATCCACTTAAAGCCTGTCACATTGAAGTTATGGATCACCCTCCTATGCCCATTCTCCACCCTTACATGGTGTGTAGTCTCAAATATAGGTTCTTTCAACTGGGAACGAATAGCATCAACAGCATCAATCGTTGTGCGTGGCATAGTTGCCCTCTACTTCCATTATATCGGTCACAGCTCTTTCATGCAAGACCAATCTGGACCAATCTTCACTTCAGCCTCTACACTCAACCCCTTGGGGCATATAGAGTTAACCAGTACTTTCGATGGTGACTCCATTATCCCTTTGACCGCAGGTATCTCATCCAACAGGTTGTTAGGCCACTCAAACACTAAACTGTCATGCACCGTATTGATCAAGTTGTACTTGGCATCCAGGCCCAACCGATGTAACTCAACCATCCGGTCCCGCAGCTCACCATGTGCGTCGTTCTGAGTGAAGAAGCACAGCGCAGCTTCATGGTCATCACCATGGCTCCATACCTCTTTCCACTTACCATCCCTGCCCTTCACCCACTTCACCCGGTTAACTTCAAAGAAATAGCGGATGTACCCATGACGACTGATAAGATAACCCTGCTCATGGGCCTTCAGGCAAATAGCATCACGGTAGCGTTTGGTCCGGGGGAACAGACCATCAAGCAGCTGAATGACCTTCTTGGCCTCAGCTTCGTTCTCATAGTACTCAGCGTACTGCTTGAACATCTTCTTATAGCCCATCCCATTGTCGTAGCCCAGAAAGGCATGCTTAACCTTGGCATCCCGGTCATGCTTATAGTTCTTCTTGATCCACCTAAGCTGCTCCCTCAGCTCATCATCCAGCAGAGCAATCAGCTTCTCAGCGTTACCCAGCTTAAGCAGGTGGGCCGTAACGAAGCTGTGAACATCCAACTTGGCCAGTCTCAACAGGTCAGGGTCTTCAGCCTCAAACGCTAGCGTCTGCACGTGGAAGCTCTTGTAGTCCAGCTCTACCAAGCTGTGACCCTCTCTAGCAATCAGCATGGCTCTGAACGGCTCAGCATAGCCCCCAAACTCAGGGTCATCATGGTGCGGTGCATTCTGGCTGTTGGGCCTCCGTGCACTCAACTGTCCCGTCGCCGGATCACAATAAAATGTGGGATGAACCTTACCATAGGCCAGTGGCTTCCAATTCTTCACGTGGTTGGTCAGACAGGTCTGAGCCTTACGATACTTAATCACAGCCTCATACAACGGGTCCTTAGTGCTTCTGAACAGCCTCGCCAACTCTATCGCCAGTGTCGTGTCATCTCCCGTCGTAGGATGCTTCGGCACCGGGTGCCCCCTAAACCTCATATACCCAGTCAACGCTTTATTGCTCGGTTTCCACACCTCAACCTTACACCAATGACCGTCATCAGCCTTAAAGTGGGCTTCTGTGCAAACCTTGGGGGTCTTCTTATAATGCTTGACCTTCTTCAACTCAAGGGGCACCAGAGCCTGCATCGACTGTTTGGCCTTCTCCATGTCGGCCTTGAGCAGTGCCACCATGGCCTTATACCGCTCAGCATCAATGGGTATGCCCCTGGCACTCATCTCCTCCAGCACAGGCTCCAACTGTACAACCTGTCTGTCGAAGGCATGCCACAACCCATTCGCCTGCATCTGTCCAATCAGACTCACTTGGTCCCCTTTACAAACCACACACCTATCTGACGTGATGTATTGTCAAAGCAATTTGAACTGGTTTCATACCTGTAATCTATACTCATGCTTGTGTCTCTTATACCATCATCACGATCCCGCCAATAACGGTACAATCCAGTTACCACTCCTAGGCGTTCCCCTGTCCTACCGTTACATATTACATCTCCAACTTGGAAGTCACCATACTCTGGCATCTTTATATCTAGCCACTTACGGCGTTCCTCTATAGCATCATGTACGGCTTTGTTAAGTCCATCAAGCACTTGAACATCAAAGTTATCTTCACCCCATCTCATTGCTTCACCTCCACAGTCACAATGGTATCGTGACGTTGACCATGACACACTAGCAGCCCACGGACTAGCTTGAATCCTCTAATGGAGCCTATCCCAGAACTGTTCCAACCAAAGCAGATGGCCCTACCTCCAGGTCGTATGATCCTGGCAATCTCATCCTTACACTTGGCCAAGTATTCCATCAGCCCCGCGATGCCCTCAAACTTGGCCTTATATTTGCGGCGTGCCTGTTCCGGGCTGTAGGGTGGATCAAGGACCACACCATCAACACCAATTGGTATACCTTGTAGTCCTTGAAGGTACTCCAGAGCATCCATATGACATGTAGCCGGAGTACCTTCAGCAATGTCATTGGTCCACTCAGCTAGCTTGCTCCAACCACTAAATGGATCAACCCAGCCCTTCCCAACTCCCTCATCCTTAAGCAAATTGAGGATAGGTATGATGTCGAAGGTATTAATGGATGGCCAAGCCCACACTCGGGGGAAGCACAGTCCAGCCAAATCATGTTTCATGTCTTCTGAGACTCTACACATAACTGACCATCCATTGGAGCACATCCACATCTACGATGCCATAAAACGGCGGGTTAGCTCGGTCCAGGTGTTTCCATGGCCAGGACCAGCTATGAGTTGGGTCATGCAGTCGGGGTCCCATCATCGCTTCTGCAAACTGAAGCTTACGGGGCAGGTCGGGCTGCCACTGGTGCCATGCCCACATTAGGTCAATCGGTGATCCGGCCAGATTACAGCCATTGGTCCTGAGTTTGGGGTCATCAAATCGCCATCCGTTCCACGATACCTTGTGGATAGGAGTTGCCAGGATTTGCTTTGTAATGTCAATGAATGGCTCATGCCACGGGAAAAATATTCCCGTACCTGGGGAAAGAGAGAATTGAACAGACTTAATATCTCCTGCGCGTTCTTCAGCGTCATCTTCGTCGGTGCTGTAGTGCGTTTCGATGTCATATGCTAAGTAGCCCTTTTCAGGCTGATGGCCTGTTTGATATAGAAATTCTAGTGCTTGGGCCTCGGTTGGTTGAAGTATGTAACCAGGAGGAGGGTTGTCCATAGGAGGCAGTACAAGCTTAGTAATTCCCCTGGCAACATTGACGGCAAGACGGATGCAACGCATGAGAACGCCCAGGTGAGACATCTTGCCACGCCTGATGTAGGAAGGATGAAAGCACACCACAACTGGTGGGTACCAGCTCTTAGCTCCTGGCAACACATATCCAGTGAGGTATGAGACTGAAAGCTTATCACCAACCAGTCCACTAGCAGCACGAATAGGGATATTACCCAAAGCCAAAATACAACGCGGATTGTACCGTTTAATTTGCTCCTCGACATACTCACGACCCCACTCAATGGCCTCACTCTCAAGGCGTTTAGGAATCTTATTATTAGGTGGCTGGCAGGGCAGAACATTCCACAGAACAAACTGCTGCCTATCCATCCCTACCTTTCTAATGGCTCTCTCCAACACTGAGCCAGCAGGAGCAGAGGGCCTAAAGGGCAAACCCTCCTCAACCTCAGTATCACCCATGCTCTCACCCAATATCATCACCCCATTAGCACAGGTGCCCTCAGGCCTCAACCTCCCCACTGCTCCTGCTATCGGGCAACCCATCAATCCTCCTTACCATCAAGGTACGCTAGTATAAGGAACGCTAGTATAATTATTGTTATGCAAATAGTTTCCAGTGGTGTCATGGCTTGTGCTCCTCAGAGTCCAGCTGAAATCCCGCTGGGACCGTTGTAGATGACCGTTGCGTAGTCCTGTGCGAGGTGGGGCATGGGAAATCGCCACGCGGTTTCGTCGTGCTCCTCAGGCCCAGCTGGCATCACATTAATCAGATACTTCTGTCCATCAATCTCAACAATCTTGTAGTCAACTGCACGAGGGTCGGGGGTCCCCCTAACACCTGTCAGATCGGGCATCATATGCTTCTATCTCCTCTGGTTTAAAATGTTTACGTTTGCCTAAGTGAATGACAGTCACCGACTTAGGCTGAACACTCTCAATCCAACCATGTCGCCAACCATTCTTGTACCACCGAACCCACATCCCAGGCTTTAAATCACCTGGGATAGGGTTGGTGTTGTCAGGAGTGACAATCGGTGCTAACGATGAGCTTGCCTTGGGTTGTGGAGTCGAACCACCAGTCAACTGCATAGCTGACTTACCCAAGGCAATCTTGTGATTAGGCTTTGTTGCGCGGGGCACGGGTCACCGTCCCAGCCTTAGCATACTGCGTAATTTCGTTGTACCCATTGGAGTCGATGCTTACATACACATCGTACTTACCACCAATGAGGTTGATGGTCTTCACAGCCTCGCCAATGAATTCCAGCTTGGCTCCAGCTTTCTGGAACTGTCCCAACTTGGCCAATGCTAACGATGAACGCTGAGCATCCCGGTCAGGCCAATTACGCACACCCTTCATTTCCTCCCTCATAGCCAACACGAACTTTAACCGATCAGCACTGAAGTCATTGCGCCGATAGTTGAACTGGCTCTGTAGGTTCCGTACATCCTTACCACCAGTCTGTACGGCAAAGCACACCCTCAGGTTGCGCGAGCCGCCGTCCTTGGCTACCACATCCTCAGTAAACTTCTCCTTGCCACTGCGGGTGGCATATCCCTCAACTGCCTCAGCTGGATACCAGCCACGTGGTAGTGGGCCACCCGGCTCATCGGCGTACTCACTCAGATCAGGCAAACTCTCAGCCGTCAAATCATCTGTCAAGTTAACCGCTACAGCAGGCTCCTGTGATGGAACCAGCGTAGTCTCAGTTGGAGCCGCCTGAGCATCCACCGTAAACTCTTCAGTCTTATGCTTCGTCATTGTCATTTCTCCTTAGAGATTTTCTCACTTTCAACTTGTGTCTTAGCAGCAGCTACAGCAGCCTTGGCATCGGTCAATGTAGACTCAACCAGTGGAGGAGCCTCATCGGCCTCTACACCCAGTGGAGCAACCTCCTCTAACGCCTTGCTCAAAGCATTACGCCTCAGCATGTACTCGGGCCGTGTGGTCCAATTGGGGTTACGTCCAGTGAACCACTCACTGAGCCGGGTCTTATAAACTACAGGCTCCTTCCATCCAGTCACACTAACCTCTACGGTAGCTATCAGCTCAGGCCCCTCAAACTTACAAGCCTTGCCACCAACCGTATAGGGAATACTAATCTGATCCTTGCTTTCTTCAATGGTAACCTTGTAGCCTGCAATGCGTCCCGTCCCCATGGCATGCCTAATCTTGGCACCGGCTGTAGTGCTCAACCGGCCTTCATTGGCCATGTAAACGTCCCCAGCCATAATATCCAGGCCCATCCTATCAGCGTAGATCACAGCATGCAGCACTGTGGGAAAGTCGAAGTCCTTCCACGTAGTACGCTTCAATATCGCTGCTCTCAACATAACGCTGGCTTCCATCGAGTTGACTGTAGAGGGGACAGCAACACCAAACTTACTGATGCTACCGTCCCGCTGCACTTCCCTCAACTCAACCATGTACTCTCCACTCAGTGGAGCCGGTACAATCTCAGTCTTATTGATCTGTTCAGCCATACCTACCTCAAGCCCTTAGTCAGCAATTGATCTGCAAACCCCACTCGCTCAAGCGCTCTCAGCGCAATAGCTGCAATCTTAGCAATCTGTTGCAAGGCAGCCAAGTTACCCACTTCAGCTGTATGTTCACGATTAGGCTCTACAGCATTAGTAGTAGCCCTACTAAATACCCAGCACTTAAAGGCATCCTCAGCATAACCCTGGATCAAAGCAAGGTGTGGTAGAACCTCGCTGTCACGCTGTTCTCTAGTCAAACCAGAGGGTAAAACCTGATAAGGTGAAAAGGTCTTGTCCTGGTAAGTACGTTCAGTCTCAATTACATCAATTGCTTGGTTTCTTGTCAAGCCTGCCATAAGTCACCATCCAAAACTTTAGAATCCAAACAGGTCACCCATTACCTGTTCCTTGGCCAGCATGTACAGCACACGCCCAAACGCACAAGCCAACAGATTAGGTGTAAGTCCCTGCGGCGACATTATATGAGGTAAAACCACCTTATCCGTAATCTCCTTAGCCAAATCGTTCACTGCCTCATTAAAGCTATCCGGCGTGTGGATAAGAGATTCCAGCTTGGCCTGCTCCACCTTAGCATCGTTAGCCTTATCTGTAGCAGCCTGAGCCTGAGCAACCTTGGCAGCCGTAGCAATGTCGGCAGGACTAGCCTTTCCATCAGTTGGCTCAGCCTGGATAGCGTCGGTAGCAGGATTGACTGTGATAGTGGGTTGGACTTCAGGGTTGGAACTAATAATCGCTTTCGCCTTACGGGGCATATGCTTTCTCCTTATCTAGTTAACTCGTCTAGTTTGAACTTCTTGAATACTACGAAGGTGTGCAGCAATCAAACTATGAAAGTCGGTTCCGATAGTGAGTGCTTCATTAACCTCACTAAGACCATCATACTCCTTTTGCTCAGCCTTGTCAAGCCAAGGTTCCCACAACCGTCTATACAACTCATGGCAACCCAGCCAATCCCCCACTCTACTTGCATCTAGCACCACTAAGTCACTATCTGGCCTGACTGGTATGTCCTGCCCATCCACAATCTTTCCAGCCTTGATCCGATCCTCGATGTCCAGGTGGCTACCATCCCGACCAACCATGCTCTCGGGAATGAAATCAAAGTTGAGTTTGTGGCAACCCTGATCACGAAACGTACATGGATACTTGTCTCCGTATCGTGTACAGTGCAACAAATTGGTTGGCCAGTGGTTGGCAGACCTCGCCATCTGACTGGTGCGCTCCAGATACTTGAATCTCATACGCCTGATCTGGTCTGCTATCTCTAGTAGCTCGTCAGTCCACCAATCCAGCTCGGCCTGACTGTAGTGGTACCACTCAAAGTCGGTAGTGGCAGGCTCAGTCTTAAGTGCCCACCGCACGGTGAAATGATTCATAGGAGCCAGCAGGCAGTTAATCTCGCTAGAGTTGGTATAGGGTCGTGGAGCCTGACCACGCACTTGATCACCACCCATCAGCACACCGTATGTGAGAGCCTGTGGGTCCATACGCCACTTGGCCTTCTCAGAGTCCATATTACGCGCCTTGTTCTTGGAGCCGGTCTTCCAATCCCCAAAGAACTGGACCCCACCCTCAGTCTCACCTACAGCATCTATTTTGCCCACAACCACAGTGTTATGAGCAATCCACAACATATGCTCCATCTCAAGGGCGTGCCATCGGATGGTATGGTCAGCAGCCCAAAAGTCCTTAACGAACTGTGTAGCTAGCCTCTCAGCTTCTGGGTGCATTGGTTCTCCCTTTCTACCCAACCCTGATTAGTTGAGAGTGGTGGGGTTGGAGGTATCGACGGACTGTTTGAGGAGCCATACCCTAATGGACTCTACCTCTTCTTCAGCAACCTTTCGGATGAGCAGCTTAATCTCAGCCGGACTCTGGCGTTCTCCATCCTCAAACTTCATTGCAGCCAACACCTTACCCACGCTGTTAATGGTGAAGCCCTGTACATTGTGGTTACGGAACATAGTCATCAACGTATTCAATATAAGGTTGAGTCCTTGTTCGACTTCAGCCACGGTAGGTACAGCAGGCCCTACCGGCCCCTTATTCGGATTTATGATCAGTGGTGGCATTCTCAGCCTCCTGGTTCAGCGCGGTAATCTCCTCATGAACCGCTTCAGCAACCTGCTCCTGCAATGCCTGGGCAACCGTCTCACCAGCCGCCACAGCCTTCTCAGCAGCCTTAGCAGCACGTTTGATCTGGTTATACTTATTGTGGTACTTATTGACCTTATCCTGGCATGACCGACAATACTGCTTCAACTTGCCCTTGCCAACCTCAACACCAGCCTCTACCTCAGCAGGGGAGCGCCGGTCATTACCACACATCCTACATCCACCCGCTTGCTGCTTCTTAGCCTGCCAACGGCTCTGTGGACTCTGTTGATGCTTCGACACATCAATTACTGTAGCTTCATTTGACATAAATCCTCCTACGTGGAGCGACTGGTAGGACTCGAACCTACATCTCTTACCTAAGTGGTAAGCGTCCTGACTTTAAACGACAGCAGCCATATTTGACGCCTCTCAACTGGCCCTACACCAACTATCCAAGGCCATTGGTTCATTGGTGTTACGGTTCGTATCCAGCCCGTTGGATTCAACCACAGTGCTTAACATCGCAAGGCGTGACGATGGGTAACCTGTCCTCTATTTCCATCATACCACACTGAGCCACATTGTCAAGCTTTCTTCTTAATTGTATATACTCGCCCAATGGCAGTGTTATCCACAACTAGTTGGTAATTGGACAATACATCCATTAAAGCCTGTATCCATAGCTTAAAGTCAAATTCGGTCATTGTGATTCTCCTTTAGCATTCAACCTGGAAGCCCATTGTAAGATTGGTGCAGCATCCACAATCACTCCGTTGATGACGTTGACACCACAGCAGAAATTAGGTGCTACCACACGGTACCACTGTCCCGGCCTATTAGGTTTCATCAGCATTCCTGATTCTCCACAGCTCAGTAGCTTGGCAGCAGTGCCCAGGCTGACCAAACATGTCACTCAGTCCTGAAGCAGCTTTCAGAACCTCCAACAGTTCAGGATGTTCTGCAATATAACTGTCCCACAATCTAGAGTACAAGGAGGCAACCTCAGCTTGGTTGACTGCTCTACGACCCTTGACCTGACGCCAGCTGAGACCCGTAGAACCATCCTCAAATACCTTGGCAGCTTGGTACTGAGCCTCAATGGTCTGTCCATTCACTACAGCTACAAAGGCACTCAAACGCCTATCTCCACGAGTGGAGCACTCAAGATATGGTGGTTGTCCATGTCTGATCATATGTCCCATTCCTCGATGCCCGCATAGGCACACGCAATAATGTCTGGCTGCTGGACTTTCTGGGTCTTCTTACCTTTCTCGTCATGATACTTGAGGTAGATGTAGGCTCCGACAAAGCTTTCCAGCCACTCTGCAAACAGGCCCTCTTTAATGGCAGCCTTGGCACACTTTTCAGTTACTATTATATCGTTGTGATTCCCGGCTGGATCATCAAAGCGACGGAAGATGTCTTCAATTGGGTAACCGCTGTTCGGCATGGTCTTTCCTCCTCAACCCTTGTACAACTCTGAAGCTGGGCACTCAGTGTTTGGACAATACCAATGGTCACACATATCTTCATATATGTTGTCACCCCACTCTAAAGGTGTCCCACAATCTGAGCAAATCCACAGGCCCTCAACACTTCTTAGGGGAATACATTGTTTATCGTTCATATAACCATTGTGCAGGATTTGCACCTTAATGTCAAGCATGATATGATGGTCTTAGATACAACACACACCTAATTAATACTTATTCTGTGTATACTCTGTCATCAGCCGATAAATGGGCTTCAGAACCGTAGGCATGGGAAGGGCTAAATTGCGCCTGCGGCAGGGAGAGTTATGGCTAAGGAGACTGTGTTGATACACAAGGTCAAATGTATAGAATGTCAACTTGAATTTGACATGTCCTTTACATTTGAAGGCAAAGAACTAACTGGACTTGATCCTAGCAACTGCCCAAGTTGTGATGGTTGTGTGTTCCATTCACGTTTTCAGTCTAACCCGGATGCTTGGTTTGGTACGTGGGGGTCCTATGGCTAAGAGCTTGGAGGACCTGAGGAAGAGGGTGAGAACGGCACCGGATTGGGTGTTACCGGGACTGTTGAAGAGGGGAAATACGGCCTTCTTGATTGGACCACCGAAGAGAGCCTGCAAGAGCTGGCTGATGCTGGCGATGGGGTGGGACCTAAGCGAGGGAAAGCCGGTGTGGGGAATCAAGACAGCTAGTGGGCAGGCTCAGTTCACCCCGTCAAGGCCAATGAGAACGGTCTACCTAACGCAAGAGGACACTGAGGATGATATTCATGATAGAGTGGAATGCCATTTTGATGCTGGTCGGTTGCCCAATGACAAGCTATGGATCATCCCAAAAAACATGAAGATTGCCCTGGACACGGATGTGGGGAGAGCTGAGTTGCAGAGGGAGCTGGATTGGGTGGCAACCAATAGTGGACCAATTGATCTGGTGATGTTTGATCCTATGCGGCGTCTGCACCATGGTGACGAGAACGATAGTCAAGCAATTGCCAGGATGTGGGAAGTGCTTGACCGGGTACATAGGAAGTATCAGTGTGCTACGTTGATCAGCCACCATACGGTCAAGCCTCCACGGGGAGAGGCCCGAGGTAGCTTTGACCCGAGTGACCCATTCGTGGCGAGAGGGAGTGGAGACATTTATGGTGGTGGGGATGCCTTTATGGTGGTGGTGCCCAAGAAGCTGACCACTGGGGTGGTGGATGCGGAGGGGCGAACCATTGAGATGCCTACACGGCGACTGTGTATGTACTTTGAGAGTAAGCGTGGGAGACCTCTGCCTCCGGCGATGATGAAGGTTAGCTTGGGGACGGGAGGTGTGGAATACTTGGGGGTGGGATGGGACCGTAAGCCAGCAGATGAGGAGGATATACCAGACAAGATATGACAGCTACCTGTATAGTCTACAGATATACTCTAAAGAGTATATGCGTATATAGTAGAAGGAGGATTGTGATGCAATGTGTTAAGTGTGAAGCTAAAATGAAGTGCATCTACAGTGTGCCGGTAGGAAAGACATGTCGTTACAGAATCTACAGATGCCGTTGTAACAGTTACGAGGAAACGTTGGAGGTCCCAGAGAGCAAGATTGCTAGTGACGAAATAAAAGCGATCCTCAGACATGCTAGAGAGGATCGCTTTAGGTTAATGATGAACATTCGCAAGGCTAAGAGTGGTTAATCCTCATCAAGCTCCAAGTCACTCCACCGTCTGACGGGTGGCTGTTCCAGGGCAGGGTCACTGCTGGTTGGGTCTTCAACACCAGCTCGTGGACTGTGAGGGCTGGCAAATATGGTGTCGAGGATGTCGCAGTCCTTGGCATCCACCACCACGTTGATTTCAGTAGGAGCCGGAGCCACCTCAACTTTGGTTTGGCTGTTCTCCTCACCTGGACTGACTGATGGAATTTCAATAACTGGCTCAGCGTGACCATCAGCCTGCTCGACAGCACCACCCTCCCATGGCTTGGGTGGGTCTGTGGTGATAATGAGGAGGGAGTCAAGCCATTGACCAGCAGCCAGGACTGCGCTCATTGCTCCAGGGTGTAGATTTCTCCACTTGCCACGGAGCATGGACTGGCAGATGGCCTTTTTGATGCTGAAGAATTGACGGTCCTCAGGTCGGGTGGTGTCAATAGGCACGTCAATAGCAAGGTATTGATTGTCAGTATTGAGTCGGCCTGCTGACTTGTTACGCGCCTTGGCCTTGGACCACTTGAGGTTGGTGTTAAGGTCGGCGGGGTTGTAGGTTGCTGTGGCAAACCTGACTTCCATCACCTTTTTGCCGTCCTCCATGCTGAACTCAGGTTCGGTGTAGGCAACACAAACCACTGGAAAGTTCTCTGGGAAGAGTGGGTTGAGTGGAAAGTGGGTGGACTTGACGTTGCGTAGGTAAAAATGTCGTGGCATCTGGTTTTCTCCTTCTATAGATTGGTAGGTTAGATGTTTAGTACTTGTTGGTCCTTCGGATAGGATCAAGGTGTGGGGCCTCCTGTTTTAGAGACTGGCTCAGCTGGTTTTTGTTGTAGGTTCAATGCGTTGGCCTGCACCAGCTGAAGTTCCTGCTCATCAAAAGTGTGGCTGTCCACAGGTTTACCATCCTTTAATTCTTGTGCTTGGATTACATATCGGTGGCAGCCATTGATCCAAGTAGTTGTGGCTACAACTATTCCGGTATAGCCCGTAATACGATCCTTTACCTTATCTCCACATGCAAACTTCATTTGGAATCTCCTTTTAGCTTAATTGGTTGATATTCAGTTGGATTGGTTAGGCATCTGACTTGGTGGAGCCAGGGGCTGGTGGATGGCTGTGGACCAACACTACCGCAGCTTGTTTGTCAATGGCAAGGGCTGCACCCAGCTCCATGCAAGAGAGGATGAGTGCATGCCCAACCTCTTACTGCGGTGGGTTGGAGTCCCTGGTCCTTGCCCCACTGACTTATAGCATTGAGAATGGTGGCTGCCAGATCGTACATCCTGCACATATCCAGCTTGGAAATCTGATTTTCCATAGAAGTTCCCTCCTTAAGGGTTGAGTTGAATGTCCAGTTCCCACGAGCAGGTTCCATTGCAGCATTCCACAAGCGGCACATTAGTAGTAACTGTGCCACTTACCGACACGCTGGTAACGGTGAAGCCTACTTGGTTGAATGTGACGGTAGACCCAGCAAACGTCACGTTGTTGTTGATCAGCGCTAGAACGCCATCTCCTGAGAGGTTAATGGTTGACTGATCCATAAAGTTACCAAAGTGAGTCTCCACCACAGTAATCGTACCCACGTTGGCATTGATGGTGATAGGTGGAGCCTGCCAACCAGTTTGGATAGGTTGGCCATCCATGCTGGTGAGAGAACACTGAACAACAATTAGTGTTGTAAATGGGACAGAGCTTGAGCAGTTAGCTGTTGGTGTTAAGGCTGATGGTTTGACATAGCTTAGTTGGCTAGAAGGTTGAGCTACCCCTAGTCTAGGAACATTGGCGTGCCCTCCACAGCCTAGGGCCATAAACAACAGAGCATACAGCACTGCTTTCTTCACTTGTTTTCCTTGGCTTGAGGCCAGCCCAACACTCTGACAGGCCCAGTTGTAAATCGCTTGTGCATGGCTCTCACTAGCTTACGGAGTTGTTGCTTCCGACTGAGACTAATGGAGCCTGATGGTGGGGGACTGATGGACCAGCCTGCTAGGTAGCACAGATAAAGCTTGGCCCATCTCAGTTCATCCCCCCGAAGACCTGGAAATAGTTGTGTGGGCATATTTCATTGAAATGCCCTCCACATCGGTTTAGATAGGGGAAGCTCTATGTAGAGGTCTCTATTTTGGTATCCAAGCGCTCGGCCTCCCTGAACTTCCCACTACGCCTAAGAATCTTCAAGGCATAGCCAATGGCTACATCAGAAGGCTCGGTAGAGTGGAACATTGACTCGCACTTTGAGTCAGTGTATTTGTTGCGTCGTGGCTGGTCTTCGGTGCCACCACAGCCTGGACATGGGCCAACCTGCCCACGGTTGAGTACAGGCGACCTCTGATCACGCTGATCCATGTCAACGCGTTGGATGGAGCCACCCCTAGATGGCTGCTTAATCTCACGGATGATGAGTTGAGATTCGAGGTCGTGGAGAGCTTGAGCCATTGACTCGGTGCCAATCAGCTCAACATTGGCCTTGACACGAGAGTATCGCAGGCAATCCAGCTGGACCCTCACGACGCAGCTCACCTTACCAGAGCGGTTGACTACAAGCTCCACTGGGTGACTGAAGTGTTGATAGTCCACGCCGCTGAAAGATGCAGACATGTCAACATGGCTGTGGACTGCGGCAATGGTGCCATCCTTCTCAGTGCAGGTCTCAGCTTCCACAGTAGCTCCGGTGGCCATTTGCTCAGGGAAATACATCCCATTAGAGTCCAACACATAGGCTGCGTCGGCAGTATCGGTGGCTGTCTCCAACTTGCCAGTCAGGTAGGCAATCCACTCGACATTGAGTTTGTGTGCCATGAATATCCACTTCTGGTAGAGGTCCCATGGCACACATACATTGGGAGCATCCGGCTCGTGAGGACAACCCTTAGTATCACATTGGCTCTTGAGTTTGGGATCATCGGCCCCTGCCCCAAACACCAGAGGCTTCTCCTCAATAGGCTTGGTGCCAGTAGTGATGGGAATGAGCTTGCCCTGTCCATCAACATACTCAGCTGGTGGTGTATCGGAGTAAGACTCAATAAATCTGGTCTTACGCCCACACTGAATGCAGTGCTTGGTATACTTAAAGACGTGCGGTATACCAAACTCACTGCACTTCTTGTTCAAACATGCTCGTAGTTGTTCTTCCATTGGTTCCTCCTCCTCACTAGATTGGTTTAACTTATCTGTAATTCAATTGGCTCAGTAGGTGTTGATGGTTGCCAACCCAGTCGCAGACCCATGGCTGACATCTGGTGGTTGTGTAAAATCATGGCACAGACCATGTATGCTGAAGTGATGCAAGGACCGACCCACACGGGTATCGAGGCATATCCCACGGTCTCCCTGTCGCTGGCAAACATGGCAGGCTCTCCCGTGCAGCCTCCAAACTCGCCCTCAGCACTCGCCTCAATATACTTTGCCCTCGGTGTGCGATTGTGTACGACAACATTGTCGTCAATATTGTCGTGATCTTCTCTATTGCAAATTGTACATAACTGTGCCCAAGCAAAGATGGCGCGGCGGCTGGCCCATGTATCGGTGCAGGCAACTATCCACTCAGGCGTGCGGGGCCACCCAGCCTGTGCCTCAGGCGTCCAACGCTCACCAATAGGCACCACGTCACACTTAGGCTTCAGCTCAGCCAGCATGTTACGCATAGCCAAAGCTTTGTTGTGGCCAACAAAGGCTGGTCCCAACGGCAGCCGGTTAAGGTTGGTCTCACTAACCTCGTCGTGGTCCCACAGGTAGAGGGTGGGTACCCCAGCCAATGCAAGGTACATTGCAATCCAGCTGCCCACGCCACCACACCCCACAATAGAAACAGACCTGGGTATAGTGAGACCAAGTGGGCGTTGTCGATCATATTGATCCATCAAATAGTCATCATTGTCATGGTTCATCGATATCTCCTTCTATTTCGGTAATCTCTGCATCAACAGCTATGGGGTTGGGAGTCTGGTTGGTTGCCTCCACAATAGGAGGCTGAGTGGAGAAGTCTGCTGGGGTGGTTGACTCAGTTGCATCTGCTGTGAGTGTGCTCCACGACACCATTGGTGTTGCATTGAGGCTGTCCTTCACAGTTCTGGGGATGAATCGCTTTACGTGTGCTGACCAGCTGGAATAACCAGTGAGCAGACTGTTAAGATTGACCTCACACATGGCACTTGCTAGAGCAATCTTTAGCTGCTCATAGTCTTCTGGCGAGCTTAGAGACTTTGGAGCACTGCTCATGGTCATGCATGAGCGTCCACCGTCCATGTGAGGCAAGGTGCCCCTAAACCGCGAGTCGAGGTGTACTGAGCCATGTTGACACAAAGTGTTGTCATAAGTCACTGAGACCCAGCACGGTACGGTGAAGGCTGGACGGTTCAATCCATGCCACACACTCAATATGTCAGGACTGCGGTGTGCAACAAATCTGGTGATTACACAATCAAAGCTCACCATTATTTTGTATATCGTTTGGAGGAAGATGATGGGCACATCGAGGTTACGCATCCACTGTGGAGGTGTCCACATCTGAGCAATCTCATCACGTAGTCTCATAGCTTCAGCTCGTAGACCATCCACGCTCCGCCGAACCTCGTTGGCTTCTCTAGTGACAGTTCGCCTCAGGCCAATAGCTGCTTCATTAGCCAAGTCTAAAATATGTTCCTTTTCCAACTCAGCGTCGGTCATTATCCGCTTGCGTAAGGCTGGCAGGGCCTTGGGTCCTGTGCCAATCCACTCTACACACTCAAGCTTGAGGAGTGCGTTACCCGCAACCATGTAGGCAGGTCTGGTTTTCACCATTAGTTCAGTAGTGAGGTGCTCGTCTCCCATAGCAGCTTCTATCGCACGGATAATGGCTTCAGACCAATGCTTCAACCTCACATTGGAGCCACATGCAGTAATCAATCCGTGGAGACCGATTCCATCCCAATAATGGCCCATGTTACGGATGTGATGTGCAGTCTTACGGTCCATATGCTGCATCACATCACGAGAACTTGGCAATACATGGGAACACTTTATATCCACGTCTCGTGAGTTAGGGAGGCGCTTGATGGTAAGCTTGACTTTCTGGTTGGTTGGATTGCCAGAAGGTGCACTCATATTTGTCATTTGTTGTCTCCTAGGCTAGGTGGAGTGATCAATTGGTAAGTGACCACAGCCTCAGCCCTGTAAAGATTACTTGGTTGTCTAATCCCTCCAATAATGGGAGCTGCTTTCAAGGTTACGGTGCCATCCCGATGTCGCCTGTGCAACACAGCATCAAGGACAATGCCATTCACAATAACCGGCACGGTGGCACCAAGGGGGGTATGCCCATTAGTTAGGTCTGCCATAGTTTTTATCAGCCTCCTTCCTACCTCGAATGAATCCACACGCAAGACACTTCACCTTCAGGTTGACTCCCTCCTCGTCACGTTCCCAGCTTGTCCACTCCCAACTACCACACTCCGGGCATGCACCAAACAATATTGTCATGTCAGTCTCCTATGCAAGACTCTAATTCTTCAATGCACTCTGACAAGACGAAGGCCCTACCAACCAGCTTCGTGGGCTGGTAGATAGACCTGTGTTTGGTGACGTATCTCATTGGTTATGGGGCGTTTAGTATTCCAACTGAGCCGGATAAACATGCGCCACCCATCCTTTGTTGCAGGCATCCCCCGATGAAAGGTCTGCCAATCAAACTGCACAATATTACCATCACCTATGGTGTTGGGCTTTAGCTGGCCATTAGCAATGCGATTGTTGATCACAGTGTTCCACTCACCATAGCAGACGCCCTTGCCCACAGGAATGTCATCAAGCTCAATGCGACCAGCCAGGAACTGGGTGAGGGAAGCATCTCCCACCACGGCACACAAATGTTGACTCAGGTAAGAGGGTCTGCAATGATCAGGCTGTCCATCAGGCCGAGTACGTGGAACATCATCCAGGTGCCACCCGGGAATGCAGGGATACCACCCAGGCATCAGCATGTGGCAGCGGCTGTCAACGATGCCATCGTGCCTGGGTCCTACTGCAATGGCAGCATGCTTCAAAAAGTCACGGGTGATAGGGCCTCCACGCTCGGCAGCGAAGTCCCAGCTGGCAGAGAAGAACTGTGGTTCATCCTTCACCTTCTGTTGACAGAACGGATACATCTGTCCCACCACACTATATGTTGACCAAAAGTTTAGTTGCATCGGTTCCCTCCATTCTCAGTGTTCAATAATCCGGCCTAAGCGATGTCGGGGACAGGCCCTTCATCATCAGTAAAGTTTAGATGGTGGGTAGGCTGGCGGTTGCCCCACGCCCGGTAGGTGGCAGCACACACCCTCCGATAGGCCCCCTTAGCCTTACCCTTGCCATTGTCGTAGCGAGGGTCCCAGAAGATGTAGTGTGCATCATGTTTGATGTCAATTGGGTGAGGCTCAGCACAGCCACCACATTGATCATCCACGGGTTGAAACATCCATGTCATCGCGTTCTCCCAGTTCTGGCATACCTTGATACGAATGTGGCCAGCTTGTCAGCCGTCTCCTTGGTAGTATTGATGGGACCATTAAGTATGAAGCAGAGATAGTTCATAGAACAGTCAGTCCAAGCCTCCACACTCCATCCACTCAGTCCACTGTGACAGGCCCTGGTAAAGTAGCACACAGGAATCAAGTCCCTAAGCTTAGCTACTTTGAAGAAAATCCACATTTGATGCCTGCCATGGCCCTGGCAAGACTCAGTTGTTCTGACTCCAGGCAGCATATTGAGTGCATTACACAGCTCTATGCACTCAACATCCATATCAGCTGGCAATGTTATCTTTGGTTTCAATTTCATACCAACTCCGTGGAAGAGTGGGCCACACCCACCCATACCGATGGCATGTGGCCCATTGGTTGAGGTTATGCCTTGGTTGTCTCAGCCTCCCCAGCGGGAGGCTCAGCTACCTTGGTCTGGTCAGTGACCTGCTCAGTGGCTTTTTCCGGTTCACTGGGTGTGACAGGCTCCTGGGTCGGCTCGGTGGCCTGCATCGGTTGATTGGGTATGTGACCCTCAGTAGCCTGGGCCGGTGCTTCAGTGCCACCATTGGCCGGTTCACTCACAGCAGTCTGCATGTTGGCAGCCTTGTCCCAGCGAGTGGCACGGCTGTCCTTGGCATTGATACCAATAGACGAGCCAGCACGCACCGGAGCCTCTGCCTCACTGTGCTTGGTCACCGAGGCACCATCCACCGTGACATTGAAGGTGCCCACACCGTACTCATTGGCCAGCTCTTGGGCAAACTCCCTGAGCGTTGGGTGGCCATTGATTTCCCGCTTGCCCTTGGAGCTGCCATTGATGAAGACTTCCGCGAAATTGCGGGTTTCCTGTGAAATGACAACTTTTGCTTCATTACTCATTGCAGTCACTCCTGTGGCTCCCCATGGTGGAGCCGGGTTATGTCAGCCAATGGCTGAGTTTAGGTTGTGAGTGGACATTGAGAAAGCTATGGTGGGTTAGGTAGGACTCGAACCTACAATCCGGGTGGACATTGGGTTTACAGCCCAACGCAGGCTACCAACCCTGCCACTAACCCACATCGTACTCGGCCTCGATCCAGATGGCGCTCGGAGCTGGACGGTATGATGCTCTGGCTACGATCACACCCTTATCCATATCAATGATAAAGGCATCATAGCCAGCGGCAAATGTGGTCTTTTGGTTGGGCAAACACAACCAGTTAATCAGTCTTGGCCTTGGCTTCAGCCAGTGTACTACACGGTGCCACTGGCATGTTGGCTGAGTCAAGCGGAACATAGACATAGCTACTGTTGACAGCGAAGATTACTGAGCGGAACATTTGTTGCCTGCTTTCTCCCCTAGCCTAGGGGTTGGTTGGCTTAGGTTGAAGGTGTAGCTCTCAACGCGCATGAACTCTATAAATCGCCGGGGCCGGTGCTCCCCACTAAAGACCGCATGGAGAGGCTTAATGCCACGTTGAACAAGCTGGTGGATCACGCTTAGAGGAGCCACTATCACCATATCAATGGCCCCACTACGCTTGAACCTATCAATCACTTCATCCACGTTGGCAAATGGGTGTGGATCACGCTTAACCCACACATCAGGACCATAAAGCTTACGTAGGGCCTCCACCTGTACAGTGAGGGGTCTATGCCTACTGACCCACAACACTGTGGGCTGCTTGGTTCGGGGACACATAGGGCAGTTTCTCCCTGCACCTCTAACGGGTGCTTAATAGCCACCAGTTTCGATGGCTTAGGTCAATCTCATGTGACTTCTCTTACGTTGTCTCTTGAGCGCTCGGTACTGCTCTTTTTCCTGCTCAGGTGTGCCAAAGTCCTTGGCTCTGTGTTTCCTTGCTCTCTTAGCGGCAAACCGAGTACCCCATTTTCTTCTTGCAGCCTTTCCTGTAGAAATTGCCATTTTCTAACACACTCCTTGATGGCTTAGATGTTGAAGGTTATGGTGCCAGGGCAGTCAAACTTGCCGCTGAACACTGAGTGAAGGGCCTTGCAGTCCTTCTGGCTCAACTTAACCGTGACTATGCGACTCTTGGCTTTCCGTTTGGTCACCCGTTTGATGGGTCGTTTGATTGGCTTTTTCTGCTTCTTTTTGGCTTTCATTTTGTGGCTCCTCTCTTAGTGTTGAATGTTGATGATATGACCTGCACGACACTTGGCACGTTTGGTGTTACCTGCCACGCCCACGGGCCGTTCCCTACTAATCTGGGGATCACACTCAGGACAGAACACCACAAACTTGAAGCCACGCCCTTTGTGCATAGTTGGCGGCCCACTCTTGGCATTGACCTGCTTCCTAATGCGCTTGGGAGTAGCAGCACCGAAAGCTTTGTAAAGCCTCTTCGCTTGGTATTTGTCACGGCTCATTTGGTCCCCCTTAGTGTGGTGATAATGGCGATGGGTCGGACGTGCTCCATCTGACGGATGCAATCGTCAGCCACGTCCATCTGGTGAATGGCGTTGTGCCCACGCACAGTGGAGCCACGATCAGACTCCTTACCACACCCAATAAACCGTGTGACGGTGACGATGCGGCCACGGGGCGAGCAATTACGAGAGCACTTCCATGTGCCAAGACCTCTAATGCTGACCTCAGCACCACTGATTGGATGTACAAATGAAGATATGGAGAAAGACAGGTAGACGGGACCACCACAATTACCACAGCGGCGGCTCATTGGCCACCCCCTGAGAAGTGTGAGGACGTGGATGCACGCTCCGCTTGGTGGAGTTTTTCCACTATGGGGTCTTTCAGGCTGTAGTAGAGATTGGAGTTCTCAGCCTTTAGGCAGGATTCGTTGAGGATTATGACACAGGCTTTCAGTAGCAGCACGATAAGCTTTAATGCACCTGAAGTGGACATAAATCGCCTCTCGCCTAGTCTAGGTGCTAGGCTTCATCAAATTTTGCTTCTGTTGAGTTGCCTAAATCCGATGGGTTCGGCCCTCGCTCAGCCTCCACTGAGCACTAACGTCGCTCGGGCAGCACCCCGCGAAAGATGCTGCCCCACACGGTCTCACATACCTGTTGTGATTCTCAGTTTAGGCGCTGAGAGGAGCGACAATTGCCTCACCATTGCCACGACCACAACACACCCGGAGGCATTGTGAGGCAGTGACGCTCAGCTCACCCAACCCATGCGCCAGTGGCCACGGACCAGGGACTCTGAGTGGAGGGATGGTAGAGGCAACCTCAAGTGAGTCTATCCATGGATTGTGGACATTCCTGCTATTGGCAAAGGATAGGGCAAGCCCATGAATCGTATATCCAGTCCGTAGCCAGTGTCGGATAGAACTCACAACCAAAGGCTCCGTTCTTTAAGGAGCCAAATTTAAGGGGCGGGAGGAACAATCGCTTAGGGTGTTATTCGCCATAAGAAGTAACCCTAAACATTCACCATCCCGCCCATTTTGGCTAACCAGTTTCCCCAGCCTTTTAGAGCCGGTCCTTTATCAGCCAAACCTCAGCATGTACTTTACCCTACCATGCTGAGCAAGGGTTGCCATTTCATTAGATGCGACAGTGAGGAAAATCGCCCGATTATCAAGCACTACCGCAACTCAGACCTCCTTTCTTCCACGGTTTTGGCAACCCAATGCCACCAATTGAAAACCAACTGAGGATGTAAACTTTGGGCCGTAGACAAATTGGATGAAGTATGGAATCCACCAGTTGCAAGGCGCTGATTTAAAATCAACTGCCCCTAGTGGACGGCCAAGCTTTATCTGGAAGCATGTAAGGCACAGGAACCTTACAGTTGTACCGGCCACAGTACGCCACAGCTTATCTGTCACCATGTAAATGCTATGTGGTTGGCCACAGTTGCCACAAGGAAACTTGGTCATGCAGCCACCGCCGTTTCCCTGCCGGTCCAATCACGCCCAAAGTTATCAGGCGTACAGTAATAGATATGGCCACGTGGCCCAGGGTTGAGTGTGCGGCTCACCTCAGCCGCTAAGTTATTGCACCATTCAGCCAACATAGCTGGGGTGGACCGGCCAGCCTCAATGTCAGTCATAGGCTTGATCATGCAGCCGGGTTTCAACTCGCCAGTCAGTGCATGCCGTGGCTCTATACGTCGATAGCCATTAGCATCAATCACATATCCCGGCATCTCACGACGCAACAGCTCTGTCCTGATGATGAGCAGCAATGTGCGCCTCACCTGTAGCAGGGACGGGTCAGGTGGTTCATTGATCAGCACAGCCAAGTCGTGGCGCAACTCAAGCGTAGTGTATTCGCGTAAAGCTTTCATTTTCCCTCCTTCGTGGGATGGCCAGCGTTCCACACTATCTGGCCACTGTAATGCTTACAACCGCAAACGTGGTCACCCATCTGTTGACCACAGGCACCATCGTTCGGCCCATGCTGCTGAGCAATGTGCCCACAGCCGGCCGACATGCAAAGCGTCCAACGAGCAGCACCAGCGTTCACATCCCCAGCTGTTGGAGGCAGCAGATACTCAGCCTTGATGGATGCCGTGACTTCAGCCATAGCCCAATGCAAATGTTCTGATACTTCAGCCAAAGCCTCAAGTGCCTGAGCATAGTTATCAGCAGCCTTGGCTTTATCAATAGCAGCCTGTGCCCAGCCTAAGCTATCCTTGTAGGTTTGTGTTAGAAATGTCATCGCGTTTCACCTCCCTAGTCTAGGTAGCATGGTTAGTGTTTGCGCTCCTAGAACTAGCTTTCTATGCTGGATTGAGTTCCCTCTTGCCCTATTTCCAGCATACCTCTATTATATAACATTAACGCCCGTTTGTCAATATCTTTACGCCCTAGTTTGCGCCCCTAGACCTATGCCCCGCGCAGGCAACCCAAGCCAGCCTCACACCGGGGGGGGGGGGGGTTTTTTTTTAAAAAGGGGAGGGGGGAAATAGGAGCAAAAAAAAAACCTACCCTCCAAATTGTAAGGTTTATGGTTGTGGGTTTTTGCTTTGGGGTTGTTGGTTTTTTTTTTTTGAATTTCCTGTAATA
>JACXTT010003175.1_pt1 | contig 25610 bp, 22 predicted proteins | sample 9270951 | NCBI WGS metagenome assembly JACXTT01 (sample SAMN15532306, study PRJNA645909) | rock metagenome | isolation source: weathered quartz diorite | place: Puerto Rico | collected 2017-06-21
CCGCGCTCGCGGCGGGCTGCCCGCGCGACGGCGTGCGCGCCCTGCAGGCGGACGGTCGCATCGTCCGGATCGGGGACCTGGCCTGGGCGACCTCGACCTACCGGCGTCTCGCCGCCACGGCCCTCGACCTGGCGCGCGGCGGCCCCCTGACGCCCGCCGCGTTCCGGGACGCGACGGACACGAGTCGGCGCTACGTCCTCGCGATCCTCGAGGACCTCGATCGACGTGGGATCCTGGAGCGCACGCCGGAGGGCCATATCCCCGGGCCGCGCGCGCCGCGCGGCAACCCCGCCCCCGCCGAGGCTGCGACGTGAGGACGGCGATCGTCCTCGCCGGCGGCCGCTCGACGCGTTTCGGCGGTGACAAGCTGGCCTACCGGCTCGGGGGCGAGGCTCTGGTCGACCGGGCGATCGACGCCGTGGCGAGCGTCGCCGACGAGGTCATCGTAATCGGGCGGGGGCTCGATTCGACGAGACCGGCGGTCCGAGGGATTCCAGACGCCGAGCAATTCGGGGGACCGCTGCTCGCGCTGGTCGCGGCGCTCGACGAGGCCCGCGGCACCGTGGCCATCGTCGTCGGCGGCGACATGCCCGAGCTCGTCCCGGCGGTGCTGTCGCGGATGCTGGAGGATCTCGAGGCAGGTCAGGGATTCCAGGCGGTGATCCTTGCCACGCCCGGGCCGACGATCGGCGCTGACCGGCCCGAGCTGCCGCGGCGCCAGGTGCTGCCCCTCGCGATTCGCGTGCAGCCTGCCGCGCGCGCGGCCCGCGAGGCCGTCGAGGCCGGCCGCCGCTCCCTCCAGGCGCTCGTCGACCGCGTGGCCGTCGTTGAGCTCTCGCCGTCGATCTGGCGACCGCTCGATCCCCGCGCGCGCACATTGCTCGATGTCGACACGCCCGGCGATCTGGCGCGATTCCGGGACCCCGATCCGCGCTGAACCCCTTTCGAACTCCGCGCGCGCTCGCTAGGCTCTCCTGTGCAGGCGGGGCCAGTGCTCCGTCCCACGCGCCCATCGTGGCAGGAACCGGGAGCCGAGGGAGAGTCAGCATGGCCTTCTGGAACAAGCTCAACTCGAACGAGAGGATGGTCGGCTACGGCGCGATCATCGTGCTCGTCGGGTGGGTGTTCGGGATCGTGTTCGGTGGCGGGTTCGGCGCCAGCTGGTCGTTCGTGGCCGCGATCGTCGTGCTCATCGTCTACTACCTGAAGTACTCGCCGACCAGCAACGTCAACTGGCCGGTTCCCGTACAGACCATCGTCCTGGTGGTCGCCGGCCTTGCCGCGATCGGCGCGCTGCTAGCCCTCGTGAGCATCCTCGGGCTGCTCGGCTTGTTTGCCGGGTTCTTCATCGGCTTCCTCCTCGCGGTCATCGTCAACGCGATCGGGGCCGTGATGATGGCGCTGTATGCCTGGCGCGAATACCAGGCCATGCCGAAGGCGGCGCCGCCCGCGCCGCCGGCGCCGCCACCGGCGGCCTGACCGCGCGCCTCGTCCGGGAGCAGCACCCGGCAACGCCGCACACACCACTGCCCAAGCGAACGGGCCGGGAGCGATCCCGGCCCGTTCTGCTAGCTGGAGGCTGCGCCCGCCGGGCTACCCGCCGCGGCCTGTTCCGATTCGTCGGGGCGACGCTTCGGGTCGCGCAGCCCGATTGCGTTCGCGGCCGCCCCGCCGAGCATGAGCCCGGCGGCGACCAGCGCCGCCAGGTGATAGGCGTCGGTTGACGCCACGCGAGCGGCGAGGACGAGCGCCGGCGGGGCGTCGCGCGGCGGCGGAGCGAAGGCCTCGTACTTCGCGCGCAGCTCGGGGGAGCTGGGGTCCGTTCCGGGGACAGCGGCGGCCAGGGTGGCGTAGAAGGCACCGCTCACCGCAATGAACACGGCGGCCTGGACGATCGGCGCGCCAACGCGCGACAGAGCGTTGTTGATTGCGGAGCCTATCCCGGCGTTGCGGACCGGGATCGAGCCCATCAGTCCCGTCGTGAGCGGTGCCACGAGCATCGACAGGCCGAGGCCGAACAAGATCGTTGCCGGCAGGGGATCGGTGAAGACGTCGATGGGCGGAATCAGGCTGGCTGGGTTCGAGATCTCGGCGGCCCACCCACGTGAGGTAGCAGGGACGCGCACCCACCACAGCATGGCGGCGGCCAGGAGCAACGGGCTGAGCACCAGGAACCGCCGCACGCCCAGCCGCCCTGCAAGCGTGCCCACCCGTGCGGACAGGAACGTCAGCAGGAGCCCGGTGGGCAGGCCCACGATCGCCGCCCCGAGCGGGCTGTAGCCGAGGGTGCGCTGGAGGAACAGCGACTGGAAGGCGAAGTTCGTATAGAGCGCGCCGTAGATCAGCAGCGTCGACAGGTTGATCGCGGCGAACGCCCGGATCCGGAACAGCCCGAGGGGAACGAGCGGGTGCGGCCGGGTCGCCATGAGGATCGGGAAGGCGATCAGCGCAACGACACCGACTCCGAGCGCAGCGAACCCGACCGGGTCATGCCACTGCTGCTGTTGGCTGCGGGTGAAGCCGAACGCGAGCCCGCCGACCGCCAGGGCGGCGACGATCGCGCCCAGCCAGTCGAAGTGGGCCGTCGCCGTCTCATCGCGTGATTCGGCCATGTAGCGCCTTGCCAGCCAGACGGCCCCGACGACCAGCGGTGCGTTGACGAGGAACAGGGCGCGCCAACCGAGCGTGTCGACGGCGATGCCGCCGATCGGCGGCCCGAATGTCGTCAGCGCCGCCGTCACTGCCGCCCACAGCCCGAACGCCCGGGCGCGGGCGGCGCCCTCGAACGTGCTGGTGATGATCGCCAGCGAGCCCGGGACGAGCAGCGAACCGGCGATGCCCTGGAGGATGCGGCCGGCGACGAGGAGCTCCATGTTCGGGGCGAAGCCGCACAGGATGGATGTCAGGCCGAAGCCGATGAGCCCGATGACGAACATCCGGCGCCGGCCGTAGTAGTCGCCGAGGGCGCCGGCGAGGACGAGGAACGCGGCGAGGGTCGCGAGGTAGCCCGAGGTGACGTAGGTCTGGCCCTCGAGCCGGCCGAGCACGGTGCTCGGGAGCTGCTCGCCGATCCGGGGCAGGGCCAGGAAGACGAACGTCCCGTCGAGGAAGACGATGGCGGAGCCGAGGATGGCCGCGGCCAGGGTCCCGCGCTGTGCCGTGGTCATCGGCGCGAGTCTATCGGGGGCGCGGCCGCGGGGACCGCGCGCGACTCAGTCGGGATGCGCCTTGCGGAAGCAATCGGAGCAGTAGACCGGCCGATCCATCCGCGGGCGGAAGGGCACCTGGGCCTGATTGCCGCACTCGGAGCAGAGGACCGCGAAGTACTCGCGCGTCGGCGCGCTACGCTCGTAGCCGCGAGGGCCACCGAGGTCGGACGCGGAGTAGCCGCTGTCGCGGGCGGCGCGCCGGCTGGCGCGGCAGCTCACGCAGCGCTTGGGCTCAGAGGCGAACCCCTTCTCGGCGTAGTAGCGCTGGTCGTCGGCGGAATGGATGAATTCGGAGCCACAGTCGACACAGGTGAGGGTTCGATCGGCGTAGGTCACGAGATCCTCCGGGGCGCGTTGTCTGTTCTTCGTGGCGCACCGGAGGGAACCGTCGGCAACGCGGAAGCGGCTGTGAGCCGGCGCCGCGCGACCCTTGGTGCCGATCTGGAGTCCCTTGGTCGGGGCGCACCGGGTGAATGCGGCCGAAGGATACACGGGATCGGCGGAAGGTTCCGGCAGCCGGTCGAGGCGTGCCAGTCGACCTGTCACAATTGCCTGCGACCGTTCGCCCAGGCGAGCGGGGAGCAATTGGGGGCGCCTCGCTCGCCGGGCTGAGCCAGGATGTCGGGGCGCGTTGGTGGAGGGCGCTCACAGGGCATGCTGCGACTGCTCCACACCGCCGACGTCCACCTCGGGGCGCGGCACGCGGACCTCGGGGATCGGGCCGCGACGCAGCGGGAGCGGCAGTTCGCGGCGTTCGTGGCGGCGATTGATCTCGCCCTCGCCGAGAAGGTCGATCTCGTACTGATTGCCGGCGACCTGTTCGATTCGAACGTCCAGCCGCGGCGATCGGTCGAGCGCGCGGCCGCGCAGCTGAAGCGACTGGTCGAAGCCCGCATCCGGATCGTGATCGCGCCGGGCACTCACGACGTGTTCGATCGGGCGTCGATCTACCGCGCCTACGACCTGCCGGCCCTCGCCGGCGCGGTCGGCTCGGACTTCGTGACGGTCCTGGACCCGGACCACCCGGACGTCTACCTGCGGCCGCTCGACGTGGTCGTGCACGGCCAGTGCTTCCCGACGAAGCGGGCGCCGCATTCGCCGCTGCTTGACTTCGACGCGGCGAAGGACGAGCGGGCGACGTGGCAGATCGGGCTGCTCCACGCGGCGCTCGCGATCGAGGGCAAGACCGACGGCGACGACGTGGTCATCACCAACAGCGAGATCGAAGCCAGCCACTTCGACTACCTCGCCCTCGGGCACTGGCACTCGACCTCGAAGGGTCGCGCCGGCAAGACCAGCTACGCCTATTCCGGCGCCCCCGAGCCGGTGGCGCTGGACCAGGACCGCGCCGGAAACGTGCTGCTGGTGACCCTCGACTCGACGGACGGCAAGAAGCACGTCATGGTCGAGGAGCGCAAGGTCGGCAGGACCCGCTTCGAGAGGATCCAGCTTGATGCGGCGGCAGTCGGCTCCCAGCCGGGCCTCGTGAAGCAGCTCACCGAGCGGGCAGACCCGGATCTCATGCTCGACGTCGAGCTCATCGGCGTTCGGCCGGACGAACTGGATGTGCGCGTCGAGGAGGTCGAGTCGGAGCTCGCCGACAGGTTCCTCAAGCTGCGCATCCGGGATAAGGCCGTCTCGCCGCTGCCCGAGGGACCGGTGGCGTCGCCGGACACGGTGCTGGGCGCCTTCGTGCGCGACCTCGAGGCGCAGATCGCCGAGCTGGAGGCCGCCGACGACGACCCGGCCGCGAACGAGCTGCGCGATGCGCTGCGCCTCGGCCGGTTGCTGCTCTCCGGCGCGGAGCTGACGCTGTGAGGATCACCCGGCTGCAGCTCCGAAACGTCAGGCGCCACGCCGACCTGGATCTCCCGCTCGCTCCGGGCCTGACGGTGGTCCGCGGCCCCAACGAGTCGGGCAAATCGACCATCCAGCGGGCCCTCGAGCTGGCGCTCACGCGCCGCGTCACCTCGGGCTCTGGCGACATGGACGGCATGCGCTCGTGGAACACGGGCGACGATGAACGGCCGTGGGTCCGGCTCGAGTTCGAGCAGGACGACCTGGACGGCGTCCAGAAGGGCTCGCTCGAAAAGGCGTTCCGCGGCAACAAGGGGACGGTCAGGCTGGAGGCGGACGGCGAGACGATCACCGACCCCACCCGCGCCGACGAGGTGCTGGCCGATCTGACCGGCATCCCCAGCGAGGCCTTCTTCCGCTCGACCGCGTCGGTTCGACACCACGAGCTCGACGGACTGGCGCGCGACGAGGCCGCGCTCCGCGACCGCCTCCAGGCCTCGATCTCGGGCGGCGATCGGGGAACGAGCCGCGCCCGGCGCAAGCTCGAGCGGGCCATCCAGATCCTGAACGCGAAGGGCGACAAGAACCCCGGCCAGCTGAAGGCGGCCGAGGCGGATCTCGCCACTGAGACGGCCGCACAGCGCAACGGCGAGGCCGCGCTCGAGCAGCTCGAGCAGGACCGCGATGCGCTCGCTCAGTCGCGGGACGACCGGGCCGCCGCGGAAGCCGAGCTGAACGAGCAGCGCTCGATGCTGGAGAAGGCGCGGCTGGCGGAGCGCCTCGTGTCGGAACGCGAGCAGGCCAAGGAGCGCTTCGAGCGGTACAGCACCGCGGTTGAGGTGAGCAAGCAGGTCGATGAGCTCGAGGCCTCGCATCCGTCGTCGAACGGCCTCCCGGCGCTGCGCGAGGCGCTCACGAAGGTTCGCGCAGCGGACATGCGGATTCGCGAGGTCAAGTCCGCGCTCGCCGGTGAGGTCGAGGTCCAGTTCGAGATCAAGGTGCCGACGCCGCGCGCCTGGCGCCCGACGGCGATCGTCGCTGTGCTGCTGATCCTCGGCGGCGTCGCGATCACCATCGGCGACCAGCTCAAGGTCCTGCCGCGGCTGCTGCCAACGATCAGTATCGGCAGCGGCCTGGACCTCCCCGGCGCCGGGGTCCTGGCGGGGCTCCTCGTGCTCGTCGGCGCCATCTTCGCCGTCGTCGGCCGGCGGCAGCGGATCCGCGCCCAGGACGTTCGCAAGAACAAGGACATGCGCTCGCAGGAGATCGAGCGACGGCTTCGGGGACGCTCGATGCTCGAGCAGGAGCTGCAGATGGAGGAGGTCACCCTGACCAACCTCCTAGCCGCGCTGGAGCTGCCGGATCTCGCCGCCGTGGAGGCGCTCGTCGCGGCCGAGGAGGCGCACATCGGCCAGATCCTCCGGCTGCGCGCCCAGCTCGAGGGCCTCGTCGGCCGCGAGCCGACCGAGACGCTCCCCGACCTGCGTGACAAGGCGGCCCTCGACGTCGAGCAGAAGACGGGCGCGCTCGAGCAGCTCGGCCCGATTGCGCGCGAGCCACGGGCGCGCGAGCGGCTCGAGGTCGCCGTCACCGACGCGGACCGCGCCCTCGGTCTTGCCCGTGACAGCGAGGCGCAGGCGAAGGCCAGGGTGGAGCAGAACGCGGTCGATGCCGAAGAGGTCGCCGGCCACGCCGAGCAGGCCGCCCGGTGGGCCGAGCAGCTCGATCTGCTTCAGCGCCGTGCCCGCGTGTACGAGGCGACGCTCAAGGCGCTGGACGCCGCGGAGCGGACGACGATCCGGACCGCGACCCGCTACCTCGAGCGGCGCATGGTGGGCGACATCGAGCGCGTGACCGCCGGTCGGTACCGGCGGGTGAAGGTCGACGACCAGGATCTCTCGCTCAAGGTCTTCGCGCCGGAGCGGGGCGACTGGGTCGACGCGTCCCAGCTCAGCCAGGGCACGCTGGACACTGTCTACCTCGCGGCCCGCATCGGCCTCGTTCGTCTCGTGACCGGCGATCGCCGCCCGCCGCTCGTGCTCGACGATCCGTTCGTGACCCTCGACGACGAGCGAGCCAAGCGGGCGCTCGAGCTGCTGCGCGACGTCAGCGCCGACTTCCAGGTGATCTACCTGACGACGTCGGACCGATACGACGGCGCCGCGGACGCGGTCCGGGTGCTGACGGGTCCGCGCGAGATGACGCCGGCCGAGCCCGTGGCAGCTGGTTCCTAGGCGGAACTACGCCTGAGGCTCAGGCGGGTCGAGCGCAAGGAGCGAGCGAGCCGGCGACCGAGCGCACCTAAACGTGCGTGAGGGAAGCCGGCGCAGGTCGCGACGCCGCGGGCGAGCCGCATTAGCCTCGGGCGCTTAGAAGCCGCCCCCGGCGCCACCGCCGCCGCCACCCCCGCCGCCGCCGTAGCCCGAGCCGGACGACGACACCGCGGTGGTGCTGATCGAGCCGACCATGTTCGACACGCTGGAGATCGACGCTCCCGAGTACCACGCCGGCGACCACGCGGCAACTCCCGCCGCCTGGGCCTGGGCGAACGTCTGCTTGATCAGGCCATCGATCTCGTCCTTGAGCCCGAACGCCACCGCCCACACCGTGAGCAGGTCCGGAGTCGTGATCCAGGGCAGCCGCGAGCGCGTCTTCTCGACCGCCTCGGTGACGTTCTGCGAGGCGGCCATCTCGAGCTTGAGGGTGTTCCTGTAGGCGAGGGCCATCGCGAGGGTGCGCGCGCCGTCCTCCGTCCGGGCCGCCAGCCGGCCGCTCAGGACGGCGATCGCGAGACCGCCGACGCCAGCCATGACGATCGGCAGGGCCAGGAAGCCGCGACCCGGCCGGAACAGGTTCGAGCCGCCGCCGCCGGTGTCGAAGGCAAACAGGAACCCGAAGACGACGACCGCCACGACGAGCCCGATGCCGATCCCGAGCCAGCGGCCGGTGATGCTGTTGGGGTCGTCCCGGAAGTAGCCCGCCGCCTTCGCCGCCGCTCCGGTGTCCTTCCTGAATGCTTCCCACAGCTTGGCGCCGGTGCCCGCCTTGAGCGTCGCGGCGCTCAGCACCCCGTCGGTCGACCGTGCCCGGACACTCTCGGCGAGCCGGCCTTCCGCGTCGCCCAGCGGCCTGCGGCGCGCCTCGAGCGAGCCGGGGTCGACCAGCGGCCTGTCGGGGACGACAAGGTCGACATGCTTCCCAAGACCGAAGACGCCGGCGCTTTCCTGGAACGTGACGAGCCCGCGGTGGCCGAGGTCGACGAGCCCGGACGTGAACGCGTCCTTCGTGACCCTGTCCTCCCGGAGCACGGTCGCGAGGGCCGGGGTGAGGGCGGGTGGCGGGCCGGGCAGCAGCACCGAGTCATCGATCAACGGGACCCGCGCATCGCGGCCGCGCTCCCACCATGTCCGCAGGAAGAGCCCGAACACGATGGCGGCGAGTCCGACGACGAGCGCGGCGAGCAACGCGTTGAGCACGGCCTGCCCAGCTCGATCCGGGTTGCCACCCGCCTGGGTGACGTGGTCGATCCGCGCGAGGCCGTCGAGCAGCGCGGCGTCGAGATTGCCGTCCTTGGCCCTCGGCAGCATCGCGTCGTTGACGACCGAGGCCGCCTCGTCGATGTCGAGATAGCTCTCGCGGTAGCCGCGCCCCGCGTAGACGAAGATCTGGCCGTGCTGCTGGCTGCCGGCGTTCATGTCGAACAGCACCACCAGGCCATCGTCGACGCCGCGGCGGCCGACGCCCCAGGTGTCCATGATCGTCCGCGCATCCGCCTCCGCCGTCGCGGTCGAGACGGCCGTGTCGTCGCTCGGCCAGGACACGATCGCGAGCTGCGCCTGCGTCCGCTCCCGGATCGCCGTCGCGATCGCCTGCGCCTGCTGGACCGTCGGGCCGGACCAGATCCGGGCGAAGTCGTAGACGTAGATGCCCGCCTGCGTCGGCGGCAGCGTGATCGCGGCGACCAGCGCCGGGCCGACCAGCCAGGCGGCCGCGGCCAGGATCGCGGCGCCGAGTCGAGCGGGAGCTGGTGCGGCGCGAGTCATGGGCAGCCGCGATGATAGAGGCGTGCCCAGCCTCCCCCTCCCACCGACGCTGACCGTCGTCGCCCTCGGCCTCCTCGCCTCGGTGGGCTGGGGGATCGGCGACTTCGGCGGTGGCCTGACGAGCCGCCGTGCGCCAGTCCTCGGCGTGCTGCTCGGAAGCCAGGTGGCGAGCCTGTTCGTCGGCGCCCCTGTCCTCCTCCTCGTATCGGAGCCTGCGATGCGCCCGGCGGACGTCGTGATCTCGATCGTCGGTGGGGTTCTCGGCGCCTCAGGCCTCGCCCTGCTCTATCGCGGACTGAGTGTCGGGCGGATGGGCGTCGTGGCCCCGGTCGCCGCCGTGCTCACCGCGACGATCCCGCTCGCGTTCGGGTTCGTCACGGAGGGCGTGCCGTCGATCCTGGCGATCGTGGGCATCGGTGCCGCGGCCCTGAGCGTCATCCTCATCTCGCGGTCGCCGGAAGCGCCTGGGGGAGGGCCGAGCGGGCTCGCCTACGCACTCGGCGCCGGCACGCTCTTCGGCCTGTTCACCATCGACGTGGCCCAGCTCGATGACGGGCTCGTCCTGTCACCGATCATCCTGATCCGCATCGCCTCGGTGCTGACCGTGGCGTTCTGGATCGCCGTGCGCCGCCGGGAGTGGCGGGTCCCTCGCCGGGTCTGGCCGGCGACGGTGGGCGTCGGCGTCATGGACTTGTCGGCCACGGGCGCGTACCTCATGGCCATCGCGATCGGCCCGCTGGCAATCGCCTCGATCCTTGCCTCGCTCTATCCGGTCGTGACGACGATCCTCGCCGCCGTGCTGCTCCGAGAACGAGTGACCCCGGCGCACGCGGCCGGGATCCTCGCCGCCGGCGTGGCGGTGGCGCTCATCGCCGGGGGGTCGTCGGTCTAGGCCTCCACGCGCCCGGCCCGGGCCAGCCGCGCGCCATCGAGCTCGGCGGCCGTTCGAATGCGGTGGACGGCGGCGAAGCCGTCCGACACGAGCTCGCCCCGGCGCAGCGAGCGCGCCAGCTCCTCGAGCTGGCGGCGGACGGCAGCGTCGGGAACCATGCGCCCGGCTCTCGTCCTGTTGCGGGCGAGGACGAGCCGAGCCGGGAGGTCGAGCACGATCGCCACCGCCGGAATCCCCTGCGCAGCTGCCCGGCGAACGAGGGCGCGCCGAGCGAACGAGGTCACGTTGGTCGCATCGACGACCGTGGTTCGGCGCTCGGCCATCCGCCGCGAGAGTCGACGGTAGAGGATCGCGAAGGCCGTCCTCGTCACCCCCTGGTCGCTCTCATCGCCGCTGATCAGGGCGCGATGGGCATCGGAGGACAGGACCTCGTCCGGCGCGAACCAGCGCGCCGCGAGCGTGCTCTTGCCCGCGCCGGCCGCGCCGACGAGCACGACCAGACTGGGCTCCGGCAGCTCGATCACCATCTCGGCGAGATTGTGCGCGGGCCGGTCAGGCGCGCCGACGCGCCTCCCAGCCGCCGCCCTCGCGGCGACGGACTTCGTAGCTCGGCTGGTCGTAGACGGATGGGCCCTGGACGACGAGCCCGTCGGAGAGGCGGTAGCGCGAGGCGTGCCACGGGCACTCCACCAGGCGACCGTCGATCAGCCGGCCCTCGTTCAGGGGACCGCCTGCGTGCGCGCAGGTGTCGTGCAGGGCGAGGATCTGCTCGCCCTGGCGGACGAGCACGAGCTGGTTGATGTCGAGCTTCGCCTTCACAAGCCGGCCTTCCGGGATCTCGTCACCGGCGAGCTCGGCCGGCTCCAGCGCAATCCACTTCGTCCCGGCGCCCCGGAACGCATGCCGGTTGACCATGTTGCCGAGCACGTAGACGACGTCGCCGCCCACGTACGCGGCGGCGGAGAGGACCAGGAAGCTCAGCACGGACAAAAGGACGCCGCCGCCCGACGGAGCCGGATTGCTCCCCAGCCGAAGCGCGAGCGAGATGAGGTAGCCGAGCAGGGCGAGCAGCATGAGCGATGAGTGGAGGGTCGCCCGCTCGCGAGCCTTGCCGTCGGTGTCGGCGTAGTCGGCGAACCCGGCCAGGGCCGCCGCGAGCATCGCCAGGACGCCGACCGCCAGTGTGACCGTCGCAGCGCCCTGGTTGCCGAGGACGTCGAACACGATCACCAGGAACAGGATCCCGATCGGTGCGTCGGTGAGCACCGCGTGCAGCGGGTGGCCAAGCCAGCGGCCGATGAGCAGATCGCGGATGGCCGGCATCAGGCCGAAGAGCCAGTGCAGGAATCGGAAGGCGAGGTCGCCGAGCGGCCTCGTCCAAAAGCCCTGCGCGTCCATCAGTCGCACGAGCATGCGGGCAAGCAACGGCGGCCTCCTTCCCGGTGGGAATCTACGACCGGCTGGGAACGGTTGGATCGCGGGCCGCGCCGCCGAGCGGCGCGCGCGCCTGAGCTCGGGAGGTCGCGCCTCAGCTCGGGAGGTCGCGCTCCGGCGGCCCGATGTAGCGCGCGTCCGGCCGGATCAGCCGGTTGTCTGCGGCCTGCTCGAGCACGTGCGCCGTCCAGCCGGCGTGTCGCGCCAACGCGAACGTGGCCGGGAAGAGATCCGGCGTGAGGCCGACGCCCATCAGGACCGGCGCGGCGTAGAACTCGACGTTCGTCTTGAGCGCCCGCTCCGGGTGGCGCTCCGCGAGGACCTTGAGCGCCACGTCCTCCACGGCGGTGGCGAGGGCGAGCCACTCCGGCGGATGCTCCATCGACTCGGCGACCTTGCGCAGCGCGGCGGCGCGCGGGTCGTAGGCGCGGTAGACGCGATGGCCGAAGCCCATCAGCCGCTCGCCTCTGTCGAGCGTCTCGTTGACCCACCGCTCCGCGCGCTCGACGGAGCCGACCTGGTGAATCTGCTCCACGACCTCGGACGGGGCGCCGCCATGCAGCGGGCCCTTCAGCGCGCCGATGGCGCCGGCCACCGCCGACGCGAGGTCGCTCCGGGTCGAGGTGATCACCCGTGCCGTGAAGGTCGAGGCGTTCAGGCCGTGCTCGGCGCCGACGACGAAATACGCGTCGAGCGCGCGTGCCGTGCCGGCGTCCGGACGGGTCCCGTTCAGCTGGTACAGGAAGCCCTCAACGAGGTTCAGGCTCGGGTCCGGGGCGATCGGCTCGTGGCCGCCGCGAATGCGGGCGAATGCGGCCAAAGCCGAGGGCGAGAACGCGGTCAGGGCACGAGCCTGCTCGGCCGTGGGCGGCCAGGCCAGCTCCCGCGTCGCGCCCCACGCGGACACCGCGGTTCGCAGCGCGTCCATTGGCTTGGCAGTCGCGGGCAGGGCACGGAGCGTCTTCAGGACGCCCTCGGGCAGCTCGCCCGTTGCCAGGCGATGCCCGGCGTCCCAGTCCCCGGTCCAGAGCAGGTTGGCGACGGCGGGATAGGTTCCATGCTCAACGAGGTCGCCGATTCGGTAGCCCCGATACAGCAGCCGCCCCCGCTCGCCGTCGACGTAGCCGAGGCCCGTCTCGGCCGCAACCACCCCCTCGAGGCCCGGGGAGTAGGGCCGCTCGTCGGTCATGACTGGGCTCATGTCCGGGATGGTAGCCGCGGCTCGTTGCCGCGGCCCCGGGGGTCAGTGCGCCTTCTCGGGCTCCAGATTGCGGAGCCGCCGAGCGACCTCGTTCAGGACGCAATCCCGGACGGTCGGCTGGGTCTCCATCAGCGAGTGGAACTCGCGGTGCCCGAGCACGAACAGGTGCGACGGCTTGGTCAGTGTCGCCGTCGCGCCCCGCGGACCCTCCGCGACAAGGGCCATCTCGCCGAGGACTTCGCCGGGCCCCACCGTGGCGATCTCCCGCCCGCCGCGCTCCACACGCGCCTCGCCGGAGGCGATGATGAACGCCTGGTTGGCGTTCTCGCCTTCGCGCATCAGAACGTAGCCGGCGGGCAGATCGACCTCATCGGTGAGCTTCGCGACCTGCTCGAGATCGCGCTGCCGAAGGTCGCCGAACAGCGCTACCGACCGCAGCGCCTCGATCTTGCCGTCAGCTGCCATCGGTGGCTCCCTCCGCGTCCGTGTCCGGCCCTGCCGGGGTGTCGTCAGCCGATGCCGGCAGGTCGCGCCAGATGGACCGTCCGTCGTCCGCGGCGACTGCCGCGACCGGCCCCGGATCCGACCGACTCGCCGTTCCCGCGTCGGCGTCGCCGAGCTGGGCGATCGCCTGTAACGCGACCTCGCTCGGCTTCCCGACGCTCTCCAGCGATCCGCCCGCTCGGCCCGGACGCGTTCCGAGGAACTCGGCGGCCGCAACCGCCGCGACGCCGCCGATCGCCGCAAGCCCGATCGGCCCGCCGGCCATCGCCCCGACGATCAATGCCGGCGCCATGCCCTGGCTCGGGCTGGGGCCGCGCAGGCGCAGGGGCCGCTTGTCGTAGTCCTGGAGGGCCGCGTCGACCGCCGTCAGGCCGGGGATCGCGAGATCGCCGATGGACTCGCGCTGGGCCAGCGCAGCCCCGCAATTGCTGCACGACGTCGCCTCGGGCGAGGCAGCAGCGGTGCCACACCACGCGCACGTGCGGGGCGCCTCTCCAGCGCTGGGTTCCGTTACTGCCGGCACGGGATCTACGTCACCCTCCTCCTGGGTCACGCCGACAGCATAGGGACCCCACTCAAGGGCCCGGTCAGGCAGGCGGGATGTTGGCGTTGAAGCGAAACCGGTTCTCCGGGTCGAGGCGCCGTTTGACCGCCCGCAGGCGGGCGTACGCCTCGTCGCCGAAGGCCTGGGCGATGCGGCTGGGCGGCTCGTCGTCGGGGGCGTAGTTGAGGTAGCCGCCGCCGCGCAGTGACCACGGCTCGAGGGCGTCCGCCGCCCCGCGGACCCACGCGATCGCCGCGTCGTCGTCCGCCGCGTCCGTCCAGATGCCGAGCGCCGAGACGTTGGCCGCCGCGGCGCGGCTTCCGAACGCCGCATGGGTCGCGGGGATCCGGTGTGCCATCCCGTGGATCGGCTCGATGAGGAACTCGCAGTCGGCGACCCCGGATGCCTGCCGTTCGAGGATCAGTTCCTGTAGATCAGGCCCGACGTCGCGTACGAAGTGGCCCTTCCAGTAGTGGCGGAATTTCGGCCCCATGCGCTCGGAGAGTAGTTGCATGTCGAGGTAGGAGGTTGGCCGGATGCTGTCGAAGTAGCGTCCTCGAAGCGCGCGAAGTGGCGCGAACATCCGCGGTCCCATCTCGGCCGCGCCGATCCACAGTCCGAGGATGCTGAGCACGATGCCGCGCTCGGCATCGCGCCACAAGATGGCCTGCAGGGTCAGCTCGTCGCTCGCCGACTCGGATTGCAGCTCGAACAGCAGCCGCAGCGCGTCTCGAACGGAGCCGCCCTCGAACCGCATCCGGCCGCCATAGGCGCCGCCGAGCGGGATCAGCGAGTGTCGAAGCCTGGTGACGACGCCGAAGTTGCCGCCACCGCCGCGCAGTGCCCACAGCAGCTCGGGGTCGGACCCCGAATCCACCTGGATGACCTCGCCGGTCGCGGTGACGAGCTCCGCTCCGACCAGGGCGTCGCAGGCGAATCCCGCCACACCCAGGAGGTAACCGATACCGCCGGTCAGCGTCAGGCCCGCGACGCCCGTGTCGAAGTAGGTGCCGGATGGCGCAGCCAGGCCGAGCGCGGTCGTGGGGCGATCGAGGTCCTCGAGCATCGCGCCACCGCCGACTTCAGCGACCCTCCGGTCCGGATCGACGGTCACCAGGCGCAGGCGCTCGAGGTCGAGCATCAGCGAATCCTGGCCGACCGCGTGCCCGGCCACGCTGTGGCCGCCGCCACGGATCGAGATCGGCAGATCGTGCGCCGCCGCCCAGCGGACCGCCTCGACGACGTCGGCCGAGTCGACGGGCCGCGCGATGGCCCGCGGCCGCCGGTCGAGCATCGCGTTGAACGTGCGGCGGCGTTCGTCGTAGGCGGGATCGCCCGGCGGCAGGACGTCGCCGCGGAACCGCGCTCGGAGCTGGTCGATGGGCTCGGTCTGGATCGCCACCCCTGCCTCCCGCGGGAGGATAGGTCAGGGCGCGTCCAGGAACGCCAGCACCGTCGCCACGAACGCATCCGGGTGGGTATGGTGGGCGGCGTGCGCCGCGCCCTCGATGACACGAACCTCGGCGTCCGCGAGGCGGGCGGCCAGGGCGTCCGTCCCGACTCGGAACGGCGATCGGCTGGTCGAGCCGAGAAGGAGCAGCACGGGCACGCTGACGCCCCCGAGCGTCTCGAGCGACGCGCCCGCGCCCGACTCGGCCTCGACCTCACGGAGGATCGTGCGGGCTGCGGCGACGCGGGCCGGCCACACGGGATTCGCGCGGTACGCGTCCAGCTCCGCCTCGGACATGCCCACGATGCCGGCGAGGAACGTCGTGAGCGCCTCCTCGTTCGCGCCGCGATCGAGCGCTTGGCGGACCGCCTGGACGAGTCCGGCGGGCCGATACGACGTGCCCGCCGGGACCGGGCTGCCCTCATAGACGACGACGCGCCGGATGCGCGGGGTCAGGAGGCTCGCCCCGAGCGCGCAGCGGCCGCCATACGAGTGGCCGACGACGTCCACGGACGGGCTGCCCTGGTCGGTGGCGAGCGCCTCCGCCACGGCGGCCAGGTCCTCGTACTCCCGCTCGATGGCGTACTCCGCCGCGTCGCCGGACGCGCCGCGACCGCGGCGATCCAGCGCGAACACCGGTCGGGTTACGGCGAACGGCGGCCCGACCGTACGCCAGGTGGTGTGGTCCGCGGTCGCGCCGTGAACGAGCAGGAGCGGCGGCCGCACGGCGACCCTCGATGGGTGTGCCTGGATGACCTCGAAGACCGCCAGCTCGACGCCATCAGTGCCGGAACGGTACCGGCGCGGGCGCTCCTGGAACGGACCGGCCGGTTCGCTCACCCCTGCGGCGACTGCGGCAGGTTCGCCGCGGCCGCCCGATCGAGGAACCAGGTTGCGCCGCTACGCCGTGCGAGCTGGCCCGGCCAGCGCCGGACATCCCGCGCCTCGCCGAGCACTGCGGCCAGGACCTCGGCCTTGCCGGCCCCGTGCGCGACGAGGATGGGCATGCGTGCCGCCTCCAGGACGGCGGGGTTGCAGCTGATGCGCGCGACGTGCGGTTCGATATGCGTCGGCGCGGGGACCGCGGCGACCCACGCCGCCGTGTCGAACAGGCTCGAGCCGGGGAACACCGACATGACGTGCCCGTCCGATCCGATGCCGACGAGCATGACGTCGAAGATCGGTACGCCGCGGTTCGACGCCGGCAGTCCCGCATCGCGGAGCCGGTCGCCGTACTCCTCGGCTGCCCATTCGGGGCCGGCGGCGAGGCCGATCGCGTCGTTCATCCGGGGCGCGTGGATGTTCCCGGCCGGGAGAGGAACGCCGGGCTCCGCACCGAGATCGACGTCGACGCCGTACTCGCCGGTCCCCGACAGGCCCGCCCGCGCGGCGGCCGAGACGAGCACCTGGTCGAGCAGGACCACGTTCGACAGCGGGTGGTCTCGGGGCACGTAGCGGTCGTCGCCCCACCAGACGTGCACGGCGGACCACGGAATCCGGTCGCGGAGCGGCGCGACGGCAAGCGTGCGGTAGATGCCGACCGGCGTCGAGCCGCCCGTGGTCGCCCAGTCGGCACGGCCACGCCGCGCCACCGCGTCCGCGAGGGCGTCGGCGATCGCCTCCGCGGCCGCCTGCGACGTCGCCTCGGGGTCCGGCAGCACCCGGACGCGCGGCTCGCCGCTCACCCGACCAGCCTCGCAGCCATCGTGAGGACCGCGGCGCTGACCGGGTCCCGGCCGGGCGCCTCGATCGTCTCGGCCAGCAGGTCCGCCTCGCGCTTCCGCGGCGCGAGAAAGCGCCGCTCCGGCATGGCCTCGCCGTCGAGCGAGGCCTGGACCACGACGCCTTCCGCATAGGCCGTGACCTCGACCCAGAGCTGCTGGTGGGCCCTGGTCGCGTGGAGCTGGACGATGAGCGTCGTGCCCCGTGGCGCGGTCGATTCCACCGGCCGGAGCGCCACCGGCACCCGGAGCCTGCCGTGGCGGAGCAGGGCGTCGTAGCCGCCCCACGCCGCCGCACCGGCCCGCAGTGGCTCCACGACCGCCATGCCGAGGCGCGAAGCGAGCCACGCCGCGTGATACATCGGGCGGACGACGTTGGCCGCGCCCGGCGCGCCGTCGGCCGCGGCGTAGTTGATCTCGATCCTGTCGAGATGGCCGAGGAACGGCAGCAGCGCGGGTCGATCGAAGGTGGAGGCGATGGCCTCCCGCCACCGCGCCTGCCGGAGCAGCGCAAAGTCCGCGATCTCGATGTCGAACCGCTCGGGCAGCTCGGCCATCGCGACGAGCCCGCGAAGCCCGTCGCCGGCCCAGCCCGAGCCGTCGACCAGCACGCGGTCGGCCATCGGCAGGAGCTCCCGCGCCGCACGGCCCTCGAAGTGGGGCTCGCCTGGCCACCAGACCGTGACCGGCAGGTCGTGGATGAGGAGCGGCGCGACGATCCCGGATAGGTGCTGGCCGCTCTCGCCGCCGCACGTCAGGTAGACAAGCTCCGAACAGGTCTCGGCCGCGGTCTCGGACGGCAGGACGCAGTGCGCCTGGACCTGGGCGTCGAGCCAGGCCGGGCCGTCGGGGTCGGCCGGCGTAACGATGAGAGTGCGCGACGGATGGCGACCAGACAGCCCGTCGACGATGGCGGCGACGCGCTCACCCACCTCGCCACGGCCGGCGATGACCACGAGGTTCATCACGCTCGTGCGGGCCGCGACGCGGCGCTCCTCGCCATCGGGCCCCTCGCTGGTGAGCGAGATCGACTGCCAGATCCGGCCGAGCTCGGCGGCGATGCCGTCGATGCTCTTGGCCCGCGACTGCCAGCGGAGCATCGGCTCGCCGACGGCGCCGCGTCTGTTCGTGACCGGCGCGGACCGGACGCCGCCCGCCGCGGAGCCGCCCTCGATCACAGCCGCCGCCAGTTCCGGCCGTCGCGCTGGATCAGCTCGTCCGCCTCCTCCGGGCCCCAGCTGCCGGCGGCGTAGTTCGGGAATGCCGGCGCGGGCATGTCCAGCCAGCCCTCGAGCATCGGCGTCACGATGGACCAGGCCGCCTCGACCTCATCGGCCCTGGTGAACAGGGACTGGTCGCCGAGCATGGCGTCGAGGATCAGCGTCTCGTAGGCGTCCGGAGCATCGGTGGAGAAGGCCGTGCCGTAGGTGAAGTCCATCGTCACCGGCCGGATGTCGAGCCCCAGGCCCGGAACCTTCGAGCCGAAGCGCAGGAGGATACCTTCGTCCGGCTGGACCCGGATCGCGAGGAGGTTCGGCTGGGGATCCGTGTTCGCGTCGGCGAACAGCCGATGCGGCACGTCCCGGAACTGGATGGCGATCTCCGACGCTCGCTTGGCCATGCGCTTGCCCGTGCGCAGGTAGAAGGGCACACCCGACCAGCGCCAATCGTCGACCTCGAAGCGCGCTGCGACGAACGTCTCCGTCTCGGACTCGGGGTCGACCTCTGGTTCCTGGCGGTAGCCCTTGACGGGCACGCCCGCGACCCAGCCCTTGTCGTACTGGCCCCGGACGACCGCGCGGGTGACGTCGTGTCGCGTCGGCGGTGCGATCGCCCGGAGGACCTTGAGCTTCTCGTCGCGCAGCGCGTCGGCGGCGAAGGTCGCCGGCGGCTCCATGGCCACGAGGGTGAGCAGCTGGAGGAGGTGGTTCTGCAGGACGTCGCGGGCCGCGCCGGTCTCTTCGTAGAACGCGCCGCGGTCCTCGACCCCGAGCGACTCGGCGACGGTGATCTGGATATGGTCGACGTAGCGCCGGTTCCAGAGCGGCTCGAAGATCCCGTTGCCGAAGCGGAAGACCAGCAGGTTCCGCACCGTCTCTTTGCCCAGGTAGTGATCGATGCGGTAGACCTGCGACTCCCGGAAGACCTTGAGAACCTCGCGGTTGAGGCGGATCGCCGAAGTGAGGTCGCGCCCGAACGGCTTCTCGATGACGACCCGCCGCCAGCCCCCGGCGTGCACCTCGTGGTCGAGCCCGCAGCGCCCGATCTGGGCCACGATCTCGGGGAACGCCGACGGCTGGGTCGCCAGGTAGAACATGAGGTTCTGGCGGGTGTCGTGCTCGAGGTGCATGTCCTCGAGCTTCGTGGTCAGGGTGTCGTACAGCGCGTTGTCGTTGAAGTCGCCACGGTGGTAGAAGACGCGATCGAGGAACTGCTGCTCGGCCTCCTCGTCGAGCTGAACCCGGCAGTTTTTGTGCAACGACTCGGCGATGTCCATGCGGAAGGTGCCGTCGTCGTACGGTCGACGACCGACCGCGACGAGCGCCCACTCCGCGGGCAGCAGGTTGGTCCGCCACAGCTGTGCGAGCGCGGGGAAGACCTTGCGGTGCGACAGGTCGCCCGTCGCGCCGAACAGGACGGCGACGTGCGGATCGGGCACGCGCTCCAGGCGCAGCCCCTCGCGCAGCGGGTTGGCCTCGGCGTGGTGGCTGGCCCGGCGACGCTTGCCGTCGCGCGCGAGCCGCTCCTCGCGGATGGTCCGCGGGGCAGGGACGGCGATCGGCGCCTTGGTGCTCATGCCGGCGCGCGCACGCTCACTCGGTCTTCACCGCGTGGCCGCCGAACTCGTTGCGGAGCGCGGCGAGCACCTTGGCCCCGTACGAGTCGTCCTGGCGGGAGCGGAAGCGCGTCTGCAGCGACAGCGTGATGACCGGTGCCGGCACGTCGCGATCGATCGCCTCCTGGACGGTCCAGCGGCCCTCCCCGGAGTCGGCGACCCAGCCCTTCAAGTGCTCGAGGTCGGGGCCGCTGGACTTGAACGCAAGCGTCGCCAGCTCGAGCAGCCACGACCGCACGACCGAGCCGTGGTTCCACAGGTCGGAGATCTTCTCGAGGTCGAGCTGGTAGTCCGACGCGTGCAGGATCTCGAAGCCCTCGGCGTAGGCCTGCATCAGCCCGTACTCGATCCCGTTGTGGATCATCTTCACGTAGTGGCCCGAGCCGGGCCCGCCGGTGTGCAGATAGCCGTCCTCGGGAGCGAGGGTCCGGAAGATCGGTTCGAGCGGCGCGACCGCGTCGCGGTCACCGCCGACCATCAGGCAGAAGCCGTTCTGCAGGCCCCAGATGCCACCGCTCACGCCCGCATCCACGTAGCGGATGCCGTGCTCGGCCAGCTCGGCGTGGCGGCGGACGTCGTCGTGAAAGTTCGTGTTGCCGCCGTCGACGATGGTGTCGCCGGGCTCGAGGTGCTCGAGGAGCTCCTTGATCTGGGCCTCGGTGGCGTCGCCCGCCGGAACCATGATCCAGGCGACGCGCGGCTTGGCGACGCTCGCCACGAGCGCCGGAACGTCGTCCGCGGCGGTGATCGCGTGGCCGGCGGCCCGCTCCTCGTCGGCGAGCTCGTGGGCCTTCTCGACGGTCCGGTTGTAGGCCATGACCTCGTGCCCGTTTCGCACGAGCCGGCGGACCATGTTCGCGCCCATCCGTCCCAGCCCGATGAACCCGAGTTGCATCTCCGTCGGCCTCCGCTCGATGTCTGCGTCAGGACAGCGCGCGCCGGACCGCGCGCTCGAGGATCGCCAGGTCGTCGGCGAGGTCGTCGCCCAGGTGGACCTGGACGACGGGTCGATCATGCGCCCGCAGCGCCTCGCGGTCACCTCGCGCCTGGGCGTCGATCAGCCGGCCAAAGGTGTACGGCCAGCCCGGGATCTGGCGGTCGACCGGGTGGTCGGCGGTGAGCTGCAGGAACACCCCGGTCGCCGGACCGCCCTTGTGCAGCTGCCCGGTCGAGTGCAGGAAGCGCGGCCCGTAGCTGGCGGTGGTGGCGCAGCGGGTCCGGGCGAGGGCCGAACGGATCGCCGCCATCCGCTCGTCCACCGCCGCCGATGGGGCGATGAAGGCCTGGATCGCCACGTACTGCGGCGGCGCGAGATCGGCGAGGGCGGGTCGGAGAGCCTCGACCAGCGAGCGCTCGTCATGGGCTCGCAAGAAGATCGCGCCCGGATCGTGCTCGTCGCCCCGATCGGCCCGACCCGCGAGCACCTGCCGCGTCAGCTCCTTTGCCTCCTCGACGTTCGGCTGGTCGAACGGGTCGATGCCCAGGACGGCGCCGGCGAACGCGGTCGCGACCTCCCAGCGGATCGCCTCGCCAGCCATGTCGATCGGGTCGTCCAGCTCGATCCGGATGACGGGGTGGCCGGCGGTCGCGAGGTCCTCGAGCAGCGCCGCTCGCGAGCGATCCGGCTCGCCGCCGGACAGCGACAGGTCGACGAACGCCCGATCCGGGCCGTAGCCGCCGACGTCCCGCGCGGGCTCCAGGTCGACCGGCACGACGCCCGTGCCCTGCTTGCCCGTCGACTCGGCCAGGAGCTGCTCGGCCCACGAACCGAAGCTCGCGATCGCCGGATCGGCGAGGAACGTGAGCTTGTCCCGTCCGTCTTTCGCGAGACTCCCGATCGCGAGCCCGAGATGGAGGCCCGGGTTCAGCGTCGCCTGCGGCGCACGGCAACCCTCGAGCATCTGCGCCCCCGTCTGGAGCAGCGCGTCCACGTCGATCCCGATCAGCGACGCCGGCGCCAGTCCGACGTACGTCAGGGCCGAGTAACGGCCGCCCACGTCCGGCGGGTTCAGGAACTCCTCGCGCAGCTCGTCGTGGTGGGGGATCGAGGCCAGGCTCTTGCCGGGGTCGGTGATGACGGCGAAGAACTCTCCCGGGCGCTGATCCGAGCCGCGCGCCTCGAGCGCCGCCGAGACGCGCGCCCAGGCGTCGGCCATGAACGCGAGGGGCTCGGTGGTCGTGCCGGACTTGCTGGCCACGATCCAGAGCGTCTCGAGTGGATCGAGGTCGTCCACCGTCGCCGCGACGGCTGCCGGGTCGGTCGAGTCGAGGATGCGCAGGCCGAGGTAGCCCTCGAGCGTGCCGAACGTCCGATGCAGGATGTCCGGGGCGAGGCTGGAGCCACCCATGCCCATGACCACCGCGGTATCGAAGCCGGCCTCGCGCGCGCCGTCGCCGAAGCCCTCGAGGGCCGCGGCCTGGAGGGCGAAGTGGGCGGGTGCGTCCAGCCAGCCGAGCCGGTCGGCGATCGTTTCGGCGACCTTCTCGTCGTCTGTCCAGAGCGAGGTGTCGCGCTCGAACAGGCGGGCCGCCCAGCGCTCGCTCGTGGCGCGTGTGGTGAGGGCGTCCAGGCGCGCCTGCTCGTCGGGCGACAGGTGGATCGACAGGCGCGACGACATCAGCGCCCCTCCACCATCGCCCGCTCGATGGCCAGCACCTCGTCCAGCCGACGCTGGTGGCGTGGCTCGCCGCTGAACCTCGCGCCGAGGTAGGCGAGGGCGCACTCCAGGGCGGCCTCCGAGCCGATGACGCGGGCGCCGAGCGTCAGCACGTTCATGTCATCGTGCTCGACGCCCTGGTGCGAGGAGTAGGTGTCGTGGCAGACCGCCGCCCGGACGCCGCGGATCTTGTTCGCCGCGACGCTCGCGCCGACGCCCGAGCCGCAAATGAGAATCCCGCGCTCGACCACGCCATCCCGGACGGCCTCGCCGATGCGCCGGGCGAAGTCCGGGTAGTCGTCGTTAGGGTCCGAGCCATCGCCGCCGAGGTCAAGCAGCTCGTCGGCGGGCCGAGCCGGGGCGATGCGTCGGAGCAGCTCGCCCTTCAGCGCTGCGCCCGCGTGATCCGCGGCGAAGCCGACCCTCATGGCCGCGCCGGCTCCTCGGCCATCGGATCAACGGCCATTGGCTCCTCATCCATCGGCTCCACGGTGATCGGCTCGGCGCGGCGGAGGCCCGCCGGTTGATGGCCCGGGTCGAGGGTCGCGATGCGGCCGCGGAGGCCGTCACGCACCACCCGGCGGGCGACGTCCGCCACCCGCCCCGCTGTGAAGCCGAAGTGCTCGAAGATCGCGCCGGCAGGCGCGGATGCGCCGAAGTGGTCGATGCCGATGATCGCGCCCTCGTCGCCGGCGTAGCGCTCCCAGCCCGTGCTCGCGCCCGCCTCGATCGTCAGTCGCCGGCGAACGCCGCGCGGGAGGACCTCCTCGCGATAGGCCCCGTCCTGCGCCTCGAACAGCTCCCAGCACGGCAGGGAGACAACCCGGGCTCTGATCGGCGACTCGGCGGCCTCGAGCGCCTCGGCCGCCTGGTACGCGAGGTGGAGCTCCGAGCCGGTCGCGATCAGGATCACGTCCGGGGCAACGCCCGCGTCGTCGCCGCGGGCCCGGCGGAGCACGTAGCCGCCGCGCCGCACGCCGTCCTCGGCCAGGTCCGCGGTCCACGGCAGCGTCGGCAGCTTCTGGCGGGTGAGCGACAGCGCCACGGGTCCGCCCTGCCGTTCCACGGCAACCCGCCACGCCGCGGTGGCCTCGTTCGCGTCGCCGGGCCGGACGAACCACAGGTTGGGCATGGCCCGTAACGCGGCATAGTGCTCGACCGGCTGGTGCGTCGGGCCGTCCTCACCGAGCCCGACCGAGTCATGTGTCCAGACGTAGATGACGTGCAAGCCGGCGAGGGCGGCGAGCCGAACCGAGCCGCGCATGTAGTCACTGAAGTTGAGGAATGTCCCGACGTAGGGGATGAACCCGCCGTGGTAGGCGATCCCGTTCGCGACGCCGCCCATGGCGTGCTCACGGACCCCGAACCACAGGTTCCGACCCGGGTCGGCCGCAGTGAAGTCGGCGGCGTCCTTCACGAGGGTGAGGTTCGACTCGGACAGGTCCGCCGCGCCACCGAAGAGCTCCGGCACCGGGCCGGCCAGCGCCTGGATCGCGTTCTGGCTTGCGTTCCGGGTGGCGAGCTCCTCGCCCGCCGCGTACGTCTTCAGGCCCGAGAACGCGTCCTCGCGCAGCCGCGCGAACGTGCGCCGCCGCAGCTCCGCGGCCTCGGCCGGAAACGCGTCGCGATACGCGTAGTAGCGCCGCTCCCAGTCCCGCACCAGCTCCGCGCCGGCGCCGATCGCCTCGCCCATGAACTCGCGAACCGGATCCGGGACCAGGAAGTGGGCGTCGGGATCCCAGCCGTAGAACTCCTTCGCCAGGCGGACCTCGTCCTCGCCGAGGGGCGACCCGTGGGCCTTCTGCGTGTCCTGCTTGTGCGGCGCGCCGTAGCCGATGTGGGTCCGCACCGCGATCAGGGACGGTCGGTCGTCGTCGCGCGCCGCCCGGATCGCCGCCTCGATCGCGCCGAGGTCGTTGCCGTCCTCGACCCGCCCGACGCCCCAGCCGTACGCCTCGAATCTGCGGAGCACATCCTCGGACCAGGCCATGTCCGTCGGGCCGTCCAGCTGGATGTGGTTGTCGTCGTAGAGGACGACGAGCTTGCCCAGCCGCAGGTGGCCGGCGAGGCTCGACGCCTCCGAGGCGATGCCCTCCTGCAGGTCGCCGTCCGAGGCGAGGACGTAGGTCCAGTGGTCGACGATGTCATGCCCGGGCCGGTTGAACTCGGCGGCGAGGCGGCGCTCGGCGATGGCCATCCCGACCGCGTTGCTGAAGCCCTGGCCGAGCGGCCCCGTGGTCGCCTCGACGCCAGGCGTGAGGCCATGCTCGGGGTGGCCCGGCGTCCGCGAGCCCCATTGCCGGAACTGCTCGAGCTCCTCCAGGCCGAGGCCGTAGCCGGTGAGGTGAAGGAGCGAGTACAGGAGCATCGAGGCGTGTCCCGCGGACAGGACGAAGCGGTCGCGATCAGGCCAGTCCGGGCGGGTGGGGGCGTGGCGCAGGAATTGGGTCCACACCACGAACGCCATCGGCGCGGCGCCCATCGGCGCCCCCGGGTGCCCCGAGTTCGCCTTCTGGACGGCGTCCATCGACAGCGTCCGGATGGTGTCGATCGCCAGACGTTCGAGCGTGGGCGTCATCCGCTGCGTCATGGCGTCGAAATCGTAGCAATGGACCTGTCTCGTGACCTTTCGCGCGCGCCTGCCTCGCTACCATCGGCCTCGTGACGGCCGCCCCGACGAGCCCCGTTCGCACCGCCAAGCCGCGGGTCCTGGTCCTGGGCGACCTCGTCCTCGACGTCGTCCTCCAGGCGTCGACCCCGATCGAGAGCGGGACCGACGTCCCAGGCCGGGTCGAGATCCGGCTCGGTGGCTCGGCCGCGGTGTGTGCCCGCTGGCTCGCCAACCTCGGCGCACGGTCGGCGCTCGTCTGCGCGGTCGGCCGCGACGGCGCGGGCCGGTCGCTGATCGCCCAGCTCCGCCGCGACGACGTCACCGTCCGAGCCGTCCGGATCGCCGGGCATCGGACGGGACGCATCGGCGTGCTGGTCGCCCCGAACGGTGAGCGTTCGTTCGTCGCGGACCGCCGCGCCGCGACGCGGATGGAGCCAGAGGACCTCAAGCCCGAGTGGTTCGACGACCTCGACCTGATCCACCTGCCCGCCTACTCACTGCTCGTCGAGCCGCTCGGCAGCGCCAGCGCGCGCGCGGTCGAGCTTGCGCGTGCCCGCAGCCCGCGCGGCGTCCGTGTCTCGGTCGACCTCGCCTCGGTCGGCCCGCTGCTCGCCCACGGCCGGCGCGAGGCGCGCGAGCTCATCGCCAGCCTGCGACCCGACCTCCTGTTCGCGACCGAGGCCGAGGTCGAGGCGCTTCTGGGCCGGCACG
>JACXTT010003176.1_pt1 | contig 25604 bp, 23 predicted proteins | sample 9270951 | NCBI WGS metagenome assembly JACXTT01 (sample SAMN15532306, study PRJNA645909) | rock metagenome | isolation source: weathered quartz diorite | place: Puerto Rico | collected 2017-06-21
GGATCATATCACCGAAATGGCGTGACCCGTGACAACGGCGCCCCGGGCCGCTCTGAGCAGACCGTGAGTTGTGCAAGCACACCGGCTGGGCGAGAACGACACGCCCTGGGGCCGCGGTCAGTGGCCGGCGGCAGGCGCGAGATCCCGCGATTAGATGGGGCGATCGCGCGGCCCTCGAGATCCCGCGAGTAGAGCCCGGGGACGTGAACCCTAGATTGACCTGCGACTCTGACCCGTTTTGAAGGAACGTTTTTCCTGCGTGTTTGAGTCCCCTCGGATTTCTTCGAGGTGATTTGTCCGAGAAACCATTGGAAAGTGCGGCGAAAACGCGACCGTGACGAAACACGGCTTTGAGCCCCGAGCGAGGAAGGGGAAGGCGAGGGTCTATATGAGGTCGATCCAGTAGGTTTCCCTGGCTGTGTAGCATTCAGCATATCGGGCCCCCGCAACCAACGAAATCAGCGGGCTACGGTCAATGGCCGTAGCCCGTTGGGTTTTCAGCGCAATGGTCATTGCGGAGTCGTATGCACGCGCAGTCACCCGCCAGGCGCGTCGATCGACGACGTTCTCCGGTACGCGTACGCCGCGCTGAATATATTGCGACGAATGTAGAAGCGAGAAGACGTCGAGAGCATGGATCGGCCTGGCTGTGACCGGTTTGGCGAGAGTATGTCGTCGTCGTGTCGATGAAGGGCCAAATTTTAGCCGAGAATGACCCAGAGGACGCGCGCGCGTCCTCGGCCGACGTTGTCCCAGCTGTGTGAGGCGGCACCATCGATGAGGGCGCTGTCGCCTTCGCCCATCGGGTAGCCCTTGCTGGCGTAGCGGAGTGTCACCTTTCCCTGGAGGACGTGGAAGAGCTTCATTTGGCCTGGCTTGATGATGACCTTGGCGGTCGATACGCCCCGCGTCTTCCCGTCGAGCGTGGCGATCACCGCGCGGATCTTGCCCTCGAATAACCCGGCCCCGAGAACCATCCAGCGCTCCGCGCCACCCTCGAACGACACGATCGCGTGTTCCCGCTTGCGACTGATGTGAATGCTCTCTCCCGTCGCTGACGGCTCCAGGAGCTCGGGCAGCGAGATTCCGAACGCGCCCGCGAGCTTGCCCAACGTCGGCAACGTCGGCGTGAGCCGGCCCGCCTCGATCTGCGACACCATGCTCGCAGTCAGCCCAGACTTCTCCGCGACCTGCTTCTGGAGCAGACCGCGTTCGTGTCGCAGCGCCTTGATGCGGACACCCAAGCCGTTCACGTCAAACAGTATAGGCCGCTCGGCGCTGTCGGGGATTGGACGTTTCGTCTTGCTTTCCTGTTGACAACGAGGCCCCGCCCCCGTAGTGTCCGGGATTCATTAGAGCAAAAGCCACATTCGTAAAGGAGAAAGTAGACTCTAGGGACGAGGCGCAAAAGACCCGGAACACCCCAACGGAGGGGCAGACCATGACAGTGATAACCCGATCCGCTCGACCGGCAGCCCTGGTCACTCTCACGGCAACGTTCTTGGCCTTGCTCCTCACCGCCACACTCGGGGTCGCGGCGGCCTCGGCGAACGGTCCACATCAGCCGACCTGCGCGACTTTGCCGCGACAGCCGCTTCTGGCACACAATCCGGCGATCAAGGCGGTGAACACGCAGACCGTGCTGGCCGGCAAGACTCCCGTGGCACCGCCCCAGGGGACGCCGCCCACGGGCACAGCCACCGTCAACTACTGCCTGGCGACGCTGGTCTATGGCACGAGCGCGAATGAGAACATCACGATTTACGTGGGCCTGCCGCTGAGCGCGGCTGACGGCGGCGGCGGTGCTTATCAGGGCAACTGGAACGGTCGCACCGAGGGACTTGGCGGCGGCGGCTGCGCCGGCAATACCAACGTGACTGCCGCGGTGAACGGTGGCTATGTCGGCTCAGGGACCGATGGCGGCCATGCCGGCGGCGACTGCACACCCGGCGTGAACGCCGACGGCACCTACAACGCCACCTTCATCGAAGACTTCTTCCGCGTCGGGATCAAGCAGGAGATTCTCTGGTCGAAGCGGATCGCAGAGATCTATTACGGCGAGCGGATTCTCTACAACTACTGGAACGGCTGCTCGACCGGCGGCCGTCAAGGGTATCTGCTCGCGCAGGAGCTTGGTGACGAGCTCGACGGCATCCTGGCGAGCGCACCCGCGATGTACTGGACGCGATTCCAGACCGCGCAGATGTGGGGACAACTCGCTATGCTCGACCTGGCGGGCGAGTCTCCTGCCGGTCCGATCCCGGCCGGCAAGGCGGCCGCCGTGCAGCAGGCGGCCACGGCGGCCTGCGATCTGAACGACGGCGTGCAGGATGGCATCATCGACGATCCTCGGACCTGCCACTACGATGCCAACAACGCGATCTGCGGGCAGCCGGGCGCCCCGGCCGCGCCGAACTGCCTGACGGTGCAGGAAGCGGTCGCGGTCAACAAGGTCTGGGATGGACCGCGGAACAACCTCGGCAACCGCATCTGGTTCGGGCTTGATCACGGCTCCGACTTCAACATCCTCGATGGGAGTGCCCCGTTCGCACTCGGCGTCATCCAGTTCGAGTGGGACGAGCACGATCGCTCCTTCGGACCGCCCACAAACAACTGGAAGAACGTCACCCTGTCGGGAGGGGGTCTGTCCTATCCGCGGGTGGCGCAGGACGGCTCGACCAACATCGTGATCGACGATAAGAGCGTCGCCGACGTCACCGACACATTCGGGGACCTCGACACATTCAAAAGCCACGGCGGCAGGATGATCACCTTCGTTGGAGCCAACGATCAGTTCATCTATCCTCGTGGTGTTCTCAACTACTACCGGCAGATGGCGGCCCGCTATCGGCTGCGACATGACCCGACCGGCTGGGAAGGCGTGCAGGACTTCTACCGGCTGTTTCACGTGCCCGGCGTCGGACATTGCGGCTTTTCCGTTCTTAACGCCGCCAACGGCCAGCTCGGACCGTGGCCGCAGAACGGGGTCGATTTCGCCGCCCTCATCGACTGGGTGGAGAACGGCATCGCCCCGAGCGAGGTGATCGGTACTGGGAGGGCCTCCGGCCCAACTGCGGCAAACCCGAAGGCGCCCGCGGTGCCGCTCATGCGTCCGGTATGCCCGTACCCGCAAACGGCCAGATATATCGGCCCGGCGCCGGCGAACAGTTCCACCAACCCTGCTGTCAACGTCGCCGCCAACTGGGTCTGTGGCGGCAATCTGGAGACGCCGGCGGTCGTGTGCCCCGATGTCCTCGTGAAGTACAAGCATGAGGAGAACGGCGGCCTCGATTTCCGGGGCTCTGGCGTCAACCACCACGTGTGTCGCGTGCCCGATCACGATCGCGATGACGACGACCGCGACAGGGATTGACCGGGTTGCGCTCTGACGCTGGCCCCAGTGCATTACCGATCCGGCCGGATATCTATTCGGTGGGCTCTAGCGTCAACGACGCGGATCGGCACCTCTCAGGGGGCGATGTGATTTGGCCGTGTTTTGGCCGTGAACTGGGCCCAACGAGACCCAATAGGACCCAAAGGCGACGCCTCCGGCGGAGACTTAAGTGACCGCTGTCATTGGGGATCGTTGGGGGACGTCGCGCCAAGCACTAGCCTCATAACCCAAAGGTCGTCGGTTCAAATCCGACCCCCGCAACCAACGAAATCAGCGGGCTACGGTCAATGGCCGTAGCCCGTTGGGTTTTCACCCCAACGGGCTCTAGTCGGCCGTTACGTACGCTCCCCAATTGAGCAGAACAACCTGGAGCAGACCAATTCGGTCGCCGCGTTCCTTTCTCATCGCGATGAGCCAGGCGCGAAATTTTGGGGATGCCCCAGTCCTGGGCAAAAATAATCGAGACGACAGGCGACCACCCCGGACGCTGGAGTTGACCGCCAGACCGCCGGTGGCCGGAGGCGGCCGGTTGCGCAAGGGAGGAGCAGATGGACTGTGCGAATTGCGGGTTGCGCGTTCCCGAGGGGGCAGCTCGGTGCCCGAATTGCCTCCGCGCCACGGCACGCCCAGGCTTGTTGCGGCAGCTCGCGCGGGCGCTGGGGCTTGGTGCCGCGGCCCGGCCCTCGACGCAGGTGACGAACCGGACGACCGAGATCCGAACTCACATCCAAGTCAAGGACGAGCGGAGCGGCGAGACGAAAACGTACAGCTCGCTCGCCGACGCGCCATCAGAGATCCGGCAGCAGATCGAGCAGGCGAAGAGCGGTGGCGCTTTGACGAAGGTAACGGCAAGGGACGCGTCAGGGGTAACGAGGACGAAGATCACAGTAAAGGACGCGTCGGGAGTAACTAGGACTTACGAGTCGGTCGATCAACTGCCACCAGACATCCGCGCACTCTACGAGCGCGCGCTGAAGTAGTCCCGTTCGTCCATTCCAAAACGCGGCGCCACAGCGCCAGCCTTCCTGTGCGCGCGACGCCACTGGAGCGCATTTCTGTTTTATCGTGCGTAACGCGTGAAGACAAGGTCTCGAGCTTTCGTCTGCTGGTGGCAGGCGAAGCAGGTGTTCATCATCGCCTCGTCGAACTCGTAGATCGTACCGTCGTCGGTCCCGGTAAGTCTCACTGCGTGAACCACGATCCTGTCGAGCACAACTTGAAGATCGAGGGTCGAGCTGACAACGCGGGCCCGGAATGGCCTTGGACCGAGGCCCGGCCATGGGAAGTGGATATCATAAGCCGAGAGGTATAGGTCGAGGCCGTGACGACCGAGTGACGACCGACGAGATGAGACCCATGGCGTCCGCGCGCCAGATCCCGATCACGCTAGGCGTCACGGGCCTTATCGTCGGCGCGGCGTTCGCGACCGTGTACCTCGTCGGCCCGATCACGCCCGAGCAGAGCGCGAGGCTCAACGTTGCCTTCGGCGTCCTGGTCGTCTCGGCCACGGCGGCCGCCATCGGGGTGGCGGTGTTCCTTGGACTCAGGCGCGAACGCATGTCGCGCGGGGCGCCAGCTGGCTTCGCGGGGCCCGGCCTCATCCTCTGCCTCCTGGCGTGCGGCGCGATCATGGTCCTCGCGGTGACCGTGATGGCCATGCGCGTGGGGAGCCCGATCGAGACGGCGGGCGAGGCGATCTTCACGACGCACGGGGGAGAGGTCTTTGGGCCCCACGAACGCATCCGCGTCCCGCTGCCCTCGGGCTGGCGCTTCCGCTACGGTCGGCAGGCGTGGCGGGAGGGGACCCTCATCGACGAGCACGGTCGCCATGTCCTCCGGCTCGCGGTCTCGATCGCGTCCTCCTCCATCTTCGGGGACTCGCTTCGTTCGTTCGCGGCCGAGCGGGAGCGCGGCGCGGCATTCCAGCACGCGGGCATGAAGGGGCGATTCCGCGACGGCCCTCGGGGCCTGCAGTGGGTGATCGACATTTCCCCCAGTCCGGAACCGTCCAGGCCGGGCGGGGCGCAGATCGCGGAGCAGTGGGGCCCCGAGGTCCTCTATTTCCTCGTGACCGTCCTTCCGGAAGGATCGGACCTCGACCCCGCCGCGGTCGCAGATCGTCTGTCCCTCGTGGCCGAGATCCCAGCCCGAGGGAAGTGACCGGCCCGACGCTCGAGGCTCACGCGCTGCGTGACATCATCGGAGAGAAGGTGGACATCCCCCCTCAATGGGGACTCGAGTGCGATCAGCGCAACATCGGCGTCGGCATTTGGGTGGACGCGGCGCTCGTGTTGTCCGGAGCGGTCCTTATGCTGTGGAAGCGATGACGCCCACCAACGGCGGTCATGGCGTCGATCTCGGGATGAGAGTACTGCGTCCGACCGTCAAGCGGCGAACCTGCCTCCCGGGCGATCGAACCCAACGCGAACCGCCGAGGGCTCGCCGCCCGCCCATCCATTCGAGTTACCAGTCGCTGTTGCCCATCGAGATATCGGGTAAGAGCACTGCTTGGCCGTGTTTTGGCCGTGAACTGCACCCAACGAGCCCCAACGAGGCCCAAAGAGATGCCCTCCGCGCGAGAGCTATATGACCGCTGTCATTGGGGATCGTTGGGTGACGTGGGCCCAAGCACTAGGCTCATAACCTAACGGCCGTCGGTTTAAGCTCGCCGCCCGGCCCTTGCCGCTGCACTCGGAGCGGCGCCCAAGGAGCTAGCGTGCTTGTGCTCCGCGCGCAACTCGCGCACTTGATTATTGTGAGTTCGGGCGTGTCCCGTGCATCCAATTCGAAACAGCTTTGCCCCTGCGCGCCGAAGTGAGCTGAGCCGCGCGATGTGTCGCGGTGCTGAGTTTATAGACCCGAACCCGGGCTTTTGAGAGCTGCATGTTTTAGTCGCGCCGACTTTGTCGGAAGTAAACAATGCGTAACTTACTAGGACCTTTAGCGAAAACGTGATCGCGACTCAAACACGGGTTCGAATCCCGTTGGGGCCATTCGCCCGATTTCTCAGGCGTGTCGCGACCCCGAATTTTGATCCCGCCGTGTCGGGATCAGAATCCCTGTTTTAAGCCTCGTTCTTGTCGAACACCGTGACCGCCTGCTGGAGCTCATGCTGCGTCAGTCGCGTGTACACCGTGGTCGTTTGAATATCGGCGTGACGCAGGTGCTCCTGCACCACTCTCAGATTGCCGCCCGTGCGGCGGAGCAACTCCGCCCCGGAGCTGTGGCGGAAGGCATGCGGGTGCAGCTCGGGCAGGCCCGCCCGCTGCCCCAGGGCCTTGATGAGCTTCCACACTCGGTGGCCGGTCATGCGGGCCTCGCGCCAGATACCTGCGCGAGTCCGGTAGCGCACCACGAACATCGGGTCACGACTGACGACGTTGGCGCGCTCCTTTGCGAGATAGTCGGACACGATCTCGCGGGCTCTCTCGGGGAGAGGGACTGCTGCTTCTTGCCCGCCTTTGCCACGAACGCGCCGCAAGCCGAAGTCCGCCGCGTAGTCGCCCATATCGAGGCTGACCACCTCCGACCGGCGCAGGCCGCCATAGGCCATCAGGGCGACGATCGCTCGCTCGCGGCGGTCGGACGACTGAGCGAGCAGCTGTTGGATCGTCTCCCATTTGGGAACCCTCGGCAGACGGGCCTTCCGCCGCGGGCGGGTGAGGAAATCGAGCGGATTCTTGTCCAGCTTCTCGCGGCGCACCGCCCATTTCCCGAAGCTGCCGAGCACCGCCAACCGGACGCGGATGGAGTTGGCTTGCAACCCGCGCCCAGCGAGCGCGTACTGGTAGGTCCGGCAACGATCCGCGATGAAATGGGTCACGAGCACCGTGCCTCCCACGTCTGGCATGGCGAACGCCAGAAAATCGCCCAAGCACCAGCGATACGTCTCGATACTGCGAGGGGCCGCCTCCTTCTCGACCCGGAGAAAGGTCAGGAACTCTTCAAAGAGCGCGGACAAACGCATGGGCTGCCTCCGTTTGTCCGCCACGCGCTGGGGCGGATTATCCGGGGGGCTGAGCCACGCGTCAACCGGAGCTGTGCCGCCTTCGCGTTGTGTGGAATCTCGCCCAGGCGTGGGCTGCTGCGTCATTCTTTCTCCATGTTCAGGAGAAGCGTGTGGAAGAAGCCCAGGATTGGCGGCGAAGACTTCTCCGTCACTAGCGGCCCCGAGGCGTCATCGTTCATTGTGAATCCCCGGGAGGGCGGCGTCCGGCGGCGGTTGATGGCCATCGCGGGCTCCAGCATTGGGGAGGAGGGCGAAGATGTTGAGGGACAGAACGGGAGAAATTTCTTGGGCGGAATTGTCCCTGTTCGCGTCGGATCTGCGGGAGCGGCTGGTGGCGTCCAAGCTTGGGGGCCCAGGCGAGTTTGATCGGGCCCTGGTGCAGGCCCGGCCAGCCCTTGAGGAGCTCTTAGGCCGGGGGGGAGACCCGCGGTTCGCGCTGGCGGTCTTGGTTGCGGCCCGCTGGCGGAGGCTGCAATCGCCCAGCGCGGACCTTTCGAAATGGGTTCGCGCGCTCGAACGTCTAGCGGACTCGGACGAACTCGCTCGCCTCCTCCAAGGCGCTCACGAACCACGCGGGCAACTGATGGCGGCGGTCGCCAATACGCTCGAGTTTCTCCGAGGCTTCGTCTGGCAAGACGAGGGCGTCTTCGAGAGCAAGACCACCCGGTGGACCGCGGAGACGGCTCGGTGGCGATCCCGAGGCGCCGACGCGGCGTTGGCCGTTCTGGCTTGGCACCTCCGTGCCGGGACGAAGGCACGGAGGACCGACCTCGTCTTGCTCGCGCGGCTGATCGAGGCGTTTGACCTGATTCGCAGTCGGGGCGGCGAGACGCCGCCGGTGGAGGCGGTGAAGCAACGGTTGAAGCGGCTCAGGGGCAACGACTACTACGAGAAATTCGTTATTCCGAGCCGACGACGCGAATTTCACACGAACCACTGCTTTGCGGCCTGGCAATCCGGGGACGCAGTCTTACGGCGCTGCGGCACCGCCTGTTTCCCGAACGCCCCGGTAGAGGACTGGTGGGAGCGCAATCTCGTTCGTGGTCCGAAATGACCAGGTAGCCTGCCTAAGACCCTCATTCAGATTTCGGAAGACAAAACGCCAGTCCTAAATGGCAGGAGGGTGTCACGCCGTCGCCGCCAACAGGCTTCGCGCCCGACTTCTCCATGCGCAGCACCACACGGGCGGCTCACCGAATCGGCTCGTGGCCTTCCTCGGGCTGAACCCGCCACGCCCGCCAGACGAACAAGAGCAACTCGATCCACTGACAGCTGGCATTCGACTTGCGTCGTGAGAGAAGGAATGACAACTAATGTCGCAAGCCAGCCGCCGACACCCACTCCAGCTGAGAGCGCCGTCGGGGGAACCGTGGCCAATGTACGCGGGCTTCTCGGGCGAATATCTTCACTTAACGTCCATCTCTCCAGATTCCAGACTATGGTCGGCCTGGCCGCGGGGATCATCTCGATCTTTGGAGCATTCTTCTCCGTGTCGAACTATTTCAAACCCGCTCTTGGTCAGGGCGATCTCGTGGCTGTCGTCGTTGACGCCAAGACCGAGAAGGCCGTGTCCAATGCCACGGTCGAGATCCTCACGCTCAACAACGCGGTGGTGACGACACTGAACTCGGGCTTCTTCGGGAAGGCCAACTCGACGCTCGCGGAGGGCCAGTACCGAATCCGCGTCAAGCACCCGAAGTTTGGAGCTGAGATCCGCCACGTGCAGATCGTGTCCGGCCAAACAGCCGAGATCCGGATTCCGCTCCACTCGGGGGCGTCGGCACCCCTGGAGGCCCTCAGTGAGGGTGTCAACGCCGTCAAGCGGCTGTTCGGCAATTAAAGCGTCGCCGCAAAAATTCAGCACCGAGAACCGCCGACCGGCTCTGTTTCTTCACCGACCCCTAAGGCACAGCGTTGGCAATATGAGAAGATGGCGCCACCTCGACATGGTTCATCAGGGCACGCTCGATCACCGGATGATTCTCCTCGGCATCGCGGTTGTCCTTGCTGCGTGTTCGACCGGGCCCGGACCGCTCCCGGTCAGCGATCCGTTGAGGGACGTGCATGGCTCGCCGGAACAGCGACGCGACTCCGATCTTGGCTCAGTCCAGACGGAGACGCCGCAACAACCTCGACTCCCTCGTTCCCGTGGGGCCGAGTCCCGCCAGGGCCGGAGAGTCGTTGATATCGCTCGAAGGTACGTCGGCACCCCGTACCGATTTGGCGGGACGAGCCCTTCGGGCTTCGACTGTTCCGGCCTGGTTCGATACGTCTATGCGCAGGTCGGTGTCTCGCTTCCGCACAATGCCGCGCAGCAGTACCGGTACGGCATGCCTGTCTCCCGCGACCGTCTCGAGCCGGGCGATCTCGTGTTCTTCGATCGCCTTCGTCATAGCGGGATTTACGTCGGCCGCGGCCGTTTCATCCACGCCCGGCAGACCGGCAAGCGAGTGAGCATCGCGAACCTCGACGACGACTGGTACGCCGAGCACTGGGTGGGTGCGCGACGACTCTAGCTGGTCGCGCAAACCGCGACAGCCAGGCCAATGATTCCGGTGTCGAACGTTCTCATCTATGTCCGTGATGCCTGGCGACGAGTCCCGCTTGCAGTCATCGTCCTCCGACGAGCTCGTGGCGTTGGGACATTCAGGCTCGTCACGCTGGTCATCGCGGGTGTCCTCGGGCTCAGCCTAATGGCCGTCGTCGTGTACACCGCGATCGAGTTGTCTCGCTTTCAGCGGGTCGAGTCGCGGCGGACGACGTTAGTGTATGCGGCCGGACAACCGTTGGTCCTGGGCGTCAACGTCCGCACGATCGATTTGGCTGGCACGCTACGCCGCCTCAAGTACAACGAGGTGCAGGCGCCCGTCACGACACCGGGACAATTTCGCCGAGAGGCGGATGCCTGGGAGTTGTACCTGAGGGATGTGGATAACGGCAAAACGGGCGGCCCGACGCGCGTGCGCCTCGAGCTCGAGGGCGAACGCATCGCCCGCGTGCTGCGCGATGGCGAGAGCCTCGACGGCGCCACCCTCGAGCCGGAGATCCTCACGAGCACGGCGACCCGACCCGGCGAGGAATACCACCCCGTAGCTCTCGCCGATGCGCCGCGCGTCCTGGTGCAGGCGGTCCTCGCCGCCGAGGACCATCGTTTCTTCGAGCATGGCGGCCTCGACGTACGCGGGCTGCTCCGCGCAGCGTGGGCCAACCTGAGGGCGGGCCGGGTCAGGCAGGGAGGTAGCACGATCACCCAGCAGTTGGTCAAGAACCGGCTGGTCGGGTCCGAGCGGACGTTCTGGCGAAAGCTTCGCGAGGCGTGGCTGGCCACGACCATCGAGTGGCGATACTCCAAGGAGCAGATCCTAGAAGCGTACCTGAACGATATCTATCTGGGCCAGCGTGGCTCCCTGGCGATCCGCGGAGTGGGCGCGGCCGCTCGCGCGTATTTTGGCAAGGAGGTTCATCAGCTCGCCCTCGGGGAAGCCGCGTTGATCGCCGGGTTGGTGCGAGCCCCCAACAACTACTCTCCAGTCGCCAATCCCGAACGAGCTCGGCAGCGCCGTGATGCTGTCCTGCAGCGGATGCGCGAGCTGGGGTGGATCACCGTCGCCGATTTCGAGCGGGGACGCCGCCAGCCGATTCGGATCCAGACCGTTGCAGTAACCGCGCAATCGGCCCCCTATTTTACCGACTACGTCCGGCAGGACGTCGAGCAGCGCCTCGGCGTCAGCATCATCGACAGCCAACGGGGAGCAAGGGTCCAGACGCCCCTCGACCTCACCCTTCAACGGTTCGCGGAGGCGGCTGTGGCCCGCGGACTCGAGCAGATCGAGCGGACCTGGCCGCGCCTGCGCCGGGCCGATGCCGCCGAGCGACTGCAGGCGGCCCTCGTCGCACTCGACCCCACCACCGGTGAGATCCGTGCGCTGGTCGGCGGCCGCGACTATCGTGCGAGCCAGTTCAATCGAGCGGTCCTGGCTCGCCGTCAGCCGGGCTCCGCCTTCAAGCCGTTCGTCTATCTCACCGCGCTCAGTGCTCGTCGGGGCAGTCCCGCCTTCACCGCCGCCACCTTCGTCGATGACACGCCGCTGACCCTCAAGGTCGGTACGACCGAATGGAGCCCGCGCAACTACGAGGACCGCTACGAGGGTCGGGTGACCGTCCGACGCGCGCTGGAGCGGTCACTCAATGCGGCGACAGTACGAGTGGCCCTGGAGGTTGGACTCCCCACCGTGATCGAGACGGCCCGCGACCTCGGTATCCCGGGCCCACTCCCCGCCGTGCCGGCGACGGTGCTCGGTGCCTCCGAAGTGACCCCGCTCGAGTTGGCACGGGCCTATCTTCCGTTCGCGAACGGGGGTATCCGTTATCAGAATGTGTCCGCCGTGACCGCGGTGTATGGGGCGAACGGCGTCCGCCTCGACCTGCCGAAATCGGATGCGATCCAGGTCGTGCCGCCTGCCGAGGCGTACGTCATGACATCGCTCCTCGAGGGCGTCATCGAGGCCGGAACCGCTTCGTCGGTCCGCGGGCTAAGCAATCCGGGGACCGTGGCCGGCAAGACGGGGACGACCAACGATGGCCGGGACGCTTGGTTCGTGGGGTACACCCCGACGCTGCTCGCGCTCGTTTGGGTCGGATTCGACAACGGCGAGGCCCACGGGCTCACTGGAGCACAGGCGGCGGTTCCCATCTGGGCCGAGTTCATGCGGTCCGCCCTGGATGCTTACCCGCCGCCGTCGTTCCCGATGCCCGCGGGGGTGACGACGGTGAAGATCGACGCGACCAACGGCCGGGCCGCGAACTTCTTCTGCCCGATCGTGATTTCAGAAACCTTTCTCGCCGGCACGGAGCCCGCCCCGTGCGAGGAGCACGGCGGAGTGGCCGCTCCGATTCTGAACCTGTGGAGGCGGTTCTCCGACTGGTTCCGCAGATGAATGGCCGACGCTGCAACGACAAAGCGATCGACTCAAGCCGTTGAAACGGCGATCGCCCGATTCGGGAGCGGGTTCGATTGACCAGATGATGGGGTCGCGTGCTTCTCGATCCGGCCCTGACTCGGTCATCACGGTACGATTCCGGTCGAAGTTCATTGCCTCGAGCAGGCGCGTCGAGGATGCGCGCTTCAACGGCCCGCGCGGCGAAGTCATATCATCTGACCAGGTCGCTCGGTCAACACACCCGTCGGGGGAGCAGTCGTGGAAGAGAGTTCGCGTGGCCGGTCGGCCGCGAGAACGACGGTCATCACGATCTCCTCCACGGGTACGTTTTCGGATCGAATTCCAGTTTTTTGGCTTCACGTGGACGTCGTCGCAGCGCGACGCCTACGGAAGATAGCCAACCCAACTCGCCGAGCTGATCGATGCCCGCGCTGAAGCGATCGCACCGACCAGGACCAATGGCCGTGCTCCCGATCCGCGGCGCCTCTTGTTTGGCAACGGCCGGATTGCCTCCGAGGTAGAACTCTGAGTGGCCGCGCCGAGCGCTCCCCCGATGCTATCTCGGCCCGTCAGGCCCGCGGTTGGGCGCAAGACGACTCGCCGGCTCACCCGGCAGCGGATGTGTTGGCGGCCGTGACGTCTCGGCCCGACGACCCGATGGTTCGGATGTGGCGCGCCCTGGCGCAGTTTTCTGAGATACCTCGGGAGGCCGCGCAGCCGATGGAGGCGTAACCGCCCGGCCCGATGCCGACTGCGATGCGGCTGGAGCCGGCGCGGTCACCCGCAGCGGCTCCGGACGATGGGCTGGAGGCGGTGGCGCTTCTACACGACTCGGAGCCGGCTGGGAGGCGGCTGGCGGCGGTGTCGTCGCACGCGGCGGCTCCGGACGAGGCGCCAGAGGAGGCGGCTGCGTTGCCGCACGACTCGGCCCCGGCTGAGGTGTGACAGATCCCGGCGTGGCCAACGGGGGCGGCTCTGGACGCCGGGCCGGCGGTGGCGTCGCCCCGCGACTCGGTGCCGGCTGGGGGACGGACGGCGGCGGCGCCGCCACTTGAGGTGGCTCTGGACGACGGGCGGCTGGCGGAGCTGTCGCACGACTCGGCGCTGATGGCTGAGAGGTCGCTGGCGCAGCGGTCGTCGTCGGCGGTGCGCCCCGCGGCTGCGGCCGCGATTCGCGAGGCTTGGGCGCTCCCGGCGGCGACGGCGGTTGGGCGCGATCCGAGGTGGGACGTTCGACTGTGCTCTGCCCAAAGTTTGGACGAGCCGGCACTGGAACGGTATCACGGTGCGGTGGCACCGAGACGAGGCGGGGTGCCGGGGTAGGAACTCCCGCCGGCCCAACCTTTCGCTCCGCCTCGACGGCGGACGCCGCCCCGGAGTGCGGCGGGCGCGTCGCGACCACGGAACGCTGAAAACTGCTCTCGGGCGGCCGGACACCTCGGCTCACCGTAGGCACGAAGCTCGTCGGCGTCGAGGCAATCTGAGGCGTGGTATGCGTCGGCTGGAGGTTCTTCGCGTCCACTGCCGCGACACGCGCAGACGTGATCGGCCCGTGACCGAAGTGATTTTCGTTGACCGCCACCACGGCGTTCTGCACGCTGCTGTTGCGATAGACGTTGATGTTCTGGACGTTCACCACGGTCGTGTTGTTGATGACCGTGTTGTTTACGACCCGTGGACCGCCCCAGCCGCGCCATGACGGTTCGTGAATGAAACCCTCCCGGCCCCACCACGGCACCACGGGCTCGCCCCACCCGAGTGCGACCCAGCCCACGAGAGGCCCGCCGACGCTGAGGCTCACGTGCACACCGGGCCCGCCGAAGAAGGCGACAAGAGCAGGCGCATAGACCGGCCTCACCACCACGGACCCTGGGGCCCAGGCCCAGAACCCATCTACGAACACCCAGCGCCCGTAGTGATACGGCGCCCACCCCCACGGCGCGGTGTCCACCCACGTCCAGCCGTACAGAGGATCGAGCATCCACGAGCCGGTGCTGTACGGCACCCAGCCGCTCGGCACCGCCGTCGGCACCCAGATCGAGCCGTAGGTCGGCACGACCCGCCAGGCGCCATAGCGATCCAGTTCGCTTACGCCATACGCTTCAGGCGCCACATGGCGGGCACTCACTGCATCGAGGAGGTGATCGGTGCGCGCGTAGTTCCATTGGTCCCAAGTATCGAGCGGTGGGGCCGCGTAGGACGCGACGCTCGGGTTCGCCGTGCCTTCGACAACAACCTCCTCGCTGGGGGCAATGGCGACCGCCTCGCCACTCGCGGGCGTTACGGTGGCGCGACCGCCGCGGCGGGCGATGAGGGCCGTCCGCTCGCCGCTGACATCTATACGGTAGTACCCCGCGTGCTCGATCGTGAAGGCCGCGTTCGGCGTCGCCACCTCCAGGGTGTGCCCGCGCTCGATGGTGCGGAGGTCGAACGAGGCAGTCCCCGCCGTCACTTTGAACTGCAGGAAATCTGGCTCCTGGTTGGCGAGGCCGACCAGGGTGTTCGCCCACGCCCGAACGAAGGCGCGCGCCCCGATCTGCACCTCGAGGTTGCCCGGTGACGCCGTCGCGAGTTCATCCCCTGGCGCCAGCGGCGTGTTGACCTGCGCTTGTGCCCAGTCCTGGGCGCCGGGCCGCCAGAACGAGACTTGCCCGTCCACGAAGCTCAGCCGGGGCGGCGTCCGCTCGACCACGGACGTTTCGGGGCCGGGAGGCTGATCGGCCCGGGAGACGCCGGTAACAACGACAAGCCCGAGCCCGAGCACAGCAGCCACCCGGGTCACCATCCCCAGAACTCTCTGTTGCCGGCTAGAGAAACGAGCCAATTTGCTCAGCGAACGGGCCAGCAAGCTCGGGCACCGCTTGTCTGTCCATTCGTCATCGTGATGCCTTCCCGATGCCTCCCGGTGCTTGACCATCGCTCAACCGATTCTGATCGCTTAGACGGGTCGGCCCTTCCCGCCATTCAGGAGTGGTCCGGGGAGCCATCTCGCGGGTCAACCACCTGTGTTGAGTGGCGGCGAGCCATGGAGCGCACGGGACGGGCCGATGCGTATTGGTTCATCGCTCGTGACCATCTTCCTCCTGCTTGTTCCTTGTCTTGGTGCCGCCTCAGTCCGCGACTCTGATCGCGAGAGAGGCGCAGTTTATTGTGTGTGCATGAGTTCATGGCTCGATACCTTCCACGTGCTCTATCTTCCGCTTCAGCGCGTCGAGATCCTGATCTTGGAATTCAAAGACCAATTCGTTGAATTCGCCCCGCAGGTATTGATAGACGCCAGCCGCAGCATTTCGGAAGAGAGCGACACCCCGTTCCTCGGGCTCGGCGTCACAGCGCCCACCGCGTCGTGGGGCCGGGAGCTGCGCGCGAGCTACAGCCATCTCGAGCGCGTCCCGGTCTTCGCGCAGGCGGCGGGCGTGATGGTGATGCTGACCGTGCTCCCCTTCAATTTCTGGGCGACGGCCTGCGCGACGCGCTCGACCCGCATTAAGCGCGCTCGCCGATCGTGCCGGCGGCCAGATCCAGGTCGAACCCGGGGTAGCCGAGCTCTCGGTCGAGGGCGGCGGCGGCACGCCGATGCGCCTCGGCCCGGGCGCGGTCCCGGTCATCGCGATGCGTCGCCGCGAGGCCGAGGTGGGCGCGCATCTGGAGGGGCCGCATGCCGAGCTGCTCGGCGAGCGCCAGCGACTGGCCGAAGTACGACCGGGCGTCGGCCAAGGCCGGGGACTCGTCGCGGAGCGCGATGCCCCCGAGCGTGTGCAGCAAGAGCGCCTCGTACCCGCGCTCACCGCGCGCACCGGCGCCGGCGAGCTGCGCCAGCGCGATCTGCACGGCCTCGGCGCGCCGCCCGAGCAGCGAGCACGCCTCGGCGAGAAGGCCGATCCGTCGCGGCACCTTCCAGCGGAAGCGGGCCACCGCCTGGAGCGTCTCGTCGAGCAGCGCCGAGCCTTCCGAAGTTCGCCCCAGCCGCGCGTACACGTAGGCGAGGTGGGCGCCCAGATGCGCGAACCAGCCGATCCCCATCACCTCGTTGGCGCGGCAGACCGCGATGGCCCGCTCGAGCGCGGCGATCGCGGGCGCCGCGGCGCCCGTTGCGATGTAGAGGCTGCCGAGGAGCAGCGACCGGAGCGTCGACGCCATCGCCGCGGTCTGGGCCATGGCCTCGGCGTCGGTGAGCATGGCCTCGGCGCAGGCGCGCGCCGCCGGGATGTCGCCGAGCATGCTCAGCGTGAAGCCGAGAAAGAAGCGCGCGTGCGTCATCACCATCGCGCGGCCGAAGTAGGCGGGGAGCCGGCGGCCGGGCTGGAGGTAACGCGTGGCCTCGCCCGCGCGCTCGCTCGCGCGATCGTCCTCGAGCAGACGGACCACGCGGCCGAGTAGGCTGCGGGCGCGGGGATAGTTCGCGAGGTAGTAGTGGAGCCGTCCGGCATTATTGCACGCCTCGATCTCGAGCCCGAGATCCCCGGCCGCTGGCACTTCTTCGAGCGAGCGCTCGGCGTGCTCGAGCGCGGGGCCATAGTCAAGGATATCCGTTTGCGCCATCGAGATGTACGTGTGCAAGAGCCCGCGCTGGCGCGGATCGGCACGGCCGCCGAACAGCGCGGACGCCTCCTCGAGGCAGTCGATCACAGCCCGCTGCTCGCCCAGCCACTGCAGCGCCCGGCGAAGGTCGAAGCGCAGCTCGATCTCCTCGGCGATGGTCTCGGGCGAGCGCGGCAGCTCGCGCAGCGCCGCGAGCGCCTGCTCGAAGCACGCGAGGGCCTCGCGGTTCGCCCAGCGCGAGAGCGCCTGGGCGCCCGCCTGGCGCAGGTAGTGAGCGGCGCGGTCGCTCACGTTGCCGGCTCGGTAGTGCGTACCTAGTGCGAGGAAATGCGTCGCGAGGTCGTCGCGGTAGAGCTCTTCGATCAGGCGCGCGATGGTGCGGTGCAAGGGCGCGCGCTGGAGGGGGCCGAGCACGTTCAGGGCGACGTCGCGGATGCGATCGTGCGCGAAGACCAGCCGCGCGCCGCGCCGGTGCAGGATGCGACGGAGGATCAGCTCCTCCACGGCGCTCGCCGCGGTGGGCTCGTCGAGCCCGGCGGCGCGCTGGACGAGTGCGAAGTCGATCTCGACCCCGGCGACCGCGACGACGGCGAGGATCTGCCGATCGCGCGGCAGCAGACGATCCAACCGCGCCGCGATCACGTCGCGCACCCGACGGGGCAGCGCCGCGCCGCTGTCCGCCGCCGGCGCGTCGCTGAGCGCCCGCATCACCTCGACGATGACCAGGGGGTTGCCGCCGCTGGCCTCCCACACGCGCGCCGCGAGGGCATCGGACGCGTGCGCGCTCGGCACGCTTAGGTCCCGCACGAGCCGCGCGCTGCTGGCCTGGTCGAGCGGCTCGAGCGCAATCCGGGTCACGGTCTCGGTGCGCTGGAGATCGACCAGCGCGCGCCGGGTCCACGCGTTGTCGCTCAGGTCCTCGTCGCGGTAGATCCCGATCAGCGCCGCGGGCGTCCGCGCGAGCCGCCGGGCGAGGAAGGATACGAGCCGCAGGCTCATCTCGTCGGCCCAGTGGAGGTCCTCGACGACGACGAGCAGGCCGCCCTCGTGCGCGACCTCGGTCAGGAGGCTCGCAACCGCCTCGAACAGGCGGGGCAGGTCGTGATCGCCGCCCGCCGGCTGCAACCCCGCGCCCCCGATCCCGGGCAGGAGGCGCGCGAGCTCCGCGTGCCAGTCGGCGCCCGTCGCGTGCGACGGACGGGTCGCGAGTTGGGCGAGCGCTTGGCGCATGATCTCCACCCAGGGTCCGAAGGCGAGGATCTGCGTCATGTCGTAGCAGTGACCGGTGAGGACCGTGCCTCTTTTGCCGGTCTCGGACGCAAGCTCCTCGACGAGGCGGCTCTTGCCGATTCCGGCCTCGCCGGCGACGAGGACCACGCCGCCCTGGCCGTGGCGCAAGCGCGTCACGGTCCGGCGCAGCTGGGCGAGCTCGGCGTCGCGGCCGATCAAGGGCGTCTGCCGAGCCGGAGACTGGACCCAAGGTAGGGGGTCAGATCCTTGTGCCGAAGCCGCCATCGTAGACGGCCGTCGTGCGGTCTCTGTCGGACGGCACTCCAAGATCTCCCGATAGAGTTGCTTCGTCTCGGTCTCGGCCTCGGCCCCAAGCTCGCGCCGCATCGTCGCGACACATGCCTCGTATTGGCGGAGGGCCGCCGCCGGACGGGCCAGTTCGACGTAGAGGCGCATCAACGTCCTGTGCACCGGCTCCTGCAACGGGTCGAGGGCGAGGAGCCGCAGTGCTGTCTGCACCGCCGCTTCGGGAGAGACCTTTCGTTGGTGTGCGAGGAGCTTTGCCAGCGCCTCGATCGCGAGCTCTCGACACCGCTCGCGCTCCGTCAAAAGCCACTCCTCGAACGCCGGCTCGGACACCGCGAGTCCGGAGAGTAGATCGCCTTGATACAGTGCCGCGGCCCCCTCGAACGCCGAAGGTGTCCCGTTGGCGACATGACGCTCGAACTGGACCAGATCGACTTCCACCACGGCGGGGTTGAGCGCGACGCTGTCCCCTTCGATCACTAAGAAGGGGAGTCCTGGGAGGGCCCTACGGACCATAAAGAGCGCCTGACGGAGACTGGCGCGGGCCTCGGCTTCGCCCAGACCTCCCCAGAGCAGGGTGGCCAGCTTGTCGCGCGCGTGGGCGCGCCCCGGCGGCAGCGCGAGGATCGCGAGCAGCGCCTGAACCTTCCCGCTCGGGAGGGTCACCGGCGGCCCTTGGTCCACTCGCACCTGGAAACCGCCCAGAAGGGCGAGCCGAACTCTCTGAGCGCGCGCCAGCGTAGGTGCCGAGAATAGCACGCGCCGATCCGGCTAGGACACGTCTCCGGGTTGCGCTTCCGGAAATCCACTTGACGAATTCTTGACGCTCAACCGTTAGTGTCACGCCCGCGAAAGCCGAGCTTCCCGAAGGAGGATCGTCACGGAGCATTTCCACGGAGCTCACGGCAACCGATCGGTGACCGAACGGGAAACGTTTGCCACTCGGTCTGGTCGCGCGCGGTCCCACAAGCTTTCCAGACATCCGTGGAAACGCCGGTGGCTGCTTGACGCTGGGCTGACGTTCGACCTCGGCGGAGAAGAGGATCGTCATGGCCGGATGGACGATGACATTCGTGGTCCGCGTGACCTGCAGCGAGCTTGGAAAGATGACGGGGGTCGTCGAGCGAGTGAAGACCGGGCAGAAGGTGCGCGTGGAAGGACTGGAGGCCATCAGCCAGGTTATCGAACAGATGATCGAACGTCCGGGAGATGAGGATGTCCAGCTCCCAGAGGAATGAGGGATCTGCCATGAGAGACAAGTCGCGACAAGTCGTGACCGCACGGGCCGGCCACGCGCTTCTTTCGGTCTCTGGAGGCGGACTTCGGCCACGGTTTCCAAGCTCACGAGAGGTCCTCAACATCGCGGAGGCGAAGATGAAACTTAACGGACTGTTCGGTGCCGCACTGGTCGTCGTCGCGTCTCTCACGGGCATGGCGCATGCGGGAGACGCGAAGAGCGTGACCGTCGACTGCGGGGCCGGCGAGACGATCGGGGCGGTCCTCGCGAAGCACGCGCAGCCAGGCCGTGCATTGACCGTCAACATCACGGGGTCGTGCACCGAGAACGTGGTCGTCACCGCAGACGACACCACGCTCAGGGGGTCAGGCGGAGCGAGCGTCAATGGACCCGACCCGAACCAAAATACGATCTTGATCGACGGGGCCGCGCGGGGTGTCCTCGACAGCCTGACGGTGACCGGCGCTCGCAACGGTATCGTCGCCACGAACAGTGCGAGCCTGACCGTCACGAACGTGCAGGCCCAGAACAATGCGCAGTCAGGGATCGGCTCATTCACCGGCAGTCGCGTGAATGTGGACGGGAGTGTGGCAGCCGGAAATGGGACCAGCGGGATCTTCGTCAGCGACAACGCGGCGGGGTTCATCACCAATTCCGCAGTTCAGAACAACGGCACGAGCGGTGTGAGTGTCCAGCGCGCCGGGAGCGCTCGGATCGGCCAGGACGGCTTGGGCGTCAACGGACCGAACACGATCAGTAACAACGGCGGCAACGGCGTCGTCGTGTACGAGTCGGCGCAGGCGCTCGTCCACGGCAACACGATCACCAACAACAGCGGCGCTGGCGTGGTCGTGGAGGCGGCATCCGCGACGATCACGGGTAACACGATCCAGTCGAACGCTCGGTACGGCATTCTCGTCACCAACAACGCGGGCGCCCGCATCGGCTTCACGGATCAGAACACGGCGGCGGGCAACCTCATCCAGGGCAATACCCTCGACGGGATGAACATCTCCAACGGGTCCAACGCGAACGTATTCGGCAACACGGTCCAGAGCAACCAACGTGATGGAATCAACATCAGCCGGGCGTCGGGCCGCTTGGTGGGCAGCAATCTCATCTCGTCGAACGCTGGCCGAGGCATCACGGTCTCGGGTGGGACCCTCTTTCAGGCCCAGGGAGACTTCGCCCTCCCCTTCACAACGGACACGATCGCGACGAATACCGGCGACGGGGTCGGTGTGTTCCAGGGGGGCTCGGCCGAGATCCAGAACGCCTCGATCACCGGTAATGGAGGGCGCGGCATCACCCTGAGCGACAACGCGACCTTGCGCATCGTGAACTCCGCGATCTCCGGTAACTCCGGCGATGGCGTCGGGATCTTCCACGGCTCGGCCGCGCAGTTCGCAGCGCCGGCGGTCACGATCGCCAGCAACAAGGGCGACGGGATCAACATGTTCAACGGCGCGCGTGCCGACGTTCAGTTTGCGGCCATCACCGCGAATAGCGCGAGCGGGGTGATCGCCAGTACGGGCTCGACCGTACGACTGCTCGGCGCCACGGTGTCCCAGCATCCGTTCGGCGGAGTCGGGGTGTTCGACGGCTCGTTGGCCCAGTTCCAATGCGCGCCGTCGGGGTGCACGACCATCAGTGGGAACAACGGCACCGGCGTGAACGTGGCCACCGCGAGCACGGGCGTGCTCCAGGGCGTGACGGTGAGTGGCACGACGGGCGTGGGCGTGCGTGCCGATACGAACGCGACCTTGCGGTTGCAGAGCGGCGGCACCGTCATCACGGGGAATACGGGCGGGGGGATTTTCGCATCGAATCACTCGGTCCTGAACTTCAACTTCCCGCCGATCTCTGTGAGCGGGAACGACGGAGGATTCCAGGTTAACTGTTTCGGGGCGCCGTCCACCCTGATCGGCAACGTCTCGGGCGTGGCCGGCGGGGTCTCGCCGACCTGCGGGCCGGTGTTCTGACGTGCCACAAGTGTGGTCGCAAACATCCGGGGCTCGTTCGGGTCCTCCCGAAACGAGCCTCTATGACCCGTCTGAAAAGGTGGTTGATCGCCGCCTCGATGGCGTTGAGTGGCTGCTTGGGCTCCTACCGGGTTGCCCCCGACAAAAACCGGGGGTAGCACCGTGAGCAGGAGCGCCGCAAGCACTCGAGCGGTCCCGGCCTGGAGCGCGAGTCTGCGCACGGCGCGATGGAGCCCACGTGCTTCTCACGGCCGTCACTCATGGATCCGCGGGTCTGCCGCCGGGCTACCGGCGGGATTGGCCGCCTTGGCGGGCTACGCCGTTGCTGGTGACGGCCACGGTCGTCCGGACCGGGGAGACACCGGCGGCGGACGGCACGACGGGCGGTCTTGTTCTCGCGAGACTTCTCGCCAGAGACGTCGAGGTCGTCGGGTGTGTTGCCCGAGATTCGCCAAAACGGCGCCGAACGTCCGCGTCGTGCCAGACGAATCGGGGGCACTCACTGAAGCGATGCGGCGGCGAGGACCTCAGATGCCGTGGTGTTCGGCCTCGTTGGCGACGATGGTCATGCTCGCGCTGGCGATGACCGGGTGCTCGGCGACGGGTGCGAAACGAGCCTCTCGAGGCCCGGAAGGCCAGGCCGTAACCCTGTCCGGTGACGAGTCGGTGACGGCCCTCTTGAACTATTTCGGGTTGGAGGGTCGGGCCATCGAGGGCGAACTCGTCGGCTGCATCCGCGACGGGATCCGTCGGGCGCGTCCGGAGCTTCGGGTAGTCCTCCCCGACGAATTCAGGCGTCTGGCGTTCCCCGACCTCGCTCCAGAGGCGGCGCCGCGAAGTGCTCAGTACCTCGGCATGCTCCTGGACAATGCGTCGTTCAGGGAACGCATCGCGCCGCTCAACCTGCACTATCTCATCGCCATCGGCGGCGAGACGCGCGTCAAGCAATGGGGCGGTGCGATTGCTGGGTCGGCTCCCGCTCCGGCTGGAGCCTTTCTGTTTGGCGCTTGGGTGTGGGACCGCGATACGCGACTGGTGGCCTCGATCCTGGACCTTAAGCAGTCGGGGTCGGCAGTCGAGATCAGCGCGACCGCTCAGGGAAGGGCGTGGCTGGTGCTCGTCGAGGGACTTCCTCTCGGGGCTCCCGCATTCACGGAGGCCAATGCGTGTGCGAGGCTGGGCGACAAGCTCTCCCAATTCCTCGTTGAGCCGCGGCGAGCGCAATGAGGCGCTGGCTCGTCGCGGCGTTGGCCACCCTGCTGCTCGGCGGATGTGCGCCGACCACTGCACTGACTCCAGTGGACCTCCTGGGCGAGCTAAAGCCGGGTGTGTCCACCAAGGTCGACGTCGAACACGTCCTCGGGGTCCGTGACGGCATCGGCGGTGCTGCATTTCCGCCCGGGACGCAGCCGGCCGCCGCGCGCTACGAGGTCTGGTACTACGTCAATTATCAAAAGAAGAGCGTGGACCGTGATGTCTACGCCGTGCTTCCGCGGGTGCTTCTCGTGTTCTTCGAGCAGGGCGCCTTCACGGGCTACATGTGGTTCGATCTCCTGGGCGCCCCGACGAGGCGTGAGCGGTGACGTCGTGATACGCCATGGAGCGAAGGTCGGGTGGGCCCTCGTCATTTTTCCGCTCGTGGCCTTCGTCAGCGGATGCGTCACGATACCCTTCGGGTCGCCGCCGAGTCACACGCGGCTCGGGCAGCTGACGCAAGGGCAGTCGACGCCCGCAGACGTTCTGTTGCTGCTCGGTGAGCCGCGCGGCGACGGAGCGGCGCGGTGGACGCCGTCCCTGGCCCCTCAGAAGGTCTGGTACTACGAGTATGTGGTGCTGAGCTCCGGACGGATCGACAACAAAGCCTTGCTGGTCTTCTTCGATCAAGATCGCTACGTCGGCTATTTGTGGTTCGCGACAATGAGAGTGGTGAAGGAGTGAGCGCTGTGGCCATGCGGCTAGCCGGGCGAAGCGTGGTGGCAGTGCTGCTCTTGGCGGCCGCCGCCGGATGCAGTATCCAGGCCACGGCGGGGCGCCTCCCAGCGGTGAGCGAACTCGAGACCACGCTCAAGCCCGGCGAGTCGACGCACAACGACGTGCTGCGAACGCTGGGCACGCCGGTCGGCCGGAGCGTGTCGGCGATGCCGATCGAAGCCCGGCCGCGGGAGATGTGGACGTATTACTTCGAGCGGGGCAGCCTCAAGGATGTGCGTCAACTGTTCCTGTTCGTCTACTTCGTCGAGGATCGCTATGACGGGTACTTGTGGTTTTCGAGCCATCCGAAGTAGCGGACCGGCTCGTGCAGCGACGCGGATTTCTCGCCCGGGCCTCAAGCACCGGGGAGGTGGCCTAAAGTGCAGCCGGTAGAACGTTTTCCCTCAACTTCGATTTCCATAGGGGAACCCTGTTATGGCAACCGAAAGGGCTCAGCTTTCAGAGGCAGCCCCAGTGCTTCGCCCGGGGCTCGTATCTATACGGCGTATGCGCCTTCGTGGTGCGGTGTGTCCCGCGGTCTTGCTTTTGTCACTCGTCGCGACGCTGAGCGGCTGCAAATTCTACTGGAGCAAGCCAGGGGGCACTGCCGAGGATTTCAATCGAGACAGTTTGGAGTGCGCGAAGGAGTCGAGCCCGACGCCGGAGGCGGCGAAATATGGAATCGCAAGCGAGAAGATCTACAAGGCCTGTCTGCGGCAACGCGGGTGGGTAAGGGAGAATGGGCCCGGAGGAGACGGATTTTTTCGTGGGATCGAGGACTTCGACTAGAAGCACAGAGAGGCATCGGGTGGGAGCCAACGCTGTGGCGCGCGACATATGGGCACCTACGATCGGCGCGACGATGAAGCGCCATCTCGGACGAGGCGTTCCCATCGTGCTCGCGACCGTCCTTGCACTCGACGGCTGTGGGACAGGGAATTTCGTAACGCTGAAGCCCGATCAGCTCGGGACGGTCGGTGTCGTCTCGACGACCTGCGCGAACGTTCGTATGGGCGCGCCGCCCATCCCTGGCGTCGGAGCCGGGGCGGCCAGAGGTGCGCGGGTCGCGGCCTCCACAATGGTCGATGCTGCGATTGAGGTTACCAAGGGAGGAGCCGGAGGAGGCCAGGGTGCTCTTGTGGCTCTCGCCGCAAGTCTCGTCATTGTTGCCCTCGTGCCGGTTGGCGCAGGCGTTGGCGCTGTCGTCGGCGCAATCGGGGCCGAGTCCGCCGAGCGGGTGGCGAGGGCGGATGCGACGCTGAGAGCCGCGCTCCCGCGGCTGGATCCCGCCCAGGCAATCAGGCGGCACCTCCTTGAGGTGATCCGAGCGCGCTCGCTGCCGACGTTTATCATGGTCGACGAGAAGCGAGTCGCTGGACTGACCGACTTTGCCGCACTGAAAGAGGACGGGATCGATACGATCCTTGAGCTGGATTCCATCACCCTCTCCTTAGCGGGACCAGAGCCTCGCGAACACCTTATTGATCCGAAGCACAAGTTCAGGATGGACATTCATGCGCGACTCCTCCGCCCGGACGGATCACGACTCCACGAGAAGACATTCGACGTAACGGTGGAGCGGCGCTTCGTCGACTGGGCGGCTCACGACGCCCAGGAACTCCTGATCGTAACGGATCGCGCGGCGGGCGAGCTCGCCGAGGAAATCGTGGACCGTTATATGCTCAGACCGATACGCGTGGATCCGGACCTCGCCAATGAGCCGCCAGCATTTCCGAAGCGTTGTCCGCTATTCGAGCCTGGTGAGCCGCCTTCTACACGACCGGTATGAAGCACCGCCCTGTGAGGGCCATAAGGGGCGACTGGGAGAAGACCCCGTGCCATGCGGTCCAGGTGGCGGCGTGGATTGCGTCGCGATTGGGTCGATGACGGTTACGCGAGGAGCGCGAGCTCAGTCAGGCGGCGCTGGCCGCGAAGGCCCGAATCAGCCGCGAATACCTCTGGCGGCTCGAGGCCGGACGTCAGGACTCGACGC
>JACXTT010003177.1_pt1 | contig 25593 bp, 16 predicted proteins | sample 9270951 | NCBI WGS metagenome assembly JACXTT01 (sample SAMN15532306, study PRJNA645909) | rock metagenome | isolation source: weathered quartz diorite | place: Puerto Rico | collected 2017-06-21
ATGCTGCCTCGCGCCCATCACATCCGTGGCCCGCCGCTCACGCAGACTCGCTCATGAGCCAAGCTCCACACCAACGACTCCACCGGCTGGCACCGCTTCCCCGCTGCCACCACACCCGCAGGCGCAGCGGGGAGACGTTCCGAGTGGTGGCGTTCATGGCTGTGCTCCGGTTGTCCGGTTGCGAGACGAGGCGGCTTGCCTCAGTTCGCACCGTACGGAACGGAGCCTCTGACCTCACCCCATCAGCAGGCCACGGAGCGGAGCCACCCTACCGCGCGAGCGGTTTAGTCCTTCGGACCCGAAGCGGAAGTACGAGCTTCCCGGAAGCGGGCATCGAGGACGGCCAAAGTGGACGGTGTACGTGACCAAAGATTGAAGCTGACTGTGCGGAGTGCCAAGCGTGCTACTTTGCCGCTCGTGCACGAAAGCCAGCGTGACGTCGGGTTGATCCGCGCTGTGGGGCCTTGGGCCCTGGCTGCCAGCATAATCAGCATGATCGTCGGCGCGGGGATCTTTGCAGTGCCCGCCGCGCTGGCGGCATCTGTCGGTCCGTATGCACCCGTGGCTTTTTTCGCTTGTGGGATTGCCGTCGGGGCAGTAGCGATTTGTTTTGCTGAGGGCGGCAGCCGGGTTCCAACTAGCGGGGGAGTCTATGGTCTTATCGAAGCGGCCTTTGGGCCCCTCATAGGTTACATCGCCGGGACCCTACTCTGGGTTGGCTGCGTACTTGCCTGCGGCGGTGTCACCGCTGCCTTGGCCGATGTGATAGCGAGCCTGTTCCCGCAATCCCTGATAGCACCGGTGCGTGTTGCAGTCATTGTTGGCGTCGTCGTCGGCATAGCACTCGTCAACATCGGCGGAGTCGCACGCGGTGCGCGGCTTGCCGGTGCTGCGACCATTGTCAAGCTGGTTCCGTTGGTGATCTTCATCGTCGCCGGCGCAAGTGCAATCTATGCGTCAAGCTTTTCACAGACTGTGCACCTCGACGTTCAAAGCCTCGGTCGCGCGGTGATTCTCGGCGTATTTGCATTTGTCGGTATGGAAACATCCCTCTGCGCAAGCGGTGAGGTGCTGCAGCCTAATCGTACGATTCCCCGCGCCTTGGTCATCGCACTGTTCTCAACGACGATTCTGTACGTGGCCATTCAGGTCATAGCACAAGGCATCCTGGGTCCTTCGCTGGCAACGTCCAAGGCACCGTTGGCCGATGCTATGGCGCAAATCCACCCGGCGCTGCGCGCGCTGATGCTCGTCGGCACCGCACTGTCGATGTTCGGCTGGATCGGGGCGGATATTCTTGGCAGCCCGCGACAGCTATTCGCGTTCGCGCGTGATGGGCTGCTGCCGCACCCTCTGGCGCGACTTCACTCCCATAGCCACGCACCGCACGTCGCAATTGTGTCCTACGCCACGCTCGCCATCGCACTAGCGCTGACGGGAACCTTTGCAGAATTGGCTGTGCTCTCCGCGCTCGCGATTGCTGCGCTGTACATCGTTGGCTGCGCGGCGGCCTGGATGCTTGCTCGTCGCGGTGTAGCAGTGGCGGGCACGCCCCTTGGATTTCGATTCCTCGGCGCCGCAACCCTAATCGGCATCAGCAGCATGCTCGCGGTGATTGCTTTGGGTTCGCGCCAGGAGATCATCGGGCTATTCACCCTTGTCGGTCTCAGCGCTGTCGTCTACTTCGTCCAAACCCGTATCGCTCTCGCCAGAGAATGAGCACGCGCCCCCACCCGAGGCGTGTGTAAGGTCTTCCCGACCGGGACTAAGATCACGACCTGAGTACGTCCGCTTTCTGGAAATCCAGAGCGGATTGACGAACGGCCGATCCTGGTCCGGTTCCGGTCGGATACCTGTTTCCACTTTGGTTTCCAGCCCAGCGTTACCGAGGAGCATCTACCGTCACCCAAACAAGCTCGGTTTCAACCTAAATCGTTGTTTTGGGTGACGCTGGGTGATCCTGGGTGCAGATTAGCGCTGAAAATCCGCGTGTCGGCACTTCCATTCGAACGCGCGATCGAGCGATCGACCGGCGAGATCCGTGGGTACTTTTGTGGGTATCAGAATTCATCGAATAGAAAAGCTGTTCTTGGATCAACCGCTTGTATTTCGATATGGATCCCTCTCTCCCGCCAGAGAACCCAGTTTCACCTACCGCCGCCCCTGAGCTCGAGCGAGATGCTCGCCTCAAGCACGGGATCGTGGCCCGGCTGCTCCGCGTGCGGCTCACGCCCGGGAGACAGCTCGAATTCGAATCGTCCGGTCGGGCGATCGAATGAGACCTCGCCCACCGCCCCAGTCTTTGCCGTGACTGAGGGCGGCTGCGGCGCATAGCCGAAGAGCCGGAGCGACTTCTCCTGGGGGCTGAAGATCACTGTGGCGGTGAGCCGCTCCGTGCTGTCCTCGAGAGCGGCGATGCGTTTCCGGCCATCCGGAACGAAGCGGTCCGCGTCGCCAAAGAGCGCGAGGCCGGCACGGGCCACCGGGATCACTACGAAGTAAGCGCTCCCGCCAGCGGCAAGCATCAACTCGAAGGGGTCCTTCGTGCCCAGCCGCCGTGCCGTGCGCTCGCGCGTGTCGTACACGTAGGCGTCCTGCAGCACTCCGGCGGCAGCAGGCGTGAAGCTTACGCGCGAGGCCCGCGGGCTGCGTGTGTAGCAGAACACGTAACTGCTCCGCAGCGCACCGTGCGCGCTGTGCGCCGCGGCTACCATCGGCGCTCCCGGGCGCGCCGTGTACATGGCATCGAGCGGTACCAGCGGGGTGTCGGGCTTCACGATGACGCCATCCAGTCGGACCGCGTGCAGCAAGCTACGCAGGTCCTCGGATCCGATGCGATCGCCGATTCCCACCATGCCGGCGGACAGCGTCGCGAGGAGCAGGTTATCCGTCTCGCCGCTCATGAACACGTCCGTCCACGGCCAGATGCCGAGCGCGCTCGCGAGGCGTGAGGCGTACAGGAACGCATCCCACTTGTCGCGGCCGAACCGATCGCCACTGACGCGGATGCTGGTGAGGTTGTCGTAGCGAGCGCCCTCGAGAAAGTGCCGCGGCAGCGCCATCGAGTACTGCAGGGTCAGGCCCTTCTCCCGCGCGGCCTTCGCCATGCCGTCCGTGAAGGCATTGCCGGTCCCGAGGCTCGCGGCGAGCTCGGGCGAATGCTCGTACATGACATTGAGCCAGTCCTGCTCATACGTCACGACATTCGCGGAGGCAAGGTAACCGACGATCTCCCTCCACCAAGCGGGATCGACCGCCGCGATTCCCGAGATGCGGTACCGCTCATGGTAGGGGCTCGCGGGATCCACCCAGCGGTTGTGCACGATAAGCGGCAGGCCGACTCTCTTCTGAAACGCCGCCAGACCGTCAGGAAAAAGTGCGGGGTGCGCCTCGTACTTGAGCAGCCCCCCGTAGCGATTCCACTCTCCCGCGGGCAGCTCGGGATTCTTCGGGCGTCCCGTCTTGCCGGTCGGATCCGTGAGGCTCTTGTAGTACCACCAGCTGTCGAGCTGCAGATAGCGAATCGGGATTCCCTCGTCGCGGTAGCGCCTCACCAGCGCCTGAAGCGTGGCGGCATAACCGAGCTGGCGGTCGTAGTCGTAGTAGTACTGCGCGCCGTTGTCAGTCCAGTAGCCCAGGTACCGCAGCCCCGTGTCCGCATCGTTTCCGGGCCGGGGCGCGCCCGCGAGCGCGGTCAGCGCGTTGCCCCACGCGTCCCAGGTCGCATTCACTCCCGCGCCGACGGCGATGAGCGTCGTATGCGTGAAGCCGGCCGGCAGCGCGGCGACGGACTTGTTGAGGCCGCTCGTGATCTCCGTCCTGCCGTTGCCCCGCATGGTTGCGATCATGAAATTCGTGGCCGGCGAGAGCACGGCGGCGTGCGCATTCTCGTCGTATAGCAGCCACGGGGTGCCGTTTTCCTCGAGCTTGAAGCTCGCCGGAGCGAACGCATCGTTCCCGTAGCTGAAGTGATGCAGACTTCTCGGTACTTCGGTGAAGCGCGGGAAACGCAGCACTGCGCCGTTGGAGACTGGTTCGTCCAGGGTGACGCTGAACAGCAATACCGAGCGGTCGACATAAGCGCGGATGCTGCCTCTGAGCGCTACCCGATCCCTCCAGCGAAAGCTCAGCTCACGGAAAGCGCCGAGCCCATCCCGTCCATCCTTCGTGACCACGTCCGAGGCCGCACTGCCGAGTCTCCCGGCGAACGTCCAGTTCGCCTGCTCGCTGCGCACCTCATAGCGACCCGACTGCAGTTCGATGGCCGCGACGAGACCGGAGGGGCCCACCACGCTCTGACTCGCAGCGTGGGCGGACAGCGCGGCGAACGTCAATGTGACCGACAGTGCCGCGCAGCGGCGCAGGGCCGGGCGCGGATGCAGATTCTGGCCCATGGCGTGGATTGTGCCCCAGTGACTCAGGTCGGGAGGAGCACGCGAGTGCCCATCCGAGCTCGCCGCCGGATTGTGGTAGGATGCGCGCCCGCTTTCGGCAGCTCACTGGCACCGTGCCCAATGCCGTGCGCCATCCGGGAGCGTAGCCGGAGCTTTGTGGGCGGGGCCGAATTGCCCTCGCCGGCGGTTAGGATCATCTTCTTCGCGCGCGCCCGTAGCTCAGTTGGATAGAGTACCTGGCTACGAACCAGGGGGTCGGGAGTTCGAATCTCTCCGGGCGCGCCAATAAATCAATTGCTTATCGGTGATGGCGTCGCACCGTCTGCCCTTGAGTCACCATAGAGTCACCACGACGGACGGCGACCCAGTCGGCTCGATGCCTACAATGGGCCAGTTGCTTGAACTATGCGGCCCCCTATTCATTTACTTCGGCTCCCACCTGCGCTTGCAATGGACTTTTTTGCAGTGTTCTCACGACTCGAATACGGCCTCAAAGAGCTTGGTTTCGTACGACGCGGTCCTGGAGGACGGGCTGAGTGCGACTGGCCAGAATACGCGTCTTCGATCGATCCGACTCTCGCGAACAAACCAAGCGAGAGACTCAAATCAGCGATTGGGTATCTCATTAACGAACCCCCTATGGTGCAGCTCTATGATCACGGTCGGGCAGTTTGGAGTGAGATCCCACTCAGGGGTAAGACAGTTACCGAGAGAGCCTTTGAATCTGCGAGACGCGTGCGCAACAACCTCTTTCATGGCGGCAAGCACTCAAAGCACTCGCCAGCAGGACGGGACAGGCAGCTAGTCGCCAGTGCCCTTACGCTATTTGAGTCCTGCCTTCAGAACGATAATTCATTGCGCCGCGTGTACGAGGAACCCTCCGTCTGAGGTAGTGGAGCGAACGACTCGCCCGGCTCAGGCATATCCTCTCGGCGGGAGGCGCCAGTGTGGAACGACATTGAGGCAACGGATGACCTTCTGAATTTCACGGTGTTGGCCAATACAGCGGCTCAGCTGATTCGCGATTCCAGCGGCCAGCCCATTTCGATCGGTGTGTCAGGTAATTGGGGGAGTGGCAAGAGCTCGTTTTTGAAGCTGGTGGACGCCAGTCTTCGAAGAGAGTCACGTACAAGCGATAAGTTCATTTTCATAGAGTTTAACGCTTGGCTATACCAAGGATTTGAAGACGCTCGACTTGCGCTACTGCAGACAATTTCCGATGCGGTTCTCGCCGAAGCTCGCAAGCGTGAGACCCTTATTGATAAGGCGCTCGGGTATGCGAAGCGCATACGCTGGCTCAGACTGGGTCGCGCTCTGACGCCGATTGCAACTGGCGCAGTGCTTGGAGGATCGTTTGCGGGGCCGCTTGGCGCGCTCGTCGGCGCCGTGGGTGGAATAGTAAAGGCCGGCGTTACACCAGCGCCTGAGGACATTGAGAAGGTCCGCGCCGCGTATGAGGAGTTGGAGCCAGAATTCAAAGACCTCTTGAAGGAGAAAGCCGACGATTCAATGCCGAAGGAGATCGCTGGCTTGCGTAAAGCGCTTGAGGAGATCCTTCGAGACCTGGATGTGACTCTTGTGGTTCTGGTGGACGACTTAGATCGATGCTTACCGGAGACCGCAATTTCAACCTTGGAAGCGATGCGATTGCTCCTCTTCGTTCCTCGGACTGCATTCATAATAGCCGCGGATGAACGCTTGATTCGTAATTCGGTCCGCAAGCACTTCGGAAGTACTGACCTCAGCGAAGACCTTGTTACAAGTTACTTTGACAAGCTAATCCAAGTGCCACTCAGGGTCCCGCGCCTAGGTGTAACCGAGGTCAAGGCTTATCTGGTGCTCTTGTTTGCCGATCTCGCGGTGAGACAGCACAAGATTACCGATGAATGCCGCATGAGAGCCCAGGGCGAGATTCTGGCGGCAGTGAGAAAGGCCTGGGCTGGTGGCTTAACACGGCGAATGTTGGGAGAGGCCTTCGATAGATCTGCAGAGGTAATGGCGCCTCGCCTCGATTTGGCGGACCAGCTCGCGCCGATAATGGCAAATTCCGACCAGATTGCCGGCAATCCACGTCTGATCAAACGCTTCTTGAATCAGTTGATGATTCGCGATGCTGTCGCTCGGGCTCATGGCATTACTGTTGCATTTGAGGAGCTCGTAAAGCTACTTGTGTTCGAAAGATGCGCGTCTCCGGCCGGTTTCGAGTACTTGGCTCGCTCGGTTGCCGAGGCATCAGACGGAAAGCCCGAGTTTCTCAAGCGGTTGGAGCAATCTTTGGCATCCGGTCAACACTACCAACCGCCGGACACTAGCTGGGAGTCGCCGTTCTACAGCGAGTGGCTGCGGCTGCCTCCGGCCTTGGATGGCATCGACCTTCGGCCGCTTATCTATCTTAGCCGTGATAAATCGCCACAGATTGCCGGTGCCGAATCGCTTTCTGAAAAAGCACGAAGCCTGCTGGAAGCAGTTCTGGAGGCTAAGTCACCGAACGCTGCGCTTGCGAACGAACTCAAGAAGCTGGGTGAGCCAGAATGTGAGCAGATATTGCTTCGACTCTTCCGGCGCGCCAGAGCGGATCAATGGAGCTCCGCTTCAATCATCAAATGCGTTCATGTCACGCAGGCATTTCCTGGACTGGGAATGACTTTTGTGTCGCTGCTCGCAGAGGTGCCGGCTGATAAGCGCCCTGCCGCTCTAATCCCGCTCATCAGAAGCGAGCCATGGGCGGCGAATCTCCTGGCGAGCTGGGCAGGCGATCCACAGTCACCTGCGCCCGTGCGCGTGGCCGCTAAGTTGCGAGCAGACAAGTAATGGGGACATCTACATCGAGTAGCGGCGCTCCTGGCGGCGCTGCGCTTGATCCTCCGTGGTTAGAAAGTGTCTCTGAAACTCTTGCTTCGCGACTTGCAACGCAGGGTATCGGCGATCCGCTAGTTCTTGAGCCGCTTTCGGGTCCGGCTGGCGACGCGCCCGCTCGCAGATTTATTGGGGCTAAGACTCAGCTCCACGATTTTGCGAGAACAGGTGACCGATCGACGTTGCGGCGAGCGCTCGGACACTACACCCGGACCGGCATGGGAGGCGCTCGTAACGTCGCGAGACGCATGCGGCCTTCCACGGTGGCCGCGGCCAGTCTTTCGCAACTGCTCCACGCCGCGAGAGACCGTTCAGACCCAAGGATCTCGGCTTGGATCACCGCCTTAGTCGCTAGGAGTCCTAGCGCAGATGATGTAGCGGCGGAAATCGTTCGACAATTAACCACTACCGGTGGAACCCTCGAAGAGGAATCGTGTCGGCGCTCGATGGCGGAAGCACTCGGCGAGCTACTTGAGCAGCAACCAGGCATTGACTTGCTAGCACTGAGCGATGACGACATCTGGGTGACAATCGAATTGTTCTTGAGTTGTGAAGCCTTTAACAGACTGCTCCTTGAGATTGGACAGCTCTTTGAAGGAGTCAATATCAGCCCTGTAGAAGCGGTCAGACGAACCAATGAAATGCGGGACTATATTCGATCCGAGATCGCAGCCCAGATTCGCCCACTAACGATCTCGGTTCAAGATCCAACGCCGAGCCAACTCGAGCGGATCCTACAAGATGCGTTGGAAAACACGTTTGCAGTGTTCGAGAGCTTCTTATGACCCCTGTTATGTGTCTCACTGCTCAAGCAATACCAAAGACAAGGGCGCGGGGTACGACCTACTTCTCGTTGTACAAGAACACCGGCTATCAAGACGTCGGATACATCGCTCAAGACTGGCCGAAGCGCCTGTCGTTAGATGGCTTCGCGCCGTCGGCTCGCGTCTGGGACTTCGTAACCGTCGCACTGTCGGCTATCGCCGCAGATCACGCGGTTTCGCGATCGACGACCGTTGATGGCTGGACCAGATGTATTGAGTTAACCGTGTCGGTATTCGACCAGGCGTTGTGGGCTGCGCAATGCAATCGGCTTGAGGCAGCACTTGGATTCTTAACTGGAGACCTTTGGAAGCTAAATATTCGAGGAAATGGAGTGCCACCACCCAAAGCCAAACGCAAGGCTCCGTTAGGCGGAGACTGCGTTTCACTTCTCTCCGGCGGCGTAGATAGCCTCGTGGGATCCATAGATCTGACGCGGCAAGGGCGCACACCGATATTTGTCTCGCAGACCGTGAAGGGAGATAGGATCACACAGCTCCTGTATGCCCGGAAGCTGAAGGCCGCGGAAAGACACCACCAGTGGAGCCCTCGGATCGCGTGCCCCAGCGCCACCGAGCTGTCTACGCGGGCCCGTTCCATCGGTTTCTTAGCGTTTGCGTCACTCGCTTCGACGATTGTTACTTCGTGTGCCGGTTCGCCCGTCGACGTAGTAGTGCCAGAGAATGGTTTCATCAGCTTAAACGTACCTTTGAACCCCGGGAGGCTAGGTAGTCTTAGCACGAGAACGACACATCCGCTGTTCCTCAAGCTCATCCAGGAAATTTGGTCCTCCTCGGGGATTCCTGCACGAATTGTGTTTCCTTACGGATTCAAGACAAAAGGCGAGCTCATGCAGCAATGCCTTGACCAGAGCCTTCTACGTGAGTTAGTCGGCAGATCGACAAGTTGCGGCAGGTTCCTTCGTCATGGCTACAAGCACTGCGGTAGGTGCGTTCCCTGCTTAGTGCGCCGCGCCGCGTTTCTTCGCGCTGACATCCCTGACACAACAAAGAAGTATGACTCTCAAAAAATCAAGGTAGGAGGTGACGTAAGCGACGCCGATGATGTTGGTGCGGTCGCGGCAGCATGCGTCCGTGTTGCGCGAGAGGGCGTGCAGCGATACTGCGCAGGCACCCTAGCTTTCGCCGATTCCGCAACAAGAACTCAGTATGCAGCGGTGGTATCTCGTGGGCTTGAGGAGCTGGCGGTACTGCTGCGTCAGCACGGTGTCCTTTGATCGATCTGCATTGTCATTTGGATCTCTACCCGGATGCGCGTAATTTGGCGCGCGAGGTCGCCAGCCGCAATTTGTTTACCCTCGTCGTTACTACAAGCCCTCGCGCGTGGCGTGCGACGTCCGCCGTATTTCGAGACTATACGAACATCAAAGTCGGACTGGGATTGCATCCAGAAGTTGCCGAACAAAAGGCTAACGAACGATGGGACTTAGTTGAGTTAGTTGGAAAGTCGCGTTTTATTGGAGAGATCGGACTCGACGGCTCGCCGCGATTTCGATCGTCGCTTGAGTTGCAGATTTCGATCCTGGAAGATGCGCTGGCAGAGTGCGAGCGTCACGACGATCGAATACTCAGCCTCCACTCGCGCGGCGCAACCTCGACAGTTCTCGATCAAATCGCGCGCTACCCGGCAGCCGGTAAGGTCATACTGCACTGGTTCTCTGGCACTCAAAAGGAGCTGGAGCGTGCAATCGAGCTGGGATGTTGGTTCAGTATCGGTCCGGCGATGCTAGCCAGCGAGAAGGGGCAGCAACTCGCAAAAAACATGCCAATCGAAAGGGTTCTTCCAGAGACAGACGGTCCGTTTGCGACGAGGGCCGGCATCGCTCTTATGCCTTGGCAAGCGATTGACATTGTCTGGTCTATGGCCAGTGCGTGGCGGATTCGAGAGGAGGAGCTGCGCGAAAGGCTGCGGGCTAATCTCGCGGCTCTCCTCAACCACAGCTGCGATTCAAATCCTCTGGTCATGAGGCGCTCGTGCTGACCAGCGCGGTTCCCGACCTCGAACAGTCATCAGCACAGGTTCCGGAATGACCCTCGAGGACCTCCAGCCTGACGCGACTGTGCGCGGCATCCTTCCCGACGCCTTGGTCACAGTCGTGAGTGTCGCCTGGCATGGGTCCGACGCCCTCACGCTCGTGTACCGCGCCCCCACCGGTCGGGTGGCGGACGAGATTCTCTACCGGCACGATGAGCCGAGGCTTGAGATCGTCGAGACAGGCCGCCCCTGGAGCTTCGACAGCGACGGTGCGCTCTTCAGATTGGTGGCAGAGGGTTACCGAATTCGCCTGGCACACCTGTTCGACCCGGTACTCGCGGTCCATACCTCGCTCGTAGATCCGCTGCCACACCAGATTACGGCCGTCTACGAGTCCATGCTCCCGCGGCAGCCGCTACGGTTCTTGCTGGCAGACGATCCAGGTGCTGGCAAGACGATTATGGCGGGTCTGTTGATCAAGGAACTGATCGCGCGTGGGGACCTGCGGCGCTGCTTAATCGTCTGCCCCGGTAGCCTCGCTGAGCAATGGCAGGATGAATTGAGTCGACGCTTTCACCTGCCGTTTGAGCTGCTGACAAACGACAAGCTCGAGGCCGCTCGCACAGGCAACTGGTTCATCGAAAACGATCTTGCGATTGCGCGCCTCGACAAGCTATCGCGCGACGAGAGCGTGCAGCAGAAGCTGAGTGCGCCAGATTGCCGTTATGACCTCATCGTCTGCGACGAAGCGCACAAGCTCTCCGCCACGTTCTTTGGTGGCGAGGTGAAGTACACCAAGCGCTACCGCCTCGGCCAGCTACTCTCAGGACTCACTCGTCACTTCTTGCTCCTGACCGCCACACCGCACAATGGCAAGGAAGAGGACTTCCAACTGTTCATGGCGCTGCTCGATGGCGATCGGTTCGAAGGGAGATTCCGCGACGGAGTGCACCAGGTGGACGTGTCCGACCTGATGCGCCGCATGGTGAAGGAGAGTCTCCTTAAGTTCGACGGAACCCCGCTCTTCCCTGAGCGCATCGCGTACACGGTACCCTACAAGCTTTCGGACGCCGAGGCTCGCCTCTACAAGGAAGTCACCGATTACGTAAGGGAAGAGTTCAATCGCGCGGAAGCACTCGAGAACGACAAGCGCGCAGGCACAGTCGGCTTTGCGCTGACCATTTTGCAGCGACGCCTGGCGTCTTCACCCGAGGCAATCTACCAATCGCTGCGCCGTCGGCGCGAACGGCTCGAGAGGCGAGCGCGAGAGCTTGAACTCCTGCAACGCGGTGCCCCTGCGCTGGCGCCCGCGCTTGCCGGTCCCGTGCTCGATGAGGACGACGTGGAGGATCTCGAAGAGGCACCGGAAGGTGAGCTCGAGGCCGCTGAGGAGAAAATACTCGACCAGGCAACAGCTGCGGCGACGCTAGCCGAGCTCAAGAGCGAGATCGCCACGCTTGGTCGGCTTGAGATCCTTGCGAGCGAAGTCCGGCGCAGCGGCCAAGACACCAAGTGGCGCGAGCTCTCGAACCTGCTCGGCGAGATCTTCACGCCGCCAGGGGAAGGGGTTGCCGAACCGACGTTGCCCCGCGGTGCTGGTCCGCTGCCCAAACCCGTTCCGTCACCGCGGCAGAAGCTCGTGCTCTTCACGGAACACCGCGACACACTCAGCTACCTCGAGCGCAAGATTGGCTCACTCCTCGGACGGCCCCAGGCATTGGTAATGATCCACGGAGGCATGGGCCGCGAGGAGCGCCGCAATGCGCAGGAGAACTTCCTCCACGACCCCGAGGTGCAGGTGCTGCTGGCCACCGATGCGGCGGGCGAAGGCATCAACCTTCAGCGTGCGCACCTGATGGTGAACTACGACCTGCCATGGAACCCGAACCGTCTTGAGCAGCGGTTCGGCCGCATCCATCGAATCGGGCAGACCGAGGTCTGTCATCTGTGGAACCTGGTGGCGGAGGAGACGCGCGAGGGCGATGTCTACCGCCGGTTACTGGAAAAGCTCGAAGAAGCCCGCAAGGCCCTCGGCGGCCAGGTCTTTGATGTGCTCGGGAAACTGATGTTCGAGGGCCGACCCCTGCGCGACCTCCTGATTGAGGCGATACGCTATGGGGATCAGCCTGAGGTTCGGGCGCGGCTCAATCGCGCCATCGAGCATGGCGTAGACAGATCACATCTCCAGGGTCTCATCGAAGATCGAGCACTTGCTCACGATGTGATGGACTCGAGCCGGGTGGCACGCGTGCGGGAAGAGATGGAACGTGCCGAAGCTCGTCGATTGCAGCCGCACTACGTCGAATCGTTCTTCCTCGAGGCATTCAAGCGCCTAGGGGGAACCGTGCGTCAGCGCGAACCGCGCCGCTATGAGATCACTCACGTACCTGCCCCCGTGCGCAACCGCGATCGCCAGATCGGCATCGGCGACCCTGTGCTGGCGCGTTACGAGCGCATTGCGTTCGAGAAAGACCTGATTGCACCGCCAGGCCAGCCGCTTGCTGCATTCGTTTGCCCCGGACATCCGCTTCTCGACGCTGCTCTCGATCTGACACTTGAGCGGCACCGCGATCTCCTCAGGCGCGGAACGGTGCTGGTGGACGAGCGCGATGTTGGTACGAGCCCGCGCGTACTCTTCAGTCTCGAGCATGCGATTCAGGACGCGAGCCTAATGCCGTCAGGCGAGCGCCGTGTGATCTCGCGGCGCATGCTGTATGTTGAGATGGATGGGGAGGGGCGCACACGCCATCTACAGTACGCGCCGTATCTCGACTGTCGTCCGCTCGCTGCAGGCGAGCCTGCGATCAAAGACTTACTGGCACGGCCCGAGTGCGCGTGGATCACGCGAGAGCTTGAGCAGAAAGCGCAAGGGTACGCAATTGCCCACGTCGTTCCCGAGCACATCACGGAAGTACGAGGCCGACGGCTCGCATGGATCGAGAAGACCCGCGCGGCGGTAAAAGACCGGCTTACGAAGGAGATCACCTACTGGGACCACCGTGCGGAGCAGCTCAAGCTCCAAGAGCAGGGCGGTAAGGCCGGTGCACGGCTCAACTCGCAAGAAGCCCGGCGGCGTGCCGACGACCTACAGGCTCGGCTCCAAAAGCGTCTTGCCGAACTCGACCGCGAAGCACAGGTATCCGCACTGCCGCCTGTCGTGCTGGGTGCGCTCGTCGTAGTGCCAATGGGGCTGATTGCGTCGATGACCGGAAGCTCGCGTGCGTCAATGGCGAGCTCCCCAGACACGCAAGCCTCGGCTGCCCGAGCCCGTTCCATTGTTATGGATATTGAGCGCCGCCTCGGCTTCGAACCCGCAGATCGAGAGTTCGAGAGACTGGGCTACGACATAGAGAGCCGCGTCCCCGGCACCGGCAAGTTGCGATTCATCGAAGTCAAGGGTCGAGTGGCCGGCGCGGCGACCGTTACGGTGACGAAGAATGAGATTCTTACAAGTCTCAACAAGCCCGATGACTTTGTGCTGGCGATCGTTGAATTCCTCGATGCCGAAAAGCACCGCGCCCACTACGTACGACGCCCCTTCCACCGCGAGCCAGATTTCGGGGTCACGAGTGTCAACTACGACTTTGCCGAACTGCTGAAACGCTCTGAAGAACCTTCGTGACCGACAGGAAGAAGCTCATCGAAGTTGCCCTGCCGCTGGAGGCGATCAATAAGGCCTCGGCGCGCGAGAAGTCCATCCGCCACGGTCACCCGAGCACGTTGCACCTGTGGTGGGCGCGGCGGCCGCTGGCGGCGGCGCGGGCGGTGATCTTCGCCCAGATGGTGGACGACCCGTCGTCACTGCCCGATCTCTTTCCCACCGAGCAGAAGCAGCAGAAAGAGCGCGAGCGGCTGTGCGACATCATCGAGGACCTCGTGCAGTGGGAGAACACGACCAACGAGGCGGTGCTGGAGAGGGCGCGCGCGGAGATCTGGCAGAGTTGGCGACGGGCCTGCGCCGAGAATGCCGACCACCCTCGTGCGAGGGAACTCTTCGACCGGCACAAGCTGCCCGGCTTTCATGACCCGTTCGCCGGGGGCGGCGCGCTGCCGCTCGAGGCCCAGCGACTGGGCCTCGAGGCGTACGCGAGCGACTTGAACCCAGTCGCGGTTCTGATCTGCAGGGCGATGATCGAAATCCCGCCGCGCTTCGCGGGCAAGCCGCCGGTAAACCCCGAGGCGCGCAAGGAGAAGGCGCTCATCGCGCGCGAGTGGAAGGGCGCGCAAGGGCTCGCTGACGACGTGCGCTACTACGGCAACTGGATGCGCGACGAGGCCGAGAAGCGCATTGGGCACCTGTACCCAAAGGTTGAGGTGACGGCCGAGATGGCGAAAGGCTGTCCTGACCTCAAGCCTTACGTGGGCCAGAAACTCACTGTGATCGCATGGCTCTGGGTACGCACGGTGAAGAGCCCGAACCCTGCGTTCTCGAATGTCGATGTGCCGCTCGCCTCGACCTTCATGCTTTCCACCAAGGCGGGTAAAGAGGCATATGTCGAGCCCGTGATCGAGAACGGCGGCTATCGATTTGCGACAAAGCTTGGACAACCGAAAGACGCGGAGGCCGCAAAGAGTGGTACGAAGCTGTCGCGAGGAGCCAACTTCCGCTGTCTGATGTCCGGTGCGCCCATCGAGGGCGACTACATCAAAGCGGAAGCGCGCGCGAGTCGCATGGGCGCGCGGTTGATGGCGATCGTTGCCGAGGGCAAACGCGGGCGCGTGTATCTGTCGCCGTCGCCGGCCCAGGAAATAACAGCGCGGAACGCGCAGCCGGACTGGAAGCCTGATGTCGAGTTCTTCCAGCAGGCTCTCGGCTTTCGTGTTGGCGCCTACGGAATGACGAAGTGGAGCGATCTCTTCACCTCGCGGCAGCTGGTCGCTCTCACGACGCTCTCCGAGTTGGTGCGTGAGGCGATAGGGCGTATCCGCGACGACGCGTTGGCGGCCGGTTTACCCGGTGACGGGACGCCGCTACACGCGGGCGGCATCGGGGCGATTGCGTACGGGGAGGCGGTGGGTGTCTACCTGGCATGCGCACTTTCAAAGATTGCCAATATCGGATCATCGCTCGCCTCGTGGATGAGCGACCGCGGCGCATTCCGGGAGACCTTCGCTCGACAAGCGGTGCCAATGGTCTGGGATTACGCCGAGGCCAACCCGTTCGCCAGCGCAGGCGGAAGTCTTGAGACGGTGTTGGGCAAAGGTGGGATGGTGGTTGACACGTTCCCTGCAAACCCACCCGGACACGCTAGCCAGCTCGATGCGGCTGAACAGACGATGAGTGCGTGCAAAGTTGTGTCCACAGACCCGCCCTATTACGACAACGTTGGTTACGCTGATCTGTCGGATTTTTTTTACGTTTGGCTACGACGCTCACTACAGTCGGCCTTTCCCGAGCTGTTTGCCACACTCGTTACCCCGAAGGCTGACGAGCTGGTGGCGACGCCAGACCGCCACGGAGGCAAGAAAGAGGCGGAGGCCTTCTTCCTGGACGGCATGACCCGAGCGATGCAGCAACTCGCCGAGCAAGCTCATCCCGGCTTTCCGGTCACTGTCTATTATGCGTTCAAACAGGCGGAGAGTGACGACGACGTCGGGACTGCAAGTACAGGCTGGGAGACTTTCCTAGATTCCGTCATTGGTGCTGGGTTCGGCATCAGCGGTACGTGGCCTGTCCGTACAGAAGGCGCGGGTCGGATTCGCGCGACAGATTCCAATGCCCTCGCGTCTAGCATCGTTCTCGTTTGCCGGCAACACCAAACGAGTGCGAGGACCGCCACGCGCCGCGAGTTTCTAAGTGCGCTCAAGGCGGAGTTGCCTAGGGCAATCGCACACCTGGAGCGCAGCAACATCGCGCCCGTCGACCTCGCGCAGGCGGCCATTGGTCCCGGGATGGCGATTTACACCGGATACTCTACGGTCCTTGACGCCGAAGGGAAGCAGGTTTCAGTGCGTGAGGCTTTGGCACTCGTCAATCAAGTCCTTGACGAAACCCTCGCGGCGCAAGAGGGTGATTTCGACGCCGACAGTCGCTGGGCACTCGCTTGGTTCGAACAGCACGGTTTCGCTGAGGGCGAGTATGGCATTGCCGAGACGCTTTCCAAGGCCAAGAACACAAGCGTCGCTGGGCTCGCCCGAGCTCACATTCTTGAGTCGAAGCGCGGCAAGGTGAGGCTCCTAAAGCCAAGTGAGCTTCCCCCTGACTGGGACCCGGTATCTGACACCCGTATCACGCACTGGGAGATCGTGCATCAGTTGATACGCGCCACTGGGAGCGGAGGTGAGCGCGCTGCTGGGGCGCTGGTGACGAAGCTCGGTGCGAAGGCTGACATTGCCCGTGAGTTGGCCTACCGCCTCTACACGCTCTGCGAGCGGAAAAAGCGCGCTGCGGACGCGCTTACCTACAACGGCCTCGTGCAGAGCTGGCCTGAGATCGTTCGACTGGCTCGCGAGGGAGAGGACGCTCCCGAACAACTGGTAATCGGGGAGACCGAGGAGTAACGCATGGCCATCACCAACCAGGAACGTGTCGGCAAGGCGATGGAGCTCCTCCGCAAGGGTCTTGGTCCGTTTGTAGCACGAGAGTTCAACAGCCAACACGGCGGGCAAGTGACGGAGGTGGCACGGCGCTACCTCGGTGACGACCGAACGATTGGAAAAAAGGCGATTGTCGAGTGGGATGTAGCCGCGTTGCTTAAGTTGATGTGGGAGGCATGGAACGACGTTTTTGCCCGCACCCTCGGCCGTGCCGAGCGCTCGCTTGTACAGGAGTTGCGCGACTGGCGGAACAAGTGGGCCCATCAGGAGCCTTTCTCGAGCGACGACGCGGATCGCGCGCTCGACTCGATGTCTCGGCTGCTCACTGCCATCTCAGCGTCGCAAGCCGAAGAGATAGGCAAGATGAAGATGGAACTGCGGCGTTTAACATTCGAGGAGCAGGTGCGCGGTGAGAAGCGCAAGGCGGGTGGCTCGCTCATCGAGGCTGCGGCGACCGGCGGGCTTAAGCCCTGGCGGGAGGTAGTGACGCCGCACGCAGATGTGGCGAGCGGTCGCTACCAGCAGGCGGAGTTCGCCGCCGATCTCTGGCAGGTACACCTGGGTGAAGGGTCCGAGGAGTACCGGAATCCGAAGGAGTTCTTTCGCCGCACGTATCTCACCGAAAGCCTCAAGCGCTTGCTCGTGCGCGGCGTGCAGCGCATTTCCGGTAAGGGCGGTGATCCGGTAGTACAGCTGCAGACCAACTTCGGCGGCGGTAAGACGCATTCAATGCTTGCGCTCTACCACCTGTTCTCGGGGACGAATGCGAGCGACTTGGCCGGCGTGGACACAGTGCTTGCCGAAGCGGGGCTGAAGACCCTGCCCAAGGCAATGCGCGTAGTGTTGGTGGGAAACAGGATCTCGCCCGGCAACCCTGTGACCAAGCCGGACGGGACAGTCGTGCGCACACTGTGGGGCGAGTTGGCCTATCAACTCGGCGGCAAGAAGGCGTTTGCCCGAGTCAAGGCTGACGACGAGAAGGCGACAAGTCCAGGTGACGTACTCCGTGAGTTGCTCAAGGAGTACGGCCCATGTCTGATCTTGATTGATGAGTGGGTTGCCTACGCGCGTCAACTGCACGACCAGAGTGACTTGCCGGCGGGCGGCTTCGAAACACAGTTCACTTTCGCGCAAGCACTTACCGAGTCGGCAAAGCTCGCGGGTAACTGCCTGCTCGTGATCTCGCTCCCTGCATCAGACACGCCGGGGTCACCACATACACAGGCAGACGATGCCGAAGTGGGCGGCATCCGCGGTCGTGAAGCACTGGAACGCCTGCGCAATGTCGTAGGGCGATTGGAATCATCGTGGCGCCCTGCGACAGCTGAAGAGGGGTTCGAGATCGTGCGACGGCGGCTATTCGAACCACTGTCCGGGCCGGAATCGTTCAAGCAGCGCGACGTAACAGCGCGTGCTTTCGCCGACCTTTACCGTGCCCAGAGTGCGGAGTTTCCTCCGGAGTGCAGAGGAGTCGTTTACGAGAAGCGCATCCAAGGCGCCTACCCTATCCACCCGGAGATCTTCGACCGGCTCTACACCGACTGGTCTGCGCTGGTAAAGTTCCAGCGCACCCGCGGCGTGCTGCGGCTGATGGCGGCTGTTATTCACAGTCTGTGGGAAAAGGGTGACCGCAATCCGCTTATCTTGCCGTCCACAGTGCCTATCGACGATCTGCGTGTGCAGTCTGAGCTAACACGTTACCTCTCAGACAATTGGGCTCCAATCATCGAGAAGGATGTGGACGGAGCCAACTCGCTGCCCCTCAAGATCGACTCCGAGCAGCCCAACCTCGGCAAGCTGTACGCGACGCGACGGGTCGCCCGCACGATCTACTTGGGCTCGGCGCCGACGGTAGCTGCCGCGCACCGCGGCCTTGAGGACCGCCGGGTGAACCTGGGCTGCGTCATGCCGGGTGAACCCCCGGCCGTTTTCGGTGATGCATTGCGGCGGCTCGCCGCGACGGCGACCTACCTCTATCAGGACGGCCCGCGCTTCTGGTACGCCACCCAGCCGACGGTGACCAAACTTGCGGAGGATCTCGCCGAACAGCTGAAGCGCGACCCCGACAAGGTATCCCAGGAGCTTGAGGAGCGCTTGCGTTCCGATTTGAAAAAGGTCGGTGACTTCGCTCGCGTTCACCCGTTGCCGCGCTCGGGCACAGATGTCCCCGATGACCGTGACGCGCGGCTGGTCGTGTTGAGCGCGGAGCATACCTACACCAGAGAACCGGTAAGCGCTGCTGAAACAGCGGCGCGCACGATCCTTGATTCGAGAGGAAGCACCCCGCGCATCTACCGCAATGCGCTGGTATTTCTAGCTGCGGATAAAGTGCGGTTCCAGGACCTCGATGAGGCTCTGCGCAAGTACTTGGCTTGGAAGTCGATTGTGGCCGAGGCAGTGGCGCTGAATCTCGATCCGCACCAGACGCGCCAGGCTGAGGAGCAAAAGCGATCGGCTGACGGCGCGGTCGCCGCCCGACTGCCTGAGACCTATCAGTGGCTTCTGGTGCCCGAGCAGGTCACGCCGCAGGCGCCCATAGCGTGGCAAGCGATCCGGTTGTCAGGCACCGATGCACTTGCGGTGCGCGCGAGCAAGAAGCTCAGAGGCGATGACTTGCTTGTGACCTCGCTCGGCTCGACGGTTCTGCGCAAGCACCTGGATACCGTGCCTTTATGGCGTGGCGATCATGCCCCAGTCAGACAGCTTGCAGAAGACTTTGCACGCTACCTATATCTACCGCGGCTTGCAGGGCCTGAGGTACTGATGCAAGCGGTTCGGGATGGTGTAGCGCTGCTCACCTGGCAGTCAGACACTTTTGCCTACGCAGAAAGTTACGACGAGCTTGAGACTCGCTACCGCGGCTTGCGAGGCGGGCAAGTTGTCACGATGTCAACGGACAGCTCCGGCCTCGTAGTAAAGGCTGACGTCGCCCGCAGGCAGCTCGACGCAGAGGCGGCAAGCACGGGGCCGAGAGGTGAGCAGGCAGGTGTGGTCACCGACGCGGGAGCGCCACCTGATGAAGTCTCAACGGACGCCGGGACACGCCAACCGACGCCACCGACGGGGACGCGGCTACCACGTCGATTTCACGGCACAGTGACGCTTGATGCGACTCGAGTAGGACGAGACGCTAGTCGCATCGCGGAAGAAGTGATCGCCCATCTTTCCGCGCTTGTGGGAGCGAAAGTAACTGTGACGCTCGAGGTTGAAGCGGAGATGCCATCCGGCGCACCCGAGCAAGTGGTCCGCACCGTGACCGAGAACAGTCGAACGCTGAAGTTCACAAGCCAGGCGTTCGAGAAGGAATAGCCTGGCGTAAGGCCGGCGAGAAGCAGACCTCGGTTTCGCCTCGGGAACGACGGCCAGACGGTGAAGGACTAAATGCCTCGTCGGTGCCCCGTTTTGCCTTCCGAATGCCTTAAAGTTGCCTTTGCCATGGGTATGCAATCGCTATCGTCGGCGTAGATCCGGACTGTGTGCGCGTAGTCTTGTCGTGGGTCAATGGCTCTTCCCACTGCAGACTGTTGTGTAATCGAATTGGGTCAGTGTGCTTGCTTGGGCGCCCAGCCCTCGCAATACCAGCCGGTGCAGGGATAAATTGGGGGCCTCTTATCCGGCGATGTCCGGCCCTGTGCGCAACCGCCAGGCATCTCCCAGGTTGCGCCGCTCGAGCGACGGATAGGCGGAGACGGAACGTAGTGGGTGCAATCGCGGCAATGCACGATGCGCCTCGCGGCCAAACGTTCAGCTTCCAGAATAGCGAGGATCGGGGCCCTGTGCGCAGCCAGCGCGGCGCGCAGCTCCGGGGTGAGCCGACCCACTTGCGCCTCATAGCGCAGCTTCCCGCCGTCGCTGAATAGCACAATGCCTAAGGAGCGAGCCTGCGCGAGGACTTGCGCGGCGCTCACAGCTCGCCCCGCTCGATGTCTTGAGTTTGGTCATTTGCGACAGCGACAGTTGCGACTGCTGCGACACCTTCGGCTTCGCGGCTCTCTTCTGTCGCAAATGTCGCGGTTGTCGCAGTCGCAGAGCGCTTGAGTGCAGGGTTGCGGGTCAAAATCTCACGCTTGCCGTCACGCTCGACGCGGGCCCGGCCCAGCTCCGCCAGGACCTCGATTGCGGCATTCCGGCGCGTCTTGTCGCGCAACGGGCTGGGGCCGAGCCGCAGCACGTCACGAATGGAGCTGTCGCCCGCTGCCCCCAGCCATGCGTCCAGGAGGCGCGCGTCCGCCCAGGCTTGCGGCTCATCCAGAACGTCCAACATGCGCAACGCTTCCCGCAGGTACCAGCGAGCAAGTGCTGCCGCCCGCTGCATCGTTTCATGCGGAATGGCGCCTTGCGCGCCTTCGAAGACATGGAGGCAGCCTGCGATGCGCGCGGCGTTCTCAGCGCTCTTGGCGGCAAAGTCGCAGACGGTCGCGTATTCGCCCAAAGGCTTCAGCTCGCGCTCGATGGCGTCGTGATACTCGCGCCACACTGCGAACGCACCCGCCGAAAGCCGAAGTAAGTGCGGCGTGAGGCGGCCCTGCTCGTCCACAGGCAAGGGACTGTCCAGCAGCTGATATACGCGCTGATGAAATGCCGCGAGGTTCGGCATCCCTTTTGGGGCCTGCTGATAGAGCCGCACGCCCATGGTCGACAGGGGGGCCGCCACAAGATAACGCGCCAGGAAGCCGCTGCCACGCGTTAGCCCGCCGCCGCGTCGCGCCAAATCGCGCAATACCAGAGGCTGCACCATGAGGCTGACGGTCAGCCGGCGGTCTTCCAAGTGGACGGATGCCGCCTGTTTGCGGTCATGATGGATTGCCCCGCCGTCCCACAGGCGATTCAGGCTCGCCATGAAGCCCAGGAGCGAGTCCTTGCCCATGCCAAGGCTCCCGGTGACCACGCCACCCTCATCGCTCCACAGCGAGGCAGAGGGGTGCCCGCGGGCGAGCATGAAGGCAAGGGACTGCGGGTTGACGTCCTCGTAGCGCAGCCGGGGCACGATGATCTCAGCAGGCTTTCGGAGCGCGTTCTCCATGAGCTGCTGTCGCAGCTTCCCGGCATCCGCTGGCTTCTTGCGTACCGCGGCCCTGATCGCCGCCTTAAGCCCGTCCTGCTCGGCCTCCCACGCGTCGAGCGCTGCGCGATTGCGCTGAATGTCTTCTCGTAGCGCGTCTGTGCGCTCTCGCTCCCACTCACGCAGGGCCGCGCCGAGCGCTTTGTCGGCCGCGGTCTTGCGCTCGCCGCTCTGCGCAATGATGAGGAAGTTCAGCGACAGCGGCCCGCGCAGGCGTTCATCCCGCGCAACGTCCGCTAAGCCCTGCGTCGCCAGCGACACCACAGCCAGGGCCGAAGACGCCACGAGCGCCACGGGCTGCTGCCCGTAGGCTTGGTACTCGCACACCGCCGCTCCGATTGCGCCGGGGAGCGAGTCCAGTGGGTAGGGATCCGCCTGCGCAGCCTGGCGATCCAGCGATTGCGGTTCCGGCCAATCTGTCGCAGGTGTCGCAGATGTCGCGGTCCCGTTACAGGGCGGCTCAAGCGGTGTCGCGCTGTTGACGCACGTTCGCACTGCCTCAAGCCCGCGATACCGATGCAGGTCGTTAAAGTCCGTTGCACCGTCCGGCCGGTTCGCTCCTAAGTCCGGCACGGCGAGGAATCCACCGACTGCCTGCGTGGCCGCGCGCGCCTTGGTCAGCCCCGGATTGCCTGGCGTGTTGACGTCGTCGTCGGCGCAGACGATGAGGCGCAGCTCAGGGAACTTCGCGCGCAGCGACTGTGCTACACGCAGCAAATTGCCGGCGGTGAACGCAACGGCCACTGCGTAGCCCGTCGCCTCACGGATGCTCGCGCCCGTCGCATAGCCTTCGGTGATGCATAGCACCCCGTCCGGCTTGCCGATGGAGAAGTAACAGCCGCTCACGCGCCCGCCGAACAAGAAGCGCTTTTCACCATCGGCGGTGATGAATTGCAGGCTGTGCAGCTCTCGACCGTCCCGCATCGGGACCGCCAGGGCCCCCTCATGGACGCGCAGGCCGTAGGGCTTGACGCCCTTGCTGAGCAGATAACCGTGGTCAGCCGGTGCCGGCTGAGCGGCCGTCCATATGGCCGCCGCTTTCTCGCGCGCCTCGGTCTTGCGCTTCTGGTCCTCTCTTTGGCGCTCGCGGCGGATCGCGTCTATGCGCAGACGGTGCGCGGCGTCTTCTTGAAGTGACAACCTGCGGCCTATCTCGGCGCGCCAGGTCTCATCCACACCGGTGCGCCAGTCGCCGAAGGCCCCGGCCGGGATGCCGTCAGCGTGTAGAACATACCAGCCCGCGTCATCGTTGCGTTTGCCGTTGCTGGCAAAGCGGTGCAGCTTCCCGTCCGGCTCGATGAATTCCGGCGGTGTTAGCCCTGCACTGCGGATCGCCTCTCGAAATTGTTGGGTAATGTCGTGCATGGCGGCCGGGTCCGTCAGCGGTGCGCTCTATCAACGAGCGAACGCCTTGAGCAGCGATACGCCGGCCCCATGGAGGAAGCGTCTTGAACCCGCGTCGTGCCACTCGCGGGCACCACGACCGTCCAGCCCTTAAGGTTCCGACGTCGACGAACGCAGGAGCCGATCGGCCCACGCCATGAGATCGCGATACCGGTAGCGGACACACCGCGTCGAGATGCGCACGAACTTCGGTCCCGTGCCGCGCAGCCGCCACTGCTGCAGTGTGCGTGGGTTGACGCTCAGGAGTTCGGCGGCGCGGGCTTCGTTCAAGAAGATGTCGGCGTCTACGTACTCAGGTTGGCTGAGAGAGGTCCTATCAGATTTTGTCGGCCTCATCGTGTCCTCCAAGGTGGGTAGTGGGTTTCCACCTACGAACGGACTGAACGATGCGGTGCGGGACGTCGGGAAGCTAGGCTTGCAATTCGCCTAGGGCGATTCGAAATTCATGCCACCGAGAGCGGTGGCGACGAGCGTATGCAGGTCCCTTCGGCTATTCGCATCACCCACATATTCGCCTGCGGCGGCAAGACAAAAGCGGAGAGTCTGTTCGAATTCGCTCCCGCGCCCCTTTGTCGGGCGGCGCTTGAGGTTCGTGAAGAAGTCCTGTGCAAGCCTGCGCGCGAGGATGATTCGAGGCGCGTTCGGTTTCGGTCCGCGGGGCGCTTGGTCCGGAATGTCCCCGAGCGTCTGCGCAATGCGTTGAAGCATCTCGAGTTCGGTCATGAATTCCCGCAGCCAGGCAGGGCGGCGCATCGGGTCCGCGTAGTAGGCCTCCATGCCTGCTTCGCCGCCGTAGTAAGCGAGACTGTGCTGTCGGTGCCACTCCTCAACCTTGGAAGAGTTTTCCGTCGGCATACTGAATATCGAGTACTTCGGATCGGGATCGACAATCTCTCGCGCCTTGTGCAACCACTGAACGTCGGGTGGGCGAAGTCGATTGAGTTGAGCCAGAAGGGCGGCGGCCTTCTTGGCGACGGTCCGCGCGGTCTCGAGGGTCTTCCCCATGTCCGGCGGCTGTTCGTGAATGATGCGAAAACCCTGGAAGGCGCCGACGGCCTCGCTCAGCACCGCGGCGTAGGAGGTGAATTCCGGCGTCTCCCTGCCGAGACCAGCGATGCGCGCCAATTCATCGAGTTGTGCGGGCGTGAACTCAAATCGCTGATCGGTTTGCTGGATCCGCCCGTCGGCGAGTCTCATCGTCATCCGGTGAAAGGCTGATCGATCGCTCACGGGCGGGTCTCGGCGGCAGGGCCCTCATCACCGGGCAATGTTCCGGTCAGCGCAGTGGCGTCAGGGCCGATGGGCGAACGACGCCGATTCGGTGAGCGCAGGCGGAGCGCGACCACTTTCCGCTTGGCATTTCCATATGCGGTCGCGACAACACGTTCAGCATGGCGATCGAGCGCGGCGTGCTCGTGTTGCTGCTGGAAGTGCGCGTACACCGCAGTGGTGCTCGGGTCGCGGTGATTGAGAATTCGGCCGATGAGGTGCAGCGAGGCCCCGTCCTGAGCGAGGTATGAGCCCGCCGTGCGCCGCAGGTCATGGATCCGCACGTCGTTGAGCTCCGCGCGCTTACGGATGCGCCGCCAAGCCTTGTCGATGTTGTTGAGCGGCTGACCCGCGCGCGCCCCCGGGATGACATAGGGGTTGCCGATCTCCCGCGGTAAGGCCTTCAGGATGGCTACGACGCGGGTCGAGAGCGGCACGTGATGCACGCGACCGGACTTGGTCTCGGGCAGTCGCCAGAGGTTCGTGTGGAAGTCGACGTCCGCCCACTTGGCCCGCAGCAGCTCGCGCTTACGCATCCCGGTGAGGAGGTAGAGCCAGAACGCGGCGCGGATGTAGGGACTCGGATCCTCATCGATCGCGGCGGCGAGTCGCGGCAGCTCCTCGGCCGTCACGAACCGGTCGCGCTTCACTTCCTTGAACGGCTGGATCCGCCGGGCGGGGTTGGGGTAGTCCTCATCCAGGAGCCCCCAGAGTTTCGCCAGCTCATACATGCGCGACACGAGCTCGACGAGCCGATTGGCGGCATAGGGGTGCTTTGATCCGATCGAGCGATGCAGGGTGGCGATATCGGCGCGCTTTAGGGCGGTGAGCTTCCAGGTCCCCCACCGGGGGAGGAGGACATCGCGGATCCGGGCTTCATCATCCCGCCAAGTCCTCTTGTAGGGTTTCGCGTAGCGTTTCAGAAAGGTTTCGGTAAGGATTTGTAAGGTCTCGCCCTGCGCTTCGCGCTGCTTCTCGGCTAAGGGGTCGATGCCGTCTGAGAGCGCCACTCGTTTCTGTCGGGCCCGATCGCGTGCCTGCTCAAGCGTCATGACGCCAAACGAGCCGATCGTCATCATGCGTTTGCGCCCCTGGTGACGGAAACTCAGCACAAACGCCTTACGGCCCGAGGGGAAGACCCGAACGCCGAAACCGGGCATCAGGTCATCCCAGCGCACATCGCGCCGCGGCGCGGGCCCGAGGTACGTCAGGCTCTCGATTACGCGCTTGGTGAGATGCATTCTTTACGAGTCT
>JACXTT010003178.1_pt1 | contig 25593 bp, 25 predicted proteins | sample 9270951 | NCBI WGS metagenome assembly JACXTT01 (sample SAMN15532306, study PRJNA645909) | rock metagenome | isolation source: weathered quartz diorite | place: Puerto Rico | collected 2017-06-21
GATGCAGGCCGTGGCCGAATTCGTGGAACAGCGTGATCACTTCGTCATGAGTGAACATTGCCGGCCTGGCGCCCACCGGAGAGGAGAAATTGCAGTTCAGATAGGCAACCGGCGTCTGGATGCCGGCGGCCTTGCGCCGCCGGGTGATGGCGTCGTCCATCCACGCGCCTCCGCGCTTGGACGCCCGCGCATACAGATCGAGATAAAACTGCCCGACCAGCGCACCGTCCGCATTGCGGATGGAGAAGAAGCGCACATCCTCGTGCCAGCGCGGCGCCTCATCGCCGGCGATACTGAGTCCGTAAAGCGTCGCAACCACGCGGAACATGCCGGCGAGAACCTGGTGTTCCTGGAAGTACTGTTTGACTTCCTGATCCGAGAACGCATAGCGTGCCACTCGCAATTTCTCCGATGCATAGGCTACGTCCCAGGGTTGCAATTCGGCGAGCCCCAGTTGCTTCGCCGCAAACTCCTCCAGTTCGGCCAGATCGCGCTCTGCGTAAGGTTTGGCGCGCATCGCCAGTTCTTCGAGAAAGCCGAGCACCTGCGCAGGCGTGTCGGCCATTTTTGGCTGCAGTGACAATTCGGCAAAAGTATTGAAACCGAGCAGTTGCGCCTGTTCGCGCCGCAACTTCAGAATTTCGCCGATGAGCGCGGTATTGTCCCACGCCGGATTGCCGAACTCGGAGGCACGGGTGGCATAGGCGTGATACATCCGCTCGCGCAATTCGCGGTTGTCCGCGTACTGCATGACCGGGAGATAGGACGGCATCTGCAGCGTGAGTTTCCAACCCGTCTTGCCGACCTCTCCCGCGGCCTTCCGTGCCGTTTCGAGTACGTCGTCGGGAATACCGGACAATTGCGCCCGGTCGTGGATGATCAATTCGAAGGCATTGGTGGCGTCGAGCAGGTTGTCGTTGAATTCGGACGACAGCTTGGCGAGCCGCTCGGTCACCTGTTTGAACCGCGCCTTGCGTGCGGTGGGAAGTTCCGCGCCGCCGAGGCGGAAATCGCGCAGTTCATTGTCGATCACTTTTCTCTGCGCCTGCGTAAGCCCGGAAAATCCTGCCGAGGACCGTAACGCCTTGTACTTCCCGAACAGTGCCTCGCTCTGCGACAACTCGGTGAAATATTGGGTGATGCGCCCCAGGTTGGCGTTGTAGGCCTCGCGCAATGCCGGGCTGTTCATCACCGCGTTCATGTGCGCGGCCTGCCCCCAGGCGCGGCGCAGCCGCTCGTTGGCGTCGTCCAGGGGGGCGACGAAATTCTCCCAGGACGGCTCCCGGACATCGGCCTCCTGTCGGGCGATCAGTTCACGGTTCTCCGCCAGCAGCTGGTCCAGCCCCGGAGTGACATGCTGCGGCTTGAAATCGGCAAAACGCGGCAGACCCGAAAAATCGAGCAGAGGGTTCATTAGAGCGGTGATTCGTGATTAGTGAATGGTGATGGGTGAACGGCGGACTCTTGCCGATTATTTCGGCATCTGGCGGTGAGATGCCCGGATTTCAAGCTTCGAAGACGATATGGCCGCCGACCAGCGTATAGCGTACCCGGCCATTAACTTCATAGCCGGCGAAGGGCGTGTTCTTGCCCTGGCTCTTGAGGCTGGCCGGTTCGACCTTCCATCGCAAGTGCGGATCGAAGACGCACAGATCGGCGTTTACCCCGGCCGCAATCGCAACCGCGCCGATGCCGAGGATGCGCGCCGGTTCGGTAGTCACTTTCGCGATCGCCTTCGGGAGCGCAATGCGCGATTCTTCCGACCATTTCAGAGTCAGCGCCAGCAGCAGTTCCAGACCGGTGGCGCCCGCCTCGGATTCGCCGAACGGCAGTTGCTTGGCGTCCTCATCCACCGGGGTATGGTCGGAACAGATCGAATCGATGGTGCCGTCCTCCACTCCGCGGCGCAACGCACCGCGGTCGCGCAGGCTTCGCAGCGGCGGCACCAGATGGTAATTGGAATCGAAGTAACCGATATCCATCTCGCTCAGGTGCACGTGATTCGCGGATACATCGCAAGTCACGTCCATGCCCAGCGCCTTGGCCTGACGCACCATCTCCACGCCCTCCGCGCTCGACAGCCGGCACAGATGCAGCCGCGCGCCCGTATCGCGGGCCAGCAGCAGCATTGTGGACAGTGCCACCGTTTCCGCTGCTATCGGAATGGGCGCCAGCCCGAGGCGCGTAGCGACCTGCCCGTCATGAGCAACGCCGCCGCGCGCCAGGCTGCCGTCGCTCGGGCGCAGCCAAACCGAGTAGCCGAAGGTGGTTGCATACTGCATCGACCGCAGTATCACCTGGTTGTCGTTAAGCGGTACGTCCGCCTGCGAGAAAGCCACGCATCCGGCGTCCACCAGCTCGGCCATTTCGGTAATGCGCTCACCCTTCAGCCCCAGGGTCAATGCGCCCAGCGGATATACGTGCGCCTGGTTGAGACTGCGCGCCCGATGCTTGAGCATTTCCACCAGACCCGGCTCGTCCAGCGGCGGGTCGGTATCTGGCGGACATGCAAGCGAAGTCACTCCACCGGCCACAGCGGCCGCCATCTCGCTTTCCAGCGTGGCCTTGTGCTCGAAACCCGGCTCGCGCAACCGGGCAGAGAGATCGACCAGGCCCGGAGACACCACCAGTCCCTTGGCCTCGATCACCCGGTTCGCATGGAATCCGTCGGGCGCGTGGCCGATGGCCGCAATCTTTCCAGCGGCCAGATAGAGGTCCTGAACCTTTTCGGTCCCGCTCTGCGGATCGACCACTCGGCCGCCTTTGATGTGAATCTTCATTCAGCCATTACCAGCAAGGATCGACATCACCGACATACGCACGGCGATGCCGAAGGTCACCTGCGGCAGGATCACCGACTGGTTGCCATCGGCCACGCTGGAATCGATCTCGACACCGCGGTTCATGGGCCCGGGATGCATCACGATTGCGTCCGCTTTCGCGCCGGCGAGTTTTCCCGAGGTAAGTCCGTAGTACTTGAAGTACTCCTGCGCGGAAGGCAGCAACGCCCCGTTCATGCGCTCGTTCTGCAGCCGCAGCATGATCACGACGTCCACGTCCTTCAACCCCCTGCCCATGTCGTGGAAGACGTGTACGCCCAGTTCCGAAACATGGGTCGGGAGCAAAGTACGCGGACCGACCACGCGCACCTCGGGCACGCCCAGGCTGGTCAGAGCGTGGATCTGCGAGCGCGCCACCCGAGAATGCAGGACGTCTCCGACGATTGCCACCCGCAGATTGGTAAAATCCTTCTTGTAGTGCCGGATCGTGAACATGTCGAGCAAGCCTTGCGTGGGGTGCGCGTGGCGGCCGTCCCCGGCGTTGATCACGTGGATGTAGGGTGCGACATGGCGGGCAATCAGGTGCGCGGCACCACTCTCGGCATGGCGGACGACGAACATGTCCGCGTGCATGGCCGAGAGGTTGGCGACGGTGTCGAGCAGGGTTTCGCCCTTGGTCTGGGACGAGGTGCCGACGTTAAGATTGATGACATCGGCGGAAAGACGCTTCGCCGCGATCTCGAACGTCGTGCGGGTACGCGTAGAGGGTTCGAAGAACAGGTTGAATACGGCCTTGCCGCGCAACAGCGGTACTTTCTTGATCTCGCGCTCGGTGACGGAAAGAAAGGAGTGCGCGGTGTCGAGGATGCGCACGATGATGTCGCGCGGCAGGCCCTCGATAGTGAGCAGGTGATGCAACTCGCCGTTGGCGTTGAGTTGCGGGTTGTAGGCCATCAGTTCCGTTCCTGGGCCGGCATCGGATTGACGACCAGGCTCAAGCGGCCATCTGCGCTTTTCTGCAGTTCGATCTGCTCGTTGTCCGCGACCTTGACTTCGGCGCCGAGGAACTGGGGTGCAATCGGGAGTTCGCGGCCGCCGCGGTCGACCAGCGCCGCCAGGCGAATGCGCTGCGGCCGCCCGTAGTCGAACAGTTCGTTGATCGCGGCGCGTATGGTACGGCCGGTGTAGAGGACGTCGTCGACCAGGATCACGTCGGCATCGGCGACCTCGAAGGGTATGTCGGAAGGCTTGACCCGCGCGTTCAACCCGCGGCTTTGGTAGTCATCGCGGTAGAAGGACACGTCGATGGTCCCCAGCGGCTGCTTCAGCCCCAGCGCCCGGTGCAGGCGCTCGGCCAGCCACACGCCGCCGGTGTGGATTCCGATCAGCGCGGTTTCCGCGCTGACTTGCGGGCGCATGCGCTCGGCAAGCTGATTGAGCAGGGCTTCGGCGTCAGGCATTCTCATTGAAAAAAGCTTCCAGGATGAGCTTCGCGGCGAGCGGATCCACATGGCGTTTGCTGTCGCGGGCAGTCAGGCCGCTCTCGCGCGCCTCGCGTTGTGCTTCCACCGAGGTCAGACGCTCGTCGACCAGCCGCGTTTCGATGCCAAAGCGGCCGCGCAGTCGCTGCGCAAACTTGCGCGCCAGTGCAGTCAACCGGTGCTCGCCTCCGTCCAATGCCAGCGGCAGCCCCACCACCAGCAGGACCGGCTGCCATTCCTGTACCAGCGCGGCGATGCGGGCAAAGCGCGCATCGCTGGCCGCGGCATCGATGCTCTCGAGCGGGTGCGCGATGCCGAGCTGCAGTTCCCCGACAGCGACACCGACGCGACGTTCGCCGAAGTCGAAGGCAAGTACGGTGCCGAAATGTGGGTGCTGAGTGCTGTGTGCTGCGTGCTGAATCGCGGGCCGCGGGTTCTCCATCGGCCTCACTCGGATGCGCCCGCAGAATTCACGTTACGCATGGCCGGCATCCTCTGAAAGGCTGGCGGGATTTATCCCAAGCAACTCCATTGCAGCAGCCACACGTTCCTCAGGCGGCCGCTCGAACATGACCGAAGGCTCGGCGCGCACCGTGAGCCAGGCGTTTTGCCCGAGTTCGTGCTCCAGTTGGCCGGGTGCCCACCCCGCATAACCGAGGGACACCAGGATGTTGTCGGCGCCGGGGCCGTCGCCATGGCTCAAAGCCTGCAAGATATCTTTGGAGGTGGTCAGCCCTACCTCCCCGTTCACCGACAGCGTGGACTGCCAGCCCCCCACTGGCCGATGCAGGACGAAACCGCGATCCACCTGCACCGGGCCGCCGAAGTAGACCGGCAGGCTCCCGAGGGTCTGGTTCTGCAGAGGAATCTCGATCTGTTCGAACAGGGAGCCGAGCGTCATCTCGGTGGGGCGATTGACCACCACCCCGAGCGCACCCTGATCGTTGTGTTCGCAGATGTAGGTCAGCGATCTGGCAAAGTGGGGATCGGCCATGTTGGGCATGGCGATCAGGAAGTGATTGGTGAGATTTACGCTTTGCATGGACGCGCCTGCGCCATTTTACCCGCCCGGGCACGACCGCCACAAACCTGGCTGAGTGCCCCGGTATAATCGGGTCTTGAGAATCGGCCGACAGGAGCAGCGAACAGGGCCGGTTGCGCAGGCCTGCCTGCCCGGCCGGCAACGCATCGGCCAGCAATTTTCCAAAGAGGCTCGGGGACATTTCTGGCTACCCAACAAGAACTGGCCGCGTTCCTCGCCGACGTAGAGCGGCGGGCGTTCAAACAGGCCGTGTTTGCAGTGCGCGACCAGCACGTCGCGCTGGATATCGTCCAGGATGCCATGCTGAAACTGGTCGACAAATACGCGGGAAGACCGGCTGCAGAGCTACCCCTGCTGTTCCAGCGAATCCTGCAGAACACCGTCCGCGACTTCTACCGGCGCCAGAAAGTGCGCTCGCTGTGGACCACGCTGTTTTCCTCGTTCCATTCCAGAGACGAGGCTGACGATTACGACCCGCTCGAGAGCATGGAGACCGATGGTCCCGGGGGCAGGGGCGACAGCCCGGCCGATCGCCTGGAGCGCACGCAAATAGCGGATTTGATCGGACAAGCTCTTGAAAAGTTGCCCCCCCGTCAACGCCAGGCTTTTCTTTTGCGTTACTGGGAAGAGTTGGACGTAGCGGAAACCGCGGCGGCGATGGGGTGTTCAGAGGGCAGTGTGAAGACGCACTGCTCGCGTGCCACCCATGCCCTCGCTGTCTTCCTGAAGAAGAAGGGAATCGAACCATGAATGAGAACGATCTTGCCAGGCGGATCGTTGCGCAACTCGACCGCAGCCTGACCGAGTTACCGACCTCAACCGCGCAAAAGCTGAAGGCAATCCGGGCGACTGCCCTGGCCCGGTATCGCCCCGGCAGTTCGTCGCCCGGCCGGTCCTGGGTGGATAGACTGGTGGCCAGCCAAGGTCTGCGGCAAGGCCTTGCCGTGCGCCTGGTGCTGCCGGCGGCGATTGTCATTGCCAGCCTGACCGGGCTCATTTACTGGCAAACCTCGAGGCATGTCGAAGAAGAGCTGGATACCGGCCTGCTCGCCGGCGACCTGCCGTTACACGCCTATATCGACCCCGGCTTTGAAACGTGGCTAGCGCATACGTCGTACACACCGCCGCAGCAATAGTGCTGGTTTCGCTTCTTTACGGGAATCCGGTGCATGCCGGTGAAGTGCATGCGCAGGCCGGCGCACCGTCGTGGGCACAGCTTGCGCCCGAGCAGCAGAAAATCCTCGCGCCGTTGCAACAGGAGTGGGACCGCCTTGAGCCCGACAGGCGCAAGCGCTGGCTCGACCTGGCAGCGCGCTACCCGAACCTGCCGGCAGAGCGCCAGCTGCGCATCCAGCAGCGCATGCAAGAGTGGGCATCGCTGACTCCGGAACAGCGCACACAAGCCCGCGAGCGCTACAAGCAGCTCAAGCAGCTTCCTCCGGAAAAACGCCAGCAACTGCATCAGCGTTGGCAGGAGTACCAGCACTTGCCCGAGGAAAAGCGCCAACGCCTGAGGGAGAGGCGCACGCCCGGATCGGCAGACCCTAATGCCGGAAAGCGGGGCGACCAGCCTTCGCCGCGTTGATTCCGTGCCTGGCGACAATCCGATCGCTCCGGAGACTGGGCTGCGGTTGGCGCCCTTGGGAATACGGCTGTTGAGTCTCGCCTACGAAGGCGTGCTGTTGTTCGGGATCGTGTTTGTCGCGGCGTATCTGTTCCTCGGCCTCGCACGCGACGCACAGTCCGGCCTCCTGCGTCTTGTGTTCCAGGTCTACGTGCTCTCGGTATGCGGAACTTACTTCGTATTCTGCTGGGCGCGAAGCGGACGGACGCTGCCGATGAAGACCTGGCGCATTCGGCTGGTCACGGAGCAGGGCAAGCCGTTGACGGTCGACCGGGCATTCCGGCGCTATCTGCTGGCCGTGCCTGGCGTAGTTTCGGGCATCAGCGTGCTTTGGGCTTTCATCGATCGCGATCGCCAATTCCTGCACGACCGGCTGGCAAAAACACGAATAATCAAGGATGAAGGGACAAGGATGAAGGCGGAAGGATGAAGTGGAACGTGGCGCCGAGCGCGATCTGGTTGGACGCACCAGACGGTTCGCGCTTGACGTGATCATGTTTTACTCGGCTCTTCCAAGCGCTACGGTGTGCCAGGTGTTGGGAAGGCAGCTGTTGCGATCAGCGACTTCGGTTGGCGCCCAGTACCGTGAGGCCCTACGAGCCAAATCCGGCGCCGATTTCGTCAGCAAGATTGAAGGTGCACTTCAAGAACTCGATGAAACGGGGTATTGGCTGGAGTTACTCGAAGAATCGGGAAATACGGATGCAATTGCAAACGGCTCCAGAAAGAGAATCAAGAATTGCTTAAAATTTTCGTCACGATAGCAAAATCTTCCAAGAAACGATCCAGAAAGGGTGCCAAGTGAAAGCCCATTCTTCATCCTTCATCCTTGTTTTTCATCCTTACCTCTTCTCCACCCTCCACATCAGCAATACCGCTGCGCCAAGAAACAGCAGGGTGGGAAAAATCGCGCTGAAAAGCGGTGGCCAGGCATTGAGCAGTCCGAGGTGGCCAAACAGGCGGTTGGCAAGATGGAAGCCCAGTCCCAACATGATGCCGGTAAAGATCTTGGCGCTCAGCCCGCCGTCGCGAACCTGGAAATAAGCGAACGGCAGCGCCAGCACCATCATCACCAGAACCGCGAACGGGTAAATGATCTTCGACCACAGTACGATCTCGTAGCGTGAAGCCTCCTGGCGGTTCGCGCTCAGGTGCTCGATATACGAGTACAGCTCCCAGAGAGACATCTGTTCCGGCACCACCATCAGCACGTTGAGAACCGGAGGACTCAACACCGAACGCCAGTAGGCCTCGGGAATGCGGCTCACCGTCGTGCGGTTCTCCTCGAAACGGGTCTGCACCACGTCCTTGAGCCGCCACAGGTTCTCGCGCTGGTACTCGCCGGTTTTCGCCAGGCTGATCGCGCGCAGGCGGTACTCGGAATCGAACTCGTAGATCTTTACCTCATGGAGCATGGTTTCCGGCATGACCCGGGCGACGTTGACGAAGTTGGTATCGTCCTTGACCCACAATCCCGACCGGAACGCCTGTGCGATCACGTTGCTGCTGGTGGCCTTGAGCCGCAGCTTCTGCGCCGCCTGCTCGCTGGCAGGTGCCACGAATTCGCCGATCAGGAAAGTAATCAGGGACAGTGCCAGGCCGATCTGAACCAGCGCCAATGCCATGCTCTTGATCGATACGCCGGACACGCGCATCACCGTGTATTCGGAGTGCGCGACCAGTTGCGCGAGCGCGAACAGGGTACCGATCAGCGCGGCCACCGGCAGAATCTCGTACGCCCGTCCCGGCAGGCTCAGCACCACGTAAATGGCCGCGAGCGACAGGCGGTAAGCACCCTTGCCGAGGTCACCCAGTTCCTGGATGAAGTCGAAGAAGCCGAACAGCAATAGCAGCGCGCCGAAAACCAGAGCGGTGCTCCAGAAAATCTGCACGGCGACGTAACGACGGATGATCCTCACCGGGATGGCCTGCGCAGTCTTCGCAGCGGCGATACCGAAACTCGGAAGTAGAACAACGCAACGGTCAGCGCCAGCATCGTCAGGTGCACCGCCCACATGCCGAGCAGCGAGCCGATTTTCTCTTGCGCCACCCAGGCCTGGATGATCGACAGCATGTTGCTGTAAAGCATGTACAGCAGCGCCGCCAGCATCAGATTGAGCGAGCGCCCGGCGCGCGGATTGACGAAGCTCATCGGAATCGCCAACAGGCACAGCACCAGCGCGCTCAGCGGCAACCCCAGGCGCCAGATCATCTCGGCGCGCGCCTCGGCGGACTTTTCCCCGAACAGATCGGTCGTCGGCAGCGCCTTGATCGAGGGCTGGTACGCCTTGGCTTCACTGGCCTCGATGCGCAGCCCGTACTTCTCGAACTCGATGACCCGGTACTCGGCCGAACCCGGCGGGCCGATGTAGCGCCGGCCCTTGAGGAGCACCAGGAAACGATCTCCGTTGGGCGCAGTTTCCTGGTACCCCTGTTTGGCGACCGTGGTGCCGATTTCGCCGCCCTCATCCGAGTGCACGAAGATATTGGCCACGGTGGTCAGGTTGGCGGCCAGCTTCTCGACGAAGAAAACGCGCTCTTCGTGAGAGGATTCCTTGAAGACCCCGGGCGAAATCGCGGCTACATCGTCCTGGCTTTCGAGCTGATGGCGGAACTCGTCGGTTTTCGCTATCGCCCAGGGCGACAGCGACAGGCTGAGGACCGCGATCACGAAGACCAGCGGCAACGCATAGATCAGTACCGGGCGGATCCACGCATTCAATCCCTGTCCTGATGTAAACCACACCACCATTTCCGAATCGCGGTAATTGCGCGTCAAGGTCAACAGCACCGAAATGAACAGCGTCAGCGACAGCAGGATCGGCAGATAGCGCAGGCTGGCAAAACCCAGGAAGGTCAGGACCGCATCGGAGGAAATGTTGCCGCGAGCCGCGTAGCCCAGGAAACGGATGAGCTGGGTGGTGATGGTGATCGCCAGCAGCACGACGAAAGTGGCCACACCGTTGGCGGCAAACTCCCGCAGCAGGGCGCGTTGAAAAATCATCTGCTACTTTGACTTTTCGGCGACGTGAAAGTGATAATGCTAAGTACTTGAATGAAAAATCGCATTTAGAGGAGTTCGCAGTGGAATTTAGCATAAAAGCCGCGTCCCCGGAGAAGTTGAAGAGCGACTGCGTCGCGGTGCCGGTTTTTACCTCCGGCAAACTTTCTCCAGCAGCGCAGGAACTGGATCGCGCGGCGCAAGGCCAGCTATCGAGAATTCTCAAGCAAGGCGACTTCGAACCCAAACCGGGTTCGACCCTGATGCTCTATGCCGTGCCGGGGGTTGCGGCCGTCCGCGTCTTGCTGGTCGGCTTCGGCAAGCAGCAGGAAGTAGGTGCAAAAGAGTATCGCGACGGCGTGCGTGGCGCGGCGCGCGCACTCGCCGATGCGGGCGTGGCGGAGGCAGCCCGGTATGCAATCGAAGTCCGGGTCACGCAACGCAACGCGGAGTGGGCGACCATGCACGCGGCAATGGTCGCGCTAGAAACGACTTACCGCTTCGAGCGCCTGAAAAGCAAATCGAAGGAAGAAAAGAAGGGCCTCCAGCGTCTCATTCTCGGCGTCAGCGGCAAGCAGGCACGGGGACTCGACGCAGCGCTCGTTCGCGGCATCGCGATCGGCGAGGGCGTCAACTTCGCCCGCGACCTGGGCAACTTGCCGCCGAACATCTGCACGCCGGCCTATCTCGCCGGTCAGGCGCGCGACCTCGGCAGGAGCCACAAGCTCAAGGTCTCGGTGCTGGAACGCCGGAATATGGAGAAGCTTGGCATGGGCTCGCTGCTTTCGGTATCGAACGGCAGCCGCCAGCCCCCGAAGCTGATCACACTCGAGCACCGGGGCGGACCGAAGCAGCAGAAGGCAGTGGTGCTGGTCGGCAAAGGCATCACGTTCGACACCGGCGGGATTTCGCTCAAGCCTGCCGCCGAAATGGACGAGATGAAATACGACATGTCCGGTGCCGGCAGCGTGCTCGGCACCATGAAGGCCGCAGCCGCGATGAAACTGCCACTCAACGTGGTCGGCGTGATTCCCACGACCGAGAACATGCCCGGCGGCAATGCCACCCGGCCGGGCGATATCGTCACCAGCATGTCCGGACAGACCATCGAGATCCTCAACACGGATGCCGAAGGCCGGCTGATCCTGTGCGATGCGCTCACCTACGCGGAGCGCTTCGAGCCGGCGGCGGTGATCGACATCGCTACGCTGACCGGCGCCTGCGTGATCGCGCTCGGCCATGTGACCTCCGGGCTTTTCGCCAACGACGACAAGCTCGCGCACGAAGTGCTCGCCGCCGGGCAGAGGTCCTGGGATCGTGCCTGGCACATGCCCGCGTGGGAAGATTACCAGGAACAGTTGCGCAGCAACTTCGCGGACGTGGCGAACATCGGCGGACGCCCCGCAGGAAGCATCACCGCCGCCTGTTTCCTCGCCCGTTTCGCCAAGAACTTCAAGTGGGCGCACTTGGACATTGCCGGAACGGCCTGGAAATCTGGCCGCGAGAAAGGCTCGACCGGCCGGCCGGTTCCCTTGTTGACCCAATTCCTCATGACTCGTGCCGGCTGGTAATTTACGGATAAAGTCCAACTCTCACCGCAGAGTACGCGGAGGACGCAGAGGAAAAACAAAAACGAGGAAAAGCAAATTGCGGTTAAAAGAGGGGTAATTTTTCGTGATCCGCTGCAACCAATTTCGACTACGCCGGAACATCCGCCAATTGGAGCTTTCTACACTCGATTGCCTTTTTTCTCCTGCCTTTCCTCCGCGTCCTCAGCGGTTCGCGCTTCGTTTTGCACTAAAGGTTCAGAATGACCTGAAATGACTGAAGTCCTGTTTTACACGCACGTCGACGACAAACTGCAGACCGCCTGCGCGCTCACCTCAAAGGCGCTCGCGCGCGGAATGCGGGTGATGTTGTTCACAGCGGATGCGGGCATGACCGACAGACTCTCGAAAATGTTGTGGAGCACCCCGTCGATCGGATTCGTGCCGCATTGCCGCTGCGACCACCGGCTAGCACCGGTGACCCCGGTGATCGTCGATCACCTGAGCGAACCGCTGATCCACGATCAGCTGCTCGTGAACCTCTGCGACAACACACCGCCGTTCTTCAGCCGGTTCCAGCGCCTGGCCGAAATCGTCAGCACCGACCCCCGGGACAGCGAGGTCGCGCGCAGCCGCTTTCGCTTCTATCGCGATCGCGGTTACGACATCGTCACCCACCAACTCGGCGGTACCCAGTCCTGATGGCGGAAGACCTCCGGAATATTCCACCCCCCGGTGCCGAAGACGACGTTCTCGGCAAACTTGACCAGCTCCTGCACAGGCACCGCCCTGGCACATCCGAGCCCGGCGCGGCACCTGTGCCCGAGCTCACCGATTCCCTGCGCGGCAGCAAAGCGCAGATTCCCGGAAACGTTCCCACCCTCGTGGACATGGTGAGCGGCCCGGCTCGGGAGCCTTCGCTGCCGCAGCGACCCAACGTAAGCCCATCCGAAAACACCAGCGCGGTACTAGAAGCCGCTATCAATTTGCGCCTCGCGCTAAAGCTCGAGGCCGAGCGTGCGCGGCTGCTCGATCAGATCGGAAACGACCCGGCGCGCGCGCAGGCACTCGATCACTTGATTACGGTACTGAAGCGTTCGCTTCCCGCAATCGTTCGATCCGTCCTCTCCGACGGTTCGTCCCGGGAGTAAGGCATTCACCACGAGGAACTCTTAAACGAAACGCTCAACACGGAGGACGCGGAGGACGCAGAGGAAAAACAAAAACGAGGAAAAACGCATGGAAGTTAAAAGCGGGCAAGATGTGGGATTGACCACTGCTACGGGGTTTTAACTCTCGCGTGCTTTTTTGCTCTTGCCTTTCCTCCGCGTCCTCTGCGTCCTCAGCGGTGAGAGTTGGGTTCTCTGTGGTGAGCAATGTGGCCGCTACGCTATAATTCGCAGCTTTCGTCATTGCGCTCAGTAAATGCAACTCCCCAAGAGCTTCGAACCCGGGGATATAGAAGCCCGCTGGTATCCGATCTGGGAATCGCGCGGCTATTTCTCAACCCGGCCGGATCATGATCGCCCGGCCTACTGCATCCAGCTGCCGCCGCCGAACGTCACCGGCACGCTGCACATGGGCCACGCGTTCCAGCAGACGTTGATGGACGCGCTGATCCGTTATCACCGCATGCGCGGTTTCAAAACCAACTGGGTGGTCGGGACCGATCACGCCGGTATCGCCACGCAGATCGTGGTCGAGCGGCAGTTGGAGCTGGAGGGCAAGACGCGTCACGATCTTGGCCGGGAAAAGTTTATCGAGCGTGTTTGGGAATGGAAGCAACAATCCGGCGCCACCATCACCCGGCAGATGCGCCGGCTCGGCACCTCGGCGAATTGGGGATACGCCGACAGCGAAGGCCAGCGTGCAGGTTACTTCACCATGGACGCGAAGATGTCGCGTGCCGTGGTCGAGGTCTTCGTGCGGCTGCACGACCAGGGCCTGATCTACCGGGGTAAGCGGCTGGTCAACTGGGATCCGGTGCTGGGAACCGCGGTCTCCGACCTGGAAGTGGACAGCGAGGAGGAAGACGGCCGCATCTGGGAGATCCGCTACCCGTTGATCAGCGGATCAGGCAGCCTGGTAGTTGCCACCACCCGTCCGGAAACGATGCTCGGCGACGTGGCCGTGGCGGTGCACCCGGATGACGAGCGCTACAGGAAACTGGTTGGAAGGCGGGTGCGGCTGCCTCTCACCGACAGGATCATACCGGTCGTCGCGGACGAGCATGTGGACCCGGAGTTCGGCACCGGCTGCGTCAAGATCACGCCCGCGCATGATTTCAACGACTATGCGGTCGGGCAACGACATGGTTTGGCCCCGATCAGCGTGATGACGCTGGACGCGAAAATGAACGGCAACGCTCCTGCGCCCTACCGCGGGCTCGACCGTTTCGAAGCGCGCATGCGCGTGCTCGCGGATCTGAAGAAGCAGGAGCTGCTGGTCTCGGAGAAGCCGCACCGGCTCAAGGTGCCGCGATCGGGGCGCACCGGCGCGATCGTCGAGCCGATGCTCACCGACCAGTGGTTCGTGCAAATGGAGGGCCTGGCCCGGCGCGGTCTGGACGCTGTCGCCGATGGGGGCGTCAAGTTTTTTCCGGGGCACTGGGCCACGACCTACAACCACTGGCTGGAAAATATCCAGGACTGGTGCATTTCACGCCAGCTCTGGTGGGGCCACCAGATCCCCGCCTGGTACGACGATGCCGGCAATATCTACGTGGGCAGGAGCGAAGCGGAGATTCGGGAGAAGTACGCCTCGCGACTTGCGCCTCACGCCCGGCTCCGCCGCGACGAGGACGTGCTCGACACCTGGTTCTCCTCGGCACTGGTGCCGTTCACGTCGCTCGGGTGGCCGGAGAAAAGCAAAGACCTGGACGTCTTCCTGCCCTCCTCGGTGCTGGTCACCGGGTTCGACATTATTTTCTTCTGGGTTGCGCGCATGGTCATGATGACCCTGCACTTTACCGGCAAGGCGCCGTTTCGCCACGTCTATATCAATGCGCTGGTGCGCGACGCCGAGGGCGAGAAGATGTCCAAATCCAGGGGCAACACGCTCGACCCGCTCGATCTGATCGACGGCATCTCGATCGAGGACCTGGTGGCCAAATCGACGGTGGGGTTGCTGCGCACGGAACACAGACAGAAAATCGAGAAGTACGTGCGCAGACACTATCCGAACGGCATTCCGGCGTTCGGCGCCGATGCGCTGCGGTTCACGTTCACCTCGCTCGCCACTTTCGCGCGAACGCTCAATTTCGACCTGAACCGCTGCGAGGGTTACCGCAACTTCTGCAACAAGCTGTGGAACGCCGGCCGTTTCGTGCTGATGAACTGCGAGGGCAGGGACTGCGGCCTCGAAGAGCATGCGCCGGCGGACTGCGGTCCCCAGGGTTACCTCGATTTTTCCCAGGCGGACCGCTGGATCGTGAGCCAACTGCAGCGCACCGAGGCCGAAGTCGCGAAAGGCTTCGCCGATTACCGCTTCGACAACGTCGCAGGCGCGATCTACCGGTTCGTCTGGGACGAGTACTGCGACTGGTACCTCGAGATCGCGAAAGTGCAATTGCAGAAAGGCTCCGAGGCGCAGCAGCGCGCCACGCGGCGCACGCTGCTGCGAGTACTGGAAGCCACGCTGCGGCTGGCGCACCCGGTCATCCCGTTCATCACCGAGGAACTGTGGCAGAAGGTTGCTCCGCTCGCCGGCCGCCATCCGGGCGGCGAGGCGTCGATCATGCTGCAGCCCTACCCGCTATCGCAGCCCGAGCGCATCGACGTCAATGCGGAGGCCTGGGTATCCCAGCTGAAGTCATTGGTCGAGGCCTGCCGCGCGTTACGCGGCGAGATGTCGATATCTCCGGCGCAGCGCGTGCCGCTGGTCGCCTCCGGGAAGGCGCCCATGCTGCGGGAGTTCGCACCGAGCCTGAGGGTGCTGGCGAAACTCTCCGGCGTGGAGATCGTCGACACGCTGACACCGGCAAAAGACGCCGGCGCGGCGCCGGTGCAGATCGTCGGCGCCTATCGCCTGATGCTGAAGATCGAGACCGACGCCGGCGCGGAACGCGAGCGGCTGTCGAAGGAAATCGCCCGTCTGGAGAACGAAATTGCCAAAGCCAGCGGCAAGCTCTCCAACGCCGGCTTCGTCGAGCGCGCGCCGGCAAGCGTGGTCGCCCAGGAAAAAGAACGGCTGGCCACCTTCACCGGTACCCTCGAGAAAATAAGGGCACAGCTCGCCACACGCAGGAATTGATCGCCCGGCGGAAACACTTGTCGCCAAACCCATACGGCCAAGCGTTAACCGCCAGGGACGCCAGGGAAAGGCAAGAGCAAGATAATGGGGTTCGGGTAAAAACGTTCCATTGACTCGTCATCGATCACGCCGAGAGTTGGCAGCACAGAGCCGCGAACACCCACCCTGCTTCCATCACCAATTTGCTTTCCCTCGTTTTCGTCTTTCCTTGGCGTCCCTGGCGGTGGATGCGTTATGAGTGTTCAAACCCCGTGTAAGTATCTGCGTTGCGAATGCTCCGTTACCCGAACTCAGCCTCGCCTTCACGCTATTGCCTTACCTTGCGCCCTTGGCGCCCCTGGCGGTGATGCATTAAGAGCCGGACTTTCAGGAAATGCGGCCGAAAAAACGGGCGCCCGAAGGCGCCCGTGATGACGATTACCCGATCAGCCTTACGGACGCGCGGGAGTTAGAACGTGTGCTTCAGGCCCGCGTAAATGCCCGTGATTTTGCGTCCAGGCCCATTGACCGAACCGGAACCGGCGCCGATTCCGTAATTAGCCTGATCATCGTTGGAAATGTTGGTCGCGATGAATTGCAGTTGCGACTGCTTCGAGAGGTTGTGGAAGTAGCCCGCGGAAATCATGTTCGCCTTGGTTTGGTCCACGTCTGCGCCGTCAACCTTGGCCTTGGGCGCCATTCCAAATTCCGCCCCGACGTAACCGGTGGGCAGGATGTACTTGGCCGCAAACCAGTAGTGCTTGATTTCCAGCTTGTCGCCAATGGCGCTGCCGGGCGCCTTGTACTCGATGCTTTCGTAGCGGGCGTACAAGGTCAGGTCCTGAAGAGTGTAGCCGCCACCGATCTGCCAGGCGTTCGACTTGGGATCACTGCCGCCGGCAACGCACAAGGAATTGCAGACATCCTTGTGAGTTTCATACGAGGCGTTCACAAAGAACGGCATGTCCGCCGGCTTGAACTGGCCGCCGATCGACGTGATTGTCGGGTTTAAGCTCGGCGCCACATTCTTAAAGGCGCTCAGAGTCTGATCGATCTCGAAGGTGAAGCCGTTGATATCCGGGCTGGTGTACCAGATGGTTTGCTGGGTCCTGCGCCAGAACTGATCGCCAGTGGTGTTGTTCACCGCGAACCAGTCGGGACCTTGTAGACCGGAATGGCCGAGCATCTGGATGCTGCCGCCCATGCCCACCGCTCCATCCAGCGGGTCGGACTCGTACATGAAGCGCTCGTACACGTTTTCGTTGTTACCCGCCTTGAAGGTACCCCACGATCCCGTGAAGCCAATGTAACTGTTGCGGTTGACCGGCGTATCGAAACCGGAAACGTTGGTCTGCATCTGGTAGTTGAAGATGACCTTGTTGCCGTTGCCGATGTCGTCGCTCGAACTGATGTTGATGTTCGAGTAGTTGTTTGCGATGCTGGTGCGGGTAACGCTACCCGCTCCTCCGGGGGCTGAACCCGAATTGATATAAGCGGGACCGACGGCGATGGCGCCGCTGATGGTGACATCGGCCATCGCAGCGGGCGCCGCGAAGGCACCCGCCACTGCCAAAGCGATAAGACTCTTCTTCATGCGATCTCCTTTTCTAATTAGCTTTAAGCCGGTGAGGCGCGTTAACTCGCCCCCCTTGCGGAAGCGCAATTGCGCCCCGCACGATTTAACCTCTCCCGGGAAAGAAAGAAGTTGTCGCGATTCTGCCAAAGTGCAACAGCCGGGGGCAAGCTTTTTCTCCGGAAATGACATGGGTTTCGAGCCAAGTTGTTGCGTATTTACAACACTGCAGTGCACAAAAATGATAGCTCCGCTTCAATCCAGGCTTTTTTAGGCAGAACAGGTGGTTATTGCAGACAGCTCATCTATTTTCTGTCGCACGGCCTCAGCAATTACGCATCCACCGCCAAGGACGCCAAGGACGCCAAGGAAAAACAAATGAGAGATAGAGGTGAGGTGAGTGTTCGCGGACCTGTGCTGCCAACTCTCGCCGCGATCGATGATCGGCCAGCGGAATCTTTTTACCCGAACCCACTTTCTTGCTCTTGCCCTTCCCTGGCGTCCTTGGCGTCCCTGGCGGTCAACGCTTGGCAGTGTTTTTCTTGGTGAAATATTTAGCTGTTCAATTCAAATATCTTCGCCAGCTCCGCACCGGGATCGAGCGCGCGCATGAAGGCTTCGCCGACGAGGAACGCGTCGACCCCTGCCGTGCGCATGCGCTTCACGTCTGCCGGCGCCACGATCCCGCTCTCGGTAATCACCAGCCGGTCGGAGGGAATCCGTCCGAGGAGCGATAGCGTCGTCTCCAGCCGCGTCTCGAATGTGCGCAGATTGCGGTTGTTGATGCCGAGCAAAGGGGTCTCGAGGCGTAACGCGCGATCCAGTTCCTTTCCATCGTGGACCTCGACCAGTGCCGCCATGCCGAACTCTGATGCCGCCTGTTCCAGATCCCGTATGGCGCCATCGTCGAGCGCGGCCACGATGAGCAGAATGCAGTCGGCACCCATCGCGCGCGCTTCGTACACTTGATACGGCTCGACCAGGAAGTCCTTGCGCAGGACCGGCAGGCCGCCGGCGGCACGCGCCTGCACCAGATGCTCGGGACCGCCCATGAAGAACTGAATATCGGTGAGCACCGAAAGGCAGGCCGCCCCGTGCCGCGCGTATGACCTGGCGATTGCCGCCGGATCGAATTCTGGCCGGAGCACGCCCTTGCTGGGACTGGCCTTCTTCACTTCGGCGATCACGGCGGGAAATCCAGCCGCGATCTTCGTTCGCAGCGCGCCGGTAAAGTCGCGCGGCTTCCCGGCGCGCTCCGCTTCGGCACGCACCATCGCCAGCGGCCTGCTGCGCTTGGCTGCGGCGACCTCGTCGCGTTTGACTGAAAGAATCTGCTGCAGGATATCCGTCATGCTCTTGAACCGCCAGGGACGCAAAGGACGCCCAGGAAGGGCAAGAACTGGAAGTCGATAGCGGTGCAAGGACCGTGGGTCTGTCGCGGCGTGAACATTGAGCAGGGTTTTAACGGCGGGTCTCTTGAACTGGATTTTCCTTGGCGTCCTTGGCGGTGAAAGATTCTAGGTCTTCTTGAACCGCCAGGGACGCAAGGGACGCCAGGGAAGAGCGGGAACCGGGATTCTATAGCACGCATGTACCGTGGATCTGTCGCGGCGTGAACATTGAGCAGGGCTTTAACCGCGGCTCTCTTGTACCGGATTTTCCTTGGCGTCCTTGGCGGTGAAGGCTTTTAGGTTTTCCTCCGCAATTTCAAAGACCGTTCACCACCCGTTTTATTCCGTCTCTCATGAGCGCCACATTGAAGTTAAGCAGAAAACCGAGTCTATAGCCGCCAAGTTTGAGGTATGTGAGTATCTGAGCCAGGTGCGCCGGGATTACCCGGTCCACCGCCTTGATTTCGACAACCACTTTCCGCTCTAGCAGCAGGTCAATTCGATAACCTACGTCCAATCGTACAGACTCGTAGACCACCGGCATCGGGACTTGCCGTTCGACCACGAGGCCGTGTTTTGCCAACTCGTATGCGAGGCAAGCTTCGTACGCGCTCTCCAAGAGACCGGCGCCAAGTGCGGTATGGACCTGCATCGTCGCGGGAACGATTAACTTTCCGATGCCGTCCTCGTCCACTCGTTCTACCTCGCGTCCCTGGCGTCCTTGGCGGTTAATGCCTCAGGTCTTCAGCTTTTGAGTAAACGTGATGAACTGGTCGAGCTTGGCCTTCGCGGCCCCGCTGGAGATGACTTCGAGCGCCCGCTTCACGCCCGCTTCGTGGCTGTCTGCAATACCGGTCGCATAGATCGCCGCGCCGGCGTTGAGCGCCACGATGTCGCGCGCCGGGCCGGCCTTGTTCGATAGCGCCCCAACGAGCATGTCCCTGGACTCTCCGCCGTCCTTGACCTGGATGGCGGAAAGTTCGCTGGTTTGCATTCCGAACTGTCGGGGGTGAATCGTGTATTCGCGCACTTCGTCGTTCTTGAGTTCGCCGACGAGCGTGTCGCCGGTCACCGAAATCTCGTCCAGCCCCTCCATGCCGTAAACCACCAGGACGTGCCGGCTAGCCAGCCGTTGCAATACTCGCGCCTGGATACCGACCAGGTCGGGATGAAATACGCCCATAAGCTGGTTGCGGGCCCCGGCCGGATTGGTGAGCGGTCCGAGAATGTTGAACAGGGTACGCACACCCAGCTCGCGCCGCACCGGTGCCGCATGCTTCATCGCGCTGTGATGGTTGGGGGCGAACATGAATCCCACGCCGACCTGGTCGATGCATTGCGCCACCTGCGGCGGCGTCAGGGCAAGGTTCACGCCCAGTGCCTCGAGCACGTCGGCGCTGCCTGATTTACTGGACACCGAGCGGCCGCCGTGCTTGGCGACCTTTGCCCCTGCCGCTGCCGCGACGAATGCCGCGGCCGTGGAAATGTTGAACGTGTGCGCGCCGTCCCCGCCTGTGCCGCAGGTGTCCAGCAGGTGCGCATGGTCGGCGGCCTGCACCTTGGTCGAGAACTCGCGCATCACCTGAGCCGCCGCGGCGATCTCGCCGATGGTTTCTTTCTTCACCCGCAGGCCGATGATGATCGCGGAGATCAACGTCGGCGACATCTCGCCGTTCATGATCTGGCGCATCAGCGCCAGCATCTCGTCGTGGAATATCTCGCGGTGTTCGATGACCCTTACCAATGCTTCCTGCGGCGTCATACGCGCTCCCTAATCCAATCCAGCAATTCAAAATCTATCACCGCCAGGGACGCCAAGGAAGAGTAAGAACTGGAAGGCGGGAATCACGCAGGTACCGTGGGCCTGTCACAGCGTCAACATCGGCGTAAGGTTTTAGCGCTCGACTGCCTGTCGTCTTGGGTCTTCCCTGGCGTCCTTGGCGTCCTTGGCGTCCTTGGCGGTGAGCGCTCTTTGTCTCGGTCCGCGGTGAGTGCTGTTCCTTCTTCAGCCGCTCCGCAAAAAATTGGCGAGCAGCTCGTGGCCTTTCTCGGTCAGGATCGACTCGGGGTGGAACTGCACTCCCTCCACGGGCAAGTCCCGATGCCGGACACCCATGATCTCGCCGTCGTCGATCCACGCGGTCACTTCGAGACAGGCGGGCAGGCTTTTCCTTTCGATGACCAGCGAATGATAGCGCGTGGCCGTCAGCGGATCGGGCAATCCGTGGAAAACGCCGAAATCGTTGTGGCGGATTTCAGATGTCTTGCCGTGCATCAGTTGTCCGGCGTGGACGATTTTCCCGCCGAAGGCCTGTCCGATGCTCTGGTGCCCCAGGCAGACCCCGAGAATGGGCAACTTGCCGGCAAAGCGCCGAATCAGCGGCACCGAAATACCGGCCTCGTTGGGCGTGCAAGGCCCCGGGGAAATGACGATCCTCGAGGGATGCAAAGCCTCGATCTGTTCCAGCGTGATCTCATCGTTGCGGAATACGCTGACCTCCTCGCCGAGCTCGCCCAGATACTGCACCAGGTTGTAGGTGAAGGAGTCGTAGTTGTCGATCATCAATAACATAATAAGAACCTCTCACCGCAGAGGACGCGGAGGACGCAGAGGAAAAGCAAAAACGAGGAAAAACACATAGAAGTTTAAAAGCGGGCCCGGTGCCGAATTGAGCACCGATACCGGGTTCTTACTCTCGCGTGCTTTTTTTGCTCTTGCGTTTCCTCTGCGTCCTCCGCGTCCTCTGCGGTTAGCGGTTAATCAAGCTTACTGTTCAAGCCCGCCTGGGCCATTTCGGCGGCGCGCAGCAGCGCGCGCGCCTTGTTCTGGGTCTCGATCCATTCGTTCTTCGGCACCGAGTCGGCGACGATGCCGGCTCCGGCCTGCACATACAGCCTGCCATCCTTCACCACCGCGGTGCGGATCGCGATCGCGAGATCCATGTCGCCGTTGAATCCGAGGTAACCCACAGCACCGGCATAGATGCCGCGCTTGGCCGGTTCCAGTGCGTCGATGATCTCCATCGCCCGCACTTTCGGCGCCCCGCTCACGGTACCGGCAGGGAAGGTTGCCCTCAGCACCGCCATCGCATCCAGGCCGGGTTTGAGCTTGCCGTCGACGTTGGAGACGATGTGCATCACGTGCGAATACCGCTCGATGGTCATGTTCTCCGTTACGCGAACGCTGCCGACCTGCGCCACCCTGCCGACGTCGTTACGCCCGAGGTCCATCAGCATCACATGCTCGGCACGCTCCTTGGGGTCGGCGAGCAGTTCGCGCTCCAAAGCGGCATCCTGCTCCCGGTTGGCGCCGCGTGGGCGGGTGCCGGCGATCGGACGCAGCGTGACCACGCCGCTCTCCAGCCGCACCAAGATCTCGGGCGAGGCGCCGACCACGTGAAATCCGCTCATGTCGAAATAGAACATGTAAGGCGAGGGGTTGAGCGCACGCAGGGCACGGTACAGCGACAAAGGCGAGGCCTGGTAAGGCAGGCTGATGCGCTGCGACAGCACCACCTGCATGATGTCGCCGTCGAAAATGTAGCGCTTGGCGCGCTCCACCGCCTCGATGAATGCGTCTTCGCTGAACTCGGACTGAGGCTGTGACGGCACCGTGGGCGCTTCCGGCGGCACCACCACCGGCTGGCGCAGCATCCACAGCAGTTCCTGCAAGCGCTGCTGGGCACGGGAATACGCGCCGGCTTCACGGGGATCGGCATAGACCACCAGAAACAGCTTGCCGGAAAGATTGTCCAGTACCACCAGCTGCTCGGAGAGCAGCAGCAGGATGTCCGGGGTATGCAGGGTGTCGGCCTTCCGTGTGGCCGCGAGCTTCTTTTCCACGTAGCGAACCGTGTCGTAGCCAAAGCAGCCGACCAGGCCGCCGAGAAAGCGCGGCAGCTCCGGCCGGGACGCCGCCCTGATGCGGGCATGGCAAGCCGAGACGAAATCGAGGGGGTTGTCGTGTTCGGCCTGGCTCACCAGCGCGCCGCGCCGGTACTCGGCACAGGCATGGCCGCGCACCTCGAAGCGGGTCTCCGCGGGCAAGCCGATGAAGGAGTAGCGGCCGAAACGCTCGCCGCCCTGCACCGATTCCAGCAGATAGGAATAGGGCTTGTTGGCGAGCTTGAGATAGACCGAAAGCGGGGTGTCGAGATCGGCAAAGGTTTCGAGGACAACCGGGATGCGGTTGAAACCCTGCGCGGCAAGCTGCTTGAATTCCTGCTCAGTCATGACCAACTCCTGAAACTGCGAAAGACGGTGAAACGGAAACCGCGACGCTCAGATGCAGCGCCAGAACACGGACGGGCGCCACCCGCGCCAGCCGGCTCCGATTTCCAGCCTCAGGTTTTCGAGTTTCAAAAAGTTCATGACCGTGATATTTCGACCAGTTTAATGGAGTCGAGAAGCGCCGGTACTATAGCATCGCAGTCCAGTGCGTGCACACCGAGCGTGCCGCGGTAGCCGTAGGGTACGCAGAACACCGGGCAGCCGGCCGCGCGCGCCGCCCGGGTGTCAGTCGGGGAATCGCCGATCATCAGCAGGCGCGACGCCGGCACGCCAAAGACCTGCGCGCAATGCAGCAGCGGCATTGGATCAGGCTTCTTGCGCGGCAAGCTGTCCCCGCTCAATACCAGATCCAGATACGGCGCGATTCCGATGTCGCGCAGAAGCGGTTCGGTGAACCCCGCCGGCTTGTTGGTAATGCAGGCGAGCCTCAGGCCGCGGCGCCTCATTTCCTGCAGCCCCTCCACCACCCCGGGAAAGGGCCGTGATGCACGCGTCAGCACGCTTGCGTAGTGACCGCGGAAAGCGTTTCCGGCGCGAACGAACAGTGCCGTATCCGGTTCGCCATCGGCATCGCCGGTCAACAGGCGTCTGACCAGGCGATCCACTCCGTCTCCGACGTACGCCCGAACCGCGGATTCGGCTGCCGCCGGGCGCCCCAGGTCTGCGAGCATCCGGTTGGCCGATTCGTGCAGGTCCGGCAGCGTATCGACCAGCGTGCCGTCCAGATCGAACGCTATCGCTTTAATCTCGATCGGGAATCTCAAAGAAAACTCTCACCGCCAAGGACGCCAAGGACGCAAGGTAAGGACGAAAAGGGTTATCTCACGGCGTCGAAATCTTTTGTTGATGGTTATGCCGGCGGGTTTTCCTCGATGCACCCCAATCGGACAGGATTTCCCGTGATCGCCTATCCTTGGCGTCCTTGGCGGTCCGCTCTGGAACTTTACGGGGACGCTTTCGCAAGTTCGGAGCGCATTGCGGCGATGGTGGCCTTGTAGTCCTTGGTACCGAAGATCGCAGATCCGGCGACGAAAGTATCCGCTCCGGCGCGGGCAATCTCGGCAATGTTGTCTACCTTCACCCCGCCGTCCACTTCGAGCCAGACGTCGCGCCCGGAATTCCTGATGCGTTCGCGCACAGACCGCAGTTTGGTAAGAGCGGCGGCAATGAACTTCTGCCCGCCGAATCCGGGATTGACCGACATGATCAGCACAAGATCCAGCTTGTCGAGAGTGTAATCGAGCCACGACAACGGGGTCGCCGGATTGAGCACCAGCCCGGCCTTGCAGCCGCATTCGCTGATCAGCCCGATGGTGCGGTCGACGTGCTCCGAGGCCTCCGGATGGAAGCTGATGATGTTGGCTCCCGCCCTGGCAAAATCGGGGACGATGCGGTCCACCGGACTGACCATCAGGTGCACGTCGATGATCGCCTTGGTGAGCGGCCGGATCGCCTCGCAAACCAGAGGGCCCACGGTCAGGTTCGGGACGTAATGGTTGTCCATCACGTCGAAGTGCACGATGTCGGCCCCGGCGGCGATCACCGACTGGACTTCTTCGCCGAGCCTTGCGAAGTTGGCGGAAAGAATACTTGGGGCGATTCGATACATGGATGAGCGGCGGTGTCCGCGGGCGAAAGGACGCGGCATTGTAGCAAACGGGCACCTGCCGCCCTCGTCGGAACGTGCTTCGTGGCCGGTCTTGCCGCCTCATCGCGTTTAATGTCCAATGCCGGGCATGGCCGAGCACAAAAAATACGAAATCACCGTGACCGCGCGGACATCCTATGTCCCAGACCAATCAGATGAAGCCGGCGGTCGCTACGTCTTTGCCTACACCATTACCATCGCAAACACCGGTACCGTGACTGCCCAGCTTGTCAGCCGTCACTGGATCATCACCGATGCCGATGGCAAGGTGCAGGAAGTGCGCGGCCTCGGCGTCGTCGGGCAGCAGCCGCTGCTGCGGCCGCAGGAGAAACACGAATACACCAGCGGCACCGCAATCGCCACGGCGGTAGGCACCATGCGCGGCAGCTACCAGATGGTCGCGGAGGACGGCGTTGCCTTCGAGGCACCGATCCCCGAATTCACTCTGAGCGTGCCGCGCGTGCTGCATTAGTCCCGCAAAAAACTACAAGTCTCACCATGGAGGACCTGGTGAAACAGCACTCACCACTGAGGACAAGGAGGAAGGGCAAGAGCAAAAAAAGCAAGCGAGTGTAAAAGGCTTCAGTTGGCGATGGTACAACAGAGTCACAATTGGCGGCGGAGGACGAACCGGCGCTGCTCGGCGGCTGGTTCCGCTTGATCGAGATCGAAAAGACGTTGCGCTAGTTTTCCTTGTCACGGCGCGGCTTGCGCGGCTGCGTCCACCAGATGATGAATACGAAAAGCGCCAGCGCCAGGAGAGCTTCGAGAATCAGCCAGATCATTTCCGTAAAAACCCGCGGGCGCGCAACATCGCTTTGCTATACTCGCACCCGAAATAATTCACGCTGAAGATCACCAATGCACGGAAGAAAATCGCCGGCGGTCGCGTTGTGCGTGCTCGTGCTGTTTGCCAGCGGTTGCGCAAGTGTAACCAGGACCCCGCCGCCGGCACCACCGGTAAAGTTTCAGACGCTTCCCGAAAC